>OFMG01000105.1_pt1 | contig 123431 bp, 121 predicted proteins | sample 1541751 | NCBI WGS metagenome assembly OFMG01 (sample SAMN04209232, study PRJEB22552) | human gut metagenome | biome: gut; material: feces | host: Homo sapiens | place: USA: Oklahoma
TTAAGACAAAGTAATCGTAGTAAATTGCTCAAATCTTATTTGGGATAAATAAGAAATATCAGTTTCCGACAAATAGAAGGAATTAAAAACCGTACGTCTTTAGTAGGCGTGCGGTTTTTTTTATATCTTTGCCCCATTGATAATTCATAACTTATAACTCATAACTCAATGAAATACGTTCGTATACTTTGTGCCGTAGCTTTGGTTTTTGCGTTGTGTTCGGCTTTTACAATGAAAGATAAGGAAAAGGCTGTATATGCTTTTGGGGTGGCGGCTTCTTTCAATGACTCCATCGTATATTATACAGACATCCAGGTATTGGACAGCGTAGAGCTGGATAAGAATGGATTCTTGCCCAAGCGTGATTTATACACTTACCAGCTTAAGAACTATCTGGAGTACAATCTGAAGAAACCTGATTATACTTGCATGATTTATTTCGCTGAAAACAAGAAAAAGTTGGAAAAAGAGGCTGTAAAGGTAAAAGGCAAGTATAAAAAGAGTAAGAATATGGTTTTGCAGGTGGTGAAGCCTGAGGCTTTCACGTTTACAAAACCGCAGGAATAAGATTTCAAGTATGAAAACACAACTATATCTTCTTTTTTTCTTTGTTTTCCCCTTGTTCATGTCGGCGTGCCGTGGTGACGACCCGATACCTGATCCTCCGGTTGATGGGAAACGTACTGTGCTGGTATATATGGCAGCGGATAATAGTATAAATCCATTGGCTAGCTTTACGGATGGGGATTTGGAGGAATTGAAAGCTGGGATGGCTTCAATTGATAATACATCTGATATGCATTTATTGGTGTATATAGATACGGGATCTCCTCGTTTGATTGAAATTGAAAATAAAGGTGGTACTGTTGTTGAAACAATAGTCAAAGAATATGAAGATAGAAATTCGTGTGGAGTCGCTGAGACGCAGGAGGTATTCAATGATGTGTTTGGGAATTCTTTATATAAAGCGGAAAGTTATGGTTTGATTTATTGGTCGCATGGGGAAGGATGGATACCTACTCCATTGCCTTCTACTCGCTGGATAGGAAATGATAAGACTGGAGGAGGACATTATATGAATATTGAGGACTTGAAGTCAGTATTACAGAAGGCTCCTCATTTTGATTTTATTATGTTTGATGCTTGCTTTATGCAGTCGGTGGAAGTCGCGTATGAGTTGCGTGATTATTGCGATTACTATATTGGTTTCCCTGCTGAGAATCCAGGTCCTGGTGCTGCCTATGATAGAATGTTTCCATTTATATTTCAGAAAGGTGCAGCGGTAGAAATGGCTATTGGGACTTTTGCTGCTTATGATGAAATTTATACTGGAAAAATAGGGGAGTAATAGCAATTGGACGATGGGCACTGCTATAGATGTGCTGAAATCTTCTGAGCTTGAGAACTTAGCTGCTGCTACAGCAAATGTTTTGTCGGGAGTGACAGCAGATAGAGAAGTTCTTCGGTCATCGGTCTTTAATTATGATCAGCGTAAAGTAGGATCGTCTTATTATGTAGGCTATTATGATTTCGTAGAAATGATGGAAAAACTCGTTGTGGATGAAGTTGCCTTGGATGAATGGAAGCAAGCATATGATGCAGCTTCTGTCTGTTGGAAAAAAACGCCAATGATTTATTCGATGTCTGTTGGTATGTTCTCCATAAAACGGGCAAATGGGGTTAGCCATTATATACCTTCCACTGCCACTTCTTCTGCTGCCCAAGCTGCTAATGCTGCTTATCGTTCTACTTCATGGTATAGTGCTGCCGGTCTTGCCCGACTTGGTTGGTAGCTTATAGAAAATTTGTATACAGAACGGATTATTATAGGTGTAACAACTTGTAATAATCCGTTTTTTTATGTCCGTTCTCATTAAAAATAAGTCTCTTAATGGTATTTTCCTCTGGAAATTATGTTTTATCGAAAATAACTCTTTTCTTTGCATCGTCAAACTTAAAAAAACAAAGAATTATGAAATATGTAATCATTGGCGGTGTAGCGGGTGGAGCCACGGCAGCCGCCCGACTGAGAAGAGTGGACGAAATGGCTGACATCCTTTTGTTGGAGAAAGGCCCTTACATCTCGTATGCTAATTGTGGTTTACCTTATTATATAGGCGGAGTGATAGCAGAGCGCGAGAAGCTGCTGGTACAGACACCCGAATCTTTCAGCAAGCGCTTCCGCATTGATGTGCGTGTGCAGAATGAAGTAATCGCCATCCATCCCAAAAACAAGACTGTTACCATACGCAACGCGGAAGGCAAGGAGTACGACGAAAGCTATGACAAACTTTTGCTTTCTCCCGGTGCCAACCCCGTGAAGCCCCCCTTGGAAGGCATCAATTCCGAAGGCATCTTCACGTTGCGCAATGTAGAAGATACCGACCATATCAAGGCTTATATCTCAGACAAGCAGGTGAAGCGCGCCGTGGTGGTAGGTGCCGGTTTCATCGGATTGGAGATGGCAGAGAACCTGCATCATGCAGGTGTCCATGTGTCCGTAGTCGAAATGGGTAATCAGGTAATGGCGCCTATCGATTTCTCCATGGCGGCACCCATCCATCAGCATTTGTTACAGAAAGGCGTCTCCCTCTATCTGGAAGAAGGCGTGACCCATTTCAAGCGTACGGACAACGGAATCACTGTATTCCTGAAAAGCGGAAAGACCATTCCTGCCGATATGGTGTTGCTCTCCATCGGTGTGCGTCCTGCCACTGTATTGGCGCAACAAGCCGGCTTGAAGTTGGGCGAGATGGGCGGTATCTGGGTAGACGAACACTTGGAGACTTCCGAAAAAGACATCTATGCCGTGGGCGATGCCATCGAATATCCTCATCCGCTGACCGGAAAGCCGTGGCTCAATTACCTGGCAAACCCTGCCAACCGCCAGGGACGTATCGTTGCCGATAATATGGTGTTTGGCAATACCGTCTCCTACGAAGGAGCTATCGGCACCTCCATTGCCAAAGTATTCGACATGACGGTAGCTTCTACGGGTCTTGCAGCCAAACGCTTGAAGCAGTGGGGCATGGAATACCAAAGCTCGGTGACGCACTCGGCATCTCACGCCGGTTACTATCCGGATGCCCTGCCTTTGACTTTGAAACTGACTTTCCATCCTAAAACCGGTAAACTCTATGGCGCGCAATGTATCGGTTACGAGGGGGTGGACAAGCGAATCGACCAGATTGCCGGACTCATCAAGCAGGGTGGCACAGTCTACGATTTGATGGAGACGGAGCATACGTATGCACCTCCTTTCTCCTCAGCCAAAGACCCCATCGCCATTGGCGGATATGTGGCATCGAATATTATTAGCGGTGCTATGCCCGTCATCTCTTGGCGCGAGTTGGTGGAAGAGAAGGATAAAGTGATGCTGATAGATACCCGTACGCCCGAGGAGTTCTCTTTCGGCACCATTCCGGGAGCTGTTAATATTCCGTTGGATGAAATGCGCGAGCATTTGGCAGAGATACCTACGGACAAGCCGGTAGTGCTTTTCTGTGCTGTGGGTTTGCGTGGTTATCTGTCCCTGCGCATCCTGATGGGACGCGGTTATCGCAATGTGCGCAATCTGATAGGTGGTTATAAGACCTATTCCATGGCAACAGCGCCTCTGCCGTCTCCATCTGCTCCGGCAGGAGGTGACTCTTCTTCTGCTTCTTCGGCTGCCTCTGCTGACAACGACGATGTTCCTGCGGCGGCATCTGTCTCCAAAAAGGAACCGTTGAAGATAAACGCTTGCGGCTTGCAATGTCCGGGACCTATCATGCAGGTGAAGAAGGCGATGGATAGCATTGCTGTGGGCGAGCGTGTGGAGATTGTGGCTACCGATGCCGGTTTTGCCCGCGACGCCTCTGCCTGGTGCGATACAACGGGAAATAAATTGATAGAGAAGCATGACGAGAAAGGACGCTATACGGTAGTCATCGAAAAAGGCGCTCCGGCTTGTACATCCGCTTCCAACACTCCCGTAGCCGGGGGGAGGGGAAAGACGCTGATTCTGTTCAGTGACGACCTGGACAAAGCGCTGGCAACCTTCGTTTTGGCAAACGGAGCAGCGGCAACGGGACAGAAAGTAACCATTTTCTTCACCTTCTGGGGACTGAACGTCTTGAAGAAAGTGCAGAAACCCAGCGTGCAGAAAGATTTCTTCGGCAAGATGTTCGGCATGATGCTGCCGGCCAGTTCTTTGAAACTGAAGTTGTCGCAGATGAATATGTTTGGCATGGGCAGTCGCATGATGCGCTTCCTGATGAAGCGCAAGGGTGTGGATTCTCTGGAGTCGTTGCGCTCGCAAGCATTGGCGCAAGGAGTGGAATTCATCGCTTGCCAGATGTCTATGGATATGATGGGCATCCGGCACGAAGAACTTCTGGATGAAGTAACCATCGGTGGCGTGGCTACCTATATGGAACGTGCGGACAAAGCAAATGTGAACTTATTTATATAGGAGAAAAAGATATGGAGACTTTATGTAAAATTCGTGATATTTATCGGGCTATTGCCGAATTCGAGGTGCAGTTTACGCAGATGTACGATTTGTCACTGAATGAAGGAATGCTGTTGTGCACGCTGCTCAATACTCCTAAGCTTACCTCCAGTAAGATAGCTGAGGCACTGGGTTTGTCTGCCTCCAACACTTCAAAGGTCATTCGTTCCGTAGAGGAAAAGAAACTCATTACCCGTCTGATAGGTAAGGAAGATAAGCGTCAGATGCGTTTTTTTCTTACGACAGAAGGCAAGAACCGGATTTCGGATATCAAGAATGCTACTTTTGAATTGCCGGGGCTGTTGCAGCAGGTGGTCAGCCTCGTATAGCTTTGTATAAAAGCAAATTAATATCGTGTTTGCAGGAGGTTAATATCCTGCAAACACGATATTTGTTTTTTGTATGACACGTTGTTAACTTCTTGCACGACATGTTGTTAGTATCGTGTATTGCACGCTATTAATTGTTTGTATCTGTTCATGTGTATTTCCATCTTTTATTACTGAGAAATTTACTAAGAATCCTTAATAATATTTTTTCGACAATTCTTAACTCTTAATCAATTCTTTTCTCTGTTTTAAATAACGAACTTGATTGGAAAAGCCATTCCAGATAGTATGGGGGGCATAGCTCCGTACGTATGGATATGGTGGGAGGATGGACGAACACTCTGCCTTACTCCTTGTTTACCTGTGAGAATGTGGTGAGTATTGCTATTGAGCTGAACGGGCAGCACCTTTACAAGTGTACATCAAACCTTGCGTAGAACACCGCATAGTGTTGCGCTCTATTGTACGCTGGCTGCCCGAGCATTTTAATTATTCATGATGATACGGCCCCCCATTTAGTATGTTCATTGCCCTGTAGAGTTGTTCCACAAAAATGAGGCGTACCATCTGATGGGAAAAGGTCATGCGTGAGAGGGACATCTTCTCGTGTGCCGCTTCGTATACTTTTTGAGAGAATCCGTAAGGGCCTCCGATAATAAATACCAGCCGTTTGTTTACGGTATTCATCTTGCGCTTCATATAGTCTGCAAACTCTATGGAGCGCATCTCTTTTCCACCTTCGTCCAGCAGTACGACCACATCTCCCGGCTGGAGAGCTTTCAGTATCAGTTCCCCTTCTTTTTCCTTCTGAACTTCCATAGAGAGGCTTTTGGTGTTTTTCAGTTCGGGGATGACTTCCATCTCGAATGAGAGATAGCGCTTGGTGCGTTGCACATAGTCGTTGATGGCTGTTATAAAGTGTTGTTCTACAGTCCGTCCTACGACGAGCAGAGTAGTTTTCATACTGGTTCTGTTTTGATTAGCGCACAAATTTAGCATTTTTTTATTGTATTTTGAGACAAATGCTTACCTTTGCCTATCATAAATACTTGTGAAAATGAAAAAACGGGTAGTCTTTTTGTTGACCGGTCTCTTCATTTGGACGTCTGTGCTGCTGGCCCAGAACGTTTCCGAGGGAGTGATTGGGGCCTTCAAGGAAGGAAGCTCTCAGGAACTCAACAAGTATCTGGGTGACAAGGTCGATTTAATCATTCAGAATAAGTCGACCCACGCCGACAAGCGGACGGCAGAGGGCACAATGGCTGCTTTCTTCTCCAACCACAAGGTTGGCAGTTTTAATGTGAACCATCAGGGGAAACGTGATGAGTCTGGTTTCGTCATTGGTACCTTGACGACCGCAAATGGAAACTTTCGGGTGAATTGTTTCTTCAGAAAAGTACAGAACAAATATGTTATACATCAAATAAGGATAGATAAAACAGATGAATAAGGAAGAAGAATTGATTGACAGGCTGATAGACCTGGCTTTCGCCGAAGATATAGGCGATGGAGACCATACAACCCTTTCATGCATTCCTGCTACGGCAATGGGCAAGTCCAAACTGCTGATAAAAGAACCGGGCATACTGGCCGGTATCGAGATAGCCAAGGAGGTGTTCCGTCGTTTCGACCCTACCATGAAGGTGGAAGTGTTTATTAATGACGGTACAGCCGTAAAGCCGGGTGATGTGGCCATGATTGTGGAAGGCAAGATACAGTCTTTGTTGCAAACGGAGCGTCTGATGCTGAACATCATGCAGCGCATGAGTGGCATTGCCACCATGACACATAAGTATGCCGAGCAATTGAAAGGTACGAATACCCGTGTACTCGATACCCGCAAGACTACTCCGGGCATGCGTATCCTCGAGAAAATGGCGGTGAAAATCGGTGGCGGTGTAAACCACCGTATCGGCTTGTTCGACATGATTTTGCTGAAAGACAACCATGTGGACTTTGCGGGAGGCATTGACAAGGCCATCAACCGTGCGAAGGAATATTGCAAGGAAAAAGGTAAGGACCTCAAGATAGAAATAGAAGTGCGCAACTTCGACGAATTGCAGCAAGTACTCGACCTGGGTGGCGTAGACCGTATCATGTTTGACAACTTCACCCCGGCAATGACAAAGAAAGCTGTGGAGATGGTAGGTGGCCGCTATGAAACGGAATCTTCCGGTGGCATCACGTTTGATACGCTCCGCGACTATGCCGAATGCGGTGTAGACTTTATTTCCGTAGGAGCTTTGACTCACTCCGTGAAAGGATTGGACATGAGCTTTAAAGCATGTTGATAAAGGCGGAAAGCATTATTGCAGAATAATAAGGAAAGCCTCTCATAAAGAATGCTGCATTACGGCAGATTTATGAGAGGCTTTCTATTGGTAACTAGCAAAGTAGTGGCTCTTGGAAAAACAGAAGGTGTATTGGGGTGAAACAGATGGTCTGTTTGGGACGGATAGATGATGCGTTTGGCTATAACGGATGATGTGTTTCATAGTAATGGATAATAGTGTAGGAAGATATGAAAAACATAACATGGAATAAAGTAAAAACAACTGTCAAAGATTGGCAAGTGGGAGACTACATCCGGCAGACTTCCATTGTGGTGATTGGCGTACTGATTACTTTTGTCGGTAGTGAGTTGGTTACTCAAAACTCCGAGAAAAAGGATATTCAAGCCACCATGTCGCTGATTAGGGATGAACTGAAAAGTAACCGGGAAAATTATAAGAGTATCGTTTCAGAGTTTAGAGAGGATGAACGTCTTTCCAGCTTATTGGTGGAGCATGACTTAAAGCATCGGACGATACCGGAAGATTCATTGATACAGTTCCGCTTTCTTATGGGGCATATCCGCAGTTTTTATTATAGTCAGAATGCATTGGATATACTTAAAAACTCCATGTTGATGCAGAAGATTTCAGATAAAGAGCTACTGTTGCAGTTGACCGGAATCTATGAGGTATTGGATGGATTTAAGGCAACTATGAATGGCTATTACGATATGAAGGACGAAATTATGGTTCCTTTCCATTTGGCATTGACTGACGAACAGACGGACCAGATAAATCGTGGAGGATATGAGGCGTGGGATATTTACTTGTCGGACAGGTCGGTACGGAACTTTGTCAGGGTAGCGCAGAACTATTTCACGCCGGACTATGTAGAACGTGTGGGAAAACGTATAGACGAGGCAATACAAGCGCTTGAAAAGAAGTATCATTTAGAATAAAAAGATATGGGAAAGATAAACTTTAATAGGCTGAACCATACGGTAAAAAGTTGGCACATAGGTGATTATTTCCGTCAGTTCAGTATTGTGGCTGCGGGTATCATTGTCACTTTCTGGGGAAGTGACCGGATTACCGAGAATGCCCGTCAAAAGGAAGTGCGTGCTACGATGCAGTTGGTAACGGAAGAGTTGGAATATAATAGGCAGGAGCTCCGTAATATAAAGCACTTGTTGGATATTGACATACACATGAGTCTGTTGTTGAGGGAACATGATATGGATGTATCCAAGATACCGACAGATACTCTGTGGAAGTATGGCAAGCTTTTCAATAATATGGATGAATTCTCTTATAGGACAGATGCGCTGGACGTGCTGAAAGGTTCTTCATTGATGCAGTATATACCGGACAAACGTATGTTGCAGGATGTATTGCAGACTTATTTTGAGTTGGGCAGGAAACAAAAGGATGTCAGTGATTACTATGCAACGAAAACAGATGCTCTTATGAGTGCTGCCATGTCCAGGGAGTTGGCGCATGTTTTTGATGGTGACGACAGTCTTCGGGACCAGGCCTTGTTTCTTGTGCAGTATAAGAAATTTATCAATTACGTCAACATGGTTCCCGGTTTTCTGTATTGGCATGAATTTGATGAATTGGATGAGATGCTGGACAAGCAAATACAGGCTTTGAGAGCCAAATATAAATAATCTCCGTTCTTTAACTTCTTTTTAGAATTAATTCAGCAGCATTTTCCGCAATGCTGCGTCTAACTAACAAACGACGCGAAGAGGCGTCCGTAAAACGAGCACTGACATTGGAAAATGAGATAGAACTGATTGAGGGCTGCCGGGCAGGAAAGGATTCCGCCCGAAAGGAATTATACACCCTCTACTCCAAGCAGATGCTGGCGGTATGTTACCGCTATACGGGCGATGTCGATGCGGCCCATGACGTATTGCACGATGGCTTCATCAAAATTTTCACCCACTTCACCTTCCGTGGCGAATGTGCATTGGGTACCTGGGTGACAAGGGTAATGGTGACGCAGGCGATAGACTACCTGCGGAAACAGCAACGTTTCAGCCAACTGGTGGTGAATGAGGAACAATTGCCCGACATTCCGGATGAAGCGGGCATTGCCGAAACCGGAGGCCGCATTTCCGAAGAAATGCTGATGGCGTTCGTGGCGGAACTTCCCGATGGATGCCGTACTGTATTCAACTTATACGTCTTTGAGGAGAAATCGCACAAGGAAATAGCCGAAATCCTCCACATCAAAGAGCATTCGTCTACCTCGCAGTTGCATCGTGCCAAGTGTTTGTTAATAAAAAGAATTAAAGAATATACTGAATATGAGAGAAAATGATGAAATAACCGGTTTATTCCGCAGTCGTCTTGCCGGCGCAGAGATGACAGTGCGGGAGGACTTCTGGGAAGGGTTGCAACGTGACTTGCCGTCACCGGTTGCCGCAAAAGGCAGGAGGCAGCTTTTTCTTTCTCCGAGGTTTCACCGCGTAGCCGCAGCCGCCTCTGTTGTATTTGTACTGGGAGCTGCTTCTGCCGCTTTCTGGTATTTCTCTCCGAAAGAGGAAATCAAGGAGGCCTTTACACAAGTGGCGGCCATGACGCCGGAAGGTAACTTGAACGGGGATGTGGTGCAGGAAAGTTTTCCCTCTATCCATCAGGCCAACCCCATGGCACAAAAGCCCGGTACACAGCATCCCGCCAACGGCATTCCGGCAGGATTGACGGCGCAGGCCGATGAGGATGAATCCGTGTCTGTCCATGTTTCCATCCGGATTACCCAACGGGTGTACGGAAACCGGCAGCAGCCGGGAAACGGTTATTACAGTAACGGAACTCCGGCCGGAAACGGAAACTACCATTCAAATCCTGGCCATAAGGATGCTGATATAGATAGAATGCTGCCATCTTCTGAGGAAGAACCGGCAAAGTCTGTGGCTGTATCGCCATCCAAGCCCCGTAATTGGGCATTGAAAGCAGGCATCGGCATTTCCCTGCCGAAAGGGAATTTTCATATGCCGTTCACGGCCGGGGTAAGCGTGGAACGTCGTTTGAACAAGCATTTCTCCTTGGAAGCCGGTCTTCAGTATAATTGCTTGGATGGTGACCATACGTTGCATACGCTGGAAGTTCCGGTAAGGCTGAACATGATGCTGGCCAGTACGCCGAAAGTGGATTTCTATGCTATGGTAGGCGGAGCAGCCGAGAAATGCATTGCAGGTGCTCCGGACAATGGTTTCGGCGCAGAGCCGGTACAGTTGTCGGTTGCTGCCGGAGTAGGGGTACGCTATAAAATGAACGACCGTTTTGCCTTGTTTGCAGAGCCGTCTGTATCCCATCATTTCGATACGGACTCGCAGACAAGAACCTTGCGTACGGAACGGCCCACCAATCTGAATCTGTTGTGCGGCGTGCGCATGACTTATTAATCTTAAATACCATACAAATATGAAGACTCTATACAATAAATTACATATATTCGGGCAGACTATGCTGCTCATATTCTTTACTCTTTCTGTTCTCTCTTTGGGCTCTTGCAGCAAAGAAACGTTGGACTACAACCATCCGGATGTAGACTTGTTTGTCAAGCAGTTGAAGGCTGGTAAATATTCTACCCAAAGTCCGGATGGATTGAGTAATATGCCCAAGTTCACTTCCGAAGATATAGAGGAATTGCTGAAGTATGCCGAGGACTTGACGGTTATTCCCTCTTTCCCCTTGGCTCCGGTATCCTATTCGGCAGGTGGTAAGTTGCGTTTGGGCGAATGCATCTTGTGGACGGTAGAGACTATCCGTCTCGGGAACAACGCTTCAATGGGATGCAAGATGGTGCATACGGATGCGGAGAATTATGAAGGTATTTACTTCCTTTCGGACGAAGAGGTGCTGGATGCCGCCTCGCGCTACCGCCGTTGGTGGGAAACCCGTAAGTATCCACGGACTATGTGGACGATTGATCCCTGCTATGACGAACCACTTTGTGGCAGTGGATATATGTGGTGGTGAAATGTTTTTAGGGATTAGGGATTAAGGATTAGGTATTAAGTAATCAAACTGTCAAGTGAAGAGATTTATACTTGTAATGGGGTTGCTCTGTGCAGTAGCCTTCCCTTTTTATGCCCAAAATTGGACTTCTCAAGACTCGTTGAGGCTGAACCGGTTGCTGAAGGGAGAAGGGGAGGTGAAGCTGAATCCGGAGGTATTGAAGGAACTTGAAATGAACAGTTCCTTAGGTACTCCGAAAGCGGTGACGGACAAGTCATGGATGGATTTTGATAATTCGCTGCCCGTCATACCGAAAGTGCCCGAGAAAAAGGTTGTGCTTACCCTACGCCCTTATACGGCCAATACTAAATATAATTGGGACCCCATTTACCAGAAAAAGATTAAGGTGGACAAAGATACTTGGCGGGGAGACGAATTTTATGCACTTAAGATTCTGATGATTCCTACGAACTGGGCTAAACATCCGTTTGATGCTGGTCCGTGTGAGACGGTGGAGCAGATTGAAGCAACCGGTTTGCGTTACCGGGTGACGGAGCGGGCCAATAATATGGCTGTGGGCGGTTGGCAGGGTACCAGTGGCGGTGGAATTTCCGGTTTAGACCTGATGGCGCCTTTTACCCGTGAGTTTTGGAATTTCAAAGGTCGCAAGCGCCGTGCCCGTACGCTGGAAGTATTGAAGGCGTATGGAGATTCGATAACTGTTTTGGAACAACAGTAATTTATCACTTTTTGTCAAATTTTGAACTTTCTTTCTCCCCTTCTTGTTTTCATTAGTAAACCTTTAAAAAAAGTAATAATGAACAGAGTGACTTCTCTATTCGGAATAAGATATCCGATAATTCAAGGTGGTATGGTGTGGTGTAGCGGCTGGAGACTTGCTGCTGCTGTAAGCAATGCGGGAGGGCTGGGCTTGCTCGGCGCAGGTTCGATGCATCCCGAAACGTTGCGGGAGCATATCAGGAAATGCCGTGAGGCTACGCATCATGCTTTTGGTGTGAACATTCCCTTGATGTATCCCCAGATAGAAGAGATAATGCAGATTGTGGCCGACGAGGGAGTGAAGATTGTATTTACATCTGCCGGCAGCCCGAAGAAATGGACCGGTTGGTTGCACGAGCGTGGCATCACGGTGGTGCATGTTGTTTCGTCCTCGCGTTTTGCCGTGAAGGCTGAAGAGGCGGGTGTTGATGCAATAGTTGCCGAAGGCTTCGAAGCCGGTGGGCATAATGGGAGGGAGGAGACTACCACTCTGTGCCTGATACCTGCTGTACGTGCAGTTACTACACTTCCGCTGATTGCCGCCGGTGGCATTGCAACGGGTGAGGCCATGTTGGCTGCCCGGGTGCTGGGTGCGGAAGGTGTGCAGATTGGTACACGCTTTGCCTTGACGGCAGAGAGTTCTGCAAGCGAGGTGTTCAAGGATTACTGCTTGCATTTGGAAGAAGGGGATACCCGTCTGCTTTTGAAGAAGTTGGCTCCGGTGCGTCTGGTGCGCAATAACTTTCGCAGCGCCGTAGAGGCTGCTGAGGCTGTGGGAGCTTCAGAGGAAGAACTTCGTATCCTTTTAGGGCGCGGCCGTGCCAAACGTGGTATTTTTGAGGGTGACTTGGAAGAAGGGGAACTGGAAATAGGGCAGGTATCTGCCTTGCTGCATGGAAAGGGAGTGCAGTCTGTGGCGTCGGTCATGCAAGAGTTGGTGGAGGAGAGCAGAAGGGCGTGGGAGAGAATGCAGGAATTGGATCTCTGACTATTCCCGTCTTCTGGTATCATATAACACTAAAAAAGGAATATCCCCGAAATCACCGGGAATATTCCTTTTTTAGTTTCAACTTATAACCTTTTATCCTTTGGGGATATTGGTTGTGTCTTTTGCCATATTTCCACTTGTGGTAGAATTACTTGTGCCATTGTTGCTGGTAGTGGCGCTACCGGTAGCCATATTTGTAACACTTTTACCGGTTGTCTGTACAGCGGGTTGTTCTTCCCAATGGAACGGTTCGAAGCTACTGTTCGGGTCAACCCAGGACGGTTTCTTGGAAGCATAAATAATGAATGGGGCAATGACTACAATCAGCGCACCGATGATGAGTACGGAGAACCATACTGTGTTGCTGCCTGTTGAAATCTGGCTGGGCGGGATAAAGCTCAGTACGAATGCCAGCAATGATCCGCAGAAACCAAGACCACCGATGAGCCACATCAATCCGTTGCCATTCTTGCCGATACGGAACGGACGGTTCAGCTTCTTCATCTTATAACGCAGCACGATGGCTCCGGAGAACATCAGCATATACATGATAAGATAGAGGACTACAGTCAGCTGTGACAGAATCTGGTAGAAACTCTGTACGGAAGGCATGACTACGAATAGAAGGCTCAACACGGTTACTGCACCACCTTGTACATAAAGGATATTCTTCTGTACGCCTAGCTTGTTTGTCTTTTGGAAGAACGGAGGCATGTAGCCTGCTTTTCCTACGGCAAAGATACCTTTGGACGGACCGGCAACCCATGTCAATACACCTGCCAGTACGCCGAATGCCAAAGCGATGGCAATAATCGGTGACAGCCAGGAAGCACGGATGTAATGGAAGTAGTTGTCGAAGCCTACAAGCAGACTCTGTGTCAGACTGATGTCTTTGGCCGGGATGATGATACCCAGTGAGAAAGTACCGAGTACGAAGATGATAACCGTAATGGCCGCACCGATGAACACTGCCTTCGGATAATTCTTGGAGGGATTGTTCACGTCTTTTACGTGGATACCGCCCATTTCCATACCGGCATAGAAGAGGAAGATACTGGCAGCAAGCACCACGTTGTCGAAGTTCGTCAAGTCGGGGAAGAAGCTGCTGTGGAAATCCAGGTTGGAGTGTCCGCCGGTGGCAAGGTAGATGATACCTAGGATAATCAGCAGTGCGGCAGGGATAATGGTCCCAACCAGACCACCGACTTTGGCCACTTTACCTACCCAGCTCATGCCCTTCATGGAGATGAACGTAGCTAGCCAGTAGATGATGAGGACAACGACGAGCGAGTAATATTTGTTGTTGGCCAGTGACATGTCGTGTACGTCGTTCATGCCGATGAAAGCAATGGATACGGCACCGAATGTCAATACGGTAGGATACCAGATTGTACTTTCAATCCATTGTACCCAGATGGCAAGGAAGCCCAGCTTTTTTCCGTAGGCTTCGCCTACCCAGCGGAACACACCGCCTTGCTTGTCTTGAAACATGGCAGCCAGTTCCGCGGCGACAAGTGACGTCGGAATCAGAAAAACAATGGCTGCAAATAAGTAGTAGAAGGCCGAACTCATTCCGTACACGGCCTCGGCAGGAAGTCCACGTAGGGATACTACTGCCGTCACATTCATGATTGCCAGGGTAAATACCCCCAGCTTCACTGTTTGTTTAATATTTGCCATAAGTTAAGGTTTTAGATGAAAAATATATTCAAAATCAGCGTCTATAACAACACTTGGGAAGAGTTGTTCCCAACGGATAAGTGAAAATTCCGGTTTTAACTATTCAGGAAGCATCAGCTTTAGGCGCGGGCTTCTGTGCCGCTTTCTTGTAGAACTCTTCTTTTTCCTTATTGCGCCGTTCGACCAGGCTCGTTACATACACTGTAAAGATAGGGAACATCATCATGCCCAGCGCAGCCAGCAGTACAGACAGTACCCGTCCGGTGGGAGTGACTGCTATGATATTGGAACCTACCGTCGTCACATCCATAAATGCCCACCACAAAGCATCTCCATATCCTTTGACCAGAGGATTGGGACCATGCTCCATGACATAAAAGGCCAGGCTGGAAAAATAGACGGTGGCCAGCAGCATGGTAAGATAGGAAACGAACAGTCCCGATGCACGGTTGTACGTCAGCCAACCCACTACGATAGCCATGGCATATCCACCCCGTACTAATGGGATAAAGCGCAACATATAGGTTATTTCCGGTGAGAAAGTCCATCCCATATAGGCAATGATATTTTGGTAAGGTATGGCTACCAGTAGGAAAATGAAATGTGTGGCTACATAGTGCCCCTTCTTCTCTGCCAGAAACCATTCCAACACAAAATCAGCCAGGAACAGAGCGCATATCCACAGCTGTACTTTCATGTAGACTGACTGTTCGTAAAAGGGAATCCCTTTGAACGTGTCGACAGAGATACTGATGACTAAAAATAACGAAAGTATCAGTATGATGACATGTAATATGCCGTAAATACCTTTTTCCCGCAATACAAATTCTGATAGAGCCATTTTCATGATGAAGTCCATTATGAAGTTATGAGTTATTAGTTATAAGTTATTTGCTAATTACGATGCATATACCAACAAATAACTCATCACTTATAACTCATAACTAAAAAATCTTATTCTGTAATTGTCACGTTATCACCGTTGAACACACCCAGACCGAGCTTGTTCATGATGAACTTAATTGCCGATTGGGCCTTTACGGAATTTCCCGCTTCGTCCAGGGGAGGAGCGAAGGCCGATACCCCCATGACACCGGGCAATACGGCCATTACGCCGCCGCCCACACCGCTTTTGGCCGGTATGCCGGCGGTGTACATCCAGTCGCCTGAATGTTCGTAGAAGCCTACGGTAGAAATCATCGACGTGATTTTCGGTGCCAGGCTGGCTTCGAACACCGTTTGTTTGGTGACTGGGTTCACACCGTTATTGGCGATGGTTCCTGCGGCAATGCCCAGTTGCTGGGCCGTGATGCCGAGAGAACACTGGCGGGTATAGAGGTCGAGTGCCATATCCGGATCATCGTAGATGCGGTTGTAGTTTTTCAGCAACCAGGCAATGGAGCGGTTGTTGAAATTGGTAGCCGTTTCCGATTTGTACAGTTCGTCGATGAGTTGCGGGGCAGAGCCGCATAGCTCGGTAATGTTCTGTACAATGGCATCCCATTTCTTGTCGGAGTTTCCTACTGGCTGCACCATGGAACAGGCTGAAATGGCACCGGCATTTACTAACGGAGTGGAAGGGTGGTCGTTTTCCAGCAAAATGGCGATGATGGAGTTGAACGGTAGTCCCGTGGCATCGGCACCTATCATGTCCAGCACTTTCTGTGCGCCGTATTGGCGCAGGATAAGGATGGCTGTGTGTACCTTCGAGACGGACTCTATACCGAAACGATAGTCTGTATCGCCTATATTGATGGTCTGCCCGTTCATCAGGCAGATGCTGAGTCCGAACAGTTTGGAGTCTATGTTGGCAAGGTAGGGGATATAATCCGCATTCTTGCCTCCCGTACTGCCCTTCACCTCGTTGTAGGCTTCTTGGGCAACCTCCTTTATTTGTGAAATTGATATTTTCTTTTCCATATTAGCTGTTACTTTTTATGTGTACGGCATCCGTGATTGAATATTTTGGCTTCCACCGGCAGGTTCTTTTCCTGCGCCATACGGGTGGGAGTCGGGTAGTCCAGTTTCTCCAGCTCCGTGATGGCATTCTTGATGTCACCCAGCAGCATGTCTGCCATGTCGCGGCTGAATCCTTGGCGAACAACGACACGCATTACGACATAGTCTTCCAGCTTTGAAGGCAGAGTATAGGCGGGTACCATCCAACCGTGTTGTGACAGCTTGTCCTGCAGGTCATAGAGAGTCCATTTGGCAGCTTTTGCATATTCCGGTTTCAAGTACCAGATGAACAGCGGGTTCACAACTTCGTCGGAATAGTTTACGAACGGAGCCATCTTGCCGATTTCGTCATGGATATACTTGGCGATGGTCAGGGAGTTGTACTGTACTTCCTTGTAACCCTGGAATCCCAAACGGATGAACTGGTAATATTGACCCAGAATCTGTGCGGCAGGACGGGAGAAGTTCAGGCCTACCTGAGTAATGTTGGCACCGAGGTAGTTTACGCTGAATGACATTTCTTCGGGCAGATATTCCTTGCCTTTCCAGCAAACCCAACCCAGCCCCGGATAAACCAGGCCGAATTTATGTCCGCTGACGCTGATGGAGAGTACCCACTTCAGACGGAAGTCCCACTTCTTTTCGGGATAGAGGAACGGGAGGATGAAACCGCCGCTGGCGGCATCCACGTGGATAGGAATGTCGTAGCCGGTCTTTGCATTGTAGGCATCGAGGGCTTTGTCGAGGGCTTCGACGTCATCGTTCAGTCCTGTCCATGTAACACCTTGGATAGGCACGATACAGATGGTGTTCTCATCACACATCTTCAAGGCTTCTTCGGGGTCGAGCGTGGTCTTGTCGAGTGTCAAAGGCACTTCACGCATTTCAATCTGCCACAATTGGGCGAATTTTTCCCATACCACCTGGAAACCGGTTGAAATAACGAAGTTGGGTTTGTCGAACGGTTTGCCTTGTGCTTGACGTTTCTTGCGCCAGCGCAACCAGGCTGCCACACCACCCAGCATACATGCCTCCGAGGAACCGATAGCAAGTGCGCCGGTTTTCCAGGTTTCTTTTTCAGGAGAGTTCCAGAGGTTGGCCACGATGTTGATACATTTACCGTTCATTACGGCGATGCGCGGATATTCGGTCTCGTCGATGTAGTTGATGTTGATGGCTTCGTTCATCAGCTTGGTGGCATATTCGTCCATATAGGTAGTGACGAATGTAGCCAGATTCAAGCGAGGCTGCGTTTGAGCGAAGGTCTCGTCTTTCACCATCTGATAGGCGATTTCCGGGGTAGTAGGTCCGTCGGGAATCTTTTCTACGGGTGAGGGTTGTAACATACGGTTTGAGCCGAATACTTCAGTTTTTGCATCTCCTTTTCTGAAATTCAAATCTTCCATATTAATAAGTTTTTTAAAGGTTTAGGCGGCGGGGCTTTTCCCCGTCGAATATCCCACAACAACGGGGTTTGCGGATGAAAGTTCCGGGGTTTTGCATTATTTGGCGTTTATTAAAGGGCAGCGTAGTAAAATCTTAAAAAACGAACATTCTGAAGGTGGGTTTGTTGTTCCCACATTATTCATTTAATTAATATACTACTATATGAAAATCAATACCGGAAGGGGTACAATCCCCCTAATCACGCTTGTCGGCATTTGGTCTGTCTCTGCATTGACTTCCTTGCCGGGGTTGGCCGTGTCACCTATTTTGGGACAGCTTACCACCATTTTTCCACATGCCACGGAATTGGATATACAGATGCTTACCTCCCTGCCTTCGCTGCTGATAATTCCTTTTGTGCTGTTGGCGGGCAAGCTGGCCGAGAAACGTGACTTTGTGCGTCTGCTGAAAGCGGGACTTTGGATGTTTGCCGCCAGTGGGGTACTTTATCTTTTTTCGGACAAAATGTGGCAGTTGATGGTGGTCAGCGCTTTGCTTGGCATCGGTTCGGGGGTGATTATTCCGTTGTCCACTGGTCTGGTTTCACGCTATTTCACGGGGGAATATCGGGTGAAGCAGTTTGGTTACAGTTCTGCCATCACCAATGTGACGCTGGTTGTGGCAACGGCGGTGACTGGGTATCTGGCAGAGGTAAACTGGCACTTGCCTTTCGTGGTATATCTGCTTCCGTTGGTTTCTCTGCTGCTTGTCGGATATTTGAAGGGGGATACCGGTCAGCCGCAGATAGCAGAAGATACGGCTGCCGTTGTTCCGGAGGAATCCAAGCGTGCGGTTCCCGGTAAATACGGCATCCATATCCGCCATCTGCTACAGTTGATGCTGTTTTATGGCGTCACTACGTATATAGTGCTGGCGGTTACTTTTGACTTGCCTTTTTTGATGGAGGCCCATCACTTCTCCAGCGGAAATTCCGGATTGATGATCTCCTTATTCTTCCTTGCCATTATGGCTCCGGGTTTCTTCCTGGGGCATATCGTGAAGTGGATGGGGAAACACACAAAGTTCTACAGCCTTTTGTCCATTGCAGTGGGTTTGCTCTTGATATGGATTTCGCCTAAAGAATGGCTGATAATACCGGGATGTATGTTGGTTGGTTTGGGATATGGTGTCATTCAACCGCTGATTTATGACGAGACAGTAGATACGGCCATACCGGAAAAAACAACTTTGGCACTGGCCTTTGTAATGGTGATGAATTATCTGGCGATTCTATTGTCCCCGTTCATTACAGATTTCTTTCAGACCTTGTTCCACACTAATTCCAGGGAATTTCCGTTTATTTTCAACCTCTGCATCACACTGCTCGCTATGTGGTGGGAGTATGCGAGGAAGAAGGATTCTTTGTTGGGGAGGAGTTATGAGTGATGAGTGATTTGTTGGTAATTGTGCTGCGCTATCATGCTGAAAGAAAAACACCAACAAATCACTTATCACTTATCACTCATCACTTATCACTCAATGGCTTCATATTTCAGCCCGAAGACGTCGGCTACAGCTTTGTATGTTACTTTGCCTTCCACTACGTTCAATCCCTGTGCCAGAGCCGGGTCGTCCTTGCAGGCTTGTCTCCAGCCTTTGCATGCCAGGGCTACGGTGTAGGGCAGGGTGGCATTTGTCAGTGCCATGGTGGAGGTGAAGGGTACGGCGCCGGGGATATTGGCAACGGCGTAGTGTACAATTCCGTCCACAATGTAGGTAGGGTCGCTGTGCGTGGTGGGGTGGGAGGTTTCGAAACAACCGCCCTGGTCGATGGCTACGTCTACGAGTACCGTACCGGTTTTCATCATCTTCAGCATTTCGCTGGTGATGAGGTGTGGGGCCTTGTCACCGGGGATGAGGACGGAACCGATTACCAAGTCGATGTTCGGCAATTCCATCTTGATGTTATGGGTGGAAGAATAGAGTGTCTTTACGTTTTTCGGCATCACTTCACTCAGGTAGCGCAGGCGGGGAAGGTTGATGTCGGCAATCAGTACCTCGGCACCCATTCCGGCAGCTATCTGTGCGGCATTGGTGCCCACGATACCACCTCCAAGGATAAGTACGCGTGCGGGACGTACGCCCGTTACTCCGCCCATCAGTTTTCCCTTGCCGCCTTGTGGCTTTTCAAGGAAGCGGGCTCCTACTTGTGTAGCCATGCGTCCTGCCACCTCACTCATAGGAGTAAGTAGCGGAAGTGAGTGGTCTTCTTTTTCCACGGTTTCGTAGGCAATGCAGACGGCACCGCTTTCAATCATGGCTTCGGTTAGTAATTTATCGGCTGCAAAGTGGAAATAGGTGAATACCACTTGTCCCTTTTTAATCAGTTTGTACTCCGGTGCAATAGGTTCCTTTACCTTGACAATCATGTCGGCTGCGGCATACGTGTCTTCAATGGTCGGTAAAGTCTTTGCACCTACGGCGATGTAGTCATCGTCGGAGAAACCGCTGTTTACGCCTGCTGTGGCCTGCACATACACCGTATGACCTTTTTTCACCAATTCGGCTACTCCGGCAGGGGTCATTCCCACGCGGTTCTCGTTGTTCTTGATTTCTTTAGGTACTCCGATAATCATAACCTTAAAGTTTTAATTTGGGGGTTAAACATGGCGCAATATAGCGATTTCCCGGCTTGGGTGTTATCGGTGCATCTATGTTCTTCAACAGAATTTTTATGCATGTTTTAATCAATGATAATTGTAGCTTTCTGTAGGTAGAGAGAACTATTCTTTTTATATTTGCATACATTTAAAATAATATTGACTGTACAAAATATGAAATATTCTATATTTTTCTCTCTTTTGTTCTTTATTGGTAGTGTGCAAAGCGGCTATGCCCAAGAAACCGATACAGACAAGCCTTCCTTCATCCCGCCTTTTGATTTTCCCATCACTTTCTCCGGTAACTTCGGCGAGATACGTGCCAACCATTTTCATGGTGGACTGGACTTCAAGACCGGTGGCACCATAGGCAAGCCGGTACGCGCTCTGGCAGACGGATATATTTCGCGTATCCGCGTCACCCACGGCTCAGGTTATGTGCTCGATGTAACTTATGACAACGGCTATTCGACGATAAACCGCCATTTGAGTGCTTTTGTGGGTGACATTGCCCGTCGGATAGAAGATTTACAATATGAAAAAGAAAGCTGGGAGGTGGAAATAACTCCCGACCCCGATGAATATCCCGTGAAGGCCGGTCAGATAATAGCTTTAAGCGGAAACACCGGTTACTCTTTCGGTCCGCACCTGCATCTGGATATGATAGAGACGGCTACGGACGAATATATAGACCCGTTGCCTTTCTTCATGAACAAGGTGAAAGACAAGACTGCCCCGCGTGCCGAAGGTATCATGCTGTTTCCACAGCCGGGAAAAGGAGTGGTGGAGGGCAAGCAGACGCGACGGGCTTTTCCGGCACATCCAACAAAACCCATTACCGCCTGGGGACTGATTGGTGCAGGTATCCGTGCCTACGACTATATGGACGGAGTGCAGAATAAATATGGCGTGAAGGCGGTGATTCTCGAAGTGGACGGCGAGGAAGTCTTCCGCAGTACGGTAGATCGCTTTGCCTATGAGGAGAACCGCTATATCAATTCGTGGACACACGGCCAGTACATGAAGTCTTTCATAGAGCCGGGCAACCACTTGCGCATGCTACAGGCATCCAACGGCAATCGCGGACTGGTGGACATCAACGAAGAACGCCCTTACCGGTTTGTCTATACGCTGAGAGATGCGCTGGGAAATATCTCCAAGGTCCGCTTCACAGTGCAGGGACAGAAGACGATAATTGCTCCGGTGGAACATCGTGAGAAATACGCCCTCAAATGGGACAAGGTGAACTATCTGCAGGAGCCGGGGCTGGAGTTGGTTATCCCGAAAGGAATGCTCTACGATGACGTCTTGCTGAACTACTCCGTGCGGGCTGATAGTGGCGACATCGCTTTCACCTATCAATTGAACGATACCCGTATTCCTATGCACGGTGCCTGCGATTTGCGTATCGGCTTGCGCCGGCGTCCGGTGGAGGATATGGCCAAATATTATGTGGCGGGCGTAACGGCGCGCGGTGGAAAATACCGCATCGGCGGTAAGTATGAGGATGGTGTCATGAAAGTGCGTATACGGGATTTGGGGACTTATACCGTAGCGGTGGATACGGTTCCGCCGGTGATAACTCCCGTAAACCAAGCCCAATGGGGACGTACGGGAAAAATCATCTTCAAGGCCAAGGACAAGGAAACTGGCATCAATACCTATCGGGGTACGATTGACGGGAAGTATGCCTTGTTTGGAAAGCCCAATTCCATCAGTGGTAACCTGGTGTGCGAGCTTGACCCGAAACATGTGGAGAAAGGCGGCAAGCATGTGGTGGAGATGACGGTGACGGATGGCTGTGGCAACCGTACCACCGAACAGTTTGATTTTGTATGGTAAAGACTGAAATATTTAGTAACATTATAATTTAGAAGTATGAAAAGTAAAAGACTGACTCTTTCCGTCTTGTTTGTTGTGGCAGCCGTGGCGAATGCGCTGGCCTGCACCAATCTTATCGTGGGCAAGAACGCTTCTGCGGACGGTTCTACCATTGTTTCCTATTCTGCCGATTCTTATGGTTTGTTCGGCGAGTTGTATCATTATCCTGCCGGTATGCACAAGAAAGGTACGCTGATTGACATACACGAGTGGGACACCGGCAAATACCTCGGGCAGATAGAGCAGGCCCGCCAGACGTACAATGTCATTGGCAATATGAATGAGTTCCAGCTCACTATCGGTGAGACGACATTCGGCGGACGTCCCGAGCTGGTGGATACCACCGGCATCATCGACTACGGCAGTTTGATTTACCTCGGTCTGCAACGCTCACGCACCGCCCGCGAGGCTATCAAGGTGATGACGGAGTTGGTGCAGGAATACGGCTATTACAGCGGTGGCGAGTCCTTTACCATTGCCGACCCCAACGAGATATGGATTATGGAGATGATTGGCAAGGGACCCGGTGTGCGCGGTGCCGTATGGGTAGCTGTCCGCGTGCCCGATGATTGTATCTCCGCACATGCCAATCAGAGCCGCATTCATCAGTTCAATATGAATGACAAGGAAAACTGCATGTACTCTGCCGACGTCATCTCTTTTGCACGCGAGAAGGGCTATTTTGACGGTGTGAACAAGGATTTCAGCTTTGCCGATGCCTACGCTCCGCTCGATTTCGGTGCCCGTCGCTATTGCGAGGCACGCGTATGGAGCTATTTCAATATGTTTACCGACCGCGGCAACGAGTTCCTGCCTTATATATTGGGTGAGACGGACACTCCGATGCCTCTGTTTGTGAAGCCCAACCGCAAGGTTTCCGTGCAGGATGTGAAGAACGCCATGCGCGACCATTATGAAGGTACTCCTCTCGACATCAGCAAAGATTTCGGCGCAGGCCCGTATCATACCCCGTACCGCCTTTCTCCACTCTCTTTCAAGGTGGATGACCAGGAATACTTCAATGAGCGTCCCATCTCCACCCAGCAGAGCGGTTTCGTATTCGTGGCACAGATGCGCTCCGAGTTGCCCGACCCTATCGGTGGAGTATTGTGGTTCGGCACAGATGATGCCAACATGACGGTATTTACGCCCGTATACTGCTGTACGGACAAGGTTCCCGTATGCTACACCCGTGTGGACGGCGCCGATTACATCACTTTCTCCTGGAACTCCGCTTTCTGGATTTTCAACTGGGTGGCCAATATGGTTTATCCCCGTTATGACTTGATGATGGGCGACGTGCGTGCCACTCAGACAGAGTTGGAGACAACCTTCAACGAAGCGCAGGAAGGCGTTGAGGCTGCTGCTGCCAAACTGCTGGAAAAAGACCCTGCCAAAGCAAAGGCATTCCTTACCAACTATACGAACATGACTGCCCAAAGCACTTTCGATACTTGGAAACGTCTTGGCGAGTTTCTTGTCGTAAAGTATAATGACGGCGTTGTCAAACGTATGAAAAACGGTCAATTCGAACGTAATTCCATCGGCCAGCCGGCAGGCGTAATCCGTCCGGGATACCCGAAGGAGTTCCTCGAAGAGTATGTTAAGCAGACGGGAGACAGATATAAAATGCCTGAATAAAATTAGGATATTTGAACTTATTCTTCTACATTTGTGTCTTACAAAAAAGTTTATATTAACCCTTAAAATAATAACAGTCTTATGGAAAATCAGGAACTGATTAAGCAGGTGACTGAGAAAGCCGAAAAATGGCTTACCCCGGCATATGATGCCGAAACTCAGGCAGAAGTGAAACGCATGTTGGAAAATCCAGATAAAACCGAATTGATAGACAGTTTTTACAAAGACCTGGAGTTTGGAACGGGTGGTCTGCGTGGCATCATGGGTGCCGGTACAAACCGCATGAACATCTACACCGTAGGTGCCGCAACGCAGGGCTTGTCCAACTATCTGAACAAATGTTTTGCCGGAAAGAAGGATATTTCCGTTGTTGTGGGGCACGACTGCCGCAACAATAGCGACAAGTTCGCAAAGATTTCTGCCGACATCTTCTCTGCAAACGGCATCAAGGTATATCTTTTTGATGACCTTCGTCCTACGCCCGAAGTTTCATTTGCCATTCGCCACTTCGGTTGCCAGAGCGGTATCAACATTACAGCCAGCCACAACCCCAGAGAATACAACGGCTACAAGGCTTATTGGGATGACGGTGCGCAGGTGCTCGCTCCGCACGATACAGCCATCATAGACGAGGTGAATAAGGTGACGGTGGCCGACATCAAGTTCAACGGCAACAAGGACTTGATTCAGATTATCGGCAAGGAAGTGGATAAGGTTTATCTGGACATGGTTCACTCCATCTCCATTGACCCCGAAGTCATCCGTCGCCAGAAAGACCTCAGCATTGTGTATACTCCGCTTCATGGCGCAGGCCGCGTGCTCATTCCGGACTCATTGAAGGAGTGGGGATTTGAGAATATCAACTGCGTGCCCGAACAGATGGTGAAGGACGGCAATTTCCCGACGGTGGTTTCTCCGAATCCCGAAAATGCCGAAGCCCTTTCCATGGCCATTGCGCTGGCCAAGAAGATTGACGCTGACATCGTGATGGCAAGTGACCCGGATGCCGACCGTGTCGGTATGGCCTGCAAGGACGATAAGGGCGAGTGGGTGCTTATTAATGGTAACCAGACTTGTCTCATTTTCTTGTACTACATCATCAAGAACCGTATTGCAATGGGCAAGATGCAGCCGAATGACTTCATCGTGAAGACCATCGTGACCACTGAACTTATCAAGGCTGTGGCAGATAAGAACAAGATTGAAATGCGCGATTGCTATACCGGCTTCAAGTGGATTGCCCGCGAAATCCGTCTGAGCGAAGGCAAGCAGCAGTATATCGGTGGTGGTGAAGAAAGCTATGGCTTCCTGGCCGAAGACTTTGTCCGTGATAAAGATGCGGTTTCTGCCTGCTCCTTGCTGGCCGAAATCTGTGCTTGGGCCAAAGACCAGGGCAAGACACTCTATGACGTATTGATGGAAATCTATGTAGAATACGGATTCTCAAAGGAAACCACCGTGAACGTGGTGAAACCCGGTAAGAGCGGTGCCGAAGAAATCAAGGCGATGATGGATAACTTCCGTGCCAATCCTCCGAAGGAAATCGGCGGTTCGGCTGTCAGCTTGATTAAGGATTACAAGACATTGGAGGCTACCGATGTCCGGGGTAATGTAAGCAAGCTGGATATGCCAGAGACTTCCAATGTACTTCAATATTTCACTGTAGACGGCACGAAGATTTCTGTCCGTCCTTCCGGTACGGAACCGAAGATTAAGTTCTATATCGAGGTGAAGGGCGAGATGGGTTGTCCGAAATGCTATGCCGGCGCTGATGCCGAAGCTGAAAAGAAAGTGGAGGCAGTGCGCAAGTCACTCGGCATTTGATAGGAAAGAGGAAAAAATGTGTATATAGTGTTTGGAGAGGCGTAACCCGTGAGGGCTGCGCCTTTTCTTTTTGCTTCTGTGTTGAAAGAAAACTTAAATAAAGACTTAAAGCCGATGGTTGATGAACAAAACGTTTGCAGGGAAGTTTAGTATATGCAGATTGCGGTTACACACCGATTGGTTGATGTGAATGAGAGTCGTTTCATTCGTAGTTGTTCGTTTGTGAGTGTGTGTGTTCCGCAATTTGCTTTTTTAAATTTCTTCCCCCCTCTTTTTAATTCTTTAATTTTTAATTGTTCTCCATCCACCAGTCTATCAGCCTTCTTGCGATACTCAGCTTTCGTGGTATTTCGGGCAGGTTGTCTTTGGAATAGAAGGCGGCAGCGGTCAGCTCATCTTCCTGCAGTTTTATCTCTCCGCTTTCGTAGTCGGCAATGAAACCCACCATCAATCCGCTGGGGTAGGGCCAGGGCTGGTTGCTGAAGTAGGTGATGTTCTTTACCTTCAGCCCCGTTTCCTCAAAAACTTCCCGTTCCACACATTCTTCCAGTGTTTCGCCGGCTTCGAGGAAACCTGCCACCAGTCCGTAGAAGGTCCCGCGGAAATTGCGTGCATGCACCAGCAGGATTTCGTTTCCTTTGCGTATTAGTACGATGATGGCGGTGGAAACGGGAGGGTACATCTCATTGCCGCAGTTGGGACACTTCTTCATGATGGGGGTCTGGTGCTCCATGGCGGTGCCACACACGGGGCAGAAGCGGCTGTGCTCGTCCCAATAGAGTATCTGGAAGGCCTTTCCTGCGGAACGGTATTCGTCCGGGGTGATGTAGTCGTACGATGCGCGCAGGCCTATCATTACCCATTCGTCGCTCTCGGCCACAGGCTGTTTCAGGGCAAATGCACGTACTTGCTTGCCGTTGGGGGGGAACACTTCGTGTATATTACTTCCGGCTTCCGGTGTCAGAGGAGGCTCTATACTGACGGGTACGCTGTATTTTATTTCTCCTTTGTCTGTATATCCTTTTTTCAGTAGCAGTTGGTCTTTGAAGAAGACGAACCACTGCGTGGAGGGTTGGGGTTCTGTTGATTTTTCCATTGTTTGTTGTTTTATTATTTGGGGGGATGAACACGAAAATACCAAGGCACAGAGATTCTTTTCAAAGAGATAAAGCATTAATTCCTATGTCTTTGTGTCTCTGTGTTCGCCCCCCTAAATTTCGTTTGCTGTGTCTTTTTCTTGCCGCACATAGACCGTTGACCTTCCCATTCCGCGGCGGCGCAGGAACCCTTGCCGGATGAATTTGTTCAGCTCGTCTATGGCGGCATGTCTGGTTAGTCCGCTCAATTGGATGTATTCGTTCTTGTTGATACATACATTCTGCTTGAGGAACAGTTTCAGTTCGGCTTTTCTTGTTTCTTCGGTGGTCTCTACTACTTTTTTCGATTTCTTGGTAGTGGAGTGTACACGTTCCAACGTCATTTTCTTCTTGATGTTGTTGCGGAACGTGCTGCTGATGCGCAGGTGTACGTTTTGGAATTGGACGGATTCGGAGCGGATTTTCTTTTTCTCGTCGTCGGTTTCGCGCAAGCATTTCAGTGAAGTGCTGAAGAATCCGAGTTCTCCCAGCTCCACGATGTTTCCGTTGGCAAGGAGGTCGCACAACTCGTCAATGCAGGCATCCAATGCTGCCCCTATCACATTCTTGGGCAGATGTTGGAAAGTTGCGATATGTTCCACAAACTCCTTTTGGGTATAAGTCCTTTTCGGGCAGATACGTGCGTGGAGTGATTTCTTGTCTTCTTTCCCGTCGGGCGAAGGCGTTTCGTAAAGGTCGTAATACGCGCTCATAAGATATTTATTTTTGTTTATAGCGATAAACAGTTCTCGTCGCTTCGGGGAATTATTTTTGTCGCTAAGCGGATTAATTTTCTTCTTCCTAAAAACTAATCGTCCGATAACTGTTGCATTATCGTCCAACAGTTGTTTAATTATCGTCCGACAGCTGTCGGACGAAACGGAAATGGGTATGTGACGATTATTTCTTAGTGAACAAAGGTATAAAATATAGTGATACGAAGAGTAGTGTTTGGGGAGGAAAGTTTTAGTTTTCGGCAAAAGGGGGATATTGGAAATGATAATTAGTTTTTGGAAATAAAAAATCCCCCGTTAAGGACGAGGGAACCTAATGTTTTCACAACGGAATAATCCTTATTGTGACTTGCTTCATTTTAGTATGACAAATGTATAAAATAAATATGGAAATACAATGCTTATATTGAAAAAAAAAATACCTTTGAAGAAAATATTCAAAATATAATACTATGAGAACGATACTTGGATTGGATTTGGGAACCAATAGTATAGGATGGGCTGTAATAAACTCTGTAATTAAAGAACAGACCGAGAAAATTTGGATAGAAATGGCTGGCAGTAGAATAATTCCGATGGATGCTGCTATCTTGGGAGACTTTGACAAAGGGAATTCTATATCACAGACAGCTGAAAGAACCCGTTTTAGAGGGGTGCGTCGATTGAGAGAGCGACAATTACTACGCCGTGAACGGTTGCATAAAGTTTTGAAGATTCTTGGCTTCCTGCCGGAACACTATTTAAAAGGAATAGATTTTGAAAAGCATACGGGTAAATTCTTGTCAGGCAGCGAACCGAAATTGCCATGGGTAAAGGATAGATGGGGAAAATACTCTTTTTTATTTCAGACAGCGTTTAATGAAATGTTGGCGGATTTTGCAAAGCACCAACCTTCATTGGTTTTTGATGGTAAAAAAATCCCTTATGACTGGACAGTTTATTATCTCCGTAAGAAAGCTTTGACAGAAATGATAAGTAAAGAAGAACTGGCATGGATTCTTTTGAACTTTAATCAGAAACGTGGTTATTATCAGCTTAGAGGAGAAGAGGAGGAAGACAATGCAGGAAAATCTGTTGAATTTTATGCATTGAAAGTCTTGTCGGTGGAAGCGACTGATGAAAAGAAAGGCCGGGATATATGGTATAATGTACATCTGGAGAATGGATGGGTATATCGTAGAAGCAGTAATGTCCCATTGGACTGGGAAGGACGGGTAAAAGAGTTTATTGTCACTACTGACTTAAATCCGGACGGTACTCCAAAGCTTGATAAGTATGGTGAGGTGAAGCGTTCTTTCAGAGCGCCTAAAGAGGATGATTGGATGTTAATAAAGAAAAGGACCGAAGCGGACATTGCCGGTACTCATAAAACGATTGGGAGTTATATATATGATGCTTTGTTGCAGGAGCCACAACAAAAGATAATAGGAAAATTGGTGAAAACAGTAGAACGAAAGTTTTACAAGGAGGAACTGAACTTGATTTTGCAGAAGCAATGTGCTTTTCATGCAGAATTGCAGGATAGAGATTTATACATGAGGTGTATTGAAGCGTTGTATCCGGGTAATGAAGTGCAACGGAGAAATATAGCTAACCGGGACTTTATCTATTTGTTAATAGATGATGTCTTGTTTTATCAAAGGCCGTTGAAAACCAAAAAGTCATTGATAGCTAATTGCCCTTATGAGGAAAATGAATATGTAAACCGCAAAACAGGTGAAATCAAAACAGCTCCGTTAAAGTGTATAGCCAAGTCACATCCTCTTTTTCAGGAATTCCGTTTATGGCATTTCCTTTCCAATATTCGGGTATATCAAAAGGAAAGGGAAGTAAATGGAACTTTATATTTGGATGTGGATGTGACAACGGAGTTTTTGAAAACAGAAGATGATTATGTGGCTCTATTTGATTGGCTGAACTCTCGAAAGGAAATAGATCAGAAAGCTTTTCTGAGATATCCTGCGTTTGGACTGAAAAAGGAAATAAATAATTATCGTTGGAATTATGTCGAGGATAAGTTCTACCCATGTAATGAGACGAGACATGCGATTCTTTCCCGTTTGGAAAAGGCCGGTATTGGTATTGACTTTTTATCTGATGAAAAAGAAACAGCCTTGTGGCATATCTTATATTCTGTAAGTGACAAGCAGGAAATAGAGAAAGCATTGGCGACTTTTGCGGTTAAGAACGGATTGAATGAATCCTTTGTGGAAGTGTTCAAGAAGTTTCCTCCTTTCAAGTCTGAATATGGCGCTTATTCTGCCAAGGCGATAAAGAAGTTGTTGCCTTTGATGAGGTGCGGAAAGTATTGGGATATGTCGTTGATTGATGGTACAACCAAGGAAAGAATAGAAAGGATAATAGCAGGTGAGTGTGATGAGAGTATAGGTGCCAAGGTTAGAGAAAAGGCGATGAACTTGTCGGATATATCTTGTTTTAAGAGGCTTCCGTTGTGGTTGGCTTGTTATGTAGTGTATAATCGTCATTCCGAAGATAAAGAAATAACCAAATGGGAAACCCCTGCTGATATTGATGCTTATCTGGCTGCTTTTAAGCAACATTCACTACGAAATCCTATCGTAGAACAAGTGATAACCGAGACATTGAGAGTTGTCAGGGATATTTGGAAACAGGTTGGGAAAATTGATGAAATCCATATTGAGTTAGGGCGCGAGATGAAAAATCCTGCGGACAAGCGAAAAAGAATGACTACTCAGATTCTGGAGAATGAAAATGCCAATTTACGTATAAAGGCATTGCTTGCTGAATTTGTGAATCCGGAATATGGGGTAGAGAATGTCCGTCCCTATTCACCAAGTCAACAAGAAATATTGCGGATTTATGAGGATGCAGTTTTAAAGGGGGAAGAACAGATTCCGGAAGATATAGATGTGATATTGAAAAAATTCAATACCAGTAAATTACCGACGAAATCAGAATTCTTGCGTTATAAATTATGGCTGGAACAGAAATATCGTTCACCTTATACCGGTGAGCTGATACCTTTGGCTAAATTATTTACTGCTGCGTATGAGATAGAACATGTTATACCTCAATCCCGCTATTTTGATGATTCATTCTCTAACAAAGTGATATGTGAATCTGCTGTGAACAAGTTGAAAGATAATCAACTGGGATATGAGTTTATCAAGAATCATCATGGACAGAAAGTGGAAGTGGGTTTTGGAAAGACAGTAGAAATCTTTTCTGTGGATAGTTACGAACGTTTTGTAAAAGAACAATATGCAAAATCGGGCATAAAAATGAAGAAATTGTTGATGGATGATATTCCCGAGCAATTTATTGAACGCCAATTAAACGATAGCCGGTATATCAGTAAGGTTGTCAAAGGACTTTTGTCGAATATCGTTCGTGAAAAGAATGATAGCGGTGAATATGAACCGGAGGCTGTTTCAAAAAACATATTAGTTTGTACAGGAAACGTGACGGACAGGCTGAAAAAGGATTGGGGCATGAATGACGTCTGGAATAGTATTGTAAGTCCTCGTTTTGAACGTTTAAATGCTTTGACCGAAACCCAGTGTTTTGGACATTGGGAGAATAAAGACGGAAAAAAAGTTTTTCAAACAGCAGTGCCCCTTGAATATCAGAAAGGATTCAGTAAGAAGCGTATAGACCATCGGCATCATGCTATGGATGCAATAGTAATAGCTTGTGCTACACGGAATCATGTAAACTATCTGAATAATGAGTCTGCAAGCCGGAATGCGAAAATTTCCCGTTATGATTTGCAGAGACTGTTGTGTGATAAGAGTAGGGGGGATGGTAATGGTAATTATAGATGGATTATAAAGAAACCATGGACTACTTTTACGCAAGATGCAAGGGAAGCGTTGAGTGGGATAATAGTTAGCTTGAAACAGAATTTGCGTATAATAAATAAAACAACCAATATCTATCAACATTTTGATGCAAATGGGACTCGTGTTTATGAGAAACAGAAAATCGGTGATAGTTGGGCTATCCGTAAACCGATGCACAAAGATACGGTTTTTGGAGCGGTAAATTTAAGAAAGGTAAAGGTGGTACGCCTATCTGTCGCTTTGGATACTCCTTCTATGATTGTTGACAAAAGAGTAAAAAATAAGGTTCTTGAATTGTTATCATATAAGTATGATAAGAAGAAAATTGAAAAATATTTCAAAGAGAATGCTTTCTTGTGGAAAGAGCTGGATATAGCCAAAGTCGCTGTTTATTATTTTACGGAAAATACTACTGAACCTTTAGTTGCAGTACGTAAATCATTGGACTCAACTTTCAATGAGAAGAAGATAGCATCGGTGACGGATACTGGCATACAGAAAATACTCCTGAATCATCTGAAATCAAAAGAAGGAAAGGCGGAGTTGGCTTTTTCTGCAGAAGGTATAGAAGAAATGAACCGTAATCTTTTACAACTGAATGATGGTAAAGGACATCAGCCTATATATAAGGTGAGGGTGTATGAACCGCGTGGAAATAAATTTAAAGTCGGTGTACTTGGCAATAAAGGTGCCAAATGGGTGGAAGCTGCTAAAGGTACTAACTTGTTCTTTGCTATTTACATAACAGAAGATGGAAACAGAACGTATGAGACTATTCCTTTAAATTGGGTTATAGAGCGTGAGAAACAAGGGCTTGTTCCTGTACCGGACAGAAATGAAAAGGGAGATAAATTATTGTTTTGGCTGTCTCCTAATGATTTGGTATATCTGCCAACCGAAGAAGAGCGGGATTTTGGTAGGATAAATGAACCGATAGATAGGGGGAGGATTTATAAGATGGTTTCATCTTCTGGTAATCAATGCTTTTTTATACCTCAAAGTATATCAAATGCTATTATTTCCACTAAAGAATTAGGTTCTAATAATAAAGCAGAAAAATCATGGGATGGTGAAATGATAAAGAATATTTGTATTCCAGTAAAAGTTGATAGGTTAGGCCGTATTATAGAAGTTAAGTATAGAGTAAATGAATAATATAAAGTTGTTTCAAGAGAAAAAGATCCGTTCCGTATGGAACGAGGAAGAACAGCAATGGTATTTCTCTGTTGTAGATGTAGTTGGTGTATTGACTGATAGTGTGAATCCTACGGATTATCTGAAGAAGATGCGAAAACGGGATGAAGAACTGGCTACTTACCTGGGGACAACTTGTCCCCAGGTAGAAATGGTGACAGATACAGGAAAAAAACGAAAAACGTTGGCGGCAAATGTGCAGGCTTTATTCCGCATCATTCAATCTATTCCTTCTCCTAAAGCTGAACCTTTCAAGCTTTGGTTAGCACAAGTAGGTTATGAGCGTGTACAGGAAATAGAAAATCCGGAATTGGCTCAAGAGCGCATGAAAGAACTATATGAGCAAAAAGGTTATCCAAAAGATTGGATTGACAAACGTTTGAGAGGAATCGCCATTCGTCAGAATTTGACGGATGAATGGAAAGAAAGGGGAATCACGGAAAAAAGTGATTATGCCATTCTTACGGCAGAAATATCTAGAGCAACGTTTGGATTGACTCCTTCGGATTATAAAATATATAAGGGGCTGACGAAGAAAAATCAGAATCTTCGTGACCACATGTCTGATTTGGAGTTGATATTTACAATGCTTGGAGAACGTGTCACAACGGAAATTTCTCAGAAAGAAAAACCAGATACATTTACTAAAAGTAAGCAAGTAGCACAACGTGGAGGAAATGTAGCCGGAGTAGCACGTGAACAAGCTGAAAAAGAGTTGGGTAGAAGTGTTGTTTCTCCTGAAAATTTTCTGTTGGATTCTGATAAACAGAATGATACTTTAGAGCTTCCTTTTCTTGAAAATGATGAATGAATAACTTGTAAAGTCTATATGCTATGATTAAGAAAACACTTTATTTTGGGAATCCGGTCTATTTGTCTTTAAAAAATGCCCAGTTGGTGATTAAATTGCCGGAGGTGGTGAAGAACAGTGCTTTACCCGAAGGGTTCAAACGAATGTCCGAAGTGACTAAGCCAATAGAAGATATTGGAGTAGTGGTGTTGGACAATAAGCAGATAACCATTACTTCGGGAGTATTGGAAGCTTTGCTTGAGAATAATTGTGCAGTCATAACCTGCGATTCTAAAAGTATGCCGGTTGGTTTAATGCTTCCTTTGTATGGGAATACTACACAAAATGAAAGGTTTCGTCATCAACTTGGTGCGTCTCTACCATTGATGAAACAACTTTGGCAGCAAACAATAAAAGCCAAAATAGAGAATCAGACGGTAGTATTGCATGAATGTGCTGGAGAAGAAATAAAGTGTATGAAGGTGTGGGCTGCAGATGTAAAGAGTGGAGATTCTGATAATTTGGAGGCTCGTGCAGCTGCTTATTATTGGAAGAATTTGTTTAAAATAGAAGGCTTTACAAGGGATAGAGAAGGTATTCCTCCTAATAATTTGTTAAATTATGGGTATGCTATTTTGAGGGCAGTTGTTGCTCGTGCTTTGGTGACAAGTGGGCTTCTACCTACTTTGGGAATACATCATCATAATCGTTATAATGCTTATTGTCTGGCAGATGATATAATGGAACCTTATCGCCCTTATGTGGATAGGTTGGTATATGATATATTCAAGGAAGCAGAACCGAATTGTGTTGAATTGACGAGAGAATTGAAAGCGAGGTTACTGACAATTCCTACATTAGAGACTGTTATTTCGGGAAAACGTAGTCCGTTGATGGTAGCTGTTGGGCAGACTACGGCTTCTCTGTATAAATGTTTCAGTGGTGAGTTGCGTAAAATATCCTATCCAGAGATGTGATGGACCGGTTTAGTGAATATCGCATTATGTGGGTATTAGTGTTGTTTGATTTGCCTACCGAAACCAAGAAGGATAAAAAGGCGTATGCGGAATTTAGAAAAAATCTGCAAAAGGATGGATTTACGATGTTCCAGTTCTCTATATATGTCCGTCATTGTGCGAGTTGTGAGAATGCGGAGGTACATATAAAAAGAGTTAAATCTTTCTTACCGGACTATGGAAGTGTCGGAATTATGTGCATTACGGACAAGCAATTTGGAAATATAGCACTTTTTTATGGGAAAAAGACTGTGGATGTGAATACGCCTGGACAACAATTAGAATTATTCTAAAAAAATCCCGCGCAATGGCGGGATTTTTTCAGAAGCAGCATTCTTTTTTTATATTCTAATACTATGTGTAATCGTTTGAATATTAGATTGTTACTTGTAATCAGCTGTTTCCAATGGTTCAAAGATACTAAAATGAAAGCAAATCACAACAAAAAAGAGTTGTTTTTGGGAGCAAACGAAGCTGTTTCCAATGGTTCAAAGATACTAAAATGAAAGCAAATCACAACTCATGTTTGGTTGCTCTCTGACAAAATCAAGCTGTTTCCAATGGTTCAAAGATACTAAAATGAAAGCAAATCACAACAACAAAAGATTATGGACATTACAAAGAAGAGCTGTTTCCAATGGTTCAAAGATACTAAAATGAAAGCAAATCACAACATAAACAAGTCTACGTAACAAACGATTTTGCTGTTTCCAATGGTTCAAAGATACTAAAATGAAAGCAAATCACAACAGTAAGTTTGCGTGAAATAAATAGGGTAAGGCTGTTTCCAATGGTTCAAAGATACTAAAATGAAAGCAAATCACAACGACGGCTTGAATGGGGAAACCGTTGAGAGGGCTGTTTCCAATGGTTCAAAGATACTAAAATGAAAGCAAATCACAACCCCGTTTGGAGTATCTTGTCTAATGTCTGGCTGTTTCCAATGGTTCAAAGATACTAAAATGAAAGCAAATCACAACACAAACCTTCAGATTCATTGTCTCGGCTGTGCTGTTTCCAATGGTTCAAAGATACTAAAATGAAAGCAAATCACAACACAAACCTTCAGATTCATTGTCTCGGCTGTGCTGTTTCCAATGGTTCAAAGATACTAAAATGAAAGCAAATCACAACAAGAACGCTGGATATGGTATGCCTTTAGAAAGCTGTTTCCAATGGTTCAAAGATACTAAAATGAAAGCAAATCACAACCGGAGCAGTATTGGTTGAAATTACCAACCCGCTGTTTCCAATGGTTCAAAGATACTAAAATGAAAGCAAATCACAACCGTCGTCGATAGGCGTGTACATCGAATCCAGCTGTTTCCAATGGTTCAAAGATACTAAAATGAAAGCAAATCACAACGCGGCAACGTCCGCTAAAATCGTAAGCCGGCTGTTTCCAATGGTTCAAAGATACTAAAATGAAAGCAAATCACAACAAGAGCAGATTACTGCTGGAAATACCAAGGGCTGTTTCCAATGGTTCAAAGATACTAAAATGAAAGCAAATCACAACTATTGTTTCAATTTCACGTATATTCCTATCGCTGTTTCCAATGGGTCAAAGATACTAAAATGAAAGCAGATCACAACGTGTGTGTGCGTGTCTGTGTGTGTATTTGTTTTCCAAAAATAGTGAATCTTAATAAGAATCTCTCTGATTTCGCTACTATTTGGTATCTTTACACACTTTTCTTTATACATGAGTACTGACTATAAATAAATCATATTGTGGAAATGATCCAACGCATCCGCCTCCTCCTTTCCGAAATGAACCGGGGAGTATACGAAAAAGAAACCGAAATAAACCTCTCCCTGCTGGCAGCCCTGGCAGGTGAGAGCATCCTGCTCCTGGGGCCTCCGGGAGTAGCCAAGTCAATGGTAGCCAGGCGGCTAAAGTCTGCTTTTACAGATGCCCGTGCCTTCGAATACTTGATGTCCCGATTCTCTACACCCGACGAGATATTCGGTCCCGTCAGCATCAGCCGGCTGAAAGAATCCGATAAGTACGAACGTGCCATCGACGGCTATCTGCCCACAGCCGACGTCGTGTTTCTGGATGAAATATGGAAAGCAGGCCCTGCCATACAGAACACTCTGCTGACCGTCATCAACGAGAAACTTTTCCGCAACGGCGACAAGGAACTGCATCTCCCCCTCAAACTGCTCGTAGCTGCCAGCAACGAACTGCCTGCCCAAGGCGAGGGACTGGAAGCCCTATGGGACCGCTTCCTCATCCGCATTCTCTGCACCTGCGTCAAGCAGGAAGAGTCTTTCTACAAAATGCTGCTGGACGATTCTGCTGACCATCCGGAAACGACTGCCTGCGAATGGCAAATCTCCGACCGCGAGTATGCCGAATGGCAAGCAGAGATACGCCGCGTAACCTTGCCTCTCGATGTTCTTTCCTGCATCACAGCCATTCGCCACGGACTGACAAGCGTAGAGATGCAAGACTCCGACCTGCGCCGCAATGTCTATGTCAGCGATCGCCGCTGGAAGAACATCGTGAAGCTGCTCAAGACCTCCGCCTTCGTCCACGGCCGCACGGAAGTCTCCATGACCGACTTGCTTCCCGTCTACCACTGCCTATGGAGTGAGCCTGATGAGAGCGTTGCCATCCGTGACATTGTTATCCGTGCCTTATTCGTGTCCCACACAAAACAGATTGCCGGTATCGCCTCCTCGCTGAAATCCGATTTGAAAGTCAGCCGTGTGCGCGAAGCCCTCGACAAAGCCCGCCTTGCCGGCGACCGTAGGGACGATGACCTGCAGATAACGGACCACTTCTACTACCAGGTGGAGAAACATGGTACGGGCAACACCTACATCTTTATCGTGGACTACAAAAATCTGAAGGAGTATAGCACCAAAGATGCCCCCACCTTGGGTATAATGTATGCCGACCCCCTCAATCCCAAGCGTACAATCATCCGTGCCTTTGCCGACACCGGCGCCGTGAAAGAGGAAGGCACCGAACGCGTCACCCTCTACCGCGACGACAAGCATCTCTACATCAACGGTGTGTGCTTCCCCATGCGGCGTCTGCAACGGGGCGAGGAGCAACAACTCTGGCTGGGAAACCTCTCCGTCACCGACCGTGATTACGAGACGGAACTGGATACCGCCGCCACCAGCATAGACCGGCTGGTAAGAGATTTGTCCGCCAACCTTTTCGTCTCCGAAGAGGATAAAAAGAGCGTAGCTCAATACGTCTCCATCGTCCGCAAGGAGATAGCCTGGGCGCGTGTGGACATGCGCAAACTGAGATATGGAGACGAATAATCCTCCAGTAACCAAGAAGAAGATGAACACCACCGCCACCCGATATGACACCGCCTTCTATGTGCAGGCACTGGACCGTTTTGTAGCCACCGGAGAGTGTGCTGAGACGGATACCGAGCCCTTGTATGCCTATCTGCTCTCCGTGATGAACGACTCCATGGTCAAGGTGCAGGTGCTGGGCAATGAGGTCTGTGCACGTATCTTTTACGACACCATGATTCAGTTTATCCACTTGAATTTGGAGAAGGAGAGGTACAACCTCCGGAAAAGCCAGTCGGAACGAAATGAGATGAAACTCGTGCTGGAGTGGTCCATGGCAAAGCGGAAAGACGGCTGGCAAGCCTTGCTTCAGCAGATTTCCGACAAATACCGGGAGTACGGCTTCGACTCCCGCTTCTATCGCAGCCACTTCGGTACCGAAGGAGGATATGCGGACGATGAAGTCTGGGAGAAAATGGTGGACGACTGGGAAGACGCCTTCCAGCTGAAGATGCACGAAGAAAAGGAGAAAGAGATTGCTTTCCGCAAAGATGCCCTCGAGCGCAGGCTCCGTTCCAATCTGAAAGACATCCCCGAGTACATCCGCCAGAACCGCGTGGATAAGGACGAATTCTTCCAGACCTGGGGCATGATGAGCGGCTTGTGGAATACCGTCGACTTTGAGCGTATACGGAAAATCGTGCGCATCCAGCGCTCTTGCCCCGAGATAGTGAAAGTGGCCCACAAGATGGGGCGTATGGCAGACAACGAAGGACGTGAGCAAATCCGCGTTGCCGAGGGAAGCGTCTACAAAATGGAGCACTCCTCCAAATGTGACATCCTGGGCATCAGCACCGGCAACGACCTCAATGCTCTGCTTCCCATTGAGCTTGCCCATTCCGCCGACAGTGAACTGGAAGATTTGTTCGTCTACAAATACCTTACTCGCAAGCTCCAGACCTTCCGTTATAAATCGGAAATCATGCAGCCTGCCCGGCGCATCGAAACCAAGCCCGCCCGTCCCAAAGGTCCGATGATTGTCTGTCTGGACACCTCGGGAAGCATGGCTGGCAAGCCGGAGAAGATTGCCCACTCTCTGCTGATAAAGCTCCTGGAGATAGCCGACCGTCAACGGCGGAACTGCTTTCTGATAGCCTTTTCCGTCTCCATCCATCCGATTGATGTAAGGAAAGAGCGGGCAAGGCTGCTCGAATTCTTCTCAAAGACAGCTTGCGGGGATACAGATGCCACCCGCATGCTGGAAGCCACGTTCCGCCTGCTCAAAGAAGGCAAGGAGTATATGAATGCCGATGTACTTTGGGTCAGCGACTTCAAGATTCCTCACTCTTCACCTGCCCTTATGGAGGAGATTCGCCGTTACCGGGAAGCCGGTACACACTTCTATGGCCTGCAGATTGGCATCACGGAAAACGAGTGGGCACCTTTCTTCGACCGCATCTATCGGGCGGAGTATATCCCTTCGCGACAGTATTAAAAATTGATGTTTACACCTCCCATCACCGTGGCTTTCGGCATGGGGAAGCCTGCATTGATTTCATAGCGTTGTGCCAGCAGGTTTTCACCCTTGACAAAGACGTCGGCAAAACTGCACAGACGGTAGTTGGCACGCAGGTTCCAGAGTACGAAGCTTTCCTGCTTCTCCTTGCCCGGGGTGACCGAGGTATGGAGTCCCTTCACGTATTGTATACCGGTAGACAAGCTCCAGCGTCTTTGTGTAAAGTCCGTACCGGCATAGAGTTTGTGTTCGGGAGCCGCCAGTACCGGATTCTCCATGTGCAGCCAGCTATAATTGGCATTCATCTGCCAGTGTCGGTTGATGCGGTAGCCAAGGTTGGTTTCCACGCCCCAGTTCTCTATCTCTCCGGAGTTGACGTTCTTGCGCAGGGCAGGGTCTGTCATGATGATGTTGTCCCCATTGATGTAGTAGAGGTTCACCCCATAGGACATGGCCCCTCCCAAAAGCTGCCCCGTAAAGGAGAGTTCATAGTTCATCAGGCTCTCCGCTTTCAAATCGGGGTTCTGTGGAGGGAACATGTACATCTCCCGGATGGTGGGGTTACGGAATCCTTTGCTCACCATTGCTTTCAGTTCTGCCTGCCGCGGCAGATGGAAAGCCAGTCCCCCTTGGGGAATCCATTCCGTGCCTACGTGCGAATGGTGGTCTATGCGGACACCGGCGTCCAGTGAAAGCCAACTGTTGATGTCCTGCCTGAAATCCACATAGCCTGCAAATTCATCCATCTGCTTGTCCACGCCGGGGATGCGGTCACCAATCTGCTGTCCGGGTTTTGCCTCGTCGATGGCGACAACCTTGTTCCAGGACTCTCCGCCGAAGTGCTGGTAATCGAAACCTACGGTCAGGCGGTTGCCGGTGAAGAGCGTGGCGCTTTGATACCACGATATGCCCAGCATCCGGTCCTTGGAGTTGAAGTGCGACTTCTGGGGCTCTCCTCCGGGATGGTAGCCGTCATTAATCCTGTGCCGGCCCCAGTTGTAGAAGAAGCTCACGGCGCCGGAAGTGCGGTCGTAACGATTTTCCAGTGCGAAGGAGGTCATGCCGCGTGTGATGCGCGAGTCGTTGTCTATATACGGATTGTCGGCTTCGCCGGGATTGGAGGCGTTGAAGCGGGTGATGTTCACGTCGCCCCACAGCTTCCAGGTGTCGCTGAAGTCGTATCCCAGTTTGGCATAGCCGCCATACTGCTCAAATTCCATGTCGTCACGGTGTCCGTCGGTACGGTTGTACGAGCCGGTCACCACGCTGCTGAAACGCCCTTTCCTCACGCGGTTGGAGACTTCCGTCTGCAGGGTATTGTAGGAACCGTATCCTATCTGCGCATTGGTTTTCACCCCGTCCTCCTGCATCTTGCGGGTGACGATGTTGATAACCCCGCCCATTGCATTGGACCCATAGAGGACGGAGGCGGGACCGCGCAGCACTTCCACCCGTTCGGCCATCATGCTCTGGTAGGCGTCGGCGATGGGATGCCCCATCAGGCCCATGTATTGCGGATGTCCGTCTATCAGCACCAGCAGGCTGGTCGTAGGTCCTCCGGCTGCGTTTACTCCGGCGCCTATACCGCGCAGGCTCATGCCTCCTGCGGCTCCCGTGGATACGCCGTAGCCCATGATGCCGCGGCTTGTGGTGAAAAGTCCGGGCACCTGCTCGGTCAGTGTAGGCAGGATGGAGGGCTGGTAGGTCTGTTCCAGTTGCTGGCGGCCCACTACGGAGATGGTCATTGGCAGGTGGCGGATGTCTGTTTCATTTCTTGTCCCGGTCACTACGACTTCATCAAGCTTGTAGCTTTTCAGCCGGAGGCTGTCGGCAGGTGCGGACAGCATGCTCCCTGGCAGGGCAATACTTATTAAAATAGCCGTTAAAATCTTTTTATTCATCGTTTATCTATGGTTCTTTCTGCAAAGTTATACAAAAAGATGAATCTGTATATGATTGGTAATCCTCGAAATGAAAACGGATGTGGAAGATAACTCCGTTAAAGGGTTTCCTGCTTCAGCGCTTCCACAAATCGGTCTATCTCCTGCAGTTTCGCCGGGATGTCGATGCCTTGCGGACAGTGTGGGTTGCATTGGCCACAACCGGTGCAGCGGTTGGCTTGGCGGAGACGGGGAACACTGCGGTCATAGCCTATCAGGAAGGCGCGGCGTGCCTCGCGGTAATTCTCGTCCTGGCTGTTCTGCGGCACGTTGCCCTCGTTGATGCAGCGGTTGTAGTGCAGCAGGATGGCTGGAATATCCAGTCCATAGGGGCACGGCATACAGTATTTGCAGTCGTTGCACGGCACGGTGGGGTATTGCAGCATTCGCTGGGCGGTATCTTCCAGTAGGGTAAACTCCTCTTCCGTACATGGAACAAGCGGGGAGAAGGTACGCAGGTTGTCTTGCAGATGCTCCATGTACGTCATTCCGCTTAGTACGGTCAGCACATCGGGGAAAGTACCTGCGAATCGGAAGGCCCAGGAAGCCACGCTCTCCTGCGGGCGGCGTTGTTTCAGATGTGCCATCAAGTGGTCGTTCAGGCGGGATAGGCGTCCGCCCAGCAACGGCTCCATGATAACGGCGGGAATGTTGCGCTTCACCAGCTCGGCATATAGGTATTCGGCATCCGTGTTGCGGGTATTCACTTCTTTGGCATGCCGCCAGTCTACGTAGTTCAGTTGGATTTGTACGAAGTCCCATTTCAGTTCGTCGTGGCGGGAGAGCAGGTAGTCAAAGACTTCGATGTCTCCATGATAGGAGAATCCGAGGTTGCGGATGCGTCCGGCTTCACGCTCTTTCAGCAGGAAGTCCAGCATGCCGTTGTCCAGATAGCGGGAGCGGAGGGCTTCCATGCCGCCCATGCCGATGCCGTGCAACAAGAGGTAGTCGATGTAGTCCACTTGCAGGTCGCGGAAGGAGCGGTGATACATGGCAAGGGACTCTTCGCGGCTGTGCGTGCTGGGACTGAAGTTGGACAGCTTTGTGGCAAGGAAGAATTTCTCCCGTGGATGGCGTTTCAAGGCAATGCCCGTGGCGCGCTCCGACAGACCTTGCACATAGGCGGGGGAGGTGTCGAAATAGTTCACTCCGTGGGCAATGGCATAGTCTATCAGGTCGTTCACGGCTTCCTGGTCTATTTCGTCTCCATTCCCGTCGGTGCGTTTGCGGGTGGGCCATCGCATGCATCCGTATCCTAGCAGGGAAACCCGGTCGCCCGTGTTGGGATTGGTACGGTAGGTCATCTTGTCGGTTGGTATCTCGCCCAGCGCGGCCGATTCGCTCTCCCCGTTGTTCTTGTTGCCCGAACAGCCGTACAGGGCTGCTGCCGAGGCAAGCGTTCCTGCACCGGCGAGCTTGAAGAAATCGCGGCGGTTTATCTTGTTCTTGTCTTCTTTCATTGTGATAGGACTGAAATTATAAATGGATATTTGGGTGATAAAGCTGCTTTAGACAGTTCTGTGCATCACATGGCCTTCCACATAAATGGCACTGAACGGACGCGACGGACAAAGGTTCTCGCATGCTCCGCATCCGGTGCAGCGTTCGGCGTTGACTACCGGTATCTTGATGGAGGCTTCGTCTTCCGGGTCTGAAGGAACCATCTGTATGGCACCGGCCGGACAATGGCGGGCACAGTTCCCACATTCCATCTTGTCTGTAATGCAGATGCAATTCTCCTTAATCCATACGGCATGACCGATTTGGATGGCCGATTTCTCGGTGAGGTTCGTCAGATGGATGGCATCGGTAGGACACACCTCCGCACACTTGGCGCATTCGGGGCGGCAGTAACCGCGTTCGTAAGACATTTCCGGCTGCATCAGTTTTGTCAAGTCCGAAGAAGGACGGAGCACTTGGTTGGGGCATACCGATACGCAGAGCTGGCAGGCTGTGCAGTGTTGTGCAAAGTGGCGGGCGCTCAGTGAGCCCGGAGGAGTGATGGGAGTGGCGCGCTCGGGGATTTTTTTGTCCTCGATGACAGCCAGTCCACCGTCCACTTTCTTCTCTTGTGCCTTGAGGGCTGCCGTAGCAGCAAACACGGCGGTTGTAGAGAGAAATGCGCGGCGGGCGTCGTTTACCTGCTCCGGTGCCACGGAGGTTTCCTGAGAGACTGCAGCGGAGGCCGGCTTGCGGCGTGTGTAAGTGATGGCACCTTTCCTGCACTTGTTGATACAGTCCATACATGCCACGCAACGGCTGTAATCTATTTCGTGTGCCTTGATGTTGATGCACGATGCCTTGCAGTTACGGGCACAAAGTCCACAACTGTTGCACTTCTTTGTGTCAATTACCGGTTTCAGCAAGGAATACTTCGAGAGGAAGCCAAGCACTGTACCTACCGGACAGATGGTGTTACAATAGGTACGTCCGCCTCGCCATGCCAGCACGATGAGGACCACCAGAGTGACCGTGGCAATCAGCAGGGTAGGGAGACTCTTCATCCATACATCCGTTTCATAGAAGGCATAGCTGTCAGCACGTTCGGCCAGGTAGGCCAGTCCGTTGTTTGCCCATTGGTAGAGCGGGGAGAAAAGGCTGGAAACGATGCGCCCGTATGAGCTGTAAGGGGCCAGTAGCACGACAAAAGAGTTCAGTCCGTCGATAATGGCAAGTACGAATACTCCCAGCACACCGTAGCGTAGCCATTTCAGTACAGGCGAATAGCGGAAACGGTTCTTCTTCCGTTTGGCGGAGAGCCAGGAAACAATATCCTGGAATACTCCTAACGGGCAGATGACGGAGCAGTAGATGCGTCCGAATACCAAGGTCAGCACTGCAAGAAACAGTACTACACCGATGTTCAGTGCCAGCACGGCCGGCAGGAATTGTATTTTCGCCATCCATCCGAACCAGGCATGCAGTGTTCCCGTGAAGTCGAGGAACAACAGCGTGATGAATGCGAAGAAGATGACGGCAAGGGTCAGTCTGATGGTACGTAGCATAAATGTTTAGTATTCGTTCTTTATACTTTTTTCCCCATCTCGTAGGCTTCGTGCATGGAAGGCTTGTCGTTTATCTCGCCTACCTTCCAGGCACCCACGCCATAAATGGTGCCGCATTCTTTGGGCTCTTCCAGGCAGTCGAGGAAGCCACGGAAACCATCAATGGTACGTTCCATCATGGGGACACTTTCTTCGGCGGCGGCGATGATGAAGTAGAACTCCTTGTTCTTTATTTCAAGGTAGCGTGCACAACAACGGTCAATCAGTGTCTTCATCTGCGCGCTCATGGTGTAGAAGTATACGGGAGTTGCCATGACGATGACGTCGGCGGCAATCATCTTTTCCACCACTTCGGCGGCATCGTCCTTTTGCGGGCAGGGTTTGCCGTACATGCTGCATATGCTGCATCCCGTGCAGTAGTTGATGTGCTTGTCTTTCAGGAAAATCTTTTCTACTTGATGTCCGGCTTCTGCGGCACCGCGCATGAATTCGTTGCACAAGAGGTCGGAGTTTCCATTCCTGCGGGGACTGGAGGAGAGGATTAATACTTTTTTGCTCATATTCGTTGTTCGTTAGTTAGTAAATGATTACGTGCTACAAAAATAGGCCGGTTTTATGAGAACAGCAGTATACAAATTACGGTTGTTGTTACCTAAATTACTGATTCATTCCAAAAGTATCTCCCGTTCGATGCCGGTGTCTTTCAGAAATTCCCGGTCGTGGCTGATGGCAATTACGGTGCCGGCGTAGTTGCGTATCGTTGCCGTTATTATTTCTATGCTCTCGATGTCCAGATTGTTGGTGGGTTCGTCCAAAATGAACATGTCCGGGGTGTTGTCGGCAATCATCAGGCAGCAGAAGGAAAGACGCATCTTTTCGCCGCCACTCAGTTTGCTGCACGGCTTGTTCCACACGTCGCGGGGAAAGAGATAGCGGTTGAGGATGGTTTTCACTTCATGTTCCGGCAGGTGGCGGTGGTTGAAGGCTTCTGCTTGTTGGAGTACGCTGCGCTCATTACGGACGAGGGAGTATTCCTGGTCCAGATAGACGGAGGTGAAGCCGGCACGCTCCATCACTCCGTCGGTGGGGTGCAATTCGCCCATGATGAGTTTCAGCAGGGTTGTTTTTCCACTGCCGTTTTTTCCTTTCAAGCTGAGGCGGTCGCCGCTTCTTAGCTGGAAGGTGAGAGGAGAAGCCCAGAGGCTCTTTGCAGTCGTCTCCGTGTGGGGTGTTTCTGCGGGGGAGGCTGTATGGTTGGGATAATGGAAGTTGACGTCCCTTGCCGTAACCAGAATCTTGCCCGTATGCAGATGGGAGGCGTTGAAGTCTGTTTTCAGCTTGTCCGTCTGCGACAGTGAACTTTTGATACCTGCCATTTCCGTCTGCAGCTTTTCCGCTTTCTCCGCATGTATGCTGCTGAGTCTGCTACTACTGTTTTCCGCATTGTTTTTCAGTCCTCCCATTAGGATGCGGGGAATCCCTTTTTTGATGGAGGCTTTTTCTCCCCGCACATTCTGTTTGGCTTTGCGCTCTTCTACTTCGCGTGCCACTTTGCGGGCAAGGCGCAGGGCTTTCTGTTTCTCTTCCAGTTGTTGGGTAAGGGCGTTCTGTTGCAGGGTCTTTTGTTCTTTGTAGAAGTCGTAGTTTCCGCTGTAATACGTCAAACCCTGGGAGGAGAGTTCGCAGATGGCAGGCAGCAGATTCAGTAGCGTGCGGTCGTGGCTGATGACGAGTACGGTGGCCGATGTTCGTCGTAGCAGGTTATGCAGACGTTCCCGTCCGTCCGCGTCCAGATGGTTGGTCGGTTCGTCCAGCAGGATGGCTGTCGGGTTGTGCAGCTCCATGCCTGCCAGGAAGATGCGGGTCTTTTCGCCGCCGCTTAGTCCTTCCATCGGGCGGGAAAGCGGGATGCCGCCCAGTCCCCAACTGTCGAGGGCGGCTTGGGCGCGCTCTTCCACGGTCCAGTCATCGTTGAGCGTATTGAAATGTGCTTCGGCAGCGTCACCGCTCAGGATGGCATGTAGGGCGGACAGCTTGTGGCTGATTCCCAAAGCTTGTGCTATCGTTTGCCGGTCGTATTGTCCGAAGTGCTGGGGCACGTAGTACAGATGTTCGGGGCGTAGCACCGTTCCCGAACTTGGTGACAAGTCTCCTGCCAAAATACGCATGAGGGTAGACTTGCCGCAACCGTTATTTCCGGTCAGGGCTATTTTATCTCCGGAGTTGATACTCAAGTGGATGTGTGAAAACAAGATTTCTTTATCCGTATGGATATAGCTAAGGTCTTTAATGATAAAGCTCATAAGTTTCTACTGTGTTTTTAGAAGTAAGAATGATAGGGGAGATGCAAGCATTCCCCGAAATTGAAATTCTCGAAGGGGAGAGGTACAGACAAACACAGTATTGGCTAAACATCTATATAGGTGATGCTCAGCGTTCAGTCTGAAAAAGCATGTTGATAGTGATGTTTACCGAAATGTGTTGTCTTTAGTCGGATATTCTCATCGGTGGAATTAATTGGTTAGTGGGTGCAAAGGTAATGATTTCCACTGAATAACAAAGGTTTTTGCGATATTAATATCGTGTCGTCAAGAAGTTAATATCGTGTTTGCAAGAAATTAATTTCCTGCAGACACGATGTTAATACTTTATTGGTTCTGTTACTTCATGGCCGAAGCATCGAACGAGAGTGGCAGTAATTCTCCCACATTCTTCAGCTCGTAGATTCCCTTTTTGCCATATAGCAACACCCTCATGGGATGCTTGAAGCGCTTCTCCGTTTCGAGCATCACTTGCCGGCAGGCGCCGCAGGGAGGGATGGGAGACTCCAGGAACTCGTTGTGCTCGTTGCGTGCGGCAATGGCGAGGGTGGTTACCGCCTGGTCGGGATGTTGGGAGTTGGCATAGAATAGGGTGGTGCGTTCTGCACACAGCCCGGAAGGGTAGGCGGCGTTTTCCTGGTTGGTGCCGGTCACTACAATACCGTTTGCCAGTCTGGCTGCAGCTCCTACCGAGAAGTGGGAGTAAGGGGCATAGCTGCGGTTGGTAGCCTCGCGGGCGGCATCCATCAGTTCGCGGTCGGCGGCATCCAGTTCTTCATAGTCGTATATCTTGACGGCGATTTCGATATTTAATTCTTTCATAAGGTAAAGGGTTATATTGTAATTAATGTTACAAAGATAGGAAAGAGATTGGTTATTTCAATTCTTTTACGGACTTTTGTGCAGAACTCAACATTTTAAGCATGAAACGGATTTTCAGACTGACTGCTATCATAGCATTTCTTTTAATTTCCATTACAACAGTGCAGGCACAACGCCGGAATGCTCGCTACAATGAGTATATCAAACAGTATGCCCCCCTTGCCGTGGAGCAGATGCAGCGTCATAAGATACCTGCCAGCATCACGCTGGCCCAAGGGCTGTTGGAGAGCGGTGCCGGATACAGCGCGCTGGCGCGCAAAAGCAACAACCACTTCGGCATCAAGTGCGGAGGTAACTGGCGCGGACGGACAGTGAGGCATGATGACGATGCCCGCAATGAATGTTTCCGCGCTTATCGCAATCCGAAAGACTCTTATGAAGACCATTCCGATTTCCTGAAACGGGGAGCACGTTATGCCTTTCTTTTCAAGCTGAAGATTACGGACTATAAGGGGTGGGCGCGCGGCTTGAAGAAAGCCGGCTACGCTACCGACCCGTCGTATGCCAACCGCCTGATAACCATCATCGAGGATTATGAACTGTATAAGTACGACAGTCGTGGCATGAGCAAGCGCGATGCCCGCAATTGGGAGAAGGAACTGAAAAAGAAGCCCTGGCTGGCCAATCCGCATCAGGTATACATTGCCAACGATATAGCTTATGTTGTGGCACGTGATGGAGACACCTTCAAGATCTTGGGCAAGGAGTTTGACATCAGCTGGAAGAAACTGGTGAAATACAACGACCTCCATAAAGAATACACACTGGAGGCGGGAGACATCATCTACTTGAAAGAAAAGCGTAAGAAAGCCGCTAAACCCCATACTGTCTACATTGTGAAGGATGGTGATTCCATGCACTCCATTTCCCAAAAGTACGGCATTCGTCTGAAGAACCTTTATAAGATGAATCGCAAGGATGCGGAATACGTGCCGGAGATTGGCGACCGTTTGAGATTAAGATAAAGAATCTATCCGAAAATGTACAGGGTGTCCGAAAACGGACACCCTTCTTTTTTGTCTTTTCGCTTACTTTCAGTGGGTTATGATTTTGGCATGAATTTAGTATATATTAAGCGTTATGTTCGCAAACAATAAAATTTAAAGATATGGATAGAGAAATTCCGAAAGAAGTGCGTAATAAAGAACGCAATAAGAAAATTATCCGCTACGGTGCTATCGGCGTGGCAGGTATCGTAGTGGTCAGTGTACTCATTTCATTGATGCGTGCGGGAGTGAAAGAGAAAGATCTTGTGTTCTCCAAAGTAGGCAAGGGCACGATTGAAGTCAGTGTCAGCGCCTCCGGCAAGGTGGTTCCGGCATTCGAGGAAATTATCAACTCGCCCATCAATACCCGCATTTTGGAGGTGTACAGAAAAGGTGGCGATAGTGTGGATGTCGGTACTCCTATCCTGAAACTGGACTTACAGAGTGCCGAAACCGACTACAAGAAGATGCTGGACGAAGAGCAGATGCGCAGCTACAAGCTAAAGCAGCTGAAACTTGACAACCAAACCAAGCTGACCGACCTTCAGATGAAAATCAAAGTCTCCGCCATGAAGCTTGACCGCATGAAGGTGGAGCTGCGCAACGAGCAGTACCTCGATAGCCTCGGTTCCGGCACCACCGACAAAGTGCGCCAAGCCGAACTGAGCTACAACGTTGCACAACTGGAATACGAGCAATTACAGCAGCAGTATGCCAACGAGAAGGAAGTGTTGGCTGCGGAATACCAAGTGCAGGAATTGGATTTCAGCATGTTCCAGAAGACACTGGCCGAAACCAAACGTACGCTCGATGACGCGCAGGTGCGTTCGCCCCGGAAGGCCATCCTTACTTATATCAACAATCAGATTGGAGCTCAGGTTCCTGAAGGGACCCAGATTGCCGTCATCTCCGACTTGAGCCACTTCAAGGTGGAAGGCGAGATTGCCGATACTTACGGTGACCGTGTGGCTGCCGGCGGCAAGGCCATTGTGAAGATTGGCAGCGAAAAGTTGGAAGGTTCCGTAAGCAGTGTTACTCCGCTTTCAAAGAATGGTGTAATATCCTTTACCGTGCAGTTGAATGAAGATAATAACCGCCGTCTCCGTTCCGGTCTGAAGACAGATGTGTACGTGATGAATGCGGTGAAGGAAGACGTGATGCGCATAGCCAATGCCAGCTATTATGTGGGACGTGGGGAGTATGAACTTTTTGTACGCAATTCCGATAAGGAAATCGTAAAGCGCAAGGTGCAGTTGGGCGATTCCAACTTTGAGTTTGTAGAAGTGGTCAGTGGCTTGCAACCGGGTGATGAAGTGGTGGTGAGTGATATGAGTAACTATAAGAACAAGAATAAGTTGAAATTGAAAAGATAAAGTCTTACTTAAATAAGTCTGGGAACTGTTGAAGCAGAACAAACTGTGGCGCGCAGTATCAGTCGCATTCCACCTACGGAAGCCCTGCGTGACGGATAGATGAAAACGGACAAGGTGTTCATTTTCGGACACCTTACTGCATGTATAAATAGCAGATAATCAATAATAAACGATTTTGGTACAACTTTTGACCTCTTGAAGCAGAAATTGTGCGGAATAGAAACAGAACAGAATAATAACAATTAAATACTTACCATTATGATTAAGTTAACTGGCATCAACAAGATTTATCGTACAAACGAGATTGAAACCGTGGCATTGGAAAATGTAAACCTCGAAGTGAACAAGGGAGAATTTCTCAGTATCATGGGACCTTCCGGTTGCGGAAAATCTACGTTGCTGAACATTATGGGTTTACTGGATGCACCCACCAGCGGTACCATCGAAATAGCCGGTACGAAAGTGGACGGCATGAAGGACAAGGAGCTGGCTGCTTTCCGTAACCAGAAGCTGGGTTTTGTGTTTCAGTCTTTCCATCTGATTAACTCGCTGAATGTATTGGATAATGTGGAGCTGCCTTTGCTGTATAGAAAGGTGTCTGCCAAAGAACGCCGTCGTCTGGCGGAAGAGGTGTTGAAGAAGGTCGGTTTGAGCCACCGCATGCGCCACATGCCTACACAGCTCTCCGGTGGACAGTGCCAGCGTGTAGCCATTGCCCGCGCCATCATCGGCAATCCGGAGATAATCCTCGCCGATGAGCCTACCGGTAATTTGGACTCCAAAATGGGTGCCGAAGTCATGGAGCTGTTGCATCAGCTGAACAAGGAAGACGGACGTACCATTGTGATGGTGACTCACAATGAAGAGCAGGCCAAACAGACCTCGCGTACCATCCGCTTCTTCGACGGACGTCAGGTGGAATAATTACTGCTTAGAAACTATCAACTATTAATTATCAACTATCAATAAATGAAATGCAAACCGTAAGACAAGCTTTTACTATCTTGAAGCAGAATCCGCTGCTGAGTACAATTTCCATACTGGGTACGGCGTTTGCCATTACCATGATTATGGCTATTGTGATTATTTGGCAAACGAAGTATGCCGATTTGGAACCGGAAGTGAACCGTAGCCGGTGCCTTTACTTTTCTGCCATGCATATAAGCAGCAAGACAGAGGAGGGGGTACAAAACTATAATACTCCTTCACCGGCATTTATGAAAGAATGTATACAGCCGTTATCCGAAGTGGAAGCTTGTACTGCTTTTGTTCCGGCCAGTGCCGCTTTGGTGTCTCTTACAGATGGTAGCAACCGGGTAAAGGTGGATGCTATGCAGACCGATCAGGGCTTTTGGAAGGTATTCAGCCTGCAGTTCATGGCAGGACACGGTTTTGGCGAAGAGGATCGTGCAGGAGGTACAAAGGCTGTTGTGGTTTGTGCTTCTGTGGCACGGAAACTGTTTGGTACGACAGATGCGGTGGGACAGCAGTTATTGTTGAACCGCGAACCGGCGCGTGTGATAGGAGTGGTAAAGGATGTTTCTGTCACCGCAAAGGATGCTTACGCACAAGTATGGAGTATGTATCCGGCCGATAAGTTGGAAGTGACTTCGGTATGGAGTTATGGTGGTAGTGTTCATATTGCTGTGCTGGCACGTACATCCGACGATTTTCCGGCTATCAGTCAAGGTATTGCCAAACGGATAGAGGCTGTCAATGCAGGATTGGGAGATATGCAGATAGACATCATGGAGCAACCGGATGACATCGTGGCGCATGTGAACCATGTATGGGCTAACGTAGGACCGGATGTGACGATGCTATACCTGCAATATGCCATTGCATTGTTCATCATTCTGTTGGTGCCGTCGCTCAATTTGTGCGGGCTGAGTAACAGCCGGATGCAGCAGCGTACCTCGGAGCTTGGGGTACGTAAGGCCTTCGGAGGAACGCGCGGTGTACTGATACGCCAAATTCTGAATGAGAACCTGGTACTGACACTGCTTGGTGGTGTGGTAGGATTATTGTTCAGCTACGTAGCTGTATGGGGAATGCGTACCTGGCTTTTTACCAATAGCCAGAATGTCGGTACAGCCGGTGACTTTAGCTTGAGCATGGAGGCATTGTTCAGTCCCTGGGTATTTCTGCTGGCTTTTGCTTTCTGCGTGGTCATCAATACGCTTAGTGCCGGACTGCCTGCATGGATGGCAGCAAGACGGACAATTGTAGATTCACTGAACGATAAATAAAACAAGAAGTATTATGAAATTCATTTTACACAACTTACGCATGATATGGGCACGCCTGAGCAATAGTGGGTGGGTCTTGGCCGAACTTTTTTTGGTATTCATCGTGATGTGGTTTCTTTGCGACTCTCTGGGATGTATGAAATATACTTTCTATCGTCCGTTGGGATATGATATCGACCATGTTTATCGTCTTACTACGGTTCAGGGAGGCGAGAGTCGTGATACTGCATTGCTCGATGCCGACAAGTATCTGAATATCCTGAAAAGGCTGGAACAAGAACCGACTGTAGAGGCCGCTTCATTGAGTTATTGGAGTTTGCCTATGAGTGGCGCAAATAGTTATAACTCGCTGGCTGTACAAGATACCATCGGGCAGAACGGGCGTATGATTTATGCTACCGGTGGATATACCCGGGTTTTCCATATGCAGGAGGAACAAGGACGGACTTTTGCCGCTTTGCCTATCGGCATCAATAATGTGATGTTGAGTCAGGCTATTGCCGATGCCTTCAAGGAACGGCTACCGGAATTTTCACTCAACACACCGATGAAATGGCGTGGAGATACTGCGAATACTGTTACTCAAGGTGGCATTGTCGGCAGTTTCCGCGATTACCGCTATGGTAATGACGCTCATTGGATTTTTATGCGCCTGGGCGAGCAACTTATGCGTGAGGAATTCGGCAGTCAGCAGGCACAGATAGTTTTCCGTGTAAAGCCTGCAGCCGACGGACCGGACTATCGGGAACAATTTCTCCGCGAGATAGCACCGAGGCTGGATACGGACAATATATTTGTTGCCGATGCGGAACCTTACACGCAAATGCAGGCACAGTTTGAAGTGATGTATGGAGATACGGACAAAGTGAATAGTCAGACAATAGTGGTATTGTTCCTTTTGGGTAATGTCTTTTTGGGGCTGATAGGCACTTTCTGGGTTCGTACGCGCCGTCGTCGCTCGGAAATAGCCTTACGGTTGGCGATGGGTAGTACCAAGCATCAGGTTTTTTCCCTTCTTATGGAGGAGGGGTTACTGCTGTTGGCATTGGTTACTTTGCCTGCTATGCTGGTATGTTACAACGTAGGTGTCGGCGAATTCACCATTGGACGTACTGCATTGATTGCGACCTGGCCGGTAGAGTGGAGCATGATACGTTTCCTGATAGGCTCATTAGGTGCTTGGCTGTTGATAGCACTGATGGTGATGATGGGTATTTGGTATCCGGCCCGGCAAGCCATGAAGATAGAGCCGGCAGAGGCGTTACATGAAGAATAAGAAAATAATATCAACGATAAAAAAGAACGTATCATCTGTTTGTATCGAACACATCACTTGTTTGGGGCAAATATATCATCCGTTCGTACTAAATATATTATCTGTTTTTTGAGTAAGTAATCATCGTAATAAATAAGCAAGAATATGAAGACAAATATTATAGGTGTTATCATCGCATTGGCATTGGCATTTGCAGGCGTAATTTGTGCATGGGGACAAGATAACAAAGTGAGTGAAGTACGTAAGGTGGAGGCATTCTCATCCATCAGGATAACTTCTGTGGGTACGGTTTATTTCACACAGAGCGACAGTTACTCCCTACAGATTGAAGGACGGGAGAAGTACGTGAAGAATACGGAGAGCACAGTGAAGGATGGTCATCTCACCATCGGCTTCAAGGATAAGAAGGTGCGCAACCAAAATGACGGTGTTACCATCCGTCTCTCGGCTCCGGACTTAAAGATGGTGGAATTTATCGGTGTGGGTGAATTCAACTGTGAGGAACCCTTGAAACTGGATAAGCTGGAGTTTGAAGTGAAAGGCGTGGGTGATGTACATGTGAAGGATTTGACTTGCCGTGACCTGAGGGTGGCTTTACGTGGTGTGGGCAGTGCCGACATCCATGTAGTTTGCGATTATCTCTCTGCCAAAGTAGGTGGAGTCGGTGAAATTACTTTGAGTGGAACTGCCGGGCATGCTGATATTTCTAAAGGAGGCATAGGCGAGGTAAATACTGATAATTTGAAAATAGGCCGTTGAGATGATAAAGCAATTTTTCACACAAGCTTGGGCACAGTTGCGGCAGCAACCGATGATTAGTGCCGTCACCATAGCCGGTACGGCACTTGCCATCTTCCTCATCATGCTGGTGGTGATGATGCAGCAGGTGAAGGTGGCCCCGTTTGCCCCTGAAAGTAACCGTGACCGCTTTCTGCACGCCCATTATATGAGCATTACCAACAAGAGTTGGGGCGATGGAACCAGCAACGGACCGATGGGTATAAAGACGGCGCTCGAGTGCTTTAAATCGCTGAAGACACCGGAAGCGGTAACGATTTATACCTGCATGGTGGTTTCTACCCCCGTGAATCTGCCGGGACAACCTGCAACGGGTATCGATTTGTTGCAGACAGATGATACCTTTTGGCATGTATTCGATTTTTCGTTTGTTGCAGGAAAGGCCTATGACCGGGCTACGTTCGACGCCGGACTGCCCGTGGCAGTGATTACGGAAAGTGTGGCGCGCCGGCTGTTCCAGACAACGGAGGCCGTGGGCCGTGAATTCCTCTTGAACCATGCTCCTTATACAGTGGCCGGCGTAGTGAAGGATGTTTCTACTTTAGCCAACACAGCTTACGCGCAGGTATGGGTACCCTATACCTCTACTGAGATAACGAAGGATACCTGGAGCGACGAACACATGGGGATGATGAGCGTCACCATCCTGGCAAAAAGCCGCGAAGATTTTCCAGCCATCCGCGAGGAAACGGAGCGCCGCCGTCAGGAGTACAACACGATAATCGGTGAGAACGGTTATTCGTTGATTTACCGCAACCGTCCCTACGACCAGGAGAAGAGTGCCGCGGGCATGGCTGCCAACATCGAACCGGACGTGGACCAGGCGCGCAGACAGCGCCTCATTATCTTCATCATCCTACTGATTGTTCCTGCCATCAACCTCAGCTCGATGACACAGAGCCGTTTGCGCCAGCGTGTGGCTGAGATCGGTGTACGCCGGGCATTCGGTTCAACAAGACTGGAACTGATGGGGCAAATCATTGCAGAGAATTTGGTGGTGACACTGTTGGCAGGGATTCTGGGATTGTTACTGAGCGTCGTGTTTGCTTATTTGGGAAATACCCTGCTGTTTGCCCAGGAATTCAGCCAGACGCTGAGCCCTCCCGCCGTGGATGCAAGTATATTGCTGCATGGCTCTACTTTTGGCTGGGCACTGCTGTTCTGCTTTGTGCTGAACTTATTGAGTTCCGGTATTCCCGCATGGCGTGCATCGAGGGTAGGCATTGTAAATGCATTGGGTGGACGCTTGCATAAATAATCCCGTGTCACTAAACATTAATCGCTGAAGAAAATGACTAAGAAACTTCTTATACAGATAAAGAATGAATGGCTCTCAAACCTATGGTTGGTGCTGGAGCTGCTGGTGGTGAGCGTAGTGATGTGGTACGTGGTGGACTATCTCTATACTCGCGCCGCTACCTACCTGGAGCCGAAAGGCTTTGATATCGAGCATTGTTACCTCATCGAGTTGGGTGAACTGACACCCAAAAGCCCCGACTACATAGCCGGGCATACCTCTCAGCAGACCCACGATGACATAGCCAAGTTGCTGGAGCGTCTGCGCCACCGGCCAGAGATAGAGGCGGTGAGCCTTTCACAGAATTCGTACCCTTACAATGGAAGCAATTCAAGCGCTGAAGTGAGCTACGATACGTTGCGTTCTCCCGGTTGGACTATCCGGAGGTTGGTGACACCGGATTTTCCCCGTGTATTTCGCTATCGGGGCACGCGTGGCGAGACACCCGAACAATTGGCTGAAATGTTGGAACGCGGGGATTTCATGGCTTCGGACAACCTTTTTAGTAAGTATGACCGTAGGATGACCGACTTTGTGGGCCAGCGGTTCCATCTCTTTGGGGACACAACGAAGACCTACCGGCTGGGTGCCGCATTGCAAGATGTACGCTATCACGATTACGACCAGGCACGAAGCTCATATTCCATGATGGTGAAGCAGAATTTCTACTATGTCGGTCTCGAACTTTGTGTCCGTGTCCGTGAAGGGCAGGACAATGACTTCATTGAGAGGTTGAAGGCAGACAGTGAGAGCCAGTTTCGCGTAGGTAACATCTTCATTTCGGAGATACGTTCTTTCAAGGACATCCGCCGCAACTTCCAGCAGGCATGGACCAATGATATCCGTAACTATGTGATGGGTATGGGATTCCTGCTGCTGAACATCTTCCTCGGCTTGCTCGGAACATTCTGGTTCCGTACGCAGCAACGCCGTTCGGAAATAGCGCTGCACAAAGCGCATGGAGCGACAGACCGTGCCATCTTCAGCCGGCTGCTTAGTGAAGGGATATTATTGTTGGCAATTGTCACTCCTGTTGCATTGCTCATCGACTATAATCTGGCGAATCTGGAATTGAACTCCTGGAGGAACGGTACGACATTGGAGTGGGGCCGTCTGCTGCTCTGTGCCGCGATCAGCTTTGTGTTGATAGCCCTCATGATTATTATCGGCATCGGCATCCCCGCCCGCAAGGCGATGAAGGTACAGCCCGCCGAAGCTCTGCACGACGAATAATTTAATTTTCAATTTTTAATTATTTATGATACGTCTCTACTTTCAGCAAGCCTTCTACCATTTGCGGGAGAATCCCATTATCACTTGGGTGTCCGTGATAGGTACCGCTCTTGCCATTTGCATGATTATGGTGCTTGTCATCACCCTGCAAGTACGTATGGTAGATTGTGAGCCGGAGATAAACCGCTCGCGTTCGCTTTATGTTTCTACCATGGCAGTAAGGTATAAAGGAACTGACCATGGGGCATATGGGCACATGTCTGTACAGACGGGTAAGGGATGTTTTAAACAGCTTTCTACGGCAGAGGCCGTCACGCTTATATCTTTACCGGAAAAAGTGCGTGTGTCGTTGCCCGCTGGAGCAAAGCTGACAGCGGATATGGTGCAGACGGACGAACAGTTCTGGCACATCTTCCGTTTCCGTTTTTTGAGTGGTAAAGGTTTCAGCAAGGCAGACAGCGATGCCGGAATACCTTGTGCCGTTATCTCGGCTACCGTGGCGCGTCGGTTGTTCGGCACTACGGAGGCAACGGGGCAGACATTGCAACTGAATCATGTGGATTACCGGGTTTCAGGTGTCGTGGCCGATGTTTCCATGCTTGCCACTTCAGCATACGGGCAAGTGTGGGTACCTTATAATTCGACCGATGCTGCCGGTTTTGCCTGGTGGGAAAATACGATGGGGCAGATGAAGGCTGTGATATTAGCACATTCGTCGGCCGATTTTCCGGCTATTCGTGAAGAGGCGGAGAGATTGCGCCTTGCGTATAACGCCGGTCTATCCGAAGCGGAAACCTTTTATCGTGACCAACCCGATGGGGTGTTTGCCAATCTGTATCGTAAATGGGACCATTTGCCGGATATGAAGGGGATTGTTTTGCGTTACGCGCTTGTCATCACCATCTTGCTACTGGTGCCTGCCATCAACCTTTCTTCCATGACCCTCTCGCGGATGCGGAAGCGTATGAGTGAAATCGGGGTACGCAAAGCTTTCGGCGCTACGGGTAGTGAACTGGTAAGACAGGTGTTTTTCGAAAACCTGCTGCTCTCTCTGTTGGCGGGTATGCTGGGGCTGGCTTTGAGTTACGGTGCTACTTTTTTATTGAACGGCTTCCTCTTTGGCAATAGCGCCAATGCCTATTTAAATGGAGACACTTCACTGACACCTGGCATGTTACTTTCTCCATGGGCTTTTCTGTCGGCTTTCGGTTTCTGTTTGCTGATGAATTTGCTTTCAGCCGGTATCCCGGCATGGAGGGCTTCGAGGATGAATATAGTGGATGCAATCAATCAGAGGGGGGAATGACATATGAAGAATATATTGGTTCAGATTAAGAATGAATGGCGTTCCAGCCTTTTCCTTTTTACGGAACTGCTGCTGGTCTTTGTGGTGCTTTGGTACATTGTGGACTGGACACTGGTTACTCTTCGTGTTTACAATGCCCCGATGGGTTTTGATACGGAACATTGCTATAATATTGCAGTCAGTAAGCTTACTCTCAAGTCTACTGCTTATAATTTCGATTTGACCAAGGACGATGATATGCGGCATCTTGTGGAACTTGCCGAACGTTTGAGGCATCGTCCAGGTGTGGAAGCTGTGGCACTTTCTCAGAATTGCTTTCCTTATAATGACGGTAGCAACGGTCTCAATCTGGGGCTGGATACTATATCGGAGAATGTTCATCTGCTTTGGGTGGAACCTGATTTTTTCCGTGTGTTCCGTTATGGTAGCTCGGATGAGGAGATGTTGACCCACATGGCCGCTGCCATACGGGATGACCATATGGTCGTTTCTTCCAATCTTTTTGCAGCCTATCCTGAATTGCACCTGAACAATGCAGCTTCTTTACAAGACCGTGAACTTACACTGTTGAATTTCGGTAGTGATGAACGGTGCCGCGTAGGGGCTGTCGGCACACCCGTACGTTGGTCGCACTTCTATACTTCTTCAGAGTGGGGAGGTACTTATGCAGCTTTGCATCTTAACCTTGACAGACTGAAAGAATATGGAAATCCACGATACATCACTCTCAGTCTTCGTGTCCGTCCTGATGCCGATTCCGGCTTTATGGAGAAGCTTATGGAGGATGCTGACCGCCTCTATCAAGTAGGGAATCTCTATCTGCTCGATGTAACTTCTTTCAAGGATTTGCGCGAGATATGCGAACGTGAGGACATGAATGAAGCCAAAACCCAGCTTTGTGTGCTCGGCTTTCTGTTGATGAATATTTTTCTGGGCGTTATCGGCACTTTCTGGTTCCGTACACAGCAGCGTCGCCGTGAAGTGGCACTCCGTATGGCTATGGGAAGTTCGCGTCAAGGTGTCTTCCTCCGTCTGATGTCGGAGGGTATATTGCTGCTTACCCTTGCAGCCGTTCCTGCCGTCATTATTGCCTTCAATGTGGGAATGGCGGAGTTGGTGGATGTTGAGAAACTTCCTTTCGGCGGAGGGCGTTTTCTGGCAGCTGTTGTGGCAACCTGGTCGCTTATGGCTGTCATGATTGTTGCAGGTATTTGGTATCCGGCAAGAGGTGCCATGAAGGTGCAGCCTGCCGAAGCATTACATGATGAATAGAAAGTTATGAAACAAATTTTAGCTCTTATTCGCCAGAATCCCTTTTTCAGTGCTGTTTCCGTCATCGGTACGGCAGTGAGCATCACCTTTGTCATGGTCATTTACATGGTGTATGACATCCAGACGGCTGACTTGGCTCCTGAGTCGCACCGCAGTAGTATGGTATGTTCTTCTTATGGATATTCTTACCGTAAGTCCGACCGCAGCAATTCCAATACGGGTATGTCTTATCGGGCTGTCAACGCTATTTTTAAGGAACTTCCGGGAGCAGAACTTGTCACCTATCTGGGACCTACCTATCTTAGATACTGTGGGGAGTCGCCAGCGCGGGGAATGCGCCGCACGGTTCGTCAGGTGGATTTGAACTATTGGCGTGTCTACGACATCCCTCTTGTGGCAGGTCGTCTTTTCAGTACCGAAGAGTTCGATGCTTGCCGGGATGTTGTGGTTATAGGTGAACAGCTTGCCCGCGAAGCTTTCGGGTCTGCCGAAGCAGCCATTGGCAAGAATTATTTTGTTAACTTTCGCCCTAAACGCATTGTGGGGGTCACCAAAGATGTGAGCTCTCTGTTCACATTTGCCTATGGAGAGTTGTGGATGCCTTATTCCACCCGGAATTCCGATTTGGGCAGTGAAGGGCTACGGGGAGATTTCGAGGCTGTGGTCCTTGTCAGGCCCGGTGTCGGTAGAGAGGAGCTCAAGCGGCAGATAGAACAGTCGCTTGCCCGCTTCAACGAGACACTGACTGAGTATAAACTGGAACTTCCCGATCTCAGCACTTATACGGAACGGCAGTTCTTCCGTAATGATACGATGAGCCCTGCCGTAACCTGCATAATTCTGGGTCTGATATTACTGATTGTACCTGCTATCAATGTCAGCGGACTTATATCTTCGCAAATGTCCCGTCGCATGGCTGAGCTTGCGGTAAGGAAAGCATACGGTGCCAGCCGTTCTACTTTAATGGTGCAGTTGCTCCGTGAGAATCTGGCTTTGGCATTTGCCGGCGCATTGCTCGGTTTTCTCTTTTCATGCATATTCCTATGGCTGGGTAAGGATTGGATGCTTGGCTATGGCGCTCCCGGAACGAATTTTGATGTAAGTGTCTGGCTTTTCTTCCGTCCCACGGTTTTCGTGGCTGTATTGGTGGTGTGCCTGTTGTTCAACCTGCTTTCTGTGTTTATTCCGGCCTGGCATGCCACCCGCCGTCCCATAGCCGAGGTTCTTGGTGGAGAATGAACGGATAAACGAATCCCAATTAAAAAAACAGTAACGAGTATGATACATTCTATTTTACATCAGATATGGAACCAGCGCCGCAGTAATGGCTGGCTGTTTGCCGAGCTGTTGATTGTATTTACATTGATGTGGTATTGTGTGGATGTGCTCTATGGCTTTACCCATGCAGAACGGCAGCCTAAGGGGTATGATTTGGAGCATGTCTATAAGATAAGGATTTCCTGCAACCCCACACAGATAGTACCGTGCACATCGGAAGACAGTCTGCAGACCTTCTGGTTCAAACCGATGGAGGAGGTGCTCCGGCGTATCAGGCAATATCCTGCTGTGGAGAGTGCGGCCATGTGGTTGGGTACCGATACCTATACCCGCGGGCGTGTTTACCAGGGGTATACGACGGACAGCGTACATGTTGTCGAGACTACAGTACGCTATGTGTCTCCAGAATATTTCGACGTCATGCGCATTCCGTTGTTGCAGGGGAATGTCGTAGACTGGAATTCCACTGCCAGTCCTTTGCCTGCCGTGGTGACCTGTGATCTGGCAGACAGCCTTTTTCAGACAAGTACTGGGGCGGTGGGCCGCGAGTTCCTGGATTATTACAGCGGAGGTCTCCGTTACCGTGTCTCTGCAGTCTGTGCCTTGCAGAAGACGGATGATTACGCCCGTTACGGACCTTTTGTTCTGACTCCTTTCCCTGGTTGGTTCTATGAGGCCCAGTACCTTCCGTTCATCTCCCTACGGATACGTCCGGAGGCAGATACGGATAATTTTGCAGCCTGTTTCTATCAGGATATGACGTCGCAGCTGCAGGTCGCTCCATTCTATCTTTTCGACATACAGAGCTATAAGGACCAGAAGATAGAACGGGATGCTGCCGAAGGAATCACCCCATATATCCGTAGTGCAAGGCTCATTGTGATATTCTTCGTTTTCAATGTATTCATTGGGCTGATGGGAACTTTCTGGTTCCGTACCCGCCATCGTCGCAGCGAGATTGCCTTGCGCATGGCCATGGGCAGCAGCCGTGGAAGGATACGTTGGCAATTGCTGGGTGAAGGGTTGCTGCTGTTGGCGCTTGCTTCTATCCCGGCTTTGATAATATGTATTAACATGGTTATGGCAGATGTCACTTTTACAGAAGCCACGGATGCCACTTGGGGGAGATTTGTCATATGCGTTTCTATTGTCTGGGTATTGATGGCACTAATGGTGATTGCAGGAATCTGGTATCCGGCTTCACGGGCCATGGAGGTGCAGCCTGCCGAAGCATTGCATGATGAATGAGTTTTTTTTGAGTAATCTGTACTCATTCTCAATATAACTTGTATATTTGCGTGACGAATAAGAGTTTTTGCGTTGAGTATACAAAATCTATATTATGATGAAACGCCTTTTCTTTCCATTGCTTGCAGGCTTGTTGTGGTTGATGTCGGGAACACTTTCGGCTGCGGAACGTACGTACAATGTACTTTTCATACAGTCTTATACAAAAAATACTCCTTGGCACAGCCTCCTGACAGAAAATCTGGAGAACGGACTGAAAAAGGGGGGAGTTAGAGCCAATATCATTACCGAATATCTGAATGCCGATTACTGGTCTTTCGCTTCCGAATGTTTCATCATGCGCCGCATTTGCCAGCGTGCCAGGCAACGGAAAACGGACTTGATTGTGACTTCCAGCGATGAGGCTTTCTTCACATTGACCCATTGCGGTGATTCCCTGCCTTATCAGATACCGGTGGTGGTTTCGGGCATCAAATACCCGGATGAGAGGGTCTTTGAAAGAATGCCCAACGTCTCTGGCTATGTTTCGAAAACGGATTTCGATGTCTTGCTGGATGCGGCTGTCCGTATGTTCCCTTCCCGCAGGGAGTTGGTTTGTCTGTCCGACAGCAGTTTCCTGAGCCTTAAAGGGGTCAGGGCTGTGGAAGACTCTTGGGAACGCATAAAAAGCAACTATCCGGAGCATGAGTTGAAAGTGCTGAACGTGCAGGCCAAGTCCTTGAACTCTATCATCACTTCCATTTGCTATGACTACAATGCCTACAAGCATATTGTTATAGCTCCCAAATGGATTCCTTTTCTTTCCTTGAAGTTGAAGGCTCCCGTGTTTACCAGCCAGAACCTGGCTATGACGAACGGTGTGCTGTGTGTGTATGATGCCGTTCCCGGAGAGGATGCCTTTGCTGCCGGCCGGCAGGCTGCAAGTATTTTAAAGGGCAAGTCACCCGCCTCATTGGGAGTAAAGGACTTTGGGGGCAAGTTGCTGTTCGATTACAAACAGTTGCAGTTTTTCCGTGTGGACACGAACCGTGCGGAGAGCAAGGGCATCATTTTGAATATACCGTTGATGGAGCGTTACCGTGTCTGGTTCATTCTGTTCTATTCGCTGATTGTCGGGGCATTGGTGCTGCTGGTTGCCTGGCTTTTCCGTGCCAACCGCAGGGAGTCGCGTAAGCGCATACATGCCCAGACCCGCTTGTTGATACAGCACCGCCTGGTGGAGCAGCGCGACGAGTTCGACAATATCTTCTGTTCCATTCGCGACGGCTTGATTACGTATGATACCGACCTGCGCATCCATTTTGTCAACCGTCCGTTGTTACAGATGCTGGGACTTTCTTCCGAAACCTATACGTCCCGTTTCTATGAAGGGCAGATGGCCGGCTCCATTTTCAGGATTTACATGAATGGAGAAAACATCTTGCAGGACTTGTTGAAGAAAGTACGTACCGGAAAGAGACCTATTTCTATTCCGGAGAAAGCCTTCATGCAGGAAAACCATCAGGGAACGTATTTCCCCGTTTCCGGCGAGGTAGTACCTATCTTTGCCAATGAAAAGATGACGGGAATGGCGATTGTATGCCGCAATATCTCCGAAGAAGAGATGCAGAGACGCTTCTTCAATATGGCGGTGGAGGAAAGCTCCATTTATCCGTGGCAGTACAACATGCATATGAACCGTTTCCATTTCCCGGGTGGATTGCTGCGCCGTTTCGGGTATACCGGTGATACGGACTTGCTGGCACGTGATGAGATGGACACCCTTATACATCCGGAAGACTTGCTGCATACGCGCAGGAATTTTGATGCCATTCTGTTGGGCAATGAAATCAATTCACGGATGAGTTTCCGGTTGAAGAGTGCGGATGGGAGCTATGAATGGTGGGAGTTCCGCAGTACCGCTTATGACGGACTGACGGTTGATACCCCATACATGGTATTGGGAGTATGCCAGAGCATCCAGCGTTACAAGGATACGGAAGAGGCCTTGATTGCCGCACGTGACCGTGCCTTGCAGGCCGACAAGCTCAAATCTGCGTTTCTTGCCAATATGAGCCATGAGATACGCACCCCTTTGAATGCCATTGTCGGCTTCTCGGATTTGTTGAAGGATTTGGACGCTTTTTCTCCGGAAGAGGTAAAGCAGTTCGTCGAAACAATCAACATCAACTGTACATTGCTGTTGGCGTTGATAAACGATATTCTGGACCTCTCGCGCATAGAATCGGGCACGATGGACTTTAAGTTCGGAGCATTCAATCTGGCGTTCATCATGCAGGAAGTCCATGAATCCCAGCGTCTGAGTATGCCTCGGGATGTAGAGCTACGTATAAAGATTCCGGAAGGGGAAGACAAATTGGTCATCACCGATTCCGTCCGCTTGAAGCAGGTCGTGAACAACCTGATAAACAATGCCAAGAAATTCACGGTAACGGGCAGCATCACCTTCGGCTACGTCACGAACCGGGAAGGATATACCACCATCTTTGTCGAAGACACGGGAAGCGGTATCTCCGAAGACGCCCAGAAACATATCTTCGAACGCTTCTACAAAGAAGACAGCTTTACGCAGGGTGCCGGTTTGGGGCTGAGCATTTGCCAGACCATCGTAGACCGCTTGCATGGTTCTATCTCGGTCTCCTCAGAGTTGGGAAAAGGAACGCGTTTCGAGGTGGTGATACCGGATGCGAACGAATAATCATTCAATCCGTTTGCAGGCATTGGCTTGCAGAAACTCCTCCAATATATCCTCGTAATTGCCGTGTAACATGATGTGGTGGTTGCCCAGCGGTGTCTTGAGGAAATAGTCGGCAGGGGAGTTCATTTTTATCCGTACTTGGGTGCGGCACATATTGATGTAGTTTGTATTCTCAACAAGCGTGCCGGTGCTCAGGTAATATTCGTCCAGACTTTCGTTCCCGCATTTCACGATGGTTACATCTCCTGTCGGCAGGATTCCCTGAATACCGATGCCGATTTCCGTCTCAAAATGGTTGCGTATGATGAACTGCTCCGTTTGTGCGATACCGATGGTACAATGTGCCAATATGATTTCATTGGTACGGGCATTTATCATGGAAGGATTGGCCATGAAAGAGTTCTTCCCTGTCAGCACTTTTACGGCCAGCATGGTGAAGACGGATTGCAAATCGCCTTCACATCCGGCAATGATTCCTTCGTCGTTCAGCAAGGCAAGGGCAAGGCAGCCGGTGGTTCCCGTTTGGTCTATCAGACGGAAGCAGCTGAGGGTAATGGCGCTCAGTCGCTCTTCCTCTACAATCCTCTTGATGGCTCGATACAGCCGCATGGCCTTTATCATGTCTTCGGGGCTTGCCTCTCGGCAGGCAAGCGCTTTTCCTGCCAGTCCGGCGCATGCTTCGCCCACCTCGTCGTCCGTTATCTGTCCGTAGTATTCATAAATGCGGTCCAATGAGACGTCTGTGTACTCGATACCCCAGCGGCGTTTGGCAAGCAGATAATCCACATTGCTGGCAATGAGCCAACTGGACGGAGTGCCCATTACGCCGATGCGCATGCCGAAAAGGCTGCGTTGTGCCATGAAATTGCTGTGCAGGACAAAAATACGCTTGATGGTTTCGGGGAGCTCTCCGTGAAGAATCTCGCTTTTCATTCCCCGGCCGCGCAGCCAGGAAGATATTTCGAGAGCGGCGGCCAGTGAGTTCTGCATGCCGTCTGCCAGGAGGATGGCGGGGCGGGGAAGGGATTCGAAATGCTGGATTACCAGCCGTTCCACACCTCCGGTGGCAATGAATATAATACTGAAGTCATCGGGTGATAACTTGTCTATATCTTTGTAATCAATGAAGTTGACGGTAAAGTATTTTTCCAATTCAGTCAATATCACTTCGTGGGAGCTACGGACTGATGCTTGTTTATGCAGTATGGAAGCAAAAGTTATAAGGTTGATGACCATGGTGTTATTTACAATTTGACTATTTACTATTTACAATTGAGCCAGCTTGGTTCGTTTGCTTTTTCAAAGATACAAGTTTCCGTTTACATATCATAGAGTTTTTACGATAGATAAGTTTTTTAAAGTTTTTATGGTCTTGCCTTCCTTTTGGTTTCAAATAATTCGCTACATTTGCAACTTTAATGATAAAGTGATAGCAATATCACTTATAAATAGTCTATTAAATAGTAAATTGTAAATTGTCAAATAGTAAATAACCTCATGCCAACAATATCTATTCGCGGAATGGAGATGCCCGCATCTCCTATCAGAAAACTGGCTCCTTTGGCAGATGCTGCCAAGCAGAGGGGCATACATGTATTCCACCTGAACATCGGACAACCCGACCTGCCTACTCCGGAAGTCGCGATTGAAGCGATACGGAACATCGACCGGAAAGTTCTGGAATACAGTCCCAGTGCGGGGTATCGCAGTTACCGCGAGAAGTTGGTGGGTTACTATGCGAAGTACAATATCAATCTGACTGCAGACGACATCATCATCACTTCCGGCGGCTCGGAGGCGGTCTTGTTTTCTTTCCTGGCTTGCCTCAATCCGGGTGATGAAATCATTGTTCCCGAGCCGGCCTATGCTAATTATATGGCGTTTGCCATCTCTGCCGGAGCTAAGATACGCACCATTGCCACGACCATCGAAGAGGGTTTCTCGTTGCCCAAGGTAGAGAAGTTCGAAGAGCTGATTAACGAGCGCACGCGGGCCATTTTGATTTGCAATCCCAACAATCCTACGGGTTACCTCTATACACGCCGTGAAATGAACCAGATTCGCGACCTTGTGAAGAAGTACGATTTGTTCCTCTTCTCGGACGAGGTGTACCGTGAATTTATTTATACGGGTTCTCCCTATATCTCTGCCTGCCATCTGGAAGGCATTGAGAACAATGTGGTGCTGATTGATTCCGTGTCCAAGCGCTATTCGGAGTGCGGTATCCGCATCGGTGCCCTGATAACGAAGAACAAGGAAATCCGGGATGCTGTCATGAAGTTCTGCCAGGCGCGTCTCAGTCCTCCATTGATTGGCCAGATCGCCGCAGAAGCATCGTTGGATGCTGATGAGGATTATCTGCGCGACACATACGATGAATATGTAGAACGCCGTAAATGCCTGATTGACGGATTGAACCGCATACCGGGCGTATATTCGCCCATTCCGATGGGAGCGTTCTATACGGTGGCAAAGCTGCCGGTAGATGATTCGGACAAGTTCTGTGCCTGGTGCCTGTCGGAGTTTGAATACGAGGGACAGACGGTATTCATGGCGCCTGCGTCCGGCTTCTATACTACGCCGGGTTCTGGTCGCAACGAAGTGCGTATCGCATACGTACTGAAGAAAGATGACTTGAACCGCGCCTTGTTTATCCTGCAAAAAGCATTGGAAGCCTATCCGGGGCGAACCGAATAAAATGAAATAATTCATTAGGCGCGGATTACACGGAAAACTTAAGATAAAGACGTTTGTTTCAAATCTTCCGTGTAATCTGCGCCTAAAAAATAATGGCCCATGAATCTATCTCGCTTTATAGCGTTGCGCATTTATCGCAACTCGGAGCCGGGCAAGCAAGTTTCCCGTCCGGCTGTCCTTATTGCCATGGTGGGCATTGCCCTTGGACTGGCGGTGATGATTATTGCCGTGTCCGTCATTGTCGGCTTCAAGAGCGAGGTAAGGGATAAAATCGTGGGTTTCGGTGCCCATATCCAGATAGGCAACCTGGATGCTGCACGCTCATACGAGACGCGTCCGGTGGTGGTGGGTGACAGCATGATGGCTGCGCTTTCCGATTATCCCGAAGTGAAGCATGTACAACGCTACTCCACCAAGCCGGGGATGATAAAGACCGCCGATGCCTTTCAGGGAATGGTGCTGAAAGGTGTGGGGCAGGAGTATGATAGCACCTTCTTCCACCGCCATTTGCTGGAGGGGGAGTTTCCGCAATTCAGCGATTCTGCTTCGTCCAACCGCGTAGTCATCTCAAAGTCTCTTGCCAACAAGCTGCAATTGAAACTCGGTGACAAGATAGACACCTACTTCATCCAGGACGATGTGCGTGCCCGCCGCCTGAAGATTGCAGGTATCTACCAAACCAACTTCTCTGAATACGACAACCTATTCCTGCTTACCGACCTCTACCTGGTGAATCGCCTGAACAACTGGGAGCCAGACCAGGTGAGTGGCGTGGAGCTGGAAATACGCGATTATGACAAGCTGGAAGAAACCACCTATGAGGTAGCTGCCGATACGGACGGGAATCCCGACCGTTATGGCGCCGAGTATTGCGTCCGCAATGTAGAGCAGCTCAATCCTCAAATCTTTGCCTGGCTGGGCATCTTGGATGTCAACATCTGGGTCATTCTCATTCTGATGATTGGAGTGGCGGGGTTCACCATGGTATCCGGCCTGCTGATTATCATCATAGAGCGTACCTCCATGATAGGTGTGCTGAAGTCTTTGGGAGCCAACAACTTTACTATTCGTAAAGTTTTCCTTTGGTTTTCGGTCTTCCTCATCGGGAAAGGCATGCTCTGGGGGAACATAATCGGCCTTGCATTCTATTTTGTGCAGCGCTGGTCCGGCTTGTTCAAGCTCGACCCTGAGACCTATTATATGGCTACTGTTCCGGTATCTTTCAATATCTGGCTGTTCCTGCTACTGAATGCCGGTACATTGCTGGCTTCAGTCCTGATGTTGTTGGGCCCTTCATTTCTGATTACACGCATCCATCCGGCAACTTCCATCCGTTACGAATAAGAGAATCACTTTCTCAGAAAATCGCTTTTCTTGCGGAACAGACAGTACCATTTCCAACGTAAAGACTGTATCGGCTGCAATAGGTCGAAAGCCGGTAGTGTGAAGTAATATCTACGTTGTTCTTCCAGGTCGCGGGCAGTCTTGTTGACAATGACGGCCTGCAGGGTGAAACGGAACAGGAACAAAAGACAAGCGACGCCTGCTGCCAGCCAGTGGAAGTGCATAATGCCGATGAACATCGCTGCTATCCAGGATGCGTGGAATACCAGGCGAGTCAGGGTCTCAAAACCGGCCAGCCAGCGTTGCATCCCATGATACAGCCGTGCTGTGGAGGCGTAACCTATTTTCTCTTCTTTCCAGTCCTTGGCACGCAGAAGCGGTTGCATGCGTACAATGGCATTGGCATCCGTTTCTACCCGCGTGTTCTCCGGGGTAGCCACGTGGTTGATGAACAAATCGTCGTCTCCCCGTTGCAGGTTGAGGTGTGCGGAGAATCCTTTCTGTTGGTAGAAGAGTTCCTTCCGGTAGGCCAGGTTACGCCCGATGCCCATGTAGGGGCTGCCTGCCAGGGCAAATCCCAGATAGCGCATGGAAGTGAACAGATTGTCGAATGCCACCCGTTTGTGCAGCCAGCCTTTGCCGCGTTCGTAGCCGCTGTATCCTAGCACCACTTGGGTACGTGATGTGAAGTTGCGTGCCATCAGTCGCAGCCATTGGTTGCTTTGGGGCATGCAGTTGGCATTGGTAAACACCAGCCATTCATATTTGCTGGCCTTGATTCCAAGCGTCACAGCCAGCTTCTTACGGCTGATGTAGCGGGAGGAATCGGGCACGAAGCTGTGGTAGAGATGGGGGTATTTCTCCTCGAGGATGGTCAGGTAATCTTCGCTCTCATCAGTGTTGCCGTCGTTAATGACGATGACTTCAAATAGGGGATAGTCCTGCTCCAGCACGGCGCCCAGGTTGCGGCGCAGATTTTCGGATTCCTCGCGGGCGCAGATGATGACGGATATGGGGGGCAGTTCCTGGGTGAAGTGCATGTTTCCCTGCTTCACGGCACGGCGGCGTGCATGAATACGGTTGTAGAGACAGAGGTAGTAGATAATTTGAATAAGGAACAGACCACCCGCTACGGCGAGTACGATAATTTCAGTTGAATCTAATGTAAATGCTTCCATGTGCAGTAGGACGTTTATGTGCTGCAAATTTACGCAATTTCCGGCACTGCCTCAAACTTTGTTCCGGGAAAGTGCTTGGACAAATACTGCTTGATGTATTTCATCGTGTCTTCCTGGATAGTCTTATCCTCCACGGTGGGATAGAGGTTGTAGAGTACCGTATCGAGTGCGATGCCCCGGTTCTTGATGGCTTCGAAGCTCAGCAGGGTGTGGTTGATGCTGCCCAGCTTTCCGGAGGTGACGAAGATAAGCGGGTACTGCTTTTCCACAATGTAGTCTATCGTCAGGAAATCTTCGGTGAGGGGAACCATCAGACCTCCGGCTCCTTCTACGAGCACGGTATCATAGCGGTGGGAAAGTTCTCTGGTGGCACGCTCTATTTTTTCGAAGTCTATCGGGCGCTTGTCTATGCGGGCGGCGAGGTGGGGGGAGCAGGGGTAGGAGAATATCTCGGGCATGGTCAGCCCCTCTTTGTCTTCCGGCAGGTAGCCGGTTCCGGTGAGGCGGCGGTGCAGGTCGATGTCCTCGGAATGGCCGGTGTTGCCGGTCTGGATGAACTTTTGGGTGATGACGCGCAGGCCGCGTTGCATAAGCTCACGGGCATACCAGGCGGTGCAATAGCTTTTTCCGGCATCTGTATCAATGCCGCTGATGAAGTAGATGTTTTTTGTTTCCATTATTTTGTCTTTTTTCGTGCGATGATATAAATAGGGTGATAGGTTAGGCTTACGTTGCCTGCGGCATCACTGAACCGGGTTGTGTATTCTTTGCAGAAGGATTGCAGGCGGCCACGCGTCCACATCCTTTTTTCCGTACCCGTGACTCCGGTTTGCTTCAGATGCTTCAGCACTGCCTGGGGAGTGGGGAAGGGCAGGGATATCACCTCTTCTTCGGCATGGAGAATATCGAAGCCGGGAGACAGCAGGGCTTGCAGCTCCTCAATGGAGGGATAGTCCAGCCCGTGCCCAGTCAGTTGGCGTATTTCGTGCATGTTTGTGGCGCCGAAGGTGCTGAAGGCAAGCAGGCCGTCTACCACCAGTGCTTGGTGGCAGCGGGTGAAGAAAGCACCTGGGTCGTTGAACCATTGTAGGGTGGAGCACGAGGTTATCAGGTCGGTTTCTCCGGGGAAGTCGATGGCTTCGGCATCACCGGGGACGAACTGCACGGTAGTGCCGTCGCAAAGTTCCTTGACGCACTCTTCCATTTCCCGGCACAAGTCGTTCAGCAGCAGGGTTTCCGGTTGCAAGGTGTGGAGGAGGATACGCGAGTAGCTTCCCGTTCCGCAGCCAAACTCTACGACACGGCGGAAACGTGTGTATGGTTCCTTTATGAGCTGCATCATCTTCTCGGCGACTTGTTGCTGCACGCGGGCCTCCCGGGTATAGGTATTCCGGGCTTTGGCAAAGCGGGAGGCTATCAGTTGTTTGTCCATCGGGTTCAGTGGCTTGTCCATAGGTCTTGCAGGTAATGTCTGAATAACTCTTCCTGATAGTGGGCATCCTCCGTTTGCAGCACGGGGGTGCCGAGTGTTTCCCAGGCTTGCAGCTGGTTGGCTGGCGGAATGATGCGGTCGTTGCCTCCCGTTACTGCCTGCTGCCAGTGGAAGGTGGCAGCAGGCAGTGTGTGGTACATCTTCTCAATCTCCGTCAACTCATCTCTCAACTCTTCCAGCGGACGGCGGGGAGTGATTTCCAGGAAAGCTTTGAAGGCTGCTCCGTTGGCGCACATGCGGCGGAGGAATTTGTGCAGTGAAGCCCCGGTCAGTCCGTCCAATGTCCCGTGGTAGATGGTGGGTGGAATACCCATATGCTGGTCTATGGGGTAGGGTGTTCCGTTGATGGCGATGCTGTTTGCCATATGGATACCTTCGCCGGACGTACCTGGCGATGAGAGCTGTGGCATGGTCTGCGAAGCCGCCCATACCCCCATAGACCAGCCGATGAGGTTGATTTCGCGGTATTTTTCCAGTCCGGAGGCGTCAAAATCCAGTGTGCGGTAGTCATAGCACACCATGAAGTCGCTGGCTGCCGGACGATACATTTTGAAAGGAGTCTCATCGGCTCCCCAGCCGGCAAAGAACAGCAATAGCCGGGGATGATGTTCGTGTATAATGTAACTTTGTTTCATCTGTTTTTAGAATCGTATAGCGTTAGTATTTTTCTCTTCCTTTAGGGGAATAAGGGGGATCAGTTCTCCAATCTCATCTTCCCGTATGTCCGCTGTCAATGAGAAGCGGATGCGTGATGTTCCTTCGGGCACCGTGGGCGGGCGTATCGGCAGTGCATAGAACCCATGCCTCTGCAGCAACTCTGCGCACAGCACAGTGTCGGCACTGGGGCCGATAATCAGAGGGACGATATGGCTTGCGCTGGGGCATCCGTACCCTTTGGCTTGTAATGCTTCGCGCAGCGTCCGGCCGATTCTTGCCAGATGCTCGCGGCGGTCCTGCATTCCGGCAAGTTTCCGCACGATAAACAGTGTCCAGGCAATACTTGTCGGAGGTAATGCCGTGGTGAAGATGAGGGTTCGCATCCGGTTGACGAGATACTCGCGTATCGTCCGGCAGCAGGCGATGTATGCGCCGGCAGACGCCGCTGCCTTGCCGAAGGTACCCACGAGGAAATCTATATCCCGGATGCATCCGGTTTCTTCGGCGCAGCCCAGGCCGCGCGGTCCCCTTACGCCGAATGCATGGGCTTCGTCCACATAGAGCAGTACGTTGGAGTATCTTTTTTTCAAACGCACCAATGCCGTGAGGTCGGCTTGGTCACCGTCCATGCTGAAGATGCTTTCTGTGACGATAATAAGTTGCCGGTATGTTGCATGGTGTTGTTCCAGCAGGCGTTCCAGTTGCACCAGGTCGTTGTGGCGGAAGCGGATGCAGCGTGCGGTGGATAGGCGGATGCCGTCGATGATGCTGGCATGCACCAGCTTGTCTGCCAGTATCAGGGTTTGTGCATCGCTCACGGCGGGCAGAATCCCCATATTGGCATGATAGCCGCTATTGAGCACCAGTGCTGTCTCTGTGCCGAAAAGTGTGGCGAGTTCCGTCTCCAGTTCTTCGTAAATCCCGAAGTTCCCCGTCAGCAGGCGGGAGGAGGAGGAAGTCGGCAGGAAGGTGTCCGGTGTCAGTGTCTGCAGGAATTCTTCCTTTAGCTGGCGGTCGGCAGCCAGACCCAGATAGTCGTTGGACGAAAGGTTCAGCATATGCCGGCCATCGGCTATAACCGTGCGTCCCTCGTGTGTCAGTTGCGGCAGGCGGCGCAGGTTGCTGTGTTCTTTCAATGTTTGCAGCTCTTGCTGCATATAGTTAGTTACGTTCATAAATTCTTGATATAATAATTTCCCCTTTATCCTCTCAATTCATTTCCTGTATAATTTTCATCAACCCTCCCGTCAGCTTCCTCAGCTGTTCCGGTTCTATAATGAACGGAGGCATCAGATATACCAATCTTCCGAACGGGCGTACCCAGATTCCCTCCTCAACGAAGCGTTTTTGCATCCACGCCATGTCTACGGGTTCTTTTGTCTCAATCACCCCGATGGCCCCCAGCACACGTACATCCGTCACTTGCGGCAATCGGCGTGCCGGTTCAAGCTCTTCCTGCAGTTGCCGGCTGATGCGAGTCACCTTGCCTTGCCAGTCGTATTCGGGCGAGGTCAGCAGCTTCACCGAAGCGCACGCCACGGCGCATGCCAGTGGATTCCCCATAAAGGTGGGTCCGTGCATAAACACCTCCGGTGTATGGTTGGAGATGGTATCCGCCACTTCATTCGTCGTCAGTACGGCAGACAGCGTCATGTATCCGCCCGTTATGGCCTTTCCTATGCACATGATGTCCGGTTCTACACCCGCGTGCTCCCAGGCAAAGAGTTTTCCCGTCCGTCCGAAGCCCGTGGCTATCTCATCGAATATCAGCAGCAGGCCATGTTCCTTGCATATCTGTGCCGCTTCGCGCAGGTACTGGGGGTGGTAGAACCACATGCCGCCAGCGCCCTGCACCACAGGTTCGAGGATAAGCGCTGCCAGTTCCTCGTGATGCTCCTCTACCAGTTTCCGCAGTTCCACCGTATCCCGTTCATCCCATTCGCCGTGGAAGCGCGAGCGCGGCTGCGACACGAAATAGCGCACCGGCAATGATGCCCCGAACAGCGAATGCATGCCCGTCACCGGGTCGCAGACAGACATGGCATTCCATGTATCCCCGTGATAGCCCGAACGGATAGTCACAAAATTGTTCTTTTTCGCCTTTCCCTTGCCATACCAGTACTGCACGGCCATTTTCAAGGCCACCTCTACTGCCACCGAGCCCGAGTCGGCATAGAATATCTTCTGCATGGACGGCGGGACAAGCGGTAGCAGCAACTGTCCCAGTTCAATGGCAGGGTCGTGTGTCAGCCCTCCGAACATCACATGCGACATCTTGCCCAGCTGTTCCTCTGCCGCCCGGTTCAGCGTAGGGTGGTTGTACCCGTGGACGGCGCACCACCACGACGACATTCCCTCTACGAGTGTTTCTCCGCTTTCCAGGGTGATGGTGGCGCCTTCGGCATGCTTCACCTTGTACACCGGTAGCGGGTTGGTGGTGGAGGTATAGGGGTGCCATAGGTGCTCTCTGTCGAACTGCGAGCCGCAGAACCGGTATCCGGCATTTTCTATCAGCACCTTGTCTTCCGACACTTTCGAGCCGAGCGTTGTCAGCAGGTCGCCCACGATGGCGGAGTTGATGCCGATGTGCAGCGCTTGCTTCACGGCCTCCTTGCTCAGTTGCGAGCGTCCTCCGGCAAAGCGGAGGAAAGCTGTCGGGTTAATGAAGCGGAAGAGGGCGATGGTGGTCAGTATTTCCTCCTCGCTGAGTGGTGCCTGCCGTTCCAGCGGTGTGCCGGGGATGGGGCTTAGGAGGTTGATGGGGATGGACTGTACTTCCAGCTCGCGCAGTGTGAAGGCGAATTCGATGCGTTGCTCCATGCTCTCGCCCATGCCGATGATGCCGCCGCTGCAGATGTCCATGCCTACGTTGCGGGCGGCTTGCAGGGTACGCAGCTTCTCTTCCTGCGTGTGCGTGCTGCACAGTTGGGGAAAGTAGGAGGGGGCTGTCTCCAGGTTGCAGTGATAGCGGGTGATGCCTGCGTCGTGCAGTGCCCGCATTTCGTCTTCGTTGAGCAGTCCCAGTGATGCGCACAACTGGATGGACGAGTGCCGGCGCATGTGCCGGGCGGCTTCGCACAGTTTCTCCATGTTTCTGGAGGAGGGCTTCCGTCCACTGGTCACCAGCGAGAAACGTGCCACGCCCTGGGCTTCATTATGCAGGGCATGCCGCAGGCATTCTTCTTTATTCACCAGGTCGTACACGTCTGCCTGGGTTTTGTAGTGCGACGACTGTGCACACCACTTGCAGTTTTCCGGGCATCGTCCGGACTTGGCATTAATGATGGAGCACATGTCGAACTCCTCCGAGGCTCGGGCCCGGGTTATCTCGTGGGCAGCTTCGTATAGCGCTTCCTTGTCTGGTTGCACAGCCAGCCATTCGGCTTCTTCCTTACTGATGTGGCTGCCGCGCAGCACTTGTTCCTTTAATTTCTGTAGGGTCATATCTTTCTTGGGTTATGTTCATGGATAAAGACAGAGGTACGGATTGCCGGGGCGGTGCAGCTCGTCATTCTGCTGCATGGCTTCCAGTAATCCGTACCTCTTATTCTCTTTTGTTTCAGGCTATGTGTGTCTTGTCCGCCCGTATTTCCGCAGGGGCGGATGACTTGTGTTTCAAAAAGAATGTGTCGGTTCGTTCCAAGCTCCGTGAGGATACTTGTCAGGGCGCTGCTGCTACCCAGCGGAATGCCGATGTCGCTTTTCCTTCCTTCCGTTTTACCCCTCCAGGCACTCTCTTCCCTGCATCCGGCATGTCCGGCAGTTCCAGCAGCTTTCTGTTTGGAGAGAGAACTGTCTGCCACGTTTTTGCGCAGGCAACCGATGGTGACACACCGCCCTATGCTGGCAAATGCAGCGTAGGCTTTTCTGCTCCAGCGGCGGAAGCGGATGGTAGGTGCGGCGGGTGATGTATTCCTCATGTTTTTTCTGCCTGATGCGGTTTTGTTTCCTTTTAGCAGATGCAAATGTAGAAAAAATAATTTCATAACGGTAATGGTCATGCATGAAAAAAAACGCGCAAATTGGACTTAAGAATATTTTAGTGGGTTGGAAGGTTGTTAAAGTGAAATTGAGGCTAATTGGATGAATTGAATGGTATGGGCATAAAAAAAGGCTATCTATCCCAGACAGCCAATCTTTTGTTAACCTTAAATCTAATACTATGAAAAACACATTGCAAAGGTACGTGTTTTCTGATAATCTCCAAATTTGCAGTAGATAATATCATGTTTTATAACAAGACTTAATGGTCATTAAGAACTTTATCTGCAATATTCATCGTACATTTGCTCCTGATATATCATCCGTTTGCCCTTTATGCATTATGCATTCGGTGCAGACGGATGATGTGTTTTCGTGAACTTATATACAGACAAACAACTATAAAACATACATTTATAATGAAATCAATCCAGAACAAAGGAATAAACCTCACCGCAGAAGACCTCAAAAATCGAATCGCTGACAGAAAAGAACGATATGCCAAGCAGCAGGTACGACGCGAGAAATTGGAACAAACCATGGAGAACACCCGCAATGACATCGAGCAACTGGAGTATACCCTTGCACAGATGGAACGTACCGCCAAGCGCTCCCGCAATGCTGCCGCACAGCCTTCCCGTTTTGTCCCCCGCGAGCGTATCGCTAGCTTCTTTGCCCGTGTTTCCCGTTTTTTCGACCACCTTCAGCACCGCTTGCACCGTAGCTTGAACTATACTTGGTTCTGCCTTGTGCTATGCTCCCGATATACTTTTCAGAGCCGCCTGAAAAGCGTGGAACGCTGCTGTCTTACACCGGCCACGGTGCTGGGGTACTTCAAGAGGGAGATGTAACCAGTGACTTCGCTCTTATGGTAGAAGCAGCCTTAGGGATTAGTGCGGAACTCCTCGTTAATAGGCAGGCGAGATATAATATGGCTGTCTCTCTTAAAAAAAATCGCTGACCGATAAGTTGCATGAAATACACAAAATGTGTGCTTCACTACTATAGTATGAAAGTGTTGCTTTTATCAATAAGACAGTGAGGGTGTGTCATCAACCGTTTTGACACATTCATTTTTCTTGAGCAAGTTTTCTTATTGCCACTCGAACTTTCCCAGTTTTCCCTCCCATTCTAACTTTGCAACATGTTTTATTAATAAATATATGCAAAATGATAAAAGAACAAAGTTTTGAATGGCTGCTCGAGGGATGCCATCGCATTGCAGATGTAGCAGTGGCCTATTACCCAAACTACGCGTATGCCTGCTCGGCCGTAAAGGCCCTGCGCCGTTCCATTGCGGAACACGCTTGCCTGCTGAAGGACCTGACGGACCAGGGCTATACCGTCAGGACTGCCCACCTCACCCCCGTACAGATAGGCATCCTCCTGAGCTACTGGGGGATGCCCGACCACGTGAAGGATATGACCGTGAAAAATCCGTATCTTCTGGTCTCTAAAAAATATGCGAAATAGAGAATGTATTTCTAATACATTCTGATTATTTTAGTATATTATTATATAGGGTGGTGGAGGATGAGGTGAAACCCTCTCTCGCCACCTTATGTATTTCATTAATTTTTAGCCGATTCTAACCGCTTATTTGTATCCCCCTGGCTGGTCCCTTACCTTTGTCGCATTATCGAATTAAGAATAGACAAAAATGGAAAAAGAAATGAGACCCATGACAACGGAGATGCTGAAGAAAGACTATCTCCTCTTCCCCAAAGCCTTGTTTGAGGAACAAATGAATATGAAAACCGGAGAGAAAGCCGCCGATGCCTTCGAAGCCTTTGTCTTTGTGCTGACACACGTCAACTACAGCACGGTGACCTGTAACGTCAGGGGACACCTTTTCGACTGTGTACGTGGCGAGTCCGTACTTTCCCTGGCCCGCTGGATGGAGATATTGGGGTGGCCCCGCAACCGTACGCGCTACTTCTTCAACAAGATGTTCGACGCCGGTATCGTGGAGCGGGTGGCCAACCCCTACGTGATGCACATCCGTATCCCCGATTATGATTTCCTTACCGGCAATGCCCGTCCTAAAGCAGCCCCGCGGAAGAAGAAGGCAGCGCCGGTGGCTGGGGCGGGAGAGGACTTCTGCATCTTCTGGGAAAAGTTTCATGACATCACCGAGCATCCCAAGGTAAACATCGGCCGGGCCCGTCGCGAATGGAAAAAATTGACGGCAGGCGAGAAACAGCGGGCACTGGACAACATCGACGAATATTACGACCATCTGAACAACCAAAAATATTGTAAACAAGCCGCCACCTATCTGGCGGACAAATCTTTTGAAAATGAATATGATGACTGAAACTACTTTTTTCCACGACAGTGACCTCGAAGAAGCTGTCATCGGTGCCTGCATGATAGAGCGCGCTGCCATGCCTCTGGTGGCGGACAAACTGCGTCCCGAGATGTTCTACGAGGAGAAGAATCTGGAAATTTTTGCCGCCCTGCAATCGATGTATCGCAGCGCGAAGTCCATAGACACCATCACGTTGAAGAACGAACTGGCAGCCCGTGGCAAACTCGATGCCGTGGGCGGGCCTTACGAACTGTTACGCATCAGCTCGAAGGTCAGCTCCAGTGCTCATCTGGAGTATCATGCGCTCATCCTTAGGCAATTGCACACGCGGCGTATCATGCGTACGGGATTCCAGCAACTGCTGGCGTTCAGTGCCGACGAGTCGATGGATATTGACGACATCCTGGTGGAAGCCCATCGACTGCTGGAGGGGCTGGAGGATGAGAGCGGCGTAGCCGACCACCTTCGCTCCATAGACCGGCTGATGGACGACACGCTGGCCGAGGTGGAGCAGCGTATGGAGCACGGATGCAACGGCATTACGGGTATCCCTACGGGTTTTGACGCTCTGGACCACGTTACGGCGGGCTGGCAGCGCGGCGACTTGAACATCCTTGCTGCCCGTCCGTCGGTGGGGAAGATGGCCTTTGCCCTCCACCTGGCCCGTGCCGCTGCCATGGCGGGGCGTCATGTGGTGGTCTTCAGCCTCGAAATGCAAGGCGAGCGCCTGGGCGACCGCTGGCTGCTTGCAGCTACGGAGGGGGTAGACCCGCAACACCTGCGTAGCGGTCAGCTCACACCCGGCGAGGTGAGGCAGGTGCATGAGGCGTCTGCCGAGTTGTCGCGGTTGCCCATACTGATAGACGACCATCCGATGACGAGCATGGACCGCGTGCGTTCTTCCGCCCGCCTGCTGAAGAGCAAGAATCGCTGTGACATGGTGATTGTGGACTATCTGCAACTATGTGACATGAGGAGTGACCAGAAAAACCGCAACCGCGAGCAGGAAGTGGCGCAGGCAAGCCGCAAGGCAAAGCTGCTGGCCAAGGAGCTGGATATCCCCGTACTGCTGCTGAGCCAGCTGAACCGGGCGAGCGACGGTAGCATAGACCATCGCCCCACCCTGAGCAACCTGCGCGAGAGCGGCGCCATAGAGCAGGATGCGGATATGGTAATGCTGCTTTGCCGCCCTGCCCTCTACGGCAAGACCGTCGATAAGAAGAGTACTTATCCCACCGATGGCCTGGGTATCGTCATCATAGCCAAGCACCGTAATGGCAAAACCGGTGAAGTCTATTTCCATCATAACCAAAGCATGACAAAACTGGTGGACTACATACCACCATTGGAGTGGCTGACGAGGAATGCAAAGTGATGGATGGAAATTTATAGAATGCAGAGACACAAAGACACGGAGATTTTTCTTATTGCTTGAAAAACTCTGTGTCTCCGTGTTTTTTGTAGTAAAAAAAATGGCAAAACACTTGACTTCCGCTTCTTAATGTTGTATCTTTGTAATGTGCTTAAGAAAAGGAATAATCATTGATTCGGGCGCCCTATCCCTTCCCTTACCCACTTCTCTCTTATAACTCATTTTTCTTAACTTAAACCTTAACTTTTCAAATTTATGGATGTAATTGTAGAGCGCTTCCAGCGCCGTAAAATCGTAAGCAACCCGGCTTCGCCCATGTTGTACTATCTCCGTCAGAAACCCAAGACCTGCGGCACCGTGGACATCGATGTCCTTGCCGCCTCCATTCAGAAAAACTGTGCCATGACGAAGGGCGACGTGAAGCACGTCATCGAAGCCCTGGTGGAGGAGATTCAAGGCAACCTTGCCAACGGCGACAAGGTGAAGCTGAACCAGCTGGGCACTTTCCACATGACGTTCCGCTGTCCCGGCATGGAGGCCTCGGACAAATGTACGGTACGCAATATCTCGAAGGTGAATATCCGCTTTATCCCCGACAAGGAGTTGAAGCTGGTGAACGGCAGTACCGCCGTGACCCGTAGCCCGGCGAATGTGGGCTTTGTGCTCGACAAGCCCGAGGAGGGCGGCTCCGGCGGCGGCAATCAAGGCGGTGGTTCCGGAGGCGGCTCCGGCGACGACGGCGACCAGGGCGAAAATCCGCTGGGATAAAAAAGGAATGATTAATGGTTAGTGATTAAGGGTTAATGAACACAAGCAAATCGTTTATCGCTAATCAATCCCTAATGATTAACCATTAATCATTAGCCATTAATCCTTAATCACTAATCCTTAATTTTATGAGTACAAAATCATCCGTTTGGGATAAGATTCTGAAAGTGATAATCGCTGTAGCCTCCGCGCTTATTGGTGCCCTGAGCGCCCATGCCATGACAGTGTAGCGGGTTTCCTTCACTTTTAATTTTTAATTTCTAATTTTTAATTCTCATGAGATTCATCAATCTTATCGTCGTCCATTGTTCCGCCACCCGCTGCGACCGCTGCTATACGGAGCACGACTTGACGACAGACCACCTGCGCCGGGGCTTCTCCGGCGCAGGTTATCATTTTTATATCCGCAAGAACGGTGACATCAAGTCCCTGCGTCCCTTGTCCCTGCCTGGTGCCCATGTCCGGGGGTGGAATGCAGGTAGCATCGGTGTCTGCTACGAAGGCGGTCTTGACGAGTGCGGTCGCCCTGCCGATACACGCACCCTTTTCCAAAAGCACTCCCTGCGTGTGCTTGTGTTGCTGCTGCTGAAGGATTATCCCGGTTCCCGGCTTTGCGGTCACCGCGACCTGAGCCCCGACCTGAACCATATAAGGGGGACAAAACGAATTGTGTGTAAACTATGAGAGAGGGAAATGTGATGAAATGCCGATGGATAAAGGGATTGATGGATGTTGGTCTCAAATGCTGGATACAAATCGAATTGTTACATTCGGTTACATTAGGATTACATTTGACTGGCTTTTAAAACCTTCTAAACGGCTAAAAGTTACATCGACGTACAAATGTAGGCTGTTTCTTCCAAAATACAAGGGGAAACAGCCTTATTTTTTTGCTTCTAACGGATTTTCTTCTTGACGGCTACGAATAAGGTGGGATTGCTTAATAATGGCCCTACGGGTCACTTTAGAGCCTCCGTCGTATAGACCGGCATGGAGTAAGGAACTTTGTTTGATACCTATTTGAGCCTCGTCTAAAACGGTATAAATGGCACTGATGCTGCCGAAATAATAGTCCTTCTTCTCGAAAATGAGGTGAACATGGATTACCTTAGTCATATTGTTGCTATTTAGAAGTTTCTTTTGCAAAGATATTCCAAATAATTAATATATAGAAGTATTTGAATAGAAAAAAGACACTGTTTAGACCGTTTTAATAAAATAAGTAGCGAGAGGATGGAAAGCAAGTAAATGGATAAAATTGCATAGGTGGCTTATTGAATGATAAATCGTTAAAAAGTGAGTTGGGGTTACTTTTGGAGATACAGTTGGAGATACCTAAAATATGAGTCTTGTGAGATTCTTGATACAGTTGGAGATACCCTTTTAAATGATTTTAACGCAAAGATTATATATGATATTTCTTTATCGGTAGTGTTTTTTACTGTTTTTATTGGTATTTATGGGGGGATATTACGCTGTATTTTCATAGTTGGTAAAGAATAAAGTTATTGTAACTTGTTGGTATATAGTAGTATTAGAAGGAAATGAGGTATATTTGTGGCAATAAAGCGTGTGTGGGCATAATATCGCAGGATGGAGCAGTAGGTAGCTCGCATGGTTCATACCCATGAGGTCACAAGTTCGAGTCTTGTTCCTGCCACAAAATATGTTTGAAGGTGTGACGACCGTTCCCGCTAATCAGTGCTCCGGCTGAGGGAATAAAACGGCGGAGATTTAAGGTAATTGATTGATTGTTGATGGAAAACGCTCCCGGTGTTTGTGCCGGGAGCATTAATTCAAACTGTTATGAAGGGGTTATTACGTACAATATTGGATAATCATCGCGATGTAGCGATATTGAGGCATGCTATAGATACATTCGCATGTTTATTGAATGTGGGTAACAATGCAATGACAGCTTCATTCGATGATCCTTTGTTAAATGACATAATTCGCAAGATTGAAGAGTTGAAGTTAAAAGCTAATGATGAAAATTGTAAAAAGGTTACGACCTAATAAAACTGATAACTCCTGCAATACCTCCTGCTATTGACACATACGTATTCACGCTATTCCATAATTCTTGGTTGCTGTCTTGCGTAAAGTAGAAATACACAGCAGATACGGCGAATATACATATCCCTATCCATTTTTTGCTGCGACGCTCTCCCTTTGGTTGTTGATTTGCAATCTGATGGGCTGATTGAAGATATGCCATCATAGCTTGTTCTTCCTCTTCTTTTTTTAATTCTTTTTTTACAATAGGTGTGTATCCGCCAGACATAATGAATGCACGACCTGCGGGAAGCAACATGATTGCCTTTTCAAGGCCCATTCCTCCTAATATATTGATATATCCTTTACTCTGTAGCATATCCAAGAAGGTGTAAAAATCACTTTGGTCAGTGGCTTTTATTGAGGTAGTAGCATTCTCTGGAGGAAATTTTTGAAGTATTCCATCCAATATTTGGGCTTGCTCCAATGTCATATTAGTTGTAATTTAAATAATTATTTTGCCATTGTTAGTATTATAGTAGCTATTACCCCAATAGCTAATCCAATGACCAAGAAAACGCCGAAGGTGCCTACCCATTCTTTAATATTGATGATGGCTTTACATTGAGTGGCATCTTCCAAGAATTTAATCCGGCTGCCATGCCATATATAGAATATATTTTATCCAATAATTCTACTTCGCTTAAATTCTGATTTTCAGAAATAAACTTATCAATTTCCTTGTCTAAATCAACCTTTTGATATTTGCTGATTGTTTGTACATGCTTTTGTAATGCTTTGATGATTTTCATAATATTCTTATTTAATAGGTTATTAATTACTGTTTGAATGCTCTTTCTTTACTGGGCAGTGGCAGATGTTGCATTGTCGGCATTGGGTGAAGAAGGTTTCTTTGTAGAAGCATTCTTCGCAGGGTTTAAAACCTCAGGATGAGGTATAGATGTTTTTGGGTGCTGTGCCCTGAGGGCGGCGAGTTCTGCGGACTGCTGGCGGAGTTCGGACTGCAGGAGGTCGATTTTGGCATCTTTCTCATCAAGCTTCTCCATGAGGCGGAGTACTACGGTATCGGATGGTGTAGAAGTATCTGTAGAGGGGGTAGCTGGCAGAGTAAGCTCGCCATCAGTGCGGAGCATGGGACCTTCACCAGAGAGCAACCACTTTAAGTCTATAATATCAGAATATTCTGATATGGAAAAACGTCGAAAGAAGTCATAGCCTGGCGCAGACTTCATATTCATTACATCATAGACCGTTTGGGCACGCTCGTATCCAAGCTTAACAGCGAAACCGTTGCGCGTATCACCCGTGTATTGCAAGATTTTCGCTATTCTTGCAGAAATTCCTGCATTTTTATTTTCATTTTCTTTGTTCATATCAGAATATTCTGTAAGTTTGCAACATCTTAATGATTTAAGATAGCCCCCAAAGATATGAATTACTAATAATTAATCAAAGAAAGATATGGCAAAAAAGGAAAAGTACATCAAGCTGGACAAGGAGAAGGTCAAGGAGATTGCCGAAATCAAAGGCGTGTCTACAGTGACGGTATATGCTGCACTGAAGTTCCAGACGCAGACCCCATTGGCGATGCTGATACGTGCATGGGCATTGAACCATGGCGGCAAGTTGTTTGAAGAGGCGGAGAATCCATATGAGAAAGTAGTAACCTTATAAAATGATATGGACATGGAAAAAAAGAGAACACTATCGAATGATTGTTTTTCGATAATAACAGATTCTGCCTCACGCATTCATGAAGCAGAAATAAAATTGAAAGAGGTGGGGTGCTCAAACATCTCTAACGTGGATGGAGAAATGGAACAAACTGAGTGGATATCTTTAGAATACCTGGAAAATGTTTCTTCAATTTATTCGCATCATTGCCAAGAGTCTTCGCCAAGTCAATTAGCGAGCATTGCTCATCTTTTGGGCACTTTACTGAAAAGAACACTTCCAAAGGTTCTCCATACGCAGGGGTTGACCATCCAGCTTCTGGATAATAACATTCACTTCTGTATCTCAGCTTCAATCCCTTCAAATGAGCAGCAAACGCTTCTCGCACTTCTTCAAGAGTATCTTGATTATCAACAACAAAGTTTGCATGGAAAAATAGGTAATCATTCATAACCATATAAATTTTGGTTTCAGCTACAAAAGTAGCAAAACTCTTCCGGTCTGTGAAGATAGGGAGAGGCTTTTTCAGAGAATGTAGAACTTTAAAACGAAATAAGGATATGGACAGAAAACTGACAGAAAAAGAAGTGGCGTTTCTGCAGGATTTGCGGGAACTGATGGCGAAGCACAGTGCCATGTTGTATTCGGAGAATGACCATGTATGTTTCGATGTGGAGTACTCCGATGCAGATGACCCGGTGGAACCGGTCATGTTACCCGATGGCATCACCGTGTTTTACGATTTGGATGATTTTATTGAACAGAACTCTTAAACTTGACAAGATATGAAAACTTGGAGACGAATTCAGAAAGTTGCCGTGGCCGTGGGTATGACCTACGGGCTGTGGCTGGGAACGAATGTTGATGCTACGGCTTCGGACAGCCGCAACGCATTTGTGATTGTGGTGTTGTCGGCCGTCGTGGCGATATCGCTTTGTATGCCTGACGGAAAAGAGACTGAGACAGCTTAGAAACAGCTTGTTCGGCAAGTCCGGAGCTTCCCCTGCGGAAGCGGCCGCCACCCCGGTTCGATGCCGGGGCTTGCACTAAAAAAAGAAAAGATAAAGTTTCTGATTATGGAAATGTACGGTAAAATAAGGTGTGTCACTCATGTGGAACTTGTCGGAAGCGGTATTATCAGCGAGTCCAACTTGAAGAAGAAAGTCAAGGCCAAACTGATTATACAAGTTCAGCTTGGAGGGAATGGGAGAAAGGCTCTTTATGATTATCTCAGCCTTCCCACCTCCATCCGCCAAGCCTACGATGCACTATATCCCAATGCCCTTGAAGAAATGAAAGAACAATTAATGAGTAATACCATCAAGTCGGACACCCGGGCCATCAAGTTCTACAAGGCCTACGAGCCGAAGATATCGTTGGAACGCCAGCAGGAATACGTGTTGAACGCTGAGGTGATGAATGAAATGATGCGTGTGGAGAAAGAGACCGAAGCCCTGCACAGCAAGTGCGGATACAGCCGCAAATCCATCGTGTGGGAAGCAGTACAAGGTACATGTGAGAAACTTCGTGAACGGTACGGTCATACGTTGCCTATCAATGCAGCACGGCTTCGCGAGAAATTCAATGCTTACAAACGGTTGGAGTACGTCGCTTTAGTCAACCGCAATACGGGCAACCAGGCGGCACGTATCATTCTTCCGGACGAAGCCCGTCTGCTGCTGAAACTTCGCCGTAGCATCGTACCTCGTTATACCGAAGCACAGATATTCGAAGAGTACAACCGTCAGGCTGTGGAACGTGGGCTGAATACCATCAAGTCGCCGACCACCGTAAAGAACTACCTATATGACCAAGCTGTGATGCCGATGTGGTATGCAGCGGTTTACGGCATGCAGAAGTGGAAAGAGAAGTATTGTGCTAAACTGAAGACCAAACTTCCGCAGATGCGCGACTCTCTGTGGTACTCCGATGGAACGAAACTGAATCTTTACTATCGGGATGCCAAAGGCAAGATGTGCACTACTTCTGTCTATGAGGTGATGGATGCCTACAGTGAAACGTTCCTCGGTTATGATATAGCCCCGAAGGAAACTTTCGACAGCCAGTATCGGGCTTATCGTATGGCAGTGGAAGTGGCGGGTGTCCGTCCATACGAGATAGTGACGGATAATCAAGGCGGGCACAGCAAATTGGCGACACAAGGCTTTTTCCAGAAGATATGCCGTCTGCACAAGCCTACGATGCCCTATAACGGCCAGTCCAAAACCATTGAGAACGCATTCGGCCGCTTCCAGCAACAAATACTTCACAAGCTTTGGTTTTTTACCGGACAGAACGTGACAGCAAAGAAACTGAACAGCAAGCCGAACATTGAATTCATAGAGCAGAACGCATACGCACTTCCCACGCTGGAGGAAGTGAAAGAAATCTACCGTCAGTGCCGCGAGGAGTGGAATAACGCTCCGCATCCTGCCACCGGTATAGCCCGCATTGATATGTACCGTATGAGTGAGAATCCGGAAACGCCTGCTGTAACCGAAACGGATATGGTACAGATGTTCTGGTTGAAGAATGCCAAGACAAATACCTACACCAGCAGCGGATTGCAGTTCTGCATAGGTGACAATAAATACGGATATGAGGTCTATGCAGCCGATGGCTCGCGTGATGTGGCTTGGGCACTCCGTAATACCGGACGTTCTTTCCAGGTGATGTATGACCCTATGGACTTGACACATATCGAGTTGTGGGAGCCTACCGCCTCGGGATTGAAATACAGTGCAACCGCAACGCCGCGGGTTGATGTCAGCCGTGCCACCCAGGAACGTACTGCCGAAGAAACCAGCCGCATGCGGCTCATCATCGAGCAGAACAAGGAAATGATGGCTGTTATCCAACTGGAAGGCGAACGTTTCGACCTGGACGAACGCATTGCCGCCGAACTCTTCGGCCTCTCCACTCCGAAACCGAAGAACATCAGCGAAAAGAAGATGGACGAATACCGCAAGAAGCACGAGAAGGGCGAACTGGACGTCCCCCTTTCCCTGCCCCAGAAGCGCAAGCAGGATGAGGACGAAGCCGACATGACACTGGAATACTCCTCCGTCGGCGAATACACCAAATCCCTCTCCAACCTCGACTGGGAAGATATCGCCCTCGACCGTTTTTAAACAGCATTCAATAATCAATTAAATACCAATGGAACAATGAAAGGACTAACCTTACAGAACAAAGATGCCATCCGCGACGCGCTGATGGGCTACTGCGAAAACTACCCCACACGCAACCGTGCCAGCGAGAGCCTGCAGGGTGTCAGCGCAGCTACCGTATCGCAGATACTGAACTCCAAGTATGACAACATCTCGGACGATATGTTTACCCGCATTGCCGGCCAGATAGGCTTCAGCTTCGAGAACTGGACGCTGACCGAGAGCGATAACTTCCGGTTGGGCACCTACGTGCTGAGTGACGCACAGTTGTACAAGAACGTCACCTGGCTGGTGGGTGATGCCGGATGCGGCAAGACCACCACCGCCATCGAGTTCCGGCGCACACATAAGAATGTATTCTACATCCTTTGCTCGGAGGACATGAAGCGCAGCGACTTCGTGCGCGAGATAGCCAAACAGGTGGGCGCACCCACCGACGGTACCAATCTGCGCGACACGCTGGAGTATGCCCTGGGCATGATATCTTTCCTCAATAACCCGCTTATCATCTTCGACGAAGGCGATAAACTGACCGACTGCGTGCTGAACTACTTCATCTCCATCTACAACCGCCTCGAAGGCCGTGCGGGCATCGTGTTCATGAGCACCGACTACATCAAGCGCCGCATGGAGAACGGGCTTCGCTATAACAAGAAGGGCTACAAGGAGATAAACAGCCGCATCGGCCGTAAGTTCTTCGACCTCAACGCCACCACGCAGAACGATATCTATGCCATCTGCAAGGCCAACGGCATAGGGAACGAAGCCGAAATCAAGCGGATACTGAAAGACGCTTCGGCCACCGACAACGACCTGCGCCGTGTGAAGCGGAGGGTGCATGCCCAGAAACGCCGCACCGAAACCCGTGCGGAGAAAGGGGATGCGGAATAATGGCGGAGAACAGGACATTCGACCGCAACGCCAAGGGGGTGCGCGAGGTACTGAATATAAAGTACGACACATTCCCTTTTGAAGGCAAGTGGCGCGATGCGTTCGACCTTCCCGAGCGGAAAGGAGTCTGGCTCATCTGGGGCAACTCCGCCAACGGAAAAACCACCTTTGCCATGCAACTCTGCAAGTACCTTTGCCAATTCGGACGGGTGGCCTACAACAGTATGGAAGAAGGGGTTTCCCTCACGATGAAGAATACACTGATACGATGCGGCATGATGGAGGTGAACCGCCGTTTCCTGCTTATAGACAATGAAAGCATGGAGCAGCTAAGCATCCGTCTCAAACGGCAGAAAAGCCCCGACATTGTGGTCATCGACAGCTTCCAATACACACAGATGGGCTGGAAGCAGTACATTGACTTCAAGGATATGCACCCTAACAAGCTGTTGATATTCATCAGCCATGCCGACGGCAAAATTCCCGATGGGCGTGCCGCCAGAAAAGTGATGTTCAACGCTTCGCTGAAAATATATGTAGAAGGCTACCGTGCTTTCAGCAAAGGCCGCTTCGAGGGCCCGGTAGGATATTATGATATTGACCCGATAAAAGCCCCTGCCTATTGGGCGGGGAAAAACAGACCCTGGTAATGAGAACAACAATGAACAAACCCATCACCCCGCAGCAGCTCAAAGCCCTGCACGCTACTTTCCGCGCACAAGGATTGGATGCCGATGCCCGCCACGGCTGCATCTACTCCTTCACCGGCGGGCGCACGGAGAGCAGCAAGGAACTGACCATGGAGGAAGCCCGGAAGCTGCTGGAAAAGCTGAACCCGATGGATGACAAAGTACGGGCGTTGCAGCAGCAGGAAGCCCGGATGGTGTTCCGCGACATCTACCGCCTCTCGTTCCTTATTCCCCAGTTGAATCAAGGGTTCACCAGTGACAGTGAAGAGGAATACCGCATGAACGTGGCGAAAATCAACGTCTGGGCGCGCAAATATACCAAAGCCCGCAAGGATGTGACAAGCATGGCACTCTGGGAACTCCAAGAAACGAAAAAGCAGCTGGAGGCATGGATGCGCCGTGAAGAAAGAAAACTTAAAAAGGATTGATAAGATGAGAACGAAACAAGAAATCAACCATGCCCTTGCCATTCTTCGCAAGAAAGGCGACGTGAAGAGTCTGGAACAAGCATCCGTCATCAGCGACCGCCTGAATGAGCGCAGCGTATTCAGCAAGTATATCGAAGGAGTGGCCGATGCCCACCGCAACGAGGAAGTGTATTTCGCCTGCCGCGACGCAGCGAGATTTCTAAAAGGCGAACTGGCGTTCGAGGAGCTTGTGCCGGATGCCGACAAATACCCGGTGCAGCTCGAAACGCCTGCACCCAAAAAGGAACGGCAGACAGTCAGCGTGCAGGAGTTCGAGGCACTGAAGCGTAAGGTGAAGCAGCTGGAGGGATTCATTGACGACTTGCTGAAAGAGCGCCGCCAGCAAGCCGAATACCAGAAGCTGCCCGACACGAACCGCGCCGACTTCATCGGACAGAAAGAGGCCACGGAGCTCGTGGGGTGCAGCCGCGAAACGCTGGGTTCCTGGCAGCGCAAGGGATTCATAACCGGCTACCGCAAGGCGGGACTGGTATATTACAGCAAAACCGAACTTGCCGCCAGCCCCGTAGTGCAGAACTTCATCAACATAATGGACCGGAGAAAGTATTAACCCTATAAAAACAAATTCAAGATTATGGCAAGAACCAAGAAAACAGTAATCAGCGGCATCAGCCGCGAGCAGGCCGAGCAGGCATTTGCCGACTTTGCGGCAGCCGACGCCAAGGCACAGAACCTCACCTCCCGTATGGACATCGAGATGACCCGCATCCGCGAGAAGTATGCCGACCAGCTGGCCGAGCTGGACAGCAGAAAGGCTCAAGCCTTCGACCTGATGCAGGCCTATGCCCTGGAGAACAAGGACGAACTCTTTGCCAGGAAGAAGAGCGTGGAGAGCGCCCACGGCGTGTTCGGCTTCCGCACCGGCACGCCCAAGCTGAAGAACCTGAAGGGCTTCACCTGGGCAGCGGTAACCCACATGGCCAAAGAGCTCCTGCCTGCATACATCCGCACCAGCGAAGAACTGGCCAAAGACAAGCTGCTGGCCGACCGCGAACTGCCCGAAGTGGCAGCCTTCTTCCCCCGTATAGGCGTGCAGGTGGTGCAGGACGAAACCTTCTACGTCGAACCCAAGAAGGAGAACGATGCGCCGCCCTCAGCCTGATGAATACTACGAGTACCGTCCGCGCGGCAGGAACTGGGCGGTGTACCGCGTCCGGCGCGACGCCACCGGTTCCGTAGGCACCAAGACCGGCGAATACCTCACCTGGGAAGAAGCCCGCCGGAAGGTGTACGAACTGAATGGCTGGCAACCCAAGAATTTAAAAACTTAATAACTCAAATCAATATGGCAAAAGTATTCTATAAATCGGTGATTCCGAACGACAAGCCGCAGTGGCTGCTCAATGTGCAGGCAGCCGTGAGCCAGACACTGGACGGCGTGCATCTGCAGGGTAATGAACGCGACTTCAAGAACCTGAAATCATACATTGACGCGAAGATACAATCGGAGCGCGAACGCGGGCACCTCATCCGCAGCGAAGTGACAACCGACCTGCTGACGGACGGCGGGCGCACAGTGATACGCATCTTCCGCAACCGTGACCTTGTACAAACCTATTTCATCGAATAGTATGAGCCGGAAGCAGAATGGGGTGCTGATAACGGCACCCCTCTTCGGGGTGGGGCGGGAGAAGCCGGAAGAGTTTACGGGCTACAGCTGCGGATATTGTCAAGGCCGTGGCTGGCATTGGGACCCGGACGCCATCGCCGAACCTCAGAAGAAGCCTTGCCCTTCGTGTGGCGGCACCGGGCAGGTGAAAGCAATCGTGACGGTGGAATGGCTGCCTGACGGGGAAGTGAAACCTTGCTTTAAAGAATGACACTATGCAGCGCATTCCGATGAAATACATCGTTCAGATAGACAACTTCCATGTAGCAGATTTCATCTTCTACTGGAACTACTACGAACAACCGTGCTCCCTGCTTCTGCAGAAGCCCAAGACAGAAGGCTTGACCGCCATCAAGTTGGTGGTGGATAGCGACGAAGCGGCAAGTTTCTTATATCGGGTGAAGGAGAAGACCGGGTGCAGGCTGTATCAGGTGGATTAATCAAAAATAAGAAAGCAATATTATGGCAACAATAAAAATAACATTAGAAGATGAAGGCCAGGACCTCCTGGAATTATATGTGTCTGAAGAAGACCAAAAAGTGATTGATGCACAACCGTTTCAGGGGAACTTATGGAGAGGCGCACTCATTCCTATAAGTGACGAAAGCATGTTTAAAGTCGGTGAATACTGTCCGATTCACCACCCGCCGTACATTAAGTTCGGTTTCCTTAATTATAGAATAGAAAAAATAGAACGAATAGTGCCCAAAGTTTTGAAGTGCCGCAAATGTAAAAAAGAAATAAAAGGCGCTTTCTATAATCCGCCTGGTGGTGCTGTTTGCTGTGACTGTTGGGAAAATAAAACGACTCAAAAGGTCAAAGATAAAGCGCTTGCAGACTCTTTAAAAGGATTAAGCCTACTGTCAAAGATAGTAAAAGGTTGAAGGAACGGGGCGGGTTTGGGGCACCATTGCCCGCATTAAGAGGGTGTCTTGTGTATGCCTGCACCAGTGTTGAAGTTATCACATAGCTAAGGCTGACAGCCGGGAAAGACCGGCTTTTAATAAGATTCAAATATATAAAGAAAGGAACTAAATGAGAACTCCAATCACATATTACGGGGGTAAGCAGCAGCTGGCAGCCAAAATTATTTCTATGATGCCGGCTCACAAAATTTATTGTGAACCTTTTTTGGGTGGAGGTGCTGTTTTTTTTCAAAAGCCCAAAAGCTATCTTGAGGTGATTAATGATAAGAACGATAAACTTATTACGTTCTATCGGCAGGTTGCGACTAATTTTGAGCAACTGGCTGAAAAGATTGACAATAGTCTTTGTTCCGAATCTGACTACTATCTGGCTAAAGATTACTATAACGGAAGAGTTCCGGCCGGAGACACTGATATAGCCTGGGCTGTATTCATAATAACAAACGGTTCTTTTTCCGGAAGTATGCACGGCGGTTGGAAATGGTGTAATGGTTCGGCAGGAAGCCATACCGGTGTGTTCATGCGAAACAAGCGTAGAGAGTTTAATTCCGCATTGAGGAATCGCCTGCAGGATGTGCAAATTTCTTGTCGGGATGCGCTGGATGTAATAAAACAAAGAGATACATCCGATACGTTTTTCTACCTTGACCCACCATATCCAGGATGTACTCAAGGTCATTACCGTGGATATACTCACGAAGAATTGTTCCAGCTGCTTGCTCTCCTGCAGGAAATAAAAGGAAAGTTCATTTTATCTAACTTTTGGTGTCAAACACTCCGGTATTTCGTTACTGTGAATAAATGGCATGTAGAAAAGATAGATATGCCTCTCAAGGTCGCCAATCTAACGGAGGCGAAGCATAAAACAGAAATTTTGATAAGTAATTATGAACTGAGCCCAATGCTGTTCGGCTAAAAACTAAGTAGAAATGAAGAAAAGTAAACTATTAATCGGTAGACTATATAAATGCACCTATCCGCGGCGCGAAGGTGAATACGTCTATGTTGGTGAACACTTGATAGGCTTTTGTTTTCAAGGGTGTGACGGTAACCGGAATATAGCGATGAATGAAGCCATGGTAGCGAAGTATATATCGGAAATTGACTAATCAGCAGCTATGAAGAAGAAACTAATAATAGACAAGTGCATCAGTTGCCCTTATTTCCAGCAAGTCCTTATTGAAGGAGTTCTGAGAATTGTCTGCTTCGGCAGGAGTCAGATTCACTATCTGAAGAATGATACAACGAAGTCCATTCCGGATGATTGTCCTTTGGAGGACGCACAGTAAGATTCCTGAAGGATTGAAATTCTCCCGGTGTGGTTTGACCGCCTATCCGGGAACAATAACTCTCTTTGATAAACCTCCTTACAATGCCGATAAACAGGGACTTTCCTTTGCTTTTCTCCTTGTTTTTCGGTAACTTTAAAGAGTGGAAAAGCAAAAAATATTCATCAAGCGTGATTGGATATTCAAAAAGAATTCGCATATTTGCGGCGCTAAAGTTTTTAAATACACGAGATGGAGTCATCCGTCCAATGCGTCGCATGTGGGCTTTTTTTATGCCCTTGTGTGAACCATCATAGTATGGCGGCATTCAACCCCGTGCATAGATTGTAATGGTCTATGCGAGTCTCGTGTAGAAACTTTAGCAGCGGGAAGTGGATGCCGTTCTTTTTTCTATCCACATGCTAAAATTTTACACGTTATGAACAAGAAGTCTAACCGGCTGCACAGCAGCCAAAAGAATGCGATGCTGCGCGCTCGCAACCGTGAACAAATCCGCTCGTACTTTGAGCAAGTTCTCAACCTCCGCAATAGTGGCGAAACCTATCCGGTAAAACTGGATGATGTATGGCCATTGGTCTATGGCTATAAGAAGAAAGCCATAGAGGTTTTGAAAGATGAGTTTTATGAAGGTATTGATTATGTAATGCAACGTGCTGATAATCAATTTTTGCCCCAAAATAGGGAAAAACTATCTCACACTCCTGGTCGTCCGCAAGAAACCTACTTTCTTACTGCCGCCTGCCTCGAATATTTCATCGCTCGCAGAGTTCCTGAAGTATTTGAGGTTTATCGCAAGATATTCCATCTCAACATCGAAGCCAATACTCCTATTGCCGGTGTATTCCCCGTCCTTTATCAGGGCAAAGTGTATTATCCCTACAATCAGTTACTCCGTGCTATCGGCTATAGCGGCCGCAGTGGTTCCGTACAGAAGCGAAAGCGACAATATCCCGGCTGTTTCATCAAGGCTTTTGGCATAAACTTCATTACGCCAAGTTTTGTCGAGATGCTTACCAAGCAGCGTGAGTTACTGGTAATCCAGAAAGAGATGAAATTAAAGCAGCTTGAGTTGCAATTTAAGGAAGCATGATAATCAAGTAAGGAGGTTTATTATGGGACAAGAATACGATTTCAGTGATTTGCAGGATTATTTTCAAGCGTATGGTTCGCCGGAGCGGACTGTTGCTAAAATAAATGAAGTGATTGTGATTATGACAGACTGGTTTATTGCAGCAGGCAACCCGTGCAGTAAAGTGTTTGATTTGAAAGATTGTATGGACTTTCTAATTAATATCAGAAATTCGATTAACGAAATAAAACCTATTTGATATGAGTACATCCGCTGATAATTTAGACATGTCCTATTTGCAGGATATCGCAGCGAACTGGGAACCGAAAGAAATAGCAAAAGCCGTAGAAGATGCTATGTTTGCCTATATTTACTCAAATCTAAGTCAAGACGGGCAAGCAGTGGAGTCATGCAATTATATTTCCTATTTGCGTATGCTTCGCGATGCATTCTTGGATGTTAAACCTAAAAGCTGAGTTGCTTTATTGTATCATCTTCCCGGCGTCAGGATGTTGGTCATTCTCCCGGTTCCCCCAGGCACTCCGTTATCGCCTCGTGCTGCAGCGGCGTCAATGCCCGCTGTCGGGGTTTGTAGTGCAGCTGTTCCAGCCGTTCCTGCAGTTCGGTGTTCAGCTTTATCCATCGGTGCAGTTGTGCCGAGGCGCTGCGGGGTGTGGAGTTCGGGAAATAGGCTTGTGCCAGGTCACTCATGTAGATTGCTTTCATAGTGCTTTGCAAATTAAGAATTAATAATGAAAGAATGAGAGGCTGCGCTGCAGCAGGGCAAAAAACTACCCGTAAGTAGTTGGCTCACTACTTACGGGTAGTTGGTCATTTACTACGGGGTAGTCATTGCACTGCTACCGGGCGGTTCTCAGCCCAGCGGGTTTTCGCCCTGGTCGCCGTCGCTGCCGCCTTGGTTGCCACCTCCTCCTGTGTTTCCGCCGTCGTCGGGCAGGGGTGCTTCACCCTTCTTGGCCACGCGCTTGAAGGTGAGGCCGCCGTCGCCTGCACGGGTGGCAGCCTTGATGGGCTTGCCGGGGCGGAACTGGATGTTGGCACCGGTGATGTTGGCGCTGGTGAATTTCTTCTCGGTATCGGCACCGGTGCTGCACAGCTGGATTTGGAAACTTCCGAAGTTCTCCAGGCGCACGATCTTGCCTGCCGCCAGGTTCTTGTTGACTTGTTTAATCAATGCTCGGATGGCGTTCAGCACGTCACCGTCGGTCAGGGAGGTGGCGTAGGAGATTTCCTCGGCCATCTCGTCCATGGTTACTTCGCCTGCGGCTTGCGCCTTGGCGTAGAAAAGTTTGGGGGCGCTGTCGTCGCCCGGCATGCTGCTCATCTGAGCAAGGGAGTAGTTTACCATTTCATTTACGATTTTACAATTTACGATTTACAATTTGGCTGCGCTGTACGGGCGTGTACAAATTGCGTTCACTCTGTCTTGTTTCGCGAAGAAGACGGTGCAAAGGTGGGCGAAACGGGCTATTCCGTGTTGTAGTAGGTGCTTTTCGGCGGCATTAGTTGCATTAATGGGTGTTTATAATTATTTTTGCATAGGGTTTTCAGACAGTTTCAAGGTAATCACAAATCAGTTTTTCAGGGTATGAAGAAATATCATCGTTCCATTGTCGGCCGGAGCTATGCGCACCGGGTGAAGGAAATTCTCCGCATCTACGACGAGCACAGCCGCAGCGGCCTGAGTAACAGAGAGATTCTTCGCCGCTACATCTGGCCGCTCTATCCCATCTGCGAAAAGACATTCTATAATATCATCAACGCCAGTGCCGACCCGCGCGTGCTGCGCCAGCAGGAGGAACTGGAGCGTCAGCTTTCGCTGTTCTGAATCTCTTCGGCCACGGTAGTGGTATACTCCATCTCATAGACTTTGATGCATCCGGGCAGCGAGAACTGCCGGCTGGCACGGCGCACCAGGACGGTGGCACACCCTTCGAACCGCCAGCCATGCAGGCTGCTGTTCAAGCGTCGGGCAAGCGCCATGCGTTCGGCCGCATGCTGTTCTTGGGTGCTACCGTAGTGCGTGTCGTCGTAACAGTCGAAGGCAAGCCGGATGGTGACGGTGGTCTTGCCGTGCTGGAGGTTGCCCTTCAGGTTTTCCCAGATGGTTTCGGGGATGCCGATAAGGACGCAGGGAAAGGTTACGGGGTACTGGTCCTCACCGCCCGCAAGGGCTTCCAGCTGGCCGTAGTCTTCGTCGATGAGGGAGACGGTGTTGCCCATTTCCTTTGCAATCTGCTGCTGGAGGTCATTGAATAGTTGTTCCATGATATAAATGTGTTAATGTGAATAATGTGCCATTGTACTAATCGGCGAGTGTGATTTTCTGATTTTCCATATCCCATTTATCGTTTATCTTCCTTGTCAGTTCCGGTCCGGGCTTGGATGGCATGAACCGGCGCTGGGGGATGCGGACGGTAAGCTTTGTCTTTTTGGTCAGTGCCAGGCGCTTCCAGAAGGTATCCTTCTTCTTGTCGTCACCGGCTTCGCGGTAATGTTGCGCCCAGGCGTAACGGCGCATCTTCGGAGTGACGGTGGGGTGGGTGGTGCCGCCCCGGTTATGAATAGCAGCGTAAGGTACGCGGGTGAAGACGGTGACTTGGCCATCGCCCGGTGTGTACCCGATGCTGCCCGAAAGATGGTTCCTGCCGGAGAGCAGCGGGCCGTATTGCGCACCGGCACTGTTTCCACCGCTCCTCTGTCGTTTGGTATCCGGCCATTTATGGAAGCCGTTATGGGTGAAACCGCCGCGCCGGAAGTCTTCCTCGATGTGTCGTTTGGCAATGTTCCCGGCCAGTACGGGCATGCGTCGGCGTGCCAGGTCGTCCACCTGCTTGCGGTATTGCAGGATGCGGCGGTTAAAATCTTGAATATTCATTGTTTATTAAAAAAATAGATGTATATTTGTGCATAGAAATAGCTTTTAAGTCTATGCCGGATTGTATTTCCGGCCGTGATTTAGAGGCTATTTCTCTTTCAGCTGGTTCAAGATATTCGGGCTATCCGAAATACTGTACAGAATCTTGCTTCCGTCCTCATATTCCTTTACGACAATCCAGCTCTTGTCTCCCAGTATTTTAATCTCAAACAGATGCACCCATTTAGAACCCGGTTTCGGACTTGCATCTTTTCCATATCCCAGGTATTTTGCTTTCTTCAGTACGCTGCCTATCTGAAAGATAAGTTCGTTCTTGTGTGCGTAGTGCACATGCGGCTGGTTGGTCCATTCATCAATACTGCGACGGGATATGGCAATTTCCCCTTTGAATTCAGGATGGACAAGGGTGGTTCCCTGAAGTTCCGCCCTGGCTTCCTTCTTGATTTCCTTGGTACGTTCCGAATACTTTCCGTCCTGGTCATGCTGCGGCTCCACCTTCACCTTGGCATAATCGGGGAATTTGTTTTTCAGGAATGTCATCACCGTATCCTTTGCACCTTCGTATGCATTGGCGATGTACGGATGCGTGTCGCTGAACAGTTTCCCGTCCACACCCGGATTGTTGTCCAGCCCCGGTGCAGGCCGGTCTTTCGGGTCGTTGCTGCGCGGGGCTCCGGTGGGCGGCTCGTCGGTAGCGGACAGTGAGCATTTGCAGTTCCAGCGGTCGCCGGGACGGTGCATGTTCCAGAAGGGGTGGCTGATGGGCAGGATGGTACCCCAGAACACTTTATGGTCGGCTCCCGGATTGGCACTGGTGCTGGGCATCCACTCCAGGTTCGGCAGGATGTCGGCATACTGCTCGAAGCGCTGCCAGTCGGCAGCCTGGCGGGCACGGATGACAGCGGTGTTGTATTCCGTGCGCAGCCAGTGTCCCACGTGGTGGTCGAGCATGGGGTGAACATCGTTTTTCCACTGTTCAAACGGTTTTAAAACACCGTTTGAATCGTAGAGTTGTGCGGCGATGTCGTTCTGCATGCGGTGCACCTTGAAGGCGGAGAATACAGCGTTGCCTTGCTCCAATTTCTGTCTGAAGCCCGGGGCGACTTCCGCACCAGACTTGCTGAGACCTTTGTCGGTGGCATCGGTCATGATGCGGAAGGTCTCGTTGAAAAGAGTTTCTTCTATCTCCGTCATGGGGTGGAAGTTCTTTTCGTAGATGCGCTTGAGGGAGCGTTGTAGGGCGCGGTCGTCGAAGACGAAGGTGGTGCTAACGTCGTCATCGTCATCGGCAGCATTGCGATAAAGCTCGTCGACTACCAGTCTAAAGCCCCGTTGTTGTGCGGGGCTTCCGCGAAAAAAGAGGTTGTGCGGTTTTGGGGAGATTTGTCGGCCGGGTGTTTCGCTACCACCTCCCCCTGCTCCTCGGAGGAAGAGAATGAAGATAGTCCGAAGAAGTTGGCGGCTTTCTTCTTTTCTTCCATTTCCGCTTTCAGTTGCTCGTAGTTGTCCGGACGTTCGATGTTCAGCTGCTCGTACAGATAGTCGTCGGACATGGGGAGGTTGAACACACTGACAGCCTTTTCAAGCAGTTCGGCCTTTGTCTTCACCTGCTCCAGGTCGGCCTCCTCCACATAGACGAATTCTCCGCCCGCGGTGTTCACACCCAGAGCGGCAAACTGGTCGGTCATGTCGTAGTTCAGCAGGTTGAGGATGGCGAGGGCGTCCTGCTCCACAAGTTCCTGCTCTACCTTGTTGTGCACGGTTCCAAGGGCTTGCGTACCCGTCTCGCTGGCTTCGGTGGTGAGGGTATTGCCCAGCACGGCTTTGCTCATTTCGGCGTTGCAGCGGTCTACGAAACTACTGTACAGCTCACTGCTGCCGGTGGTGTTGCCCGTCTCCACGAATTCCAGGTTGGAGCCTTCGGGCTGGAAATAGGTGGCAGCGCCACCCTGGCTTCTGGCGGCATCCATGGCGGCAGTAAGTGCATCAGGGTCGGCGGCATCGTAGGTGTATTTGCGTATGGGCATACCAAAAAGCTCGGAGAACTGTGCCCAGTCGCCCACGGTGCCCCGCTTGTAGATAACGTAGGGAGCACAGCGCGCCAGTACGCCCAGCGGCTCCTTGCCTCGTATCATCAGCAGGTCGGGGTATTCGTCGAAACTGTCTCCAGTAATGTCATTCTGGCGGGTCTTGATGATGCGCAGCACGGGGTCCACATGCTTGCGCGGCACCAGATAGTAGTCTATCCAGCCTTTGTCGTTGATGTAGAACTGCAACAGCGTGAAGCCCCAGTACTGGGCGTCGAGCGCATCTTCGAGGAAGCGCAGGAACCAGGGGGAGGATATCTGCTCGTTCACCTTGTCGTCGGGCATTCCGTTGCGCCGGAACTCTATCTTGCGGCCCAGCACGCCGCTCTTGCGTTTCTGGATGACGGAGAAGAGGTGCGGGTCCATCAGGCTCTCGGAGTAGATGTCGTAGATGCGCACGCGCTGTGTGAAGTCCACGTTCTCAAAGCTGCGGATGCCTTGCATGTAGTCGTCCAGCCCGATGCCGAAACGCTGGGGCTGTGTCAGTATGATGGTGGCACCCGGGCGGGTGACGTTGCTACCTTCGGTGATGCGCTGCTTGCTGCGGGGCGCCTTGTTCCAGAACTTCGGGAAATTGATTCTTTTCATAAATGAGTCGTTCGTTTGGGGTTACTACTGAACATCCAGGGGCTGTCCTGCTTCCTTTCTTCATCGGGCAGTCCGGGTGCACCGTCTACGGTGATTTTGAATGCCGCTACCTGCTTCAGCCATTCCACTGCCCGTTCGTAGCGGTCTTTCCGTATCGGCGACATCTTCTGCGGGTTGTGTATGCTGAACAAGTGGTATACGGCGATATCGATAGCCATCATCAGGACAAGCTGGTTGCGTGCGCTGCCTTCGGCCGAGAAGATGGCATCCACGTCGTAGCGTGCACTGAGGTAGCCGCGCATCTCGGCGATGGCACGGTCTTCGCAGATTTCCACCACGGCGTCGTCGTCGCGGGTCAGCCTGCCCAGTATCTCGCTGTGGATGCTGGCGTCGTAGTCTTCGGGTTGGATAAACTGGCTCATTTTAATTCTTTCATTATTAATTATTAATATGCTTGTCACAGTCGTTTGGGGTTGCTGCGGGGATTGTGGCGTACCACGGTAATGGGCTTCAGCTGCTGTACCTTCTTCTTGAGGATGCGTAAGCCGCCCTCCACGCAGTCGGGCCCGTCGGCGGGGAACTTCAGGCGCAGGGTGAAGAGTTTGAACTGGTCTTCCAGACGCTTCATGTGCGGGTTGTCCTTTTCCATTTCATTGAATACGAGGTTGCCTTCGCGGTTCAGCGGTTCCAGATTGGCCTCGATGCGGGTCGCCTTGTCAGTCTTGCGGTCTTCATCGGGATGGATATACAGCTGTATGCCCGGCTGTTCTTTTCGCACCTTGGCCACGAGGGGCTTGAATACCTGCTGGAAAAAAGGGTCCTGGAGCTTGTTGTTCTCCATATAGCAATATACGGACGTCTTGCCGCCTACGTACTCGAGCAGCTGCACGTACCATTCGATGAACCCGGCATTAAGCCCGCGGTCCAGACGGGCATTGATGACGTATACCTTATCCTTGAGCTGCCCCATGAGGATGCAGCTCTTGGTACTGCTGTTCTTGCTTTTGTTCTCGCCCGGTGCAGGGTCTCCGTAGATGATGAGGAAGGGGAACTTCTTCAGGTCGGGCACCCGTCCGTAAGTGATTTCCTTGAAGACCTCGCCCTCGGTGACCGGATTGTTGTAGTACTCCTTCTGCGCACTGGCGGCACTGATTTTGCGCAGCACGGTGTCGATGTGCTCTTCCGTATTCTTCTCGGGCCATGTGCTGTGCCCATCCTTGTCGCGTATGTTCACGATGTCGTGATGGTCGGCCAGGGTGGCGGCACGTGCCACGCAGCAGTCGCGGGCAATGATATTCCCGCACCATACAATCAGGGTCGGCTCGCTGATGGAGCGCGTCGCGTAGAATGCTTGTTCGTACCAGTCCCACTTTTTCTGTATGATGTCCGGGTTGCGGCAGTCCTCGTCCGTATCGTAGTCGTCTACCAACAGCACATCCGGACGCACGGCTTCGTTACGGCTGCCGCGCGGAGCATTACCCGCACCGATGGCACGGAAGGCACAGCCGCACTTGGCGATGAACTCCGTATCCGTCCATGAGCCGATGTTTGTCTGCTCGCCATAGTAGGCCTTGATGCGGCCGTTCGCCTCGAAGTTGGCACGATAAGGGTTGAGCAGACGCTTGGCACTGTCTTGGGTGGCACTTGCCAGCATCACGTTCTTTTTCTTTCCGGTCAGTGCCAGGTACATGACGCAGAACATCACTACCGTACTCTTGGCCAGCTCGCGGCTCCATGACAGCACCTCATACCACTCATCGTTCCCCAATATGCGTCTGATGGCTTTCTTATGGAAAGGCGCAAACGGATATTTGGCATACTTCGGGAAAAAGTATTGAATCCATTCCACCGGGTGTGCCTCCAGATAGAGGAGGTGCTTTTCCCGTTCGGCCTGGCTCATGTTCACATCCACCGGGGTGGAGTTGCTGATATCCGCCTTATATTCTTCCCAGTTGCCGAGCGCGTTTCTTTCTTCCTGCTTCATGGCTACAGCTGGTCTTTTATGAATTTGTCCCAGAGTATGGTTACCTCTTTCGCTTTGTCCAGGTCTATCGGGCGAATCCATTCGATGAACCGTATGCCCACGCTTACAAGGTCGGCAATGCCTACATCCGTTTCCATCTTTTTGATGGCTGCTGCCAGTTTGCCCAGTGTGTCGGCTTCCGGAGCGGTGGCATAGCGTTCTCCTTCCGGGCGCGATAGTATGACGTTATTCAGTTCCATCACCTGGCGGTGCAGGTTGGAAATCTGTTGTTCACGGCTCAGGGTGACACCCACTTTCATCTCCTCCCATTTTTCTGCCTTCATCCATCGAATCACGGCCTGGCGTGATACCCCTACCTTTTCCGCTATCTCTTGTTGGGTGAGATTGTCCTTCAGGTAGAGCATGCGGGCGTAGTCTTTTTTCTGTTGTGCGGTAAGTTCGGCCATACGAATTATGTTTTACGATTTTACGCAAAGGTCATTATCCGAGTTGTGAACCGGAAAAAAACGTGGAACGGTTGCCAACTATGCCGCACCGCCTGCACACTTGTTCGCAAGGGTTACACACTTTTTTGTGCGGTTATCGCTGCCGCCGTAAGTTTGCCGCAGATAACAGCGAGCGGACAGTCTCCAATCGTACATGGTAAATCGTCAAATCGTAATAGCAATGCTTTTCAAATCCATACTCAACGAACAAACCGCCTGCCTGCTGCTCTACGGAGAAATCAGCGACGAAGGCGGCGACGGCAGGATAGCCAGCCGGGACATCGTGAACGAACTGATGTACCTGGACAGCAGCTATGCCAACCTGAACGTGCGAATCAACTCCATCGGCGGTGATGTTTACCCCGGCATCGCCATCTTCAATGCCATCCGCCAATGCAAGAGCAATGTCATCATCTATATAGACGGCATTGCCGCCAGCATCGCCGGTGTCATCGCCCTTTGCGGCAAGCGCGTGGAGATGAGCCGCTATGCCCGCATGATGCTGCACAACGTCTCCGGCGGCTGCTACGGCAACAAGAAGGATTTGGCGGACATGATACAGACTATCGAGAGCTTGGAAGACACCATTGCCGACATCATCGGCGGGCGCTGCGGCAAGGATAAGGAAGAAATAAAGGATGCCTATTTCGACGGCGCCGACCACTGGCTGAAAGCCGACGAAGCCCTGCAGCTGGGATTGATAGATGCCATCTACGACGTGGAAGCTGTGCCCGACGAAAGTACCACGGACGACATATACCGCATATTTACTAACCGGCTGGAGCTGGAGCAACAGCCACAAAACCCTGATAAAATGAAATTGGAAGACTTTAGAAAGATTCCCCGCTTTGCAAACTGCGCCGACGAAGCGGCAGTGATGGCCATGCTCGGCGAGACTGCCCAGCGCGCGGACAAGGCCGACGACCTGGAGAAAGAGAACGGCGAACTGAGAGAGCAACTGCAAAAGCAGGAGGAAGAGCGCATTGAAACCGTGGTGGCGGATGCCGTGACCGACGGCCGCATAGGTGCCGACCAGAAGGACACCTACAAGAACATCCTGAAAGCCGACTTCAAGAACGGCATGAGTGCCTTGAAGGCTCTGAAGCCGAAGAAGCTGCTGAAGGACAGACTGGAAGCGCCTGCCGGTGGCGGCACTGCTGAAAGTCCCTGGGAGAAAAGACAACGAGAAATACGCGAAGCCAACCGCCGCCCGTAATTCTTCAATATTCATTCTTAATTCTTCATTAAAATGATACCGATTAAGAACCCCAAGAATACCAAGTTAGGCGGCTCGTCCTACTTTGGCAAGCAAGTCGGCAGCAGCGTGCGCAGTGCCGGCAGTGCCCCGCAGATTCGCGGACGGCAAAAGATAAAAATGTAGTGCGCCGAGGCGCAAATTAATAATTAATAATTAAAGACTTAAAAGACAATGGCAATTCAAGGATTGAATACCACCAACTACGGTGGCGAAGTACTGGAACATGTGCTCACCCTTGCCACTACCGGCAACGAACTGGTGAATAAAGGGCTTATCATGGTGATTCCGGGGGTGAACAGCGCTATCAGCATTCCGCGTGTGAAGACGGGCAGAATGCTTCAGAAGCGCAAGGAAGACCCGACGAAATCGGACAGCAAAGGCGACTTCACCTACAGCGAACGGAAACTGACTCCCAAGGACATGATGGCGTTTACGCTCTTCAACCCTCGTGCCTTCGAGCACATCTGGCGACCTTTCCAGCCGACGGGCGACCTTGTGTTCCGTCAGCTTCCGGCTAATATCCAAAGCCTCCTGCTGAGCGAGCTGCTGAAACAAGTGGGACACGAACTGGGCTACCAGTACATCAACGGCAAGTACGAGGACGGTTCGGACGATATGCTGCTGATGGACGGCATACTGACGCAGGCCGCCAAGGATGCGGACGTGGTAAAGGTAAAGACCGTGGGCACCACCATGCTGGCACGCTTGAAGGAACTGCGCACAGTGATTCCCGTAACCATGCGCAACAACCCGAACCTGCGCATTCTCATGAGCGTGGCGGACTTCGACACCTACGACGACGAACTGACGCAGCTTGCCAACAAGGGTACGGCTCCTACGGACATCAACCAGGAACGCTACAAAGGCATCCCGTTCGAGGTGCTGACCCAGTGGCCCGAAGGACTGATAGTAGCCACCATCTGCGACAGCGGCATGAACGGCAATCTTTTCGCGGCCGTCAACCTGCAGGACGACGAGAATGTAATCCAGATTGACAAGTGGGCCAACGCCAGCGAACTCTATTTCTTCAAGATGCTGATGAAGGCGGATACGCAGATTGGTTTCGGCGAAGAATTTATCGCTCTGGACTGGAGAGCGGACGGTGCATTCAAACCGGTAGTAGAAGGATAAGGAGGGCGAGTTATGGCAAAGAAGATACTTATAACGGTCATTGTCTTGGAAGCCTTCCAAGACAAGTTCGACCACAAGACGCAGTATCCGGCAGGTACGGAACTGCAGGTAGACAAGGCACGTGCGGAAGACTTGGTGAGCCGTGGACTTGCGAAAATCAAGGAAGAGGTAGCACCGCAAGAAACAAAAGTACCTAAGGGAACTAAAGCGCCGAAGACACAGCAAGCTGCCAAGGTGCAGGAAACCGCCGAAGTCGAGGAAAAGAAGGAGGAAGTTGCGGTTGCTGCCGATAACCCTGAAACGGAACAAGAAGATGAAAGCAAGGGGATTGAGGAACAATAATCCGGGCAACATCCGCTTGTCACGTACCTTGTGGCAGGGGGAGGTGAGGCCTTCGCAAGACAAGTCGTTCTGCCAGTTCCGTTCGATGACATACGGGTACCGTGCGCTTATCAAGCTGCTGCAGAATTACCGTCGTAACAACGGCTGCCGCACGGTAGCGGACTTCATCAACCGCTGGGCACCGCCTTCTGAGAACAACACATCGGGCTATATCCGGAGGGTGTGCACTGAAATGCAAGTGCCGGATAGCTATGTGCCCGATGTGAATGACAAGGCGACGATGTGCGCTTTCGCAGCCGCGATTTCGCTGGTAGAAAACGGAGTACCCGTCGTCATGGCGGACGTGCATGCCGGTTGGAACTTACTCTAAAATATAGGAGGAACGATGAATGGATACACTTGAATACATGAGGCTTGTCTGTGGTATCCTTACGGCTGTCATAGGCGCCGGAGGATTCAAGATGTATATAGACAGAAGGAAGTACATCCAGGAAGTGGAGAAACTGAAGGCCGATGTGCAGGCTGCGCAGGTGAACACCCGCGGCAGCGAACTGGACAACGTGCAGAAAGCGATGCAAATCCTGATGGACCAAATAGTAGAGCCCTTAAAACAAGAAATCAATGCGATTAGAAAAGAACTCGGGAAGCTCCGCAGGGCCGTGGAGAAGTCGAATACTTGTCGTTTTGCTACTAACTGCCCTGTGCGCAGCGAGCTGCAAAAGCCCGACAAGGTTGGAGAAAACCACCTCCCTCGACAGCCTGCGCGGCGTAAAACGATTCGCTCTGATACAACAGCCGATACCACCAAGTCTGGCGAAGACGGCCTTTCCGACTGCGATATTGAACCGAATACCTATCGGTACCGGATTTAGTGCCCGTAGCGGGCAGGCATCGTTGAGCGTAAACCGGATATCGGGCGACAGCATCGAAGTGACCGCCACGTGCGACAGCCTGGCCCGCGAGATGATTATCCTAACGGAAGAAAACATCCGCATACGCAATGAACTTCTGGAAAAGGAAGAAGATCCTCCGCCTGAAGTGGTACATGAACCTACGGGATTCCAATGGTTCCAGATATGGATAGGTCGGCTGGCCGTTGCCGCCCTTTTTCTGATACTGATTAAACGGCGATTAAAACCCAATTAAATAGCAAAGAATATGGCAGTGAAAGATAATAACGGACTGATTTACGGCATCGGTAAATTGAAGTTCAACAACAAGGAAATCGGATGGATTAGCCAGGACGGCTTGTCGCCGAAGGGTGAGGCCAAGCAGACTACTCCTATCTATGCCGCCCAGGTGCAGGATGGTCCGGTGGATGAGATAACCAGCAGCCCCGGCACTACTGCTTTCGGCTTCAAACTCATCCAGTTGAAACCTGAGATGTGTAAAGACTTGTTTGGCGGCACGATTGCGACGGCCGACGGCGCTTATGAGCCACCTACGAACTTCAAAGATTTGGAAGGACCGTTCGAAGTGGAATGTGTCAGCGGCCACAAAATTGAAATTCCCCGCGCGAAGATGAGTGGCGAACTGGCCGATTCCATCAATATGAGCGGTGTATTGAGTTATGACTGCACGGTGAAGTGCCTGAAACCGGCAGGGGAAAACGTGGCCCGTTACCGCATTATCCCTCCGCAGACCCAGGAAGGATGATATGGAACAGACGGAACAGTTGGAAGCTTCCGCATTGATGCTTGATATGGGCGTGGCGATTCCCGTCCGTCCATTCAAGTTTCTATACCGGAAAAAGAAACCCCGCAGCGTAGTTATGCGGACGTCGGGGCTTGGCAATCTGATGAGGATTTCGAACTTGCATCTGCAGATGGGCGTCACCTATGCCGAAATGCAGGAATATACTTTCGAGCAGAACATGGAGTTTATAGCCCGGCATGGGATTACGGTCAGCCGTATGGTGGCCTATACATTGGTACGGAGCAAGTTCTGGGGAAGGTTGCTGAACCGCCCCGTAGCCTGGTGGCTCCGTTGGCGCGTCCATCCCATGTTCTTGCAGGAAGCCATGTTCCAGTTCCTCACCATGCTCAACCCGAAGTCTTTTCAGACTACTATCAACTCGGTGGAAATGATCAATCCGATGAAGCCGAACTTGAGCCATTCCAGCAGCGGGAGTTAAAGGGGTACACTGAATCCCCCCATAGCCCGTTCGGGTTAGTCTGGCAGGTAGCTACAGTTACCGGCTGGAGTATAGACTACATTCTTTGGAAAGTGCCCTATCCGATGCTGTTGCTCATGGCGAAGGATGCCCCTCGATACGTTTCGGTAGAAGAACAGAAGAAACGGCAATATAAGGAATTGATGAAGAAAATGCAGAAAGAAAGCGCTGTAGGCAAGGACCCGGTGGCCTTCTTCCAAACCCACATATCAGCAGACTGATGGAACCCGTAGAACTTACCATTATCACCCGCAACAAGACCAAGGAAGGATTGGACGAGATTGCACGCGATACCACCAAGGTGGGCAAGACCGTAGAGCAGGTGACGGCCGACTTCAAGGCGCGCATGAAGGAACAGAGCGAGGTGGTGAAGCAGGTGGAAGCCGATATCAAGTCTTTGGAGAAACAATTGGAGAAAGCAGCTCCCGGCAAAGCCAAAATGGCGGTGGTTGCCGACTTGGAAGCTGCCAAGAAAGTTCTTGCCGAAGAGAAGGGCGAACTGGCTTCCTTGGAAAAGCAGGTGGAGCAGTCTTCGCAGAAACACATTATGCTGCGCACGGAAATCCGCAATCTGAAGGAACAGATGGCGGGCATGACGGAAGGAACGCAGGAGTATGCAGCAGCCATGCAGCAGCTGGGCGAGATGCAGGACCGCATGGGGGATATCAATACTCAAGGAAGAATCTTCTCGGACGACAACAAGAATATCAGGGCCACGATGGATGCGGTGTCCGGTCTTACCGGAGTGATGACGGCAGGTGTGGGTGTAGCCTCCCTCTTTGGCGTGGAGCAGGAGAAGTTGGCGGCGATACAGACCCGGCTTCAGGCAGTGATGGCCATCACGATGGGGGTGCAGCAGGTTGCCAATACGCTGAACAAGGACAGTTACTTCACACATGTGCTGCTGGCCGGGGCAAAGAATATGCTGACGGCTGTGAACACCCGGTTGGCGGTTTCGTTGGGCATCTCCAATGTGGCAGCCAAGGCGCTGATGGCGACACTTACGTTGGGGCTTTCGGCGGCAATCACGGCCTTGATTTATCTTTGGAATAAATACAGTGATAGAACAGCGGAAGCTCAAAAAAAACTAAATGCTGAAATAGAGAAGACCGGAACCGCTATTCAGCAAATATCCAATGATGTGGATTTTGAAACCCGCATTGCCGAAGCGGCCGGAAAGTCGAAGAAAGAGCTGATTGAACTTCGGAAAGAAGCCGCAAAAACGGCTCTTGCCATGGCAGATATAGCTTTCGATGAAGCCAACGCTAAGTTTATGAAGGGTGATGCCACCAGAGAACAACTGGAAGCTGCTCGCGAGAATTCTCAAAAAGCATGGGACAATTATAATAAAACGATGCAGGATGCGGTTATCCTCGATTATGAGGAACGCGCCGAAAAGAAGAAAAAGGATAATGACAAGCAGGGCAAGGCCGATGAGCTTGCCGATGCCGAACTCAAAGCCCGTCAGAAGATAAACGACATGACCATTGCCCTGATGAAAGAGGGCGAGGAAAAGAAAAAAGAACTGGTACTGAAGCAGTTTGATGAAGAATTGGCGCGCATCGACCGGGAAGAGCGCGACCGTCTGAAGGCCTTGCAAGCAGCGCAGAAGAACGGCATGGCAGTAACGCCCGGACAAGTGGCTACCGTGAAAGACCAGGCAACCCGGCAACGGAACCTGGCCGGAGAGCAATACATGAAGGATTACTATGCCATATCGAAAGAATATGCCGATAAGGACAAGAAACTGAAGGAAGAGGAAGAACAGTCGTGGATTGACTATAATAAGGAATACGGCACTTACCAGGAAAAGCGCATCGCCATCGTCAAGGACTACGAGAACAAGATAGCCAAGGCCAAGACCGGTGGCGAAAAGGCATCCCTCAAAAAGGAGCAGGATAAAGTATTGAAGGAACTCGATCTGGATAACCTGAAAAAAGGAATAGACTGGACTTCTGTCTTCGGCAATTTGGATAAAGTGTCTACCGATGCCCTTGGCAGATTGAAGAAGCAGCTTCATGACTTCATCAAGGAACAGAAGAACCTTTCTCCCGAGAATATCAAAGAAATTGTTCAAGCCATCAACAGCATCGAGCAGGAAGAGAAACAGCGTTCCCCTTTTCAGGCGATAAGCGACTCCTTCGCCGTTCTGACCAAAGCCAACAAGGAAGCGGCGGAAGCCCGTAGGGAATATAACAAGGTGCTGGCAGAAGGTACAGAGCAGGAAAAGAAGGATGCCGCAGCCAAACTGAACAGTGCCGAAGCGGCCAGGCGCAAAGCCCGGGCAGAAGCTACCAACTCCCTGCATGCCGGTGTGGACAAAGCCCGTGAATATGCGGAAGTGGCCGAAGGCGTGTTGGGCATCATCAACGAACTGGGCATAGAGACACCTGAATGGCTGGACGGCTATATGGAGGGCATGAATGAGATTATGAACGGTCTTGCACAGATGGACCTGACCAAACCGATGACGGTTCTGACCGGCGGACTGCAGACCATAAAGGGGGCTGTGAAGTCAATAGTTTCCCTGGGCGGTACCATTAGCCTGTTCAATAGTGCCGATTATTCGGACTACAATGAGATGGTTGCCAAGTATGACGTGCTTCTGGATGTATGGGATGCCTTGCTGAACAAGAAGAAAGCCTACATCAAAGAGAGTTACGGGGCAGAGGCGACACAAGCCGGTGCGGAAGCCCTGAACCTGCTGAATGCGGAACGGGAAGTAACAAAGCGTTTGGCGAATTCCCGGCTGGGTTCTGGTTCCTCTGCCGGGTCGCACTCGTTGCAGTACCGGATGTGGAAGGGCTCTTATAAATATGAGGGAAAGAACTGGCGGGATGTAGCCGGAGATATATCCAAACAGCTGGACGGTGTGAAATTTGACGGCATGAGTGACATGCTGAACATGACCGGTGAGCAGCTGGAATGGATAAAAACGAATTATACCGGACTGTGGTCTGCCATGGACGGTGACTTCCGTGGATATCTGGACAACATCATTGAATACGGCGAGGCCGAAAAGGAAATCCTCAAATCGGTAAAAGAGCAGGTAACCGGTATTTCCTTTGACAGTTTTGAAGACTCATATCTGAATATGCTGTCTGACATGATCCTGAAGAATGCGGATTTTGCCAAGGACTTTGAAAAGAAGTTACAGGAATCCATCCTTCGCTCGATGCTGGCAAAGAATTATTCCACCCGGATACAAGCCTTGTACGACAGTTGGGCGAAGGCCGGTGAAGACGGAACTTATACACAGCAGGAGATAGAAGCCTTAAGAAACATGCAAAGCCAACTGACCGATGCCATGCTGGCAGAGCGGGACAAGATGGCGGCAGCTTCCGGTTGGAGTGCAGATGACGGCAGCAGTTCCTCTTCCCAGTCAGGACGTGCAGGCGCAGTGACTACCATTACAGAAGAGACAGCCGGCAAGATAGAGGGTATCGCCACGTCCATGCAGATACACGTTATCAGTATGGATGACAAGATGACGGATATATCGCAATATGCGTATGAGGCTATCGGCATTCTTAACACGATTGCGGAGAATACGGCTTTCTGCAAGTATCTGGAAGGCATTGCCGATGGGATGGAGAGAATGGAACGGGACGGAGTAAAAATGAGATAATTATGAAGATATTGGAAGGATTACTCACTATCAATGGTGTGGATATATATAAAGAGTATAACGCTTTCCTGGCAGAAGATAGTGCTGTCAGCCATTCTAACTATGATGAACTGCTGAAGGTTCCTGCCATGAAAGCGTATACAGCTGTTTCATTTCGTGAGGAGAACGGGGAACGTCTGCCGGATGTGTTACCGGAACCGCATTACGAAGCTCGCGACGTAACGTTGCAGTTCGGCATACTTACCGGCACGAAGGAGGAGTGGTACCGGAAATTTGTAGCCTTCCAGACTTTTCTTAGAAGTGGCTGGCTGGTATTGGCTCTGCCGGAACTGGGAACTACCTACCGGATGTATTTCAAGAGTTGCACAAACCAGCAGATGATGACCCCTTTCAAAATCGGCGACAAGTTTTACGGGAAGATGAAACTGAATTTCCGGGAGCCGAATCCTTATACAACGATTGACCCTTTAAATAACGATTAAACGCTGTTCAAATGAAGCTGAATATCTATAACCAATCCGGCGAACTTAAGCTGACTGCCAGCACGTCTCCGTCATCCACGCTCAATCAGGAGTTGATGACCGAAGATGCCATCTCTGCCAGCTTCACACATCCTTTTTTTGTACTGCTCGAGGTGAACGACTACGTGATGCTCGAGAGTGTGAAATATAGCATCAAGAAAGAGTACAAGCCGAAGCAGAAGAACATGCAGACGTACAGTTACTCTGTAAAATTCTACGCGCCGATACACGACGCCGAGCAGGTGATGTATCTGAACCTGACGGACGGGGCTTACGAACCGCAGTTCTCGCTCAACGGCAGCCCGAAGGCGCACCTGCAGAAGTGGGTGGAGAATATGAACCGCATCTATGGTTGCGAGGTCTGGGCCGTGGGAGATGTGGCGGAGGCTTCATGGCAGACGATAGACTACGACAATACCACCTGCTGGGATGCCCTAACCAGGATATCGGATGCTTTCGAGCTGGAATGGTGGGCGGATGGCTTCAAGGTGAACCTGACCCGCTGCGAGCGCGGAGAGCGCGTATCGTTGGGTTACATGCAAGGGCTGACATCACTTACCCAGGCAGAGAACAGCGACGATGTGAAGTTCTTTACGCGGTTGATACCTTTGGGTAGTACCCGGAATATAGACCGCAGCCGCTACGGATATACCCGCCTGCAGCTGCCGGACAAGGCGAAGTATGTGGACCGCAATACGCAGTATGGATTATACGAGCATGTGGAGGAAGCCGCATTTTCGGAAATCTTCCCGCATTACACCGGTACGGTGTCCGTGGTGCGGTCTGAAGAGAAGACAGACGACGAAGGCAAGATGTTCACTGTCTTTTATTTCAACGACGAAAATATGATGTTCGACCCGAACAAGAACGAGATAGCCGGCTTGGTGAAGCGCCTCTCCTTCCAGACCGGTGACCTTGCCGGTCAGGGAAATTCTGATAACGGGAACTACTGGTTTGACGCGAACTACAATTCTGATACACTGGAATGGGAAATCATCAACACGTATCCCAATGGGGAGATGCAGATACCCGGCGGTAATCTTATTCCCCGTCCGGAGGATAAGTATATTCCCTGGAACTTCCGCATGCCGGAATCGTATGAGGTGCAGGCGGAACTGGAATACGAGGCCGCAGTAACGAGCTTTCTGGAGAAGTACAGCGATGACATATCAATCTACGGCGGCGATACGGACTATACCTATGTGGACAGATACAAGGTGACACTGCAGCCGGGACAGCGAGTGCGGCTGCTGAGTGCCAAGTATTTCGCTGGCGGCTATTACGACACCCGGATGACGAAGGTTGTTCGGAAACTGGACAACCTGAGCATCGCCACCATTGAATGCACCAACAAGGTGGGCAAGGGCTGGAAGCGGACGGTGGAAACCAGTCTGTCGCAATTGCAGTATGTGGTGGCAGCCGGTGGCGGTCCGGGCTCCGGAAGTGGCAGCGGTTCTGTCGTAACTGAAGTCTCGGACAAACTGAAGAAGGACATACTGGTGAACTCGGCCGCCGTGGGCTATATCAAGAAGGGCGACGTGGTGGCTGCCGGGCAGACCTGGGAGAGTATATTCCGCAATATGCTGTACCGGCCGGTGGGCGCAGAACTACGCAGCAGCATATCGACCTCGAACGACGTGGAATACGGCACGCCGAAAGGGTATATCACCTACACGGCTACTCGCAACGGTCAGGGAGCCATGACGGAAGCGTATTTTGATGACAAGAAAGAAAACAAACTGAGCTTCTCAGAAGAGAATTCCGGCATCCAGACGGCTGTCAGGCGCCTGACGGGTGTCTATACACAGAGGGAGACCTACAAGGCTACGGTGACCTATGGCGCGTCTGCAGACGGGCAGCTGCCGGCGAAGACACTGACCGACACCATCAGCGTGAATGTGCGCCGCAAGTGGTTTGCAGGGGTGGTAGATGCGGTTCCCACAACGGGAGAGCAGGTGCGGGCGTTGTCGGCAAGCGGCATGTACACCGGGGCCGGCAGCTACAAGTTCAGCGCCGGCCGGTGGAAGACAATCGTAATCTGCATACCTGAGGGAACCGTGAGCGAGCTCACCCTAACCGCATATCCCGGCAACTTCATCGAAGACGCCGGAGTGTGCAGCGGCCCCGCCCCCATCTCCGTGGAGGGTGCCAACGGCAGCACGGCCAAGGGCTACCGCATGTGGGTGATACAGACTGACGGCACGAACGATGCCGATACATTCACATTCAAAACGAGTTGACATGGTAAAGATAAACGGAAGCAGCTTCGCGCTGCAATACAAGAGGACAACGTACCGGCCTATCGACAGCTCGTCTGTATTCGATACCATAGAGGACGCACGCGTATATGCGAGGAACACTGACACTGAAGCCTATTTCCCCTATGCGGGACAGCTCGTGTCGACCCTTGAGAACGGGGGCGCCGTCTACAAGCTGTCGAAGGACGACAGCATACCTGAGACCGACGGGAAGAGGCACTTCAAGCTTGACCCTATAGGCAGTAAGAACGACAACGACGACCGCTATGTGCGCAAGGACATCGCCGAGACCATCGAGAAACTGATGACCTTCATCGAGGGCATCAACGTGAAGGGCACGGCAACGCTGAACGAAATCATGCTGCTGAAAGACCTCGTGTCGAAGAACTTCTCAGCCGGAGGTTCAGGTTTCGGCATCTACCAGGACGCGGACGGCAACTACCATCTCGATATCGACTTTGTGGACATCCGGAAGAAGCTGAGCGTGGAGGACATCCAGGTGCAGCAGTCCACCTATGTCGGGGGCAGGCAGTACAATACCGGCGGCGGCATCATCTGCAACCGCGTGGAGGACAAGGGCGCATACTGGCGCTGCTATTTCAAGACCACTGATTCGGAGGGTCGTACCGTGTACAACACCTTCCAGGAGGATGACCAGGCCATCTGCGAGACGTTCAACCTGAAATCGGGCAACCACTACTACTGGCGGCTCGTGACGGGTACGGGAGACGACTACATAGACCTCTCCAAGGACGACTGTGCATCGGGCAGCGACATCCCACTTGTCGGAGACAGCATCGTGCAGCTCGGCAACCGGACGGACACGGGCCGCCAAGGGGCTATCGTCTGGGACAGCGTGACTGCCGGAGGCCCTTATGTGCGCATATACGGGGGGATAAACTCGTACACGATGCCCGAACCGTTGATTGACTTCAATACGGTGCTCAGCGAGATTACCGCCAAGTTCATCAACCAGGCCACGGGTAAGGACATGGACAAGACCCTTGACGACATGCAGGTGAATCTCGACATTATCAAGCAGCAGACGGACAAGGAGTACACGATGTGGTTCTATGACTATGAGCCTACATTGAGTAACATTCCCGCTTCGGAATGGACGACTGCGGAGCTGAAGGCCATGCACGACCAGGACCTGTTCTACAACACCGCTACCGGGCAGGGCTACCGGTTCGAGTCGGGTGCTTGGGAAGAAATCACCGACCACTTGACGCTGAAGGCTCTGGAAGATGCTGCCAAAGCGCAAGATACGGCAGACAGCAAACGGCGTACATTCGTGTCGCAGCCTACCACATTTGATGACTATGATGTGGGAGACATATGGTTGAATGCGACATATAATGACGGCACTATAACTTATAAGAATGATGCCCTTGTTTGTATTCGCGCAAAAAAAGCCGGGGAAAACTTCTACATATCCGATTGGCAGCCTTCCTCCACTGCAACGACAGCCTATATCGAGAATCTGGGAGACCGCATCACGCTTGCGGTGACGGATTCGGAAAATGGCATTGCCGAAGCTACGAGGCTCGCGAATCAAGGGATAAGCGATGCCTACGATGCCTATTATGCCGCACGGGGAGCGCAGAGTACGGCGGATGAGAATACAGCGGCCATCCAGGTGACAAAGGATGCCATTGCCTCACTGGTGGAGGGCATCCACTTCGACGGCTCCGGAAACATTACGAACATCAGCACCTCCGGACTTGTGACGACCGGGGACTTCAACTCGCTGCTGTCGAAGAAAGTGAGTTTTGATGCGGCGGGGCATATCACGAACATCGACAAGTCGGGGCTCATCACCGAATCAAACCTTGTGCAGATGTTTGCAGAGAAAACCGCTTCGGATGGTTATGTAAAGAAATCGTATATAGCCGCTTTCGTTACCGAACTACCCGACGGGAGGTTCCAGAGCAATGCGCTGGTGAGTGCCGACCAGATACGTCTTGAAGGAATTGTTACGGCAAACAGTTTTTTCAAGATATTAGAGAATGGGGCTATTGAAGCCATAAGCGGTACAATCGGGGGTATCAAAATAACTAACGAAGGTCTTGGTTCCTATATTTCCGGTTGGCATCCGATTGATATTCCGGCAATGAAGCTTTCAAATTCCGGCTTGCATTTTTCTAAGGGTATTCAGTATAATCATGCAGGAGGACCACAATTCGCATCTTACGATGTGGATATCGGTGCAGACGGGATTTCTGTCATCGTGGAGGATTCCTCCGGCGGACGTTTTTATGATGTAATGAATGTCGTAGCCGGAAGACATGGCCTTAAGATATCCAACTCAGGCGTATTCAAAACTTCTGATGGTGGAAATACTTGGGTAGAAATATGAAAAACAAGTAATATAGCAAGAATCAGATGAAAATTAATTTTAGAAAAATCGAGGCCCAGACCTCTTTCGAAGGTGGAAAACAGACCTTCGATGCAGCCGAGACCGTCGGCAATGAAATGATGTATAACGGCAGCATCCTGCTGGATATCGGGTTTGAAGACTTAGCTAAAAGCATCTACTATTCAAAGGATGCAGTGGAGATTCCTGAACGATACTGCAAGGCCCTTGAGCTTGTAGTCAAGAACTCCCGGCTCATAGCCGCAGTGAAGCGTGAAATTATCAACCAACTGAACGTCAAGTGAAATGGGTTACATCAAGTTCGTTTTGAGCAAGCGCGTGACCGGTGACGATGGAGGTGCCACGAATGCGGTCATCAGCCGTATCGAGAGTGACATGGCCGACACGGGCATGCTCGAGACGAACCTGATAATGCACGCCCTTGCCGCGCGTGGCGGCAAGGTTATTGAGATTGTAGACTTCATACTGGACTCAAGCAGGCTTGATGACAACGATATATTAGGATAGGTTATGGATAAATTAAACAGAAACTTCGTTCGTGGCAACATCCTCAAGGCCGAGGAACTGAACGAGCTTGTCGGAAAGATTAACGAGTTCGCCAAGTGCGTTAATGACAACAGCCTCGAGACGAACAAGGCGGCGATGCAGAGCTTGAAAAACGCCCTGCAGGAAGTGAAGAATGCCGGTTTTGCAACCGTAGACGACGTGAAAGAGATGCTGTCCTTGATAAACGGCTCTTCCGGAGGCGGCATAACAGTCCCTGTCGAATCGGAATTAGGAGACTCGTTATTCAAAGCCATTTCACAGAGATTCTTTACCGACAAGGTACATGAGCTGAATGACAAGATAGACAACAAAGGGTCGCTCATAGCTTCTTTTTCCGTTGAGGACGGATGCCTCATAATGGATAAGCTGGATGGGACGAATTCGTATTTCACAATTTCAGAAGATGGAAATTTAATGTTTGGAGAATAAGATGGCAAAAACAAATTTAGGAAGGATAACGATTGTATGGAAGGGCACTTACAGCGATACGGGCGACTATATACGGCTGGATGCCGTAGCCAAGGACGGAAGCTCCTATCTCTGCCTGAAGCCTTGTTCCGGTATACCCGTATCCAATGAAGAATACTGGACCTGTATCGCCAGCCGGGGAAATGACGGAGAGGTGCATTGGGACAGTATGAGTGAAACTGAAAAGAACGACATCCTTAACCGGATAAACCTTTCTACTGTCGGTTTTACCAATGTCGGCGGCTTTTATGTCTGTGACGAAGCGGGCAATGTGGTCTTGAAATATGATGCCGACGGCTTCGATGTGGCCAGCCTCTCCCCAAGACTTGTGCGGATGCTGATAGAAACCGATGGCATCGGCCAGAAGCTGGGCGAACTTCCCGGCACGGGTTATCCCGGTAACAAGGGAGCGGAAAACGCCCGGCTCATCGCATCGCTTGATGAGGAACTGGCGCGTCAGGCAACGCTGCTTGGCAGCAAGATAGACGCTCTTGCCAATGTATTGGATGCCATGGAAGTGTCGGAAGACGGTTTTTACATCACGGATGCTGACGGCAACATCCTGATGCAAGCCACGTCCGGAGGGTTCGGTGCGGCCGCCATCACGGACAAGTTCAAGGAAGTATTGGAGGATGCCGGCATATCGGACGAGGTGAAGTATGAGGTGGTATCGGAAGTGGATTATTAACGTAAAAAAAGAAATATTATGGGAGTAGCGATAGTTTTAAACGGCTGTGACTTTTCAGCCAAGAATCTGGGTAAAGTAACGTTTCTGCAAGAGGCGGAAGTAACGGGTATCAGCATTATCGGTAACAGTAGCATAACAGGTATGAGCACCACTTATTCGGCAAGATATCTGCCTGCCAATACCAACCAGCGCAGCTGCACGTGGAGCATTGCTTCGGGTAGTGAATATGCTTCAATAGACAGTGCCACCGGAGTACTTACCATCAAGTCGGCAGCCGCTACAGCACAGCAGGTTACCATCAAGGCGACATCGACCTACAATAGCGCCATAACAGCCACCAAGACGGTCAGTGTGACGTACAAGGAGACGGTGGAGGAACTGACGGGCATCAGTATTACCGGGCCTGATACTGCGGGATTGGCAGGAGCGCAATATTCAATAATCTATAATCCCGCTAATACAAGCAAGACGGGCGTGATGTGGAGTGTCACCTCGGGCAGCAGCTGTGCAAGTATTGACCAAGACGGCAATCTGACGGTGACGGCAATGGGCAGCGTGACGATACAGGCGGTGTCAACCTTTGACGCTTCCATTATGGCGGCAAAGACGGTGGCCGTGACCAACAGTCATCCTGCCATACACTTTGCCATTATGGATGGTGGGCTTAAAACCTTGAAAACAGATATAGTAGTGCCGGATTTATCGGCAGCTGAAATGGAAGTTTGCTTTATTCGCCGCGTATCTAACGCTATATTAGGATTTGGTTCGAGGGATTCATCTTCTGCAACCAACCGTTTCATGCTGTCAGTTACATCCCAAGGCAGGTACAATGTAATGTTCGGAAAAAGCCAGACAGGGGACATCGGCGGTCTTGGCACATCAGCCCACACCTTCGTCATCAATAAGGATGGCTACAAGATTGATGGCGTGCAGATGTCCTACACGACAACCGGAGAACTGGCAACAACCAACGAAGCGCCGATATGCTTGGGGAATGTATACAACAACGGCACGAGTGCATGGCAAGGTTTCTCTGGCGGGGGACGTGTCGCTTATCTGAAAATACGGGAGAACGGCGTGCTGACGCATGACCTCGAACCTTACACGGACGGTACAGATTTCGGTTTCGAGGATGTCGTGACCGGCAAGAAATACAGCCTTGCCGGTTATGCAGTGCATGGATACAGATATATGGATGATTTTAACGCCTTATGATATGAGCAAGATTGTAAAATTAGCGGATAAGACAGACGGGACGCTCTATCCGGTTACCGTGCTTGATGCGGTGAAGGACGGAAAGGGGCTTCACCTCACTCAAATTCTTTCGGACATGAAGCAGAACAGCACGCTTCCGGTAGCCGAAGACGGCTTCTTCGTGACGGACGCGGAAGGGAACATCGGCATGAAATATGACGGTGGAGGGCTGGATGCCGCTGCCGTCTCTGAAAACCTGAACGGGCTTGTCTATGAGCATGTGAAGGGTATGCAGGGCAGTGCGCAGACCGGGCTGTCCGGCATGACGTTCACCCCGTTGGATGTGTGGCAGTTTTCCAAGAACGCCACAAGCGGCTTCTCGGAAGTGACGCTGCCCCACAGCTGCAATGCCGCAGACGGGCAGAGCGCAAGCTATTATCGCGGGGACACTTATTATAAACGCACGGTCGAAGCCGCCGGGACAGGGCTGAAACGTTTCTTCCTACTGTTCAAATCGGCTTCCCAGCAAAGCGCGGTGACAGTCAACGGCATGGATGTCAGTTCGCACAAAGGCGGTTACACCCCTTTCTTGACAGACATCACGGATGCCATAACAGACGGGGAGAACGAGATACTCGTCAGGTGCAACAACCGGATGGACCTGGACTTGGCCCCCGTATCCTCCGACTTCAACAAGAACAACGGACTGGTGGATAATGTGTACCTGATAACTGCCGGGCTTGTACATTCTGATGTTGGGACATACGGCGTTGATCGGATGCACGTCACCCAAAGCAACGTCTCATCTGCTGGTGCGGACATCAAGATACAGGCGCGTGCCTATAACGGTTCGGCGGAAGACGTGATGCTCAAAGCGTATCTGCATCTTCGTGACGCTTCCGGCCAGGTGGTGCATTCCCATCAGGAGGATGTGTACTGCCCCGTGGAAGGGGTTGCGGATATTGCGCATGAATTTACATTGCCCGACCCCCACCTGTGGAATGGCAAGGACGACCCTTACTTATACAAGGCAGAAGTGATATTATGTGCCGGAGCGGTGGTGCTCGACCGGATGACAGCCAGTGTCGGTTTGAGGTTCTATGAAATGACAGCGACCGGGTTCATGCTGAACGGGCAGGCATATCCCTTGCGCGGCATCTCCTATCATCAGGACAAGGCGGGCAAGGCGAGTGCCGTAACCGATGCCGATATTGACGGTGACTTTGAAATCATCAAGGAACTGGGATGCAATTTCCTAAGAATCGCCCATTACCCGCACAACACCCACACCTTTGACAAGTGCGATGAACTTGGAATCATTGTGCAAACCGAGATACCGTGGGTGAACGAGTGTGGCGTGAACACCACGTCCTCCTATCTTGAGAACTTGAAGTCTCAGATGCGGGAAATGATAACAAATCATTATAATCATGCAAGCATCGTATTCTGGGGAATGTCCAATGAGCTGGGCAATACCCATGCAGGCAATCCGCAGGGAGCACTGGATAAAGCGAAAGTTGTGGAATTCTCCAATGCGTTGTATGCACTTGGCAAATCGCTTGACACAACGAGGTATGTAGGCTTCGTTACCGATAAGCAGGCTGGAGCCACATCCTACTATGGCGGTGTAATCAATGCCGACTGGCTTGGGCGTAACGCCTATTGCGGATGGTATGTTAATCAAGATAACCCGGCAGCCATATCCGGCATCATGGGCAGCGAAAAGAACAGCTTCCCGTATGTGGCACTGTCTGAATATGGTGCCGGATGCAATCCCGACTGCCACAGTGAAACCCCGGGGACGACTACCAATAAAGGAAGTGGCGGCGCACGCCACGATGAGGAATGGGCAAACCATGTACATGAGGTTTATTTACAGAAAATATATGGCAGCATGACGTACCTTCAGTTTACAAGTGGATGGATATTGTTCGACTTTGCCGTTGCGGCAAGGAAGGAAGGGTATTACAATACATCTGACGGCGTGACGGTCACAACAGACCCCGGCAAATATTACCTCAATGACAAGGGTCTGGTAACCCGTGACCGTACATTGAAGAAAGACGTGTTTTATCTGTATAAAGCCAAATGGAGTGCTGCTCCGTTGGTCCATATCACGTCACGGCGGTTTGCGGTTCGTCCGGGTGGGAATATTGCCATAAAGGTATATTCCAATGCTTCCATACTTGAATTGTACCAGAATGGCACTCTGATAGAAACATTGGACGGCAGCGGAGAGGAAAGCGGGGTAGTCTGGACGTTCACAACTGTTCCGATAGCCAATGCAACCGATACCTTCAAGGTAATCGGACGCGATGCATCCGGCGGCGTTTGGGCTGTTGATGAAGCTCAGTTCAGCAAGGTTTAGAATATTATAACAAGCGTTCTATCTCATTTTGTGCATATAAAGAGCTTTTCTTCGGGATTGAAGCCATATTGGGGGTAATTCTCTGAAATGCTTGCGGCTTCTACATGAAAGCCGCATTCTTGCAACCGGTTTATATAGTCTTTCCCGTAGAGGCGGCAGTGGTCTTTCTGTCCGAAGGTGATTTCCCGTTGATGTGGGGATTGTATGGAGGGGTCTTCTATCGTATGCTCTATCCGGTAGCTGATGGGCACTTGAAGCAATGCAAACCCGCCGGGTTTCAACACTCTGTATATTTCAGACATAGCTTTCCTGTCTTCGGGTACATGTTCCAATACATGGTTGCAGAGAATGACATCAAAAGTGTTGCCTTCAAAAGGAAGATGGAGCACATTCATGTTTTGCACGTATTCCGGATAGTGGTATCCCTCTGTAAAAAGGTCTCCGCAGATATAACGGAAATTGGTTTCCCGTAACTTTTTTGCCAGATTCAGTTCGGGGGCTATATGTAATATTTCCAGCTCCTGTTTCTCGAATATCCTTGCAACTTGTTTCAGGTAAATGTAAATCAGGCGTTCACGGTCACGCGAATCGCATTTCAAGCATCTTGCATTCCTTCTTCCAGCTCCGATGATATGATGTTTTCTGACAGCTTCATTTTCTTGACCAAACGGAAGCAGCATATCAGAAGAATATCCGCAAAAAGGACATGTATACTTGTTTCCTCTATGTTTGAATAACCAAAGCTGCTTTTTTATGCTACAAAAAAGATTTTTCATATTTCATATTTTTTGTGTAAAGATATGAGTTTTAATAGAATTTAAATAACATATGGACTAATAATTAAATGGAAAAAGGAAATGGGGCTGAATGAATGGTTGGCTCTAATTGCAGCTTTAGGTGGATGGGAAGCCATGAAATGGGGAATAACAGCTTGGACGAATCGTAAGACGAATGCCAGGAAAGAAGATGCCGCTGCCGATAGTATGGAGTATGAAAATGAATGGAAACAGATTGATTGCGGAAGAAGGAAAAGTACTTTGCCGTATGTCAGATGGATGGATAGCCGGTCCGGAAATCTATCTCGGCTACACTTATTATCTTGGTGGTATCAAACTGGAAAACCACTATTGGAACTCCCGGAACACTATGGGGAAGTGGATATTCCAGAGGAATTTGCAAAGGAAATACCTCCGGAATATCCTGGAATGAACGACGGAGGATACGTTTCTCCGTTTTTTAGGCACACATGCCTCCTAAGATTTATACAAAGATAAATATTCCGAATGATTTGAGAAACATTTAAAGGTCATTTGAAAGATGTTTGAACTATGTCGAAAAACAAATGAAAAATCGCATTTCGTTTTGTGTTAACAGTTGCAAAACACTCACAAAACGATTTGAGAAAGTATCACAAAACGTTTTGCGGTTTATACATAACGGGGAGATAGAGCCGGAAGAGTGGGTGAAACAATGTCCCTGCTTTGATGCGGCGACTATACTGACAGAACCGCCACCACCCAATCCGGCATGCTTATAAAATGTTTTTATTCTCTTTCTTTGTGCTTTTCTCGCGCACGTATATATATAATGTATAGTTATTTTCTCTCTTTTTCCTTTCTTCAAAATTGTTCATGCGAAATGCTTTTATGAATCAGTAAGTTACAAAAAAGTTTCATTTTTATTAAAAGAAAATGATAGATATGTTTGGCTTGTATTGTTAAATCCTATACCTTTGCACTCGCTTTCCAAGAGAAGGAAAGTGGTAAGATTGAAATACTGAGACAGAAGTGTGGAAGGTGACACAGAGAAATAAAGAGAGATAAAAATATTTTTCGAAAAATATTTGGAGCTTATTAATAATTCTCTTTATCTTTGCAGTCCGATTTGCAAAGAAAAAGAATTTTTCTTGTTTTACTTTTCTTATCCTTGTTTAAAGGATTTGAAAATACAGAAAAAAGAAAAAAAACTTCTGAAAATATTTGGAGGATATACTTAAAAGTTCTTACCTTTGCATCCGCTTTCTGAAAAGAACAGCAATCGTGAAACGAGCGATCTTTGAACAGATTTACATAAACAATACAAGTAGTACAAGAGCAAGGCTTTTCCTTATCAATGGGGAATTGCCTTGGGTAAAACAAGAGAACCGTCAATACTTATTTTATATAGGTAAAGATAAACTTTTGAATTCGAGCGTCCTGAACAGATAACAAGCTGTCGCACATTAATTTTTTTTAATTTGCGCAGTCACGATACTTTTACAATGAAGAGTTTGATCCTGGCTCAGGATGAACGCTAGCTACAGGCTTAACA
>OFMG01000110.1_pt1 | contig 120446 bp, 112 predicted proteins | sample 1541751 | NCBI WGS metagenome assembly OFMG01 (sample SAMN04209232, study PRJEB22552) | human gut metagenome | biome: gut; material: feces | host: Homo sapiens | place: USA: Oklahoma
ACGCGCGACCTTGCCAAGGTCGAGACCGCGGGTTCGAGCCCCGTCTATCGCTCTTTAAAAGCCAGGAATTAAGTTTCCTGGCTTTTTTTAACTTATGACGCATTATTTTCATTGGAGCAGAGCGTTCCATAGAAACTGAGCAGATACAGACCCGAAAGTCCGACCAGTGCGTAGATGATTCTGGAAATCCAGCTCATACTGCCAAAGATGAGAGCTACCAGGTTAAAGTTGAAGAACCCAATCAGCCCCCAGTTGACAGCGCCGATTATTGTGAGAGTCAGACAGAAACAATTTAAAAATTTATTTTCCATAAGTCACCATCCTTTCGTAACTATAGTGTTTCTTTTTATCGTGGAAATTATACGAAAAAGCCTGTATAAAATGTGGTAAAAGATGGAATTTTAGCAGCAAAAAACAGGGGGACTGTCTGAAACTGCAAAGAGAGACATAAAAATACGCGAAAGCCTTAAACGGAACTTTCGCGTATAAAAGATTTCATTGTGCTTCCCATATGGTGATGTGCTGGTTGCTTCTTTTACTGGAGATTTAATGTCTGTGCTGCTGTAATTCCAGTATCCAGACCAAATGCGTCTGAAGCATGCAAGGTAACCGGGCTCATATCATTAAGGGAAAAAGCCTGACATACATTTACTGTTTCTCCTGGCTGGATTTCTTTCATAAATGCATCAACAGCCTCATCACTGTTTGCCGGAATAGCTGCTTCAAGAGCCGCATCATTCTGATAAGCGGTAAGATTTACATCTACCATAGCACTGGAAGAACTTTCTCCGTTATTTGTGTAGTCATAGTAGACGAGAAGGCAGGGCTCACCGCCAAAGTCTGTGGAAACTACATTTCTGGTATAGTGGATAGAGAAACGCTGGTTGGAAAGATCAATGGTTCCATCAGATGTGGCAGGCGTCTGGACCACAGAATCAGCTGGACCATCGGTTCCCTCTGCTGTGGAGTCGGAATCCGCCAGAGCCTGGCTGATCTCATCCTCTACACTTTTGAAATTGGCGGACATGATCTTTACTGTTTCATCATCAAGAGCTGTAACCTTCCATTGGCCGTTTACTTTGATCATAGGATAAACAATGTCTGTTTCACTGAATTTGTCTTCCAGGCTGGAGGCTTTTTCCATTAAAATAGAAGCAAGCTTGTCCTGGGTTTCCTGTTCCGTAAGACTCTCGCCGGAAAAGGCGCTGGAAACAATCTGACGAAGGAATTCGGTTACAGTTTCACGGTAGATATCAGATCCGTCTACATAGCGGATCCGCGCAGTGACTTCAGCAGTGCCGTCTTGAAAACTGAAACGTGTCTTTGTGATCTTCCAGGTCATTTTGGCATTGATGGATTTGAAGAAGCTTTCGTAGGTGGCGTTTCGCACATCTGCATTGTCAAGAGCGGAAAGATCGGCGCTCTGGAGCATACTTTCCATTGTGTCGAAATCAAGGCTCTGGATGCCGGTAAGATATTTATCCAATTCTTTGGCTGGCTGGCTGCGTTCGTAGAAATAGTAGCCAATGGTTGCGCCGGCGACAAGGATAAGAATAAGCAGAAGCAGAATGCGTCCGGCCTTTCCTTTTCTTTTTTTCTTTGGAACAGGGTGTTCATCTGGCATATTTAGTTGTTTTTCTTCCATGTTTCCTCCTTGTTAGGTTTAGAGCCTGTTTGAAAGATCATTCCCGCAATCTGCACGCCCCACTTGCGGTATATTTCGCCCGAATTCGGTTGTCTTAGAGCGGCTACGGCGCCCTCATCCGGATAAAATCTCTCATAAATCGTGACGCACATCTTGTAGAAAGCCTTTTTCAAACATGCTCTGGCGATGTCTATGCTATTATAATTTCATAAATTGACCGTCTGTAAAAAATTTCACATATAAATCTGTGTGACATCTTTTTTATTATAGTATACTCTTGGAAGAGTGTCAAAGTATTTACAGAGTGTTACTGCTCACTTCGTTCACAGTAACCAGTAACTTTACGGATACTGGGTATTTATGTTAAGATAATAAAAAAGAAGAAAGGCGGAAAAACTATGGGTGCAAAGTATGAAGCTTATATAGAATCAGAGGCGGATGGACTTGATATTTCCGTTCTGGCAGTGGTTCCGGATGAGACACCGTACAAAGGAATCCTGCAGCTTGTTCATGGGATGAGCGAATACAAGGAGCGCTATCTTCCCTTTATGGAATACATGGCTAAAAAAGGCTATGTAAGCGTGATCCACGATCACCGCGGCCATGGGAAAAGTGTGCGGGCGCTGGATGACCTGGGATATATGTATGGCGGCGGCGCGGATGCGGTCCTCAAGGACATTGAGGTGGTGAACCGGGAAATGCACCAGCAGCTTCCGGATCTGCCATTGATCTTATTCGGGCATAGTATGGGTTCGCTGGCCGTGCGCGCTTTTGCAAGAGATCATGATGACTGCATGGACATGCTGATCGTTTGTGGTTCTCCAAGCAAGAATGGGGCAAGATCTCTTGGAGAAGCAATTGCCCATATGGAAAGTGCTGTGTTTGGACCAGCCCACAAGAGTAAAGTTATCGAAACCCTTTCCTTTGCCGGAAATGTGATGCGCTTCCGCAAGGACAAAAACTGTACTTCTTGGATCTGTGCCAATAAGGCAGCAGCTCAGGAATACTCCGATTCTGAACTTTGTGGCTTTACGTTTACAGATGATGGCTATCTGGCACTTTTTGAGCTGATGAAGCGTGCTTACGACGTAAAGCACTGGCACTGCACCAGACCGAAAATGCCCGTGCTTTTTGTCAGTGGTTCTGATGATCCCTGTATGATCAACGTGCGTCATTTTGCAAAAGCAGTGCAGGATATGCGGCGCGCCGGTTATGTAGACGTGAAAGGCAAGCTGTATCCGGGAATGCGCCACGAAATTCTGAATGAGACAGACCGGAAGCGGGTTTATCATGACATTGCCTTCTATATAAAGAAAAAGGGTTTTTGAGAAAACACGTCCATTATGCATAAGATGCTCTATTTTGCACATACTCACAGAAATACAGTGTGAAATGGAGAACTATATGAGAAAAAAAGGCTGGATTCTGCTGCTGGTTCTTCTGGGTGTGGCTTTTCTTATGAGCTGCGGCAAAGATACGGAGCCGGATGAAGCAAAAGGGGAACTGGTAAGAATTGAGAGAGAAGGATGCCAAGCTGGTATCCTTCTTTTTTGAATTGGAAAATAGATTGGTCCTGTACAGATTACAGGAATGATTTTTAAAACAGGCTCAAAAGTTTTTTTTAAACATGCTGTAGAGTTATGATAAACAATCTGCGCTTGTGAAACAAACAAATGTCTTTGTATAAAATACACAAAAAATATACCATAATAGCACTGAAAAATAGTACAAGCTTAAAAAATTGCACCGTCACCGTTCTAAAGTTTAAAATGTTACTTGAATAAAGCGAATTGAAATGCTATAATTTTTTTCATATATTATAAAAATGAACTCTGGTCAGAAATCAGTCTGATATGGGTGTGGCGTTTTTGACGGCATCGCTCATAAAGGAAACCGAAATAAATGTTTTCGACCGGAAAAAATAAGGAGGAAAAATGGGAAAGTATTTTGCAAAAAGACTTGGAATGGCGATTCTGACTATCTTTCTGGTAGCCTGTCTTACCTTCCTGCTGATGAATGCTGTACCTGGAAGCCCATGGCTCAGTGAAAAAACACCTTCTGAGACCACACTGGCTGCGCTGAATGCCAAATATGGACTGGATAAGCCGGTCTATGTACAGTTGTTTATGTATCTGAAAAATATTCTTCACGGTGACTTCGGTGTATCACTTAAGATGCAGAAGAACCGTGCAGTTCTTGACATTATCGTGGATATGTTCCCGGTATCTGCCAAGGTAGGTGCACTTGCACTTGCATGGGCGATTCTGGTGGGTGTACCTCTTGGCTGTCTTGCCGCATTTAAGAGAGGCAAGCTGACAGACAGCATTCTTCGTGTGATCTGTACACTTGGAATCTCCATGCCAAGCTTCGTTGTGGCATCTGTTCTTCTGGTAACCCTGACTGGAAACAATGCACTGAATCTGTTTCCGTCTATTTTTGATCCGTCGCAGGGATGGCGCGCCTATGTACTGCCATGCTTTGCCCTGGGCTTTTACCCAATGTGCTATACAGCACGTCAGACACGTTCTGCCATGCTGGATTCCTTAAGCCAGGAGTACATTAAGACAGCCCGCGCCAAAGGTCTGAAGAACAAAAAGATTATTTTCAAGCATGCTCTTAGAAATGCACTGATTCCGGTTATTACATACTTAGGACCGCAGGTGGCCTTTACTCTTTGTGGTGGTTTTGTTGTAGAGAGCGTATTCTCAATTCCAGGACTTGGACGTTACTTCGTACAGTCCATCCAGAACCGTGATTATCCGGTTATTATGGGAACTACCATTTTCCTGGCAGCATTTATTATTCTGATGAACCTGGTTGTAGACCTCCTTTATAAGGTTGCTGACCCGAGAATCAGCCTTGCGAAAGGAGGAGAATGATCGTGGCAGAAGATAAGAAGATTAAGAAATGTCCGGTGAGTCTTCAGCCGGATATTGAGAACCTCCTTCAGGATTTAAGTCCGGATGATTTTGCATCTGCGTCCAGACAGGAGAAGGATGATTTTATTCAGGACCGCCAGAGTGTTTCCTACTGGAAAGATGCCTGGAGAAGATTAAAGAAAAATGTGGTGGCTATGGTTGCACTTGGTGTGATCGTATTCCTGTTTTTATTTGCCTTTGTGGGCCCGCTTCTGATCCCATATGGTTATGACGAGTTTAACAAAGGTGCTGAGAACCTTTATCCCTATCACTACACACTGGAGGACACCCAGCGTGTGAACGACGAGATCGCTTCCAGAACCCAGTCCGATGTAGTGGATGTAGATGAAATGATCGCCCAGGCGAAAGCAGAAGCTGAGAAAAAGGGCGAGAAATTTACAAAGAAAGATGAAGCAGTTATCCGTGCAAAAGCAAAAGTTGCTGCAAAACCTTCAGAAGACTCTTCTGAGGAGCAGAGTGTAGATGAGGATTCCGTCCGCAAGGAGCTTGGAATCAAGAAGCATATTTTCGGTTATTCCCAGGCAGAGCTTGAACGCAAGGCAAATGGGGAAAAAGTATTTCCACATGTATTTGGTACTGACATGTATGGCCGTGATATTCTGGTCCGTGTTATGTATGGTGCCCGTGTTTCCATGTCTGTCGGCGTATTCGCAGCCATCCTGGTACTGGTGATCGGCGCTCTTTATGGTGCTATTTCCGGTTACTGCGGCGGCAAGGTGGACGCAGTGATGCAGCGTATTGTTGAACTTATTTATGCAGTTCCGGAGATGCTGGTTGTCCTTCTGATTGCAACTGCACTGAAGCCAATCCTTACTGACTATGTGAATTCATCAGGAACCAGTCCTATGAAATCCTTTGTCAATGTACTTGGACCGAACCTGATCTCCATGTTTATTGCATTTGGCCTGTTATACTGGGTTACCATGAGTCGTATTATCCGTGGCCAGGTACTTCAGCTGAAACAGCAGGAATATGTAACCGCAGCAAGAGCACTTGGTGCATCTGGCGGCAGAATCATCCGCCGTCATCTGCTTCCAAACTGTATCGGACAGATCGTTGTTACTACCTGCCTGCAGATACCGTCTGCAATTTTCCTGGAATCCTTCTTATCCTACCTTGGAGTTGGTGTTTCTGCACCTCTTCCAAGCCTTGGATCCATGGCAACAGACGCACTTAGCGGTATGTACACTTATACTTACAGACTGATCGTACCTTCCGTGATCCTGAGCATTATGATCCTTGCATTCAACCTGTTTGGCGATGGACTTCGCGATGCTCTTGATCCGAAGCTGAAGAAATAAGAGAGGAGGAGAACAATGTCTGAACAGAAAAATAAATTGCTGGAAGTAAAAGACCTGAAAGTCTCCTTCTTTACCCCGGCCGGCGAGGTAAAAGCCGTTGGCGGTATCTCCTATGACCTTGATTATGGCGAAGTTATGGGAGTTGTTGGAGAATCTGGTTCTGGAAAGAGCCAGGAGGCATATTCTATTATGGGGCTTCTTCAGTCCCCAGGTAAAGTTATCGGAGGCTCCATTACCTTCGAGGGAAAAGATGTCCTTTCTTTTTCCAAGGAAGAGATGACTGCGTTCCGCGGAAACAAAGTAGCTATGATTTTCCAGAATCCCATGACCTGTCTGAATCCGGTTTACACCATCGGAAATCAGCTTGTGGAAGCTCTTCGTGCCCATGATAAGAAAATCAGCAAAGAAGAAGCCCAGAAACGTGCCATGGAAATGATGGAACTGGTTGGAATCAATAATGTGGAGAAGCGTATGAAGCAGTATCCACACGAGTTTTCCGGCGGTATGCGACAGCGTGTCATGATCGCTATGGGACTGATCTGCCATCCGCAGCTTCTGATCGCAGATGAGCCGACCACAGCCCTTGATGTTACCATTCAGGCACAGATCCTTGACTTGATGAAGGATCTTCAGAAAAAGACCGGAATGGGAATCATTTTCATCACACACAACCTTGGTGTTGTGGCAGATATCTGTGACAAGGTATCCGTTATGTATGCAGGTAAAATTGTGGAGCAGGGACCTGTAGATGACATTTTCTACGAGCCTGCACATCCATATACAAAGGGTCTTCTTCGTTCCATGCCCCGTGTTGATGCCGAGAGCTATGAAAGACTGATCCCAATCGAGGGAACCCCGGTTGATATGCTGAATCCGCCGGAAGGATGTCCGTTTGCTCCACGTTGTGAGCATTGCATGAAGATCTGTCTGAAGAAAATGCCTCCTTACGTGGAAGTGGGCGAGAAACATCGTTCCGCCTGCTGGCTTCGGGTTCAGGAGCTTATGAACAAGGAGGAGAAATAAATGGCAGAAGAAAAGAAGCTTCTTGAAATTGAGAATTTACGAAAATATTTTCCGGTAAATGGCATAAAAGGTCCGGGGGTACAGGCTGTACAGGATGTTTCCCTTTATATCAAAAAAGGTGAAACACTCGGTCTTGTAGGAGAGTCCGGATGTGGAAAGACCACACTGGGAAGAACGATTCTTCGCCTTTATGAGCCAACCGGAGGAAAGATTATTTATGATGGCGAAACCATTTACGACAATCCTCTGGATAAAGACGGCAAACCTCTTGGAAAAGCCAAAGCTGCCAAAATGCTTCCCTACAGAAGAAAAATGCAGATCATTTTCCAGGATCCGTCCGCTTCCCTGGATCCTCGAATGACAGTTGGTGAGATCATTGGAGAGGCCATTGATATCCACAAGCTTGCAGCGAGTAAGAAAGACCGCGCTGACATGATCAAAGAGCTGCTGGCGCAGGTTGGATTAAATACAGAGCATGCAAACCGTTATCCACATGAGTTTTCCGGCGGTCAGCAGCAGCGTGTTGGTATTGCCCGTGCCCTTGCAGTAAAACCGGAGTTCATCGTCTGTGACGAGCCGATTTCCGCATTGGATGTTTCTATCCAGTCACAGGTGGTAAACATGCTGGAGGACATGCAGGAGCAGATGGGTCTGACTTATCTGTTCATTGCCCATGATCTTTCCGTTGTCCGTCATATTTCCAACAGAATCGGTGTTATGTATCTTGGCTCTCTTGTTGAGTTGGGCGAGAGCTATGAGCTGAACAGACATCCGATCCATCCATATACACAGACCCTGCTTTCCGCAGTTCCGGTTCCGGATCCAAAGCTGAGCCGGACAAGAAAGCGTATTATTCTGGAAGGAGACGTGCCAAGTCCTATGAATCCGCCAAGCGGATGCCGTTTCCACACCAGATGTCCATATGCCACTGAAAAGTGCAGCCAGGTAACTCCTGTGTTCAGAGAGCATGAGCCGGGCCACTGGGCAGCCTGCCATTTGCTGGACAAATAAAGGAAGTTTAGGTATTTCGTTCTTCTTCACGGAAGAGCTGATGAATACAAGCGTCGATTCTCATCTCTCATGCGGCGCAAAAAAGCATAAAGGAGGAAATGTAATGAGAAGAAAATTTATGTCTATGGCACTGACTGCAGCTATGGTATTAAGCATGGCAGCAACTCCTGTATTCGCCGAGGATACAGCATCTGACGAAGGATTCAACCTGAACCTTTGTATCGCATCTGAACCACAGACAATTGACCCTGCACTGAACTCTGCAGTTGATGGAGCTATCATGTGCAACCATATGTTCGAAGGTCTGGCTAAATGGGTAAATGATGGTGAAGGAAATGCTGTCACAGCTCCTGGACAGGCTGAGTCCTGGGAAAAGGCCGAGAACGAAGATGGTACAGTTACTTACACTGTTAAACTTCGTGACGGAATCAAATGGTCTGATGGACAGGCTGTAACAGCTGGTGACTTCGTTTATGCATGGCAGCGTCTAGCAAATCCTGAGACAGCAGCAGATTACTGCTACATGATCGATATGGTAAAAGGATATGACGCAGTTGCTGACGGAAGTGCGGATCCAAGCACTCTTGGAATTACAGCAGTTGATGATCAGACTCTTCAGATCGATCTTACCTATGACTGCCCGTATTTCGAAGAAATCATGGCATTCCCGGCAACCTTCCCGGTTCGTCAGGATATGGTAGAGAGCAGTGACAACTGGACATTTGATCCAAGCACATACATTGGCAATGGACCATACAAAATGACAGAGTGGTCTCACAATGCTTACATCTCCATGGAGAAAAACGAGAACTACTATGACTATGAGAATCTTGGACCGGATACTATCAAGTTTACACTTCTTGATGACAACAACGCAATGCTCAAAGGTTACAACAACGGAGAGCTTGATTTCATCGAGAACCTTCCTGTAGACGAGATCCCGACCTACCTTGCTTCTGGCGAGCTTGAGATTGGTGACTATCTTGGAACCTACTATGTATGCTTCAACACAGAGGACGAAGTTTTCTCTGACCCTAACATCCGTAAAGCGTTCTCACTTGTAATCGACCGTAACTACATCGTAGAGAACGTTTCTCAGGCTGGTGAGGTTCCGGCTGACGGATATGTACCGAACGGTGTAAATGATGCAGCTGGTGCTGGTAGTGATGACTTCCGTACAGTAGGCGGTTCTTACTACAGCATTTCCGATGAGGATTATGAGGCTAACTGCGAAGAGGCCCGTCAGCTTCTTGCAGACGCTGGTTATCCGAACGGCGAAGGCTTCCCGACTGTAGAGTATCTGTACAACACAGCTGATAACCACAAGAAGATCGGTGAGGCTCTTCAGAACATGTGGCAGACAGAGCTTGGTGTAACTGTTAACTTGAACAACCAGGATTGGAACGTATTCCTTCAGAACAGAAAAGATGGTAACTTCCAGATCGCCCGTAACGGCTGGATCGCAGACTACAACGATCCTTGCTCATTCCTGGATATGTGGTACACAGACGGCGGTAACAACGACGCTCAGTACTCTAACCCAGACTATGATGCAGCTATCGATGCAGCAAAAGCTACTTCTGATCCGGAAGAGCGTATGAAAGCATTCCACGAAGCTGAGGATATCCTCATTGGACAGGACAGCGTACTTGCTCCAATCTACTTCTATACACAGCCATATATGCTCAATCCAGACATTGACGGCATGTACTACACACCACTTGGATACTTCTTCTTCGGTTATACAAGTAAGAAATAATCAAGTTAAAAGAATATAAGTCTTTTGGTATTACTTAAATGTGATGCAGAAGAAAATGACAGGCATTCGGAATTTTTCCGGGTGCCTGTTTTTTTGAGCAGCAACGAAAGCAGGATAAAATTTGCGAAGCTGTTTTATTCTGTTGACCGATTATGCATGATAGCGGTATAATAAACAGATAATGGTTATTGAACCAGACAGGAGGAACATATGATGAGAGCCAGCGGTATTTTATTGCCTATATCCAGTATCCCTTCCAACTATGGAATCGGATGTTTTTCTAAAGAAGCTTACGCTTTTGTAGATCAGCTTGCAGAAGCGGGTCAGAAATACTGGCAGATCCTGCCACTTGGACCTACCGGATACGGGGATTCCCCTTACCAGTCTTTTTCCACATTTGCAGGAAATCCTTATTTCATTGATCTGGAGGAATTGATCCAGAGAGACCTTCTCACAGCAGCAGAATGTGCAGAATGTGACTGGGGCGGCAGCAAAAGCTATGTGGACTATGAGAAGGTTTATCTTTCCAGATTTTCCCTTCTTCGGAAGGCTTACAGACGTTTTTACCAGATGGATGGGAAAGAAAAGGAGCTTCAGCTGATCCGTGAGGAGATGGAAGCCTTTGAGAAAGAACAGGGCTTCTGGCTTGCAGATTATTGTCTTTATATGGCAATAAAGGACAGCCTGGAGGGAATTTCCTGGAATCAGTGGCCGGAGGACTTAAAGACACGTAAGCCGGAGGCACTTGCTAAGGCAAGAGAGGAGCTGAAGGAAGATATCAGCTTCTATGCCTTTCAGCAGTTCTGGTTCTACCGCCAGTGGAACCGGCTGAAGAAATATGCAAATGACAGAGGTATTAAGATCATAGGTGATCTTCCTATCTATGTGGCTTTTGATGGCGCAGATGCATGGGCGAACCCGGATCTGTTCCAGTTTGATGAGGAGGCTACACCGGCAGCAGTGGCAGGATGTCCTCCAGACGCTTTTTCTGCAACCGGTCAGCTGTGGGGAAATCCGCTTTATAATTGGGAATATCACAGAAAAACAGGCTATAACTGGTGGATTCTTCGTATGACTCACTGTATGAAGCTGTACGACAAGGTCCGGATCGATCATTTCCGCGGTTTTGACGAGTACTGGTCAGTTCCCTATGGAGATAAGACCGCTGAGAACGGAAAGTGGGAAAAAGGTCCTGGAATAGAATTGTTCGAGGTTCTGGAGGAGAAAATTAAGGATCTGGATGTGATCGCAGAGGATCTGGGATTCCTTACAGACAGTGTCAGGGAGCTTCTGGCAGAATCCGGATATCCGGGTATGAAGGTGCTTCAGTTTGCCTTTGATGAAAGCGGCGAGAGCGTATATCTTCCTTTCCGATATGACAAAAACTGCATTGTATACACTGGAACCCACGACAATGAGACTACGAAGGGCTGGCTTGGGAACCTTACCCAGTCAAACAGAGCCTACGTGAACCAGTACACAGCCTGTGAGGAGAAAGACACAGATGAATGTGTATGGGGGCTTATCCGGGCGGCACAGTCCTCAGTAGCAGAAGTGTGCGTAGTACCTTTGCAGGATTATCTCTGTCTTGGAAATGAAGCGAGAATGAATACGCCTTCTACTTTGGGAGACAACTGGAAATGGCGTCTTACAAGAGGTCAGCTTACGGATGAGATCATTCACAGAATTAACGCCATGACCAGATTATACGGACGAATCCAGGAGAATAAGAAGTAAGATGAAGAGACTGATCAGATTTTTGAAGGGCTATGAGAAAGAAAGTTTTCTGGCTCCTTTGTTCAAAATGCTGGAGGCCACCTTTGAGCTGATCGTGCCTCTGGTTGTTGCCAGAATCATGGATATCGGCATTAAGAATCAGGACAATGTCTATATCTGGCACCAGTGTGTGATCATGGTACTGCTTGGAGTGATCGGCCTTGCATGTTCTCTGATTGCACAGTATTTTTCTGCAAAGGCAGCCATGGGATTCAGCACTGCCCTTCGCAAGGAGCTTTTTTCCCATATCAGCAGACTTTCTTACAGAGAACTGGATATGCTTGGAACTCCTACCCTTGTGACAAGGATCACCAATGATGTGAATCAGGCACAGACTGGTGTGAACATGGTACTTCGTCTGTTCCTTCGTTCTCCTTTTATTGTTGTGGGTGCAGTGATCATGTCCTTTACCATTGATGTGAAGATTGGCCTGATCTTCCTGATTGCGGTTCCGGTGATCTCCATTGTAATTTACGGAATTATGCGCACAACAGTGCCAATTTACAAAAAGGCTCAGTCATTCCTGGACAGGATTTCCCTGATTACCAGAGAGAATCATGTGGGTGCCAGAGTAGTAAGGGCTTTTGGAAGACAGCAGGAAGAATATAAAGAATTTTCAGAAGTAAACGACGATTACACCAAGGTGCAGGTAAGAGCGGGAAAAATTTCCGCACTTCTGAATCCTGCCACTACGGTTATCATGAACTTTGCCATTATCGGAATCCTCTGGTATGGAAGCAAGGAAGTGTCTGTGGGTATTCTTACACAGGGGGAAGTGGTTGCCCTTGTAAACTATATGAACCAGATCCTGATCGCACTGATCGCTCTTGCAAACCTGATCGTGGCAGTGACAAAGGCTATGGCTTCCGGTGTGCGTCTGAATGAGGTGCTGGATACACAGCCGTCTCTCACGGATCAGGGCAATAGTGTTCAGAAAGAAAATGCAGGCGCTGCAAGAGTTGTCTTTGAAGATGTGAGCTTTACCTATGCAGGCAGCAAGGAGCCGGCGCTTTCCCATATTTCCTTTACGGCAAAACCAGGTGAGACCATCGGTATCATTGGTGGTACCGGATGTGGTAAATCCACTCTGGTCAATCTGATCCCACGCTTCTATGACGTAACTTCCGGTAATGTGGTAATTGATGGAAATAATGTAAAAGAATATCCATTTTCACAGCTTCGTAAAAAGGTGGGGATGGTACCACAACAGGCAGTTCTGTTTAAGGGAACCATCCGTGACAATATGAAATGGGGCAAAGAGGACGCTTCCGAAGAAGAAATCCAGCGGGCTCTTTCCATTGCGCAGGCAAGTGGTTTTGTAAAAAGTAAGCCGGAGGGCTTAAATACCATGGTAAGTCAGGGCGGCGCCAATCTTTCCGGCGGACAGCGCCAGCGTCTTACCATAGCAAGAGCACTGGTGGGAGATCCGGAGATCCTGATCATGGATGACAGTGCTTCTGCCCTTGACTTTGCCACAGATGCGGCTCTTCGTCATGCCATTCATGAGCAGACAAAGGGAATGACTGTGTTTATCGTTTCCCAGAGAGCAACCTCCATCAAGCAGGCAGATAAGATCCTGGTTCTGGATGATGGTGAGCTGGCTGGTGTGGGAACACACAAAGAGCTTATGGAATCCTGTGAGGTCTACAGAGAAATCTGCCTGTCACAGCTTTCCGAACAGGAGGTGAACCGCTGATGGGAAGGAATAAAGAGACTATGAAGAGGGTACTGAAATTTATCAGCCCTTATAAATCAAAAATTATCATTATGCTTCTGACAGCGCTTGTCACCGTTGGATTTACCCTGTATACACCCATTCTGATTGGTAATGGTGTAGATAATATCGTAGGTCCGGGAAATGTAAATACAGCCGGACTTTTGAAGGTACTTGGAGCTCTGGCTGTGATCGTTGTGGGAAATGCAGTTTCCCAGTGGGTGATGAACCTTCTTACCAATCAGGTTACCTACAGCGTGGTGCAGGATGTGCGAAGCCAGGCGTTTGCCCATCTTCAGGAGGTGCCGGTATCTTATATAGATGCCAATCAGCCAGGAGATATTTTAAGCCGTATTGTTTCTGATGTCAGTCAGTTTTCAGATGGTCTCCTTATGGGCTTTACCCAGCTGTTTACCGGTGTGCTGACCATCTTTGGAACCATTGGATTTATGCTTTCCATCAGTGTGAAGATCACAGTGATCGTTATTTTGCTCACTCCGATTTCCCTGTTCGTGGCAAGCTTTATCGCAGGCAGAACCTTCCGCATGTTTCAGGAGCAGTCCGAGAAGAGAGCGGAGATGACTTCTATTGTGGAAGAGCTTGTTGGAAATCAGAAGATCGTGCAGGCTTTTTCCTATGAGGAGAGAGCTAATGAAAGGTTTGGAAAAGTAAATGAAGAGCTTCGCGTCTGCGGAATCAAAGCAATTTTCTTTTCCTCTATTACAAACCCGTCCACACGTTTTGTAAATGGTCTTGTTTACACAGCAGTTGGAATTTTTGGCGCATTTACAGTAATTAAGGGCGGTATGACTGTGGGACAGCTGACCAGCTTCCTGAACTATGCAAATCAGTATACCAAGCCTTTTAATGAGATTTCCGGCGTTATCACAGAGCTGGAGAATGCGTTGGCATGTGCAAAACGTCTCTTTGACTTTATTGATACACCGGCACAGGAGCCAGATGCGCCAGATGCTTTGGAACTGGAGAAAGCAGACGGTCGTGTAAGCGTGGAGAATGTTTCCTTTTCTTACAGAAAAGAAGTTCCGCTTCTTACTGATATTTCCATTGACGTAAAACCTGGACAGCGGATCGCTATCGTCGGACCTACCGGATGCGGTAAGACCACTATGATCAACCTTCTTATGAGATTCTATGATGTAGATAAGGGTCAGATTAAGGTAAGCGGTTATCCGGTAAGAGAGCTGACAAGAGACAGCCTGAGACGAAACTTTGGTATGGTGCTTCAGGAGACCTGGCTGAAGGCAGGAACCATCCGCGAGAACATTGCCTATGGAAAGCCGGATGCGACTTTGGAAGAGGTTATGGAGGCAGCTAAGCATGCACATGCCCACAGTTTTATCAAGCGTATGCCAAATGGCTATGACACCGTGATTTCAGAGGGCGGTGGAAATATTTCCCAGGGACAGAAGCAGCTTCTTTGCATTGCAAGGGTTATGCTGATGCATCCGGCTATGCTGATCCTGGATGAGGCCACTTCTTCCATTGATACCCGTACTGAGGTGAAGGTGCAGAAGGCTTTTGCAGAGTTGATGGAAGGAAGAACCAGCTTTATTGTAGCACATCGTCTTTCCACTATTCAGGAGGCAGATCTGATTCTGGTCATGAAGGACGGAAATATTATCGAGCAGGGCAGACATGAGGAATTGCTGGCGAAGAAGGGCTTTTATGCGAACTTGTATGAGAGTCAGTTTGCTATTTCATAAGGGGGATGAATATGGAAAATAAGAATCTGGAAGAGACTGATGTAAATGAGAAGCAGGAAGTCGGAAATGGGAAGTCTGCTATGCCTATGAGAACCTGCCTGGTTATGATTCTGGCAGGGGTTTATGTGGCTTATCTGGGTGTTTCTCTTTGCCAGAATGTAATAAATGGTGCTGAGGGCAGCAGTCCTGGCTTTATGGTTGCGGGAGTGATTTTTATTGTGCTTGGCGTGGCTTTCGTGATCAATGGAATCCGCGGCAGCATAAAGGCTGGCAAGATTCAGAAGGAGTCGAATGCAGAAAGTGAAGCACAGGCTTCTGAGACAGAAATTTCAAGGACAGTTGAATCTAAAATGGAAAGTACTTCATCCTTGAATAAGAAAATGTCTATTGCTGACCGCGCTAATCTGGTTAGCCAGTTAGGGGATGCGACAGAGGATGAAGAATAGAGAGTATTGTTTTTTGAAAAGAAATTGATATATTAGATAGTGTTAATATATGTATGAAAAATGAGTGGTGTAGTTATTTCGAGAACGATGTACTAGTTTGCAGACCGGGCGGTTACTTTTGCGTTTTATGATTATAACAGCACGAAATTACGAATACAATACTAAATATAAAAAAACAGGCTTCTGAATGAGTGATAATCAATCAGAAGTCTGTTTTTTGTTGAAATACACGCTCTAGCGCCGTTTCCTGCGCCTGCGTTTCCCGCTTGGGTTATGTAGGGTGGACCAGCAGAATGCCTGCACCAACAGGATTCCCGCTGTGACTCCGATGCTGTCGATTCCCACATCACGTACAGAAGGTCCGCGGTCTGCCACAAAGGACTGGTGGTATTCATCAAAGCCTGCGAAGCCTACGCATATGGTGCCTGCCAGCAGGATCAGCCAGATACCTCTTACTCCGTAAACATAAAGTGGGAAAGAAATGGCAATGGCAAGCAGACAGTACTCTGTCATGTGAGCTGCTTTTCGCACATAAAATTCGATGGAGCTGGCAGAATAGGCGAGCTCGTCATAAGTTTTGTTTTCGTTGAGAACTTCATTCTTGGTTTCCACAATCTGGTAGCTGACTTCATAGCTTAGGGCTCCGGACACCTCCCCTGTCTGGGCTGAAAATGAATAGATCAGATACATCATCAGAATTGCAGGAAGAAAAGAAAGAGGTTTCAGTAAATGGATTAAAATTTTCTTCATGGGGTTTACTATAACACGGGAAAATAAGATTGTAAAGAAAAAGGTGATTTGACAAGGCTTTGAAAAAACAATAAAACCAGAGCAAGCAGGAGGGAGACAGGAGGGCAAAGAACTTGTTATTTACAGGAATCTATGCTAAAATTGTTGAAGTATGAAAAGCAGCGAGATACTTGGTGTGGAGAGACTCTTGCAGACGGGTATCGTGTTGCTATAAAGAACGCACAATGGAGACCAGGAGGAAAAAGAAAGGTATGAGTTTAGCTGATCATATTTTTATAGATATGTGTAAAGACGTAATTGAGAACGGAACCAGTACAGAAGGGGAGAAGGTCCGGCCGGTGTGGGAGGATGGCACTTCTGCTTATACGATCAAACGTTTTGGTGTTGTGAACCGTTATGATCTGAGAAAAGAATTTCCAGCGCTGACCCTTCGTAAGACCGCATTAAAGAGTGCTATGGATGAGATCCTCTGGATCTGGCAGAAGAAATCAAACAACATCCATGACCTTCACAGCCATATCTGGGATAGCTGGGCTGACGAGAATGGCTCCATTGGAAAAGCGTATGGTTATCAGCTGGGTGTGAAGCATCAGTACAAAGAAGGCATGATGGATCAGGTAGACCGTGTTCTTTATGATCTGAAGAATAATCCATACAGCCGTCGTATTATGACCAATATTTATGTGCATGAAGATCTTCATGAGATGAATCTTTACCCATGTGCTTACTCTATGACCTTCAATGTAACAAAGGAGCCTGGAAAGGACAAGCTGACTTTAAATGCCATTTTGAACCAGCGCTCCCAGGATATCCTGGCTGCAAATAACTGGAATGTATGCCAGTATTCCCTGTTGTTGATGATGATCGCACAGTGCTGTGACATGGAAGCCGGTGAGCTGGTACATGTGATCGCGGATTGTCATATTTATGACAGACATGTTCCGGTTATCAAGGAGCTGATTTCCAGGACACCTTATCCGGCACCGACTGTGAAACTGAATCCGAATGTGAAGAATTTTTATGATTTTACCACGGATGATCTGATCGTGGAGAATTATCAGACCTGGCCTCAGATTAAAAATATTCCGATTGCCATTTAAACATGGAGTAAATGAGAAAGGGTTCCAATGCCGCATGCGTTTCAGATATGGTGAGGCTGCTGTAGCGGGCTACGGCAACCGAATTTGGGCAAAATCTCCCGCAAAGTGGGGCGTGCAGATTGCGGGAATGATTTTTAGACACGCTCTAGGAGTTCGTATAAAGGAGATTATAAGAAATGAAAATAATAGTAGCTGCTGACAAAAACTGGGGAATTGGAAAAGACAATAAGCTTCTTGTGAGCATTCCGGCGGATATGAAAATGTTTCGTCAGGAGACCACCGGGAAGGTTTGTGTTATGGGAAGAAAGACCCTGGAGAGTTTCCCAGGAGGGCTTCCTCTTAAAAACCGTACAAACATCGTTCTTACCAGAAATGAGAATTACAAAGTGAAAGATGCCATAATCGTTCATTCTATTGAAGAGCTTATGGAAGAACTGAAAAAGTATCCGGCAGAAGATGTATACTGCATCGGCGGCGATACTATCTATAAGCAGCTTCTTCCTTATTGCGATGCTGCTCAGGTGACCAAGATCGATTTTGCCTATATTGCAGACAGTTATTTTCCGAATCTGGATGAAGATCCACAGTGGCATGTGGCAGCAGAGAGTGAAGAGCAGACATATTTTGATCTGGAATATAAGTTTGTGAGATATGAAAGAAATAAATAAGCGGGAAAATATAATGTGTTTTTCAAAAAAATCAGTTCTGCCATCATGACAGAACTGATTTTTGTTATGTGCTGTGTAGAGCGTGTTTGAAAAAATACGAAAAATGGGAAGCTTAAGGAATTATTCAATAACCTTCAGCCATCCCTCTGGAGCCTGGATGCGTCCCATCTGGATTCCGGTAAGGGTCTCATACAGCTTCTTGGTGATCGGTCCCATCTCGTTCATGCCGCTTGGGAAGCAGATCTCTTTGCCGTGGTCAACGATCTTTCCAACAGGAGAGATAACAGCAGCAGTACCGCAAAGACCGCACTCTGCAAAATCTTTCACTTCGTCGAAGTATACTTCTCTTTCCTCAGCCTCAAGTCCAAGGTACTCTTTCGCAACGTAGATCAGAGAACGACGTGTGATGGATGGAAGGATACTGTCAGACTTCGGAGTAACAACCTTGCCGTCTTTTGTTACGAATAAGAAGTTTGCTCCGCCTGTCTCTTCAACCTTGGTACGAGTCTTGGAATCAAGATACATGTTCTCATCGAATCCGTTCTTATGAGCGTCAACAATCGCATGAAGGCTCATTGCGTAGTTAAGACCAGCTTTGATATGACCGGTACCATTTGGTGCAGCACGGTCAAAGTCGCTGACACGGATTGTAATCGGCTTAGCGCCGCCTTTGAAGTATGGTCCGACAGGTGTGGTGAATACACGGAACTGATACTCGCTGGCAGGTTTTACACCGATAACAGCATCGCTTCCAAACATGTACGGACGTACATATAAAGTAGCACCAGAACCATATGGCGGAACATATGCTGCATTTGCTTTAATTGTCTGAACAACTGCGTCAACAAAACGGTCTTTCGGGAATACAGGCATTTCCAGTCTTGCGGCGGAATGCTCCATACGCTCACCGTTCAGGTCAGGACGGAAAGTAACGATATGTCCGTCTTCTGTAGTATATGCTTTCATACCCTCAAAAACAGTCTGTGCATACTGAAGGACACCTGCACACTCACTGATGGTAACCATATCATCTGTGGTAAGGCCTCCCTCATCCCACTTGCCGTCTTTATAATTGGATACATAACGGTAGTCTGTTTTTACATAACCAAAGCCCAGGTTGCCCCAGTCAATGTTCTTTTTTTCCATAACAATTTCCTCCTAGCGTGGTTTTTGGGGGGAGATTCTTATTGTGAATCCCCAATGTTTTTACTATTGTAAAACTTTTACGTGTGAAATTCAATGGGAAAAGCAGATTTTTTAAGTGATTTTCCTGTGAAAAAGGTTACAAAAAGTATAATGTGTTTATATTTTATGGTGTCTTGTTTTTTGAGGGGGATTTTTGTATAATGATAAAACAAGCGTTGTGAAATAAAATATCCGGAGGAAAAGATGGGATATAACGAATTTGATGAACTTGGAGATAAGATCCAGAGCATCATTGACAGTGCAGTAAATGAAAAAAATTACCAGAAACTGAGCCAGAGTATTAATCAGGCGCTGAATAAGGCTATTGATAATGGGAGTGATGCCCTTCGGGATGCGCTTAATAATACTGTGGGCAGTGGGAAATATACCAATTACCGCAGCGGCAGTTCTTATGATTACAGAGAGAATCGGTCCTGGGATTTTCAGAAGGATGGAAAGAAAAAACGGAGTACCGGGGAGGATCATGGAACTGGTTATCAAGGATATGCCGGTGCGAAAGGGAATGATTTGCGTAATGGAAACTTCCAGAGAAATGGTACAGGCAGGCAGGATACCAATCACCAGAATTCGGATCTGGCGTTGTATTTACCGACGAATGGAATCAAGGTCGGGGGAATTCTGAAGACAGTGTTTGGTGGGATTCTTACTGGAACATTTGGAATTGCTACAATGGTAGTTGGGGGAATTGGAGCTGGCTTTAGCAGCAGTGTAATGCTTGGAATTTCGGCTGTTCTGGCGGCATTTACGGTCGGCGGAGGTATTCTTCTTGGACAGGGCTGCAGCAGTCTTACCAGTTTAAGCCGCCGAAACAAGTATATCAAGGCTCTTGGCACTCACACCTACTGCAATTTCCAGCAGCTGGCACAGGCAGTCGGCAAGCCGGTGAAATTTGTAAAAAAAGATATCAAACGTATGATAAGCAAAGGCTGGTTCCTTCAGGGACATGTTGATAAACAGGAAACCTGCCTGATCACAAGTAATGAGACTTACGACCAATATGTAAGCACTCAGAAGCGGCTGGAAGAAAGAAATCATCAGCAGGATGAAGAGCGTGCACGCCAGGAGGCAGCGCTTCGTCAGCAGGCAGAGGAAAAAGAAAGGCAGAAATTTAACCAGCATGAACAGGCAGATGCCCGGGCGTGTGTGGAAGCAGAACGGGATGCTGCGGAAAGAATCAGACTTTCCCCGGAAGTCCGGCAGGTTCTGGACAAGGGAAATGACTTTCTTGATAAAATCCACCGCAGCAATGATGCCATTCCAGGAGAAGAGATTTCCAGAAAAATCTCCCGTATGGAGCTGATCATAGCGAAGATTTTTGAACGCGCCAAGGCTCATCCGGAGATTATTCCGGATTTGAACCGCCTTATGGATTATTATCTTCCTATGACCGTGAAGCTTTTGAATGCATATGAAGAAATGGACAGCCAGCCGGTTCAGGGAGAGAATATTACTTCTTCCAAGAAAGAAATCGAAGAGACTATTGATACGCTGAATGTGGCTTTTGAGAAGCTTCTGGATTCCATATTTGAAGACACGGCTATGGATGTATCCAGTGATATTTCTGTTCTGAACACAGTTTTGGCACAGGAAGGGCTGACTGAGGACGAACTTACCCGTATGAGAAAAGAGGCTGAAAAAAACAGGCTCTAGCAGTGTGCGGAATGTTAAGTATATGAAAAGATAAGATTTGCAGCGGGGTTAGAGCGTGTTATAAAAATAACGAAAATGCCAAACTGAAGGCTGCTGATAAATATGGGCAGACCAATACACAAGGAGGATGCTATGGGAAACGAATTTACAGGTTTTGAAGATAACGCACCTACACTTACATTAGAACCGGATTTGGGAGAGCCAAAGGCAGAGATTGCAGCAGAGCCGGAAGCCGAAGCTGTGAAAAAGGAAATGGAACAGACCGTTCTCTCCCCGGAAGAACAGCAGATGGTAGACAGCTTTGCTAAGAAAATTGACATTGAGAATACTAACCAGATCCTCCAGTACGGTGCCGGAACCCAGAAGAAAATGGCTGATTTTTCCGATGCAGCTCTTGAAAATGTACGGACACAGGATCTGGGTGAGGTTGGAGAGCTGATCACCCAGGTGGTAGGCGAGCTTCGCGATTTTGATGCTGCTGAGGAGGAGAAAGGCTTTCTTGGCTTTTTCAAGAAACAGGGCAGCAAGATTGAAAATATGAAGAACCGCTACGCCAAGGCTGAGGTAAATGTGCAGAAGATCACTACCTCCCTTCAGGATCACCAGATGCGTCTCATGAAGGATTCCGCAGTTCTGGAAAAAATGTATGCTCAGAACCTGAACTATTATAAAGAACTGACCATGTACATCCTTGCAGGAAAACAGAAGCTGCAGGAAGTACGGGAGGGAAAATTAAAAGATCTGGAGGCAAAAGCAGCAGTCAGCGGACTTCCGGAGGATGCGCAGGAAGCCAAGGATCTGGACAGTAAGTGCAATCGTTTCGAGAAGAAGCTGCATGATCTGGAACTGACCAGAACCATTTCCCTGCAGACAGCACCGCAGATTCGTCTGGTGCAGAACAATGACACCCTTATGGTAGAAAAAATCCAGACAACCATTGTAAATACCATTCCACTTTGGAAGAGCCAGATGGTGCTGGCACTTGGAATCGCCCATTCCACAGAAGCAGCCCAGGCCCAGCGCCAGGTAACAGACCTGACAAATGAACTTTTGAAGAAAAATGCGGAGGCACTTCACCTTGCATCCACAGAGACTGCCAGGGAATCTGAGCGCGGAATCGTGGATATTGAGACTCTGAAGCAGACCAATCAGGAGCTGATCGCTACTTTGGATGATGTCATGAATATTCAGAAAGAGGGCCGCGCCAAGAGAGCCCAGGCAGAACTGGAAATGCGCAAGATGGAAGAAGACTTGAAGAATAAATTGTTGGAAATCCAGCATTAAATTGCAAAGAAAACAGGCTCTGGAGCCTGTTTGAAAATACTTGCAGAATGCTGTGAAAATAACTGTACAGCAGGGGTGTCAGAGACATCCCTTTTGTGCCTTTTTGCATAGAAAAGTTTGATAAGCGCCTGCGGTGTAAAAGTGAACTGCAAAGAATGCTATCAGTGAACAGTAATCAAAGAATATCATGTTCATAATATATGGAGGAATTTCGTATGTACAGAGACCATACCAAAGTAATTCAGATAGGAAATAAGAAAATTGGAGGCGGAAATCCCATCCTGATCCAGTCTATGACCAATACAAAAACAGAGGATGTGCAGGCAACCGTAGAGCAGATCCTTGCCCTGGAGGCTGCTGGCTGCGACATTATCCGCTGTGCAGTGCCGACCATGGAAGCGGCAAAGGCTCTGAAAGAGATCAAAAAACAAATTCACATTCCGCTGGTAGCAGATATTCATTTTGATTATCGTCTTGCGATTGCGGCCATGGAGAACGGTGCCGACAAGATCCGTATCAATCCCGGAAATATTGGAAGCACAGAGCGTATCAAGGCAGTTGTAGATGTGGCGAAGGAGCGGAATATTCCCATCCGTGTTGGGGTAAACAGCGGTTCTCTTGAGAAAGAACTGGTGGAGAAATATCACGGTGTTACCGCAGAAGGTCTGGTAGAAAGCGCCCTTGACAAGGTGCACATTATTGAAGAGCTTGGCTACGACAATCTGGTGATCAGCATCAAATCTTCTGATGTTATGATGTGCGCCAGGGCTCACGAACTGATTGCGGAACAGACCAGTTATCCTCTCCATGTGGGAATTACAGAGGCAGGAACCCTTTATTCTGGAAATATCAAATCTGCCATAGGGCTTGGTATTATTTTATACCAGGGAATCGGTGACACGATCCGCGTCTCCCTGACTGGTGCCCCTCTGGAAGAGATAAAATCTGCCAGACGTATCCTAAAAACCCTTGGACTTCGCAAAGGCGGCGTGGAAGTAGTATCCTGTCCAACCTGCGGGCGCACCCAGATCGATCTGATCGGTCTTGCAAATAAAGTAGAAACTATGGTGCAGGATATCCCTCTTGACATTAAAGTAGCTGTTATGGGCTGTGTGGTAAACGGCCCGGGAGAGGCGAAAGAAGCCGATATCGGAATTGCAGGCGGCGTAGGTGTAGGTCTTCTGATCAAAGGCGGTGAGATTGTGAAGAAAGTGCCGGAAGACCAGCTGCTGGATACCTTGAGAGAAGAATTGATGAACTGGGATAGCAATAAGACACAGAAATGACAGAAGGTGTATATTCTATAAATGGAAAAAGAATTTTTTGACGTATTTCCAAACTTAAAATTAAAACAGGAATTAAGTGAACTTCTGGAAGAGGTGATCGTCACCAAGGTTGCCTGCAACTCTGCCAAAACCTGTGTCCGGGTTTACCTGAAAAGCGACCGCTGGATCCATAAAAAGCATATTTTCAGCCTGGAAGAGCAGATTCAGAGACAGTGCTTTCCTGGTCTTGAAGTGAGTGTGAAGGTAATCGAGAAGTTCCATCTGTCCAGACAGTACACGCCAAAGAATTTCCTGGATACCTACCGCTCCAGCATGGAACTGGAGCTTCGCAATTACAACATGCTGGAATACAATCTGTTCAAGCAGGCACAGATCACATTTCCAGAAGATGACTGCCTGAATATGGCACTTCCGGATTCTGTGATTTCCAGACAGAAAAGTGAGATACTTATTGAATATCTTCACAAAGTATTCTGCGAGCGTTGCGGAATGGACCTGAAAGTTTCTCTGGATTATGTGCAGACGGAGGAGAGCAGGTACCGCAAAAATGCAGCTATCCAGATCCGTCAGGAAGTAGCTAATGTGCTGAAGCATGCCAGACTTTCCACAGAAGAAGAGAGCGCAGCACCAGCTCCTGCAGCTGAGGAAAAAACAGGAAAAGAGGCCGCAGCCGGCAAGACATCCGCTGCCAGGTCGGAGAAGAAAGCAGAGGCAGCCAGTGAAAAGAAGCCTTTCGAGAAAAAGCCATTCGAAAAGAAAGGCAAATGGGGCGATTTCCGTGGTGGCTTCCGCAAGGATCCAAATCCGGATGTTATTTATGGAAGAGATTTCGAGGACGAGCCTATTCCATTGGAAAATATTGTGCAGGAAATGGGAGAGGTTATCATCCGCTGCCAGGTTATGGATGTGGAAGCGAGAGAGATTCGAAATGAGAAGACCATACTGATTTTCCCAGTTACGGACTTCACAGATTCCATCACAGTAAAAATGTTCCTGCGCAATGAGCAGGTGCCGGAGATCAAAGAGCATGTGAAAAAAGGTGCCTTCCTGAAAATCAAAGGCGTTACTTCTATTGACCGTTTCGATGGTGAGCTTACCATAGGCTCCATCTCCGGAATTAAGAAAATCTCCGATTTCCGCAGCTCCAGAGTGGACACCAGCCCTCAGAAGCGTGTGGAACTTCACTGTCATACGAAAATGAGCGATATGGATGGTGTAACCGAGGCAAAAGCGCTGGTAAAACGTGCCTACGAGTGGGGGCATCCTGCCATTGCCATCACAGATCATGGTGTGGTGCAGGCTTTCCCGGAGGCAAACCATTGCTTTGATGCGTGGGGAGGCTGCGTGCCAAAGGATTCTGATTTTAAGGTGCTTTACGGTATGGAGGCCTATCTGGTAGACGACTTAAAGGGTATGGTCACCAACCCGAAAAAACAGTCCCTGGACGGAAGATTCGTGGTTTTCGACATTGAGACCACAGGATTTTCCCCCCTTACCTGTAAGATCATTGAAATTGGTGCTGTATTGGTGGAAAATGGAAAGATCACAGATCGTTTTTCCACATTTGTTAATCCTCAGGTTCCAATTCCATTTCGAATTGAGCAGCTGACCAGTATTAATGACAGCATGGTTATGAATGCCCGTCCAATTGAAGAAATTTTACCGGAATTCCTGAAATTTTGTGAAGGAGCTACAATGGTAGCCCACAACGCAGATTTCGATATGAGTTTTATTATAGAGAATTGTAACCGCATGGGCATCCCAAATGATTTCACCTATGTGGATACGGTAGGTATGGCACGATTCCTGCTGCCTGCGCTGAACCGTTTTAAGCTGGATACCGTTGCCAAGGCAGTTGGCGTTTCCCTAGATCATCACCATCGTGCAGTTGATGACGCAGAGTGTACGGCACGTATTTTCGAGAAATTCGTGGGAATGTGCAGGGAAAGAGATATTACGGATGTAGACAAGCTGAATGAGCAGGGAAAGGTTTCCCCGGACACCATTAAGAAACTGCCTACTTACCATGCCGTTATTTTCATGCGGAATGAGACCGGCCGTATCAATCTGTACAAGCTGGTAAGCCAGTCCCATATCAAGTACTTTAACCACAGACCCCGTGTGCCAAAGAGCGTGTTTGAGGCACATCGGGAGGGACTTCTTATTGGAAGTGCCTGCGAGGCTGGTGAGCTTTACCAGGCTCTTTTGCGCAATGCACCGGAGCAGGAAATCGCAAGGCTGGTAAGCTTTTATGATTATCTGGAAATCCAGCCCCTTGGGAACAATATGTTCATGGTGGAGGATGAAAAGAATGATACGATTCATTCGAAAGAGGATCTGATTGAGATCAACAAAAAAATTGTAAAGCTTGGTGAACAGTTTAACAAGCCGGTTGTTGCTACCTGTGACGTTCACTTTATGGATCCCCAGGATGAAATCTACCGTCGTATTATCATGGCTGGAAGCGGCTTCAAGGATGCCGACAATCAGGCACCTCTTTATCTTCGCACTACTGAGGAAATGCTGGAGGAGTTTTCCTATCTGGGAAGCGAGAAGGCAGAGGAAGTGGTAATTACAAATACAGTGAAGATTGCGGATATGATAGAGAAAATGTCACCGATCCATCCGGATAAATATCCGCCGGTTATTGAGAATTCTGACCAGGACTTAAAGGATATGTGTTTCCAGAAAGCCCATGAAATGTATGGTGAAGTGCTTCCCAAGATCGTAGAAGACCGTCTGGACAAAGAGCTGAATTCCATTATTTCCAATGGATATGCGGTGATGTATATTATTGCCCAGAAGCTGGTGTGGAAGTCCAATGCAGATGGTTATCTGGTGGGCTCCCGAGGGTCTGTAGGTTCTTCTTTAGCGGCTACCATGTCTGGTATTACAGAGGTAAATCCTCTGCCACCCCATTATCTGTGCCCCAATCCGGAGTGTAAGTACAGTGACTTTGATTCTCCGGAGATCAAGGCTTTTTCCGGTATGGCGGGATGCGATATGCCAGACAGGATCTGTCCAAAGTGCGGCACCAGGATGACCAAACAGGGCTTTGACATTCCCTTTGAGACCTTCCTTGGATTCAAAGGAGATAAGGAGCCTGATATTGACCTGAACTTCTCAGGAGAGTATCAGTCCAATGCCCATCATTATACAGAGGTTATATTCGGAAAAGGTCAGACCTTCAAGGCGGGAACCATCGGTACCCTTGCGGATAAAACCGCATTCGGATATGTAAAGAACTATTTTGAAGAGCGGGGACAGCACAAGCGTTCCTGCGAGATCAACCGTATTGTACAGGGGTGTACCGGTATCCGGCGAAGCACCGGACAGCATCCTGGCGGAATTATTGTACTCCCAATGGGAGAGGAAATAGAGAAATTTACCCCGGTCCAGTACCCGGCGAACGATTCCAGCAGTGGATTTATCACCACCCATTTTGACTACCATTCCATTGATGGAAACCTGCTGAAGCTGGATATTCTGGGACACGATGATCCCACCATGATCCGTACCCTTGAGGATATGACAGACCTGAATGCAAGAGAGGTTCCTCTTGATGACAAGGCGGTTATGTCACTTTTTGCCAGTACAGAAGCTCTTGGAATTGATCCGAAGGATATCGGCGGCTGCAAGCTTGGCTGTCTGGGAATTCCAGAATTTGGTACTGATTTCGCCATGCAGATGCTTGTGGATACCAAGCCGAAATATTTTTCTGATCTGGTCCGTATTGCCGGACTTTCCCACGGTACGGATGTATGGCTGGGAAATGCGCAGACACTGATCGAAGAGGGAAAAGCTACTATTTCCACGGCAATCTGTACCCGAGATGATATTATGATCTACCTGATCGGTCAGGGTGTGGAAAGTGGTCTTGCCTTTACTATTATGGAGAGCGTCCGTAAAGGAAAAGGTCTCCGAGATGAGTGGATCACCACTATGAAAGAACACGGCGTTCCGGACTGGTACATCTGGTCCTGCAAAAAAATCAAATACATGTTCCCGAAAGCCCATGCGGCAGCTTACGTTATGATGGCATACAGAATCGCCTGGTTCAAGGTATTCCAGCCGCTGGCTTATTACGGTGCATATTTCAGTATCCGTGCCACAGCTTTTTCCTATGAACTGATGTGTATGGGAAAAGAAAAGCTGGAGTTTTATATGGCAGAGATACGCAAGAAAGGGGACGCTGCATCCAAAAAAGAGCAGGATACCCTGAAAGATATGCGTATTGTCCAGGAAATGTATGCAAGAGGTTATGATTTTATGCCCATTGATATTTACCGGGCGAAGGCACATCGTTTCCAGATCATAGAAGGAAAACTGATGCCGTCCATTGATTCTATAGAAGGTCTTGGAGATAAGGCGGCAGATGCTGTAGTGGATGCTGCTGTACAGGGAAGATTTCTTTCCAAGGATGATTTCCGTGACAGGACCAAGGTCAGCAAGACCGTAATTGATCTGATGGATAAACTTGGATTATTTGGAGATATTCCACAGTCCAATCAGATTTCATTGTTTGATTTCTAACGCTGGTTAAATAAGAGTAATATGAATTTAGGAGGTTCCATGAAAACAGAAGAACTGCGCTACCTACAACGTCTGGCGGAGCTCTACCCCACTATCGGGAAGGCTTCTACAGAGATCATCAACCTTCAGTCCATTCTCAATCTTCCAAAAGGCACCGAGCATTTTCTTTCCGATATCCACGGAGAGTACGAAGCTTTTTCCCATGTGCTTCGAAACGGTTCGGGAGCTGTGCGAAAGAAGATAGATGATGTATTTGGACATACCTTAAGCAACAGTGACAAGCGTTCCCTGGCAACTCTCGTGTATTACCCGAAGGAAAAAATTGCCTATGTGAAGAAAAAAGAGTCTGATATGCAGAACTGGTACAAGATCACCCTGTACCGTCTTATTGAAGTGTGCAAGACAACTGCCTCCAAATATACCAGATCCAAGGTTCGTAGGGCATTGCCTTCGGATTATGCATATGTGATCGAAGAGCTGATCACGGAGAAAGCAGAAGTTCTGGATAAAGAGGCTTATTACGATTCCATTGTGGATACCATTATAGATATCGGCAGGGCAGAGAACTTCATTATCGCTCTTGCTGAACTGATCCAGAGACTGGTTGTAGACCACCTTCATGTGCTTGGAGATATATATGACAGAGGTCCCGGTCCTCATTTTATTATGGACAGACTGATGGATTATCATTCTCTGGATATTCAGTGGGGAAACCATGATGTGGTATGGATGGGCGCCGCTGTAGGACAGGCTGCCTGTATGGCCACAGTGATCCGTAACAGTATCCGTTACGGCAATCTGGATATTCTGGAGGATGGTTATGGAATCAATATGATGCCTCTTGCTGCTTTTGCCATGGAGGTTTACGGGGATGATCCCTGCCAGGTATTTGAAGTACATGGCAATCCTTCCAATTACAATGCTCTTGAGAAAGAGCTGAGCAGGAAAATGCACAAAGCCATTTCCATTATCCAGTTTAAGCTGGAAGGGGTACTGGCGAAAGAACATCCGGATTTTCATATGGAGAATCGATGCGTTCTGGAGGGGATTGATCCGGAGAAGGGCACTGTGCAGCTGCCGGATGGAAGTATGCATAATCTTCTGGACACCCATTTTCCAACCATTGACTGGGAACATCCTTATGAGCTGACAGATGGGGAAAAAGAAGTAGTGGAGCGCCTGAGCTCAGCATTTCGAAACTGCGAGAAGCTTCAGAACCACATGCAGCTGCTTCTGGATAAAGGCGGCCTTTATAAGACCTATAACGGGAACCTTCTTTTCCATGGAAGTATTCCGCTGAACGAGGATGGAACTCTGAAAGAAGTTGAGATTTACGGTGAGACTTGTAAAGGCAAGGCACTTTATGATAAACTGGAAGCCTACGTAAGAAAAGCTTTTTTTACCGTAGATGAGAAGGAGAAGAAAGCAAGCCAGGATATTCTGTGGTATATCTGGGCCGGGCCTAATTCTCCCCTTTATGGAAAAGATAAAATGACTACCTTCGAGCGTTATTTTATCGCAGATAAAGAGACACACAAAGAGAAAAAGAATGCCTACTATCACCTCTGGGAAAAAGAAGAGGTAGTAAATCGTATGCTGGAAGAATTCGGGCTGGATCCGGATGAGGGGCATATTATCAATGGTCACGTGCCTGTTCATCAGCTGGAGGGAGAGAATCCGGTGAAATGTGATGGCAAGGTGATCGTAATTGACGGTGGTTTTTGTGAGGCATACCGGAATGTGACCGGTATTGCCGGATATACTCTTGTTTACAGTTCCTATGGTCTGAGCCTGACTGCCCATGAGCCTTTTACTTCGGCGGAAGATGCAGTGGAAACAGAGAGGGACATTGTGTCCAACCGTGTGGCTGTCCGCTATAATCCAAGGCGTGCCCTTGTGGGAGATACGGATAACGGTAAGGCACTGAAAGAACGAATTCAGGAGCTGAAACAGCTTTTGGATGCCTACAGAAAAGGCGTTATAAAGGAGAAAAAATAAGGAGACTAAGGAAAAATGGGTGGAATTTTTGGTGTTGCGTCAAAGTCTGATTGTGTAATGGATCTTTTTTTTGGAATTGATTATCACTCCCATCTGGGTACAAGAAGGGGCGGAATGACCGTTTATAGCAGGAGCAGTGGATTTAACCGCGTGATCCATAATATTGAGAACTCACCGTTCCGTACCAAATTTGACAAAGATGTGGCAGAGATGGAAGGCAATCTTGGAATAGGCTGTATTTCTGACAATGAACCGCAGCCTCTTCTGGTGCGTTCCCATCTGGGAAATTTTGCAATTACAACAGTAGGCAAGATCAATAATATAGAAGCTTTGGTAGAGAAATGCTTCAAAGACGGGCATACCCATTTTCTGGAGATGAGCGGTGGCAGTGTGAATCCTACAGAGGTGACTGCAGCGCTGATCAATCAGAAGGATAGTATTGTTGAGGGAATCCGCTATGCACAGGAGATGATCGAGGGCTCTATGACCCTTCTTCTTATGACAGGGGAGGGCATTTACGCAGCACGCGACCGTTATGGAAGAACTCCTCTTGTAATCGGCAAGAAGGAAGATGCATGCTGTGCTTCTTTTGAAAGTCATGCCTACATTAATCTTGGCTATGAAGACCTGAAAGAGCTGGGACCTGGAGAGATTGATTTTATTACCCCGGAGGGAGCCCAGGTTCTGCAGAAGCCAGGAGACAAGATGCGAATCTGTTCTTTCCTCTGGGTATATTATGGATATCCAACCTCCACTTATGAGGGGGTAAATGTAGAGGAAATGCGTTACAAATGCGGCGATATTCTGGCAGGAAGAGATGCCGGAGAAGTGAATCCGGATCTGGTTGCAGGAGTACCGGATTCCGGTATTGCACATGCCATCGGCTATGCTAACCGCTCTGGTGTGCCGTTTGCCCGTCCGTTTATTAAATATACGCCCACATGGCCAAGATCTTTTATGCCGACTCAGCAGAGCCAGCGAAATCTTATCGCCAGAATGAAACTGATCCCAGTACATAAACTGATCAAAGATAAAAGCCTCCTTATGATTGACGACTCTATCGTAAGAGGTACCCAGCTTCGTGAGACAACAGAATTCCTCTATAACAATGGTGCTAAGGAGGTTCATATCAGACCTGCCTGCCCGCCGCTTTTATATGGATGTAAGTACCTGAATTTCTCACGCTCTAAGTCAGAGATGGATCTGATCACAAGAAGGATCATTGCGAAACGTGAAGGGGACAATGTATCAGACAGGATTTTGCAGGATTATGCAAATCCGGATTCTACAAACTACAAAGAAATGCTGGAAGAAATCCGCAAGGAACTGAATTTTACATCCCTGAAATATCATCGTCTGGATGATCTGAAGAAGTCAATTGATATTGAACCGTGCAAGCTTTGCACTTATTGCTGGAACGGACAGGAATAAACAGGAGGTGACTGCCTGTGAAAAAGCACAACAAAGATGTACTAAAAGCAACGCTGTTTGCCCTGATTGCCATATTTATCATGATTGGAGCAGCGGGGCTTCTGTTTGCCGAACATAAGAAAAAGATTCAGAAGGAGCAGCAGAAGAAGGCTGCCATTGAGGCTCTGGAAAGGGTGCCCACAGTGACACCGACTCCAGCGGCTACAGCTACGCCCACACCGGAGCCTACAGCCACAGTGACACCGACTCCAGTGATTACCAGGGCACCGGCGTTCATGGCTAGTGATTATATGGGAACCTGGTACAGCAAGGATGGACTGGTGACACTGTCTATAGACGACCTTACCCTGAAGTCTGTTACTTTTACTTTTTCTCAGGCTGGTGACAATGCCGGCACTAAGGTTTCGGAAGCTTCGGATACTGCAAAAGTGGCTGGAAATGCAGCAAAGCTTTCCTTTACAGATTCCTGGGGAAACCAGGTGCGTGGAAATATGACCTTTGATCAGGGCAGACTTTATCTGCGCCTTAATACAGCTTCCGCTGCAGAGGGTGCCGGGGTGACACCAAAGGTAGATGGGGTCCTTACAAGGGAGAAAGCCGCTTCTGTGACACAGGCACCTTCCGTGACTCCGGCTGATAATACAGATAAAACGGATCTCTCTTCCAGGGATTATATATTCCCGGACAGCAACAGCCGATACCTTACAGATGAGGATTTGTCAGGCTATTCATCTGATCAGCTGGAACTGGCGAAAAATGAAATTTATGCCCGACATGGCAGGAAATTTGTGACACAGAGAATTGCGGATTATTTTAACAGTAAATCCTGGTATAAGGGAACTGTGGAGCCGGAGACCTTTGATGCAGATACTTCTGTGTTTAATGAATATGAAGTCGCAAATATTCAGAAAATTGCAGATACGGAAGGAAAGCTTCGAAGTGAGGGAAAGTAACGGATATATGAAAAGTACTTTACGGAATGTTACGGGTGAATGGTAATAACTTTATTTATGGTATACAAAATGAGGGGGAAATCGCATCCCCCTCATTTTGTATCTGCTGTGTACCTTTACAATTACGGCATTTTTTTATTATCAGTACGCCCAACCAGATAGTCAATGCTGGTTTCATAATAATTTGCAAGGCGGATCAGCATTTCGATTGGAATGTTCCTGGAGCCAGTTTCGTAGTGGGAGTAGGAACGCTGGCTGATGTGAAGGATATCACTGATCTGCTTCTGGGACAGATCAGCGTCTGTCCGAAGGTCTTGAATTCTCTGAAATTTCATAGGTTCACCTCTTTTTCTTCTGTAGAGTCTGCAGGGACCAAATGTAACGAACAACGAAAACCGTCTGTCCCCGAATCCTTTCAGAAAGTATAAATCAGAACGAAATGCACTATTGCAATTCAGAGCAAAATGGGCTATAATGAATTTTATATATCTTTTAATCATATCTTTTTAACTTTTATTCTTTTTTATTCCAGAGATACATTGAAATGGCAGAGCAGATTCGTATATGGGGAAGGACTGTATCTGCAGAAAGGGATAAGATTGTTTGCAAGTGTTTTATCAGCGGCGATTTCCGGAATGGAAGTCTGCCCGGTTCAGGTGGAAGCTGATGTAAGCAGCGGTCTGCCTTGTTTTACCATGGTTGGATTTCCCAGCACCCAGGTGAAAGAAGCACAGGACAGAGTGCGCACAGCGTTAAAAAATAATGGGATCAGTCTGCCGCCTAAGAAGGTGACGGTGAATCTGGCACCTGCTGATCTGCGAAAAGAAGGGGCCGGTTTTGACCTGCCCGTGGCAGCAGCAGTGCTGGCAGCATCGGGATTTATAGAACCACAGCTTCTTCGGAATGTAATGGTGGTTGGCGAACTCAGTCTGAATGGGGAGGTAAGAAGTGTATCCGGAGTGCTGCCAAGAGTGATCCGGGCAAGGGAACTGGGATGCCGGTATTGTATCATTCCGTTTGAAAATCTGGCAGAAGGAGCTCTGGTGAAGGATATGAAAGTGGTCGGAGTCCAAAATATAAAAGAAGTTTTGAAGCTTGTCTCAGATCCGGATGCATTTGGAAAAGAAAATCAGTTTTCAGAGGAAAATTCAGAAGAGAATCAGGCAGAAGAGAATCTGGTGGATTTCGGGGAAATCTGTGGTCAGGAGAGTGCCAGAAGAGCTGCTGAGATTGCAGTCAGCGGATTTCACAACATCCTGTTTATCGGCCCTCCGGGCACTGGGAAGACCATGCTTGCCAAAAGAATACCTACGATCATGCCCTCTCTTACTTTTGAAGAAAGCCTGGAGCTTACAAAAATCTACAGCATTGCCGGACTTTTAAGTTCAAAGAGACCATTAATTAAGGCAAGACCCTTTCGAAGTCCGCATCATACCAGTTCGTCTGCAGCTCTGGCTGGAGGCGGAAGGATCCCGGGTCCCGGTGAAGTGACCCTGGCTCACAGAGGCGTTCTGTTTCTGGATGAAATGCCGGAATTTGCAAGAGGCAGCCTGGAAGTGCTGCGACAGCCCCTGGAGGACAAGCAGATCCAGCTGTCAAGGGCAAGTGGAACGTACGTGTTTCCGGCGGGATTTATTCTGGTAGCAGCCATGAACCCTTGTCCCTGCGGCTATTATCCGGATATGAATAAATGCAGGTGCACACCTGGCGAGGTGAGTCATTATCTTCATAAGCTGAGCCAGCCCCTTCTGGAGCGGATCGATCTATGTGCAGATGTGCCGCCTGTTAATTTTTCCCAGATCTCAGGAGAAAAGTCAGGAGAAAGTTCTGCCCTTATCCGGAAAAGAGTGGAAAAAGCCAGAAGAATACAGCAGAAACGCTACCAGAATGAGAAAATCTGTTTCAACGGAGAACTGTCCGGGAAGCAGATCCGGAAATACTGTGTGCTGACAGAGAATGCCTTTCAGGTGGCAAAAAATGCTTTTGAGCTTATGGAACTCAGTGCAAGATCCTATCACCGGATTCTGAAGGTTTCACGCACCATTGCGGATATGGAAGGAGAGGAACTGATACACACAAGACATGTTGCAGAAGCCCTTACTTACAAAGCATTTGATAAGAAGTACAGAAGCTGAATGAATTTATTCATAAAACCGCACGCAGGGAGGTATTTTAGTATGGAAGCAATGCAGAAAATCAAATGTTTAACTATAGAGGATTCCAATTTTCCAGATCGTTTGAGAAAAATTTCCGGAATGCCAAAAAAACTGTACTACATCGGAAACCTGCCAGATCCGAAGAAGCCTGCTGCAGCAGTGGTAGGTGCCCGCATGTGCAGTCCTTATGGCAGATGTCAGGCATTTAAATATGCAAGAACCATGGCAAGCTACGGTGTGCAGATCATCAGTGGAATGGCAAGAGGGATTGATGCAGAGGGGCATAAAGGTGCACTGGATACGGACACTCCTACTTTTGCAGTACTGGGAAGCGGAGTGGACGTGTGTTATCCCAATTCCAACAGATGGCTTTATCAGCGGATCCTGGAAAAAGGCGGCGGGATCATCAGTGAGCTTCCCCCGGGCTCTCCGCCTGTGAACTGGGCGTTTCCGGCAAGAAACCGGATCATCAGCGGACTTTCCGATGCTGTTCTTGTGGTAGAAGCCAAGGAACAGAGTGGTTCTCTGATCACTGCAAACTTTGCCCTGGAACATGGACACAGTGTTTATGCCCTTCCGGGAGCTGTGACAGAGGAACTGAGCAGAGGCTGCAACAAACTGATCTTCGATGGTGCAGGAATCGCTTACAGCCCGGAAATCATGCTTATGGAATGGGGAATCGAGGCAAAAAACAGAACTCAAAATGTGGAAAAAAAGAAGTTGGGGCTTGCGCCGGATTTGGATTTGGTGTATAGTGGTCTCGATTTACGACCTGAAAATCTGGATAATTTAATACGAAAAACCGGTTTTTCAGCATCAAAAGTCTGTGCTCTTCTGACAGAACTTCAGCTAATGGGGCTTGTGGGAGAGACAGGCAGACAATACTACAGAATATCAGGGGGATAATTTGTAGTGTATGTAGACTGAATACAAAGTAGGAGAGGTAGTATGGCTAAATATCTGGTGATAGTTGAGTCACCTGCAAAAGTAAAGACAATAAAGAAATTTCTTGGGGCAAATTATGAGGTAGAGGCATCTAACGGACATGTCCGTGATTTTCCCAAGAGTCAGTTTGGAATAGATGTGGAGAATGATTTCGAGCCGAAATATATAACCATCCGTGGTAAGGGGGAATTGCTTGCCAAACTTCGCAAGGCAGCCAAAAAAGCTGATAAGATTTATCTTGCCACTGACCCTGACCGTGAAGGAGAAGCAATTTCCTGGCACTTGATGCAGGCTCTGAAAGAAGATCCGGATAAAATGCACCGAATCACTTTCAATGAGATCACAAAGACTGCTGTAAAGGATTCCCTGAAGCATGCACGCGGTCTGAATATGAATCTTGTAGATGCACAGCAGGCGAGAAGAATGCTGGACCGTATGGTGGGTTATACCATCAGTCCGCTTCTCTGGGCGAAAGTAAAGAGAGGCTTAAGTGCCGGCCGTGTGCAGTCTGTTGCACTTCGCATCATCTGTGACAGGGAGGAGGAGATTAATTCTTTTATCCCGGAAGAATACTGGAGCCTGAATGGTGAATTCCTTGTGGATGGCGAGAAAAAGCCTCTGGAGGCTAAATTCTACGGAACAGACAAGAAGATGGATATCCACAATAAAGCTGAGATGGATGAGATTCTTAAGGTTCTTGAGAACGAAGAATTTGAGATCTCTGAGGTGAAAAAAGGCGAGAGAATCAAGAATGCTCCGCTTCCTTTTACTACCAGTACCCTGCAGCAGGAGGCATCCAAAACACTGAATTTTTCCACCCAGAAGACGATGCGTCTGGCACAGCAGCTTTATGAGGGCGTTGACATCAAAGGCAACGGTACTGTAGGTGTGATCACATACCTTCGTACTGATTCTGTACGTATTTCTGACGAGGCAGATGCGGCAGCAAGAAGCTACATCGGCAGCCAGTATGGAGAAGAATATGTGTCAGAAACTGCCAAGACAGTGAAGAAGGGCCAGAAGATCCAGGATGCTCATGAGGCTATCCGCCCAACTGATATCAGCCGTACACCTGTACAGATAAAAGAATCCCTTACACGAGATCAGTTCCGTTTGTATCAGCTGATCTGGAAGCGTTTTGCGGCCAGCCGTATGGCTCCTGCAAAGTATGAGACTACCTCTGTAAAAGTGGCTGGTGGAGACTATACGTTCACTGTGTCCGCTTCCAAGGTAGCATTTGACGGCTTCCTTTCGGTATATATGCAGGAAGAGGATATGAAGAAGGGAAATGTGTTAAGCCAGAGTCTGAGTAAAGGCATGAAGCTGAAACTGAAAGAGTTAAAGCCAGAACAGCATTTTACCCAGCCGCCGGCACATTATACAGAGGCTTCCCTGGTAAAGACCATGGAGGAGCTTGGAATCGGCCGTCCGAGTACTTATGCGCCGACCATCACCACCATTATCAGCCGCCGCTATGTTTCCAAGGAGCAGCGTAACCTTTATGTGACAGAGCTGGGCGAGGTGGTAAACAGTATTATGAAGCAGGCGTTCCCAAGCATTGTGGACGTGAATTTCACAGCTACCATGGAGGGACTTCTGGACTGCGTGGAGAATGGTACTGTACAGTGGAAAACAGTAGTCCGGAACTTCTATCCGGATCTGAAACATGATGTGGATGCTGCCCAGGAAGAGCTGGAGAAAGTAGACATCCATGATGAAGAGACCGATGTGATCTGTGATAACTGCGGTCGTCATATGGTGATTAAATATGGTCCTCACGGACGTTTCCTTGCATGCCCGGGATTTCCGGAATGCCGCAATACCAAGCCTTACTATGAAAAGATTGGTGTAGCCTGCCCGAAATGTGGTAAGGAAGTGGTTCTTAAGAAGACGAAGAAAGGCCGTAAGTATTACGGCTGTGAAGATAATCCGGAATGTGACTTTATGTCATGGCAGAAGCCGTCGGATAAGAAATGTCCGGTGTGTGGAAGCTACATGGTGGAAAAAGGAAATAAACTGGTGTGCAGCCAGGAAACCTGCGGCTATGTAGAAGCCAGGCCGAAGGATGAAAAAGAAAATTAAGGTTGCTGTGAAGCTCGCGAACAGTAACAAATTAAGAAGTTTTCGGGAAAGATCCCCTGCAAGGCAGCTGTATTATGTTTTGCAGGGGATTTTTTGAATAAAAGCTCTATTACTTCCATTGTTTGATGAATAGTTTCAAAAACGTGATATTTTCAGAAAAGCTAAACAAAATTGAAAAATAGTAAAAAATAGCTTGTAAATAGTTTGAAAAACGTGTAGTATTAGAATAACAGATAAAGCCAGAGCATGTCTGAAAAGGCTTTCTGCAAAATCTCCTGCAAAGTGGAGCGTACAGATTGCGGGAATGATTTTTTTAATAGGCTCTCATGTAACAAAAGCGAAGGGAGGACAAAATGAGCGTTCAGTTACTTGATAAAACAAGAAAAATCAATAAACTTCTCCATAACAGCAGTTCCAGTAAGGTGGTTTTTAATGATATCTGCCAGGTTCTGATGGACACTTTAAGTTCTAATATTCTGGTTCTCAGCAAGAAAGGCAAGGTGCTTGGTGTAAGTTTTTGCCCGGGAGTTGAGGAAATCCGGGAGCTGATAGCTGATGAGGTGGGCGGTCATGTTGACCCTCTGCTGAATGAGCGCTTTTTAGGAGTATTATCCACCAAAGAGAACGTGAATCTTCAGACACTTGGTTTTGAGCATGTTTCCAGCAGCTATCAGGGAATCATCAATCCTATTGATATTGCAGGAGAACGTCTTGGAACGGTGTTTATGTACCGTAAGGATCGTCCATACGATATTGAGGATATTATTGTAAGTGAATACGGCACCACAGTTGTAGGTCTTGAGATGATGCGGGCTGTACATGAAGAGAATGCCGAGGAAGACCGAAAGAAACAGGTTGTGAAATCTGCTTTTAACACACTTTCTTTCTCTGAACTGGAAGCTATCATCCACATTTTTGATGAGCTTGACGGAGATGAGGGAATTCTTGTTGCCAGCAAGATTGCAGACAGAGTAGGTATTACCAGATCAGTAATCGTAAATGCACTCCGCAAGTTCGAGAGCGCAGGCGTTATTGAGTCCCGGTCATCCGGTATGAAGGGAACCTATATCAAGGTTCTCAATGAAGTGATCTTTGATGAATTAGAAGAGATCAAGGCCCAGAGAAATAAAAAGGCCTGAATGAATTCAATAAATAATAAACAAGTGTATAGAAGAACTGTTTTCCTTCGAACGTGTTTGAAAAAGGCCTTCTGCAAATTGTGAAGTGTAGATTGTGGGAATGATTTTTCAAACACGCTCTGGAGAGCAGTTCTTTTTTTGTGTGTAACAGGAAATTTCGTTGGAATTCACTATTACACAAAAAAGCTTTACCAGGCAGTTTTCAGAAGCGGCCAAGCAGAAAAAAATTCAGAAAATTTTTAAAGTGAGAAAACAAGAGAAAAAAAGAGCATAAAAGAGAATAAAACAGAATATACTTAAAAATACAACTATGAAAAGAGTTGCACAAATAACGATAATTCAATAATATAATGAACAGTGATTAGCACTCAGCAATAATGAGTGCTAGTAAGAAAAAGCAAGCAATTCTAAAGGAGGACATAGATCATGAAATTAGTTCCATTAGGCGACAGAGTTGTATTAAAACAGTTAGAAGCAGAAGAGACAACAAAATCCGGTATCGTTCTTCCGGGACAGGCACAGGAGAAACCACAGCAGGCAGAGGTAATCGCTGTAGGACCTGGCGGAGTCGTTGACGGCAAAGAAGTGAAAATGGAAGTTACTGTAGGCGACAAGGTTATCTATTCCAAATATTCAGGAACAGAGGTTAAGCTTGACGGTGAAGAGTATATCATCGTAAAACAGAGCGATATTCTTGCAATTGTGAAATAAGACATAACCTTATAAATAACTTGAAATCAGGAGGATGATTCATTATGGCAAAAGAGATTAAATATGGCGCAGAAGCCAGAACAGCATTAGAGGCTGGTGTAAATAAACTTGCTGATACCGTAAGAGTAACACTTGGACCGAAAGGAAGAAACGTAGTACTTGATAAACAGTTCGGTGCTCCGCTTATCACAAACGATGGTGTTACAATCGCAAAAGAGATTGAGCTTGAGGATGCTTTCGAGAACATGGGCGCTCAGCTGATCAAGGAAGTTGCATCTAAGACAAATGATGTGGCTGGTGACGGTACTACAACTGCTACTGTACTTGCTCAGGCAATGGTTCACGAAGGAATGAAGAACCTGGCAGCAGGTGCTAACCCGATCGTTATGAGACGCGGTATGAAGAAAGCTACAGATGCTGCTGTAGAAGCAATCAAGAACATGAGCCAGAAAGTAAGCGGAAAGAAACAAATCGCAAACGTTGCATCTATTTCCGCTGGAGATAAAGAAGTTGGAGAGCTTGTTGCAAATGCAATGGAGAAAGTTTCCAACGACGGTGTTATTACTGTAGAAGAGTCCAAGACCATGCACACAGAGCTTGACCTTGTAGAAGGTATGCAGTTTGACCGTGGATATATTTCCGCATACATGTCCACTGATATGGAGAAGATGGAAGCAAACCTTGAGGATCCATATATTCTGATCACAGACAAGAAAATCTCCAACATTCAGGAAGTTCTTCCGCTGCTGGAGCAGATCGTACAGGCTGGAGCAAAACTTCTTATCATCGCTGAGGATGTTGAGGGTGAGGCTCTTACCACTCTGATCGTAAACAAATTAAGAGGAACCTTCCAGGTAGTAGCTGTAAAAGCTCCTGGCTATGGTGACAGAAGAAAAGAAATGCTTCAGGATATCGCAATTCTGACAGGTGGTACTGTAATTTCTGACGAGGTAGGTCTTGAACTGAAAGATGCTACAATGGCTCAGTTAGGACGTGCAAAATCTGTTAAAGTTGCAAAGGAGAATACTGTTATTGTCGATGGTATGGGAGATAAAGAAGCAATTGCCAATCGTGTTGCCCAGATCCGTGCGCAGATTGAGGAGACAAAATCTGATTTCGACAGAGAGAAGCTTCAGGAAAGACTTGCAAAACTTGCAGGCGGTGTAGCGGTGGTTCGTGTTGGTGCAGCTACTGAGACTGAGATGAAAGAAGCAAAACTTCGTATGGAAGATGCTCTTGCAGCTACCAGAGCAGCTGTTGAAGAAGGAATCATTGCAGGAGGTGGTTCTGCATATATCCACGCTTCCAAAGAGGTTGCAAAACTTGCAGCAGATCTTGAGGGAGATGAGAAGACTGGTGCAAACATCATCCTGAAAGCACTGGAAGCTCCGCTGTTCCGTATTGCAGCTAATGCAGGTCTTGAAGGTGCAGTTATCATCAACAAAGTAAGAGAGTCTGAGCCAGGTGTTGGTTTCGATGCTCTGAACGAGAAATATGTAAACATGGTAGACGAGGGAATCCTTGATCCTGCAAAGGTTACAAGAAGTGCTCTTCAGAACGCAACAAGTGTTGCTTCTACTCTGCTTACAACTGAGTCTGTTGTTGCAAATATCAAAGAAGATACTCCGGCAATGCCAGCTGGCGGTCAGGGTATGGGAATGATGTAATTTCCGGTAGCGGAAAACAGAACGGAAAATCCATGAATGGATTTTTGAAAGTATAATTCAGAACTCATAAGGGTCGGTGTCAAAGACGCTGGCCCTTTTGCATTCAATAAAAGTCATTTTTTACAGTAACTGGGCAATATTCCGCGTTTTATCAGGAACGATGTTCACAGGAAAACTTTTGTGTGTTATACTTAAAACAACATGCCGGCTGGCAAAAAAACAAAGGAGAATTGTAATATGAGCGATTTGTATTCTGAGCTGCTTGTAAAAAAAGAGCGGACCGCAAAGGACAGGCTGGTAAAAGGCAGTATCATTGCACTGATCGTGCTTCTGGTACTCGCAGGTCTGTTTATCATGCCCCTGCTTCTGATCGCGGCAATTGTGCTGGGAGTCTGTGCCTATCTTTTTATCTTTCCAGGCACTGATCTGGAATTTGAGTACCTGTTTGTAAACGGAGAACTTGACATTGACAAGATCATGGCAAAGTCCAAGAGAAAAAGAGTAAAAAGCCTGAACATCACAGAATGTGATATTATGGCACCTCTTAACTCACATAGAATGGACTATTACAACAGCAACCAGAAGCTGAAAGTACAGGATTTTTCCTCCGGAAATCCGGAACATAAGCGTTTTGCAATTGTCTGCCGCGATGGCGCAGATACCTGCAAAGTAATTATCGAGCCAGATGAAATATTGGCAAAAACCATGAGAAATACTGCTCCGAGCAAAGTATTTTTAGATTAATTTACTAGATTGACACACTTTTAGTTTTTTGCTACACTAATCTACAAACCAAAGACACAATAAGACAAGGGAGGAAAAGCAATGGGTACTATCATTGGTGAAGGCATTACTTTCGACGACGTCCTTTTAGTTCCGGCGTACTCCAAAGTAATCCCGAATCAAGTTGACGTTTCAACTTACCTTACAAAGAAGATTAAACTGAACATTCCCATGATGAGTGCAGGAATGGACACCGTTACTGAGTACAATATGGCGATTGCCATGGCACGTCAGGGAGGTATCGGTATCATTCACAAGAACATGTCTATCGAGGCGCAGGCAGAAGAGGTGGACAAGGTTAAGCGTTCTGAGAATGGTGTTATCACAGATCCATTTTTCTTATCTCCGGAACATACATTGAAGGATGCCAATGACTTAATGGCGAAATTCCGTATTTCCGGTGTCCCGATCACAGAAGGCAAGAAGCTGGTAGGTATTATTACCAACCGTGATCTGAAGTTTGAGACAGATTTCAGCAAGAAGATCAAAGAGTCCATGACATCTGAGGGACTGATCACAGCCAAAGAAGGTATTACACTGGAAGAGGCGAAAGAGATCCTTGCGAAATCCCGTAAAGAGAAATTACCCATTGTAGATGATGATTTTAACTTAAAAGGACTTATCACCATCAAGGATATTGAGAAACAGATCAAATATCCTCTGGCTGCCAAAGATGAACAGGGACGTCTTCTCTGTGGGGCTGCTGTTGGTATTACCGCCAACGTGCTTGCCCGTGTAGACGCACTTGTGAAGGCAAATGTTGATGTCATCGTTGTTGATTCTGCTCATGGTCATTCTGAGAATATCCTCCGTGCTGTACGAGAGATCAAGGCTGCATATCCGGAGCTGCAGGTTATCGCAGGAAACGTTGCCACAGGAGCCGCTACTAAGGCTCTGATCGATGCTGGTGTAGATGCAGTTAAGGTCGGAATCGGACCTGGTTCTATCTGTACCACCCGTGTAGTTGCTGGTATTGGTGTACCGCAGATCACAGCAGTCATGGATTGCTATGAGGTTGCCAAGAGATATGGTATTCCGATTATTGCAGACGGTGGTATCAAGTATTCAGGCGATGTTACCAAGGCAATCGCAGCTGGTGCAAACGTTTGTATGATGGGAAGCATGTTCGCCGGATGCGATGAGAGCCCGGGAACTTTCGAGTTATATCAGGGAAGAAAATATAAAGTATACCGTGGAATGGGATCCATTGCAGCTATGGAGAATGGCAGCAAGGACCGTTACTTCCAGGAGAATGCCAAGAAGCTTGTTCCGGAAGGTGTGGAAGGACGTGTTGCATACAAGGGACACCTTGAGGACACTGTATTCCAGCTGATCGGAGGACTTCGCTCCGGTATGGGATACTGTGGAGCTGAGAATATTGAAGCACTGAAACAGAATGGTAAATTCGTGAAGATTTCTGCTGCTTCCCTGAAAGAGTCTCACCCACATGACATTCACATTACAAAAGAAGCACCGAACTACAGTGTGGATGACAAATAATGAAAAGAAAATCTGCAAGGCCGTCTTTTTCAAGGCGGCCTTCTTTTAACAAAAGAGAAAAAACAGATAAGGGCGGCAGAATCCGTCAGAGAAATCAGCGTCTGGCATTACTGGTGCTTCTTTTGCTTCTGGTTGTGACAGGAGTGGTTATTCTGATGGTAAGGAAAGGACAGAAGCAGGAGGAAAGTGCAGAGACATTCCAGGAAACGAATGATCATACGAATTATGGACCGGAAGAATGGATGTCCCAGGGTGCTCCCTACATAGATGTACAATTATTGACTCCAAATGAGTATTCCAGGCCTCAGCTGCCCCTGAATGGAGCTGATTACATAGCGATCCATTATACAGCCAATCCCGGTGCCACAGCCCAGAATAACAGGGATTATTTTGAGAATCTTTCCATTTCTCATGAGGCGAAAGTAAGCAGCCATTTTGTAGTAGGACTGGAGGGTGAAGTGATCCAGTGTATTCCTACCTCGGAGATGTCTTATGCGACTAACTCAAGGAATGTGGACAGTATTTCCATTGAGTGCTGTCATAAAGATGATACCGGCGTTTTTGAACAGGAAACTTATGATTCTGTGGTAAAGCTGGCTGCATGGCTGTGCGCCCGATTTGGGCTGACCTCAGAGCAGGTGATCCGGCATTATGATGTGACAGGCAAGGAATGCCCCAAGTATTATGTGGATCATCCGGATGCCTGGGAGCAGATGAAGGCGGATATCAGTGCACAGATCACAATAGATCAGGGCTTGATGGGGATTTCCTGAGAAAAAAGTACGGACTATATCCATAAATTTGCTTATGCAGGCATTGCGACCAGTAACCACAAAAAGTTACTGGTCATTGGTAACGTTCCGCGAGGTGTTTTTTGTGAACAAAGTTCACAGAAAACCCGAGAATCTCAGCGCGAAATCATGCGAATGCATGATTTCTGTGCATCGCGAAGCGTGTTACTGGTCACTCCGTGACCAGTAACCACAAAAAAATTGTACATAAAAGAAAAAGATTTCCCATCTTGAAATAACAAAAAAAATATTGTAGTATAAAAAAGAACTGCATGACTGGCGGATCGTGGGAATACCCACAGGGAGTGCAGTAATATCATTGTGTCGACCGCCTGGGCAGCCTGGAAGAGAGGCTTCCCAGGCGTTTTTTTATACACGCAGCCAACATTTATACTCTTGATGAAAATCTGGTGGCTGCGGTAATATACTCATGTAAATTTCGAAAGGAGAACATCTGCATGGAAATGATAGCATTGGACAAAGAACTGAAGGAAAATTCTTACCCGGGACGAGGAATCATCATTGGACGCAGCGCTGATGGAACGAAGGCAGTTACTGCTTACTTTATTATGGGAAGAAGTGAAAACAGCCGCAACCGTGTATTTGTGGAGGATGGCGAGGGAATCCGCACACAGGCATTTGACCCTTCCAAACTGGTAGATCCAAGCCTGATCATTTATGCACCTGTCCGCGTACTTGGAAATAAAACAATTGTGACAAACGGTGACCAGACAGACACTATTTACGAAGGAATGGATCATCAGCTCACTTTCGAGCAGTCTTTACGTTCCAGAGAGTTTGAGCCAGATGCACCAAACTATACACCACGTATTTCCGGAATTATGCATGTGGAGAACGGCTCTTACAGTTATGCAATGTCCATTTTAAAGAGCAATAATGGAGATCCTTCCTCCTGCAACCGTTACACTTTTGCATATCAGAATGCAAAGGCCGGTGAGGGACATTTTATCCATACTTATAAATGTGATGGAAACCCGCTGCCAAGCTTTGAGGGTGAGCCGAAGCTTGTTCAGATTCCGGATAACATGGATGAGTTTGCAGATATGTTGTGGGCGAGCCTGAATGAAGACAATAAGGTTTCACTTTTTGTGAGATACATTGATATCGAGACTGGTAAATATGAATCAAAAATTATCAACAAGAATCACTGAAAATAAAGCTTTCCGTTTTGGGTAAATTATATTCACAAAACGGAATGCCTCACGGAATAGTACCTACTGAATCGTTACCTTAAAAGATAAAATGGAGGAGATAACCATGAAAGAGTTAGAATTAAAATACGGCTGTAACCCAAATCAGAAACCATCTAAAATATACATGGAAGATGGGAGTGAACTGCCAATTAAAGTACTTTCCGGAAAACCTGGATATATTAACTTTCTGGATGCCTTTAACGGCTGGCAGCTGGTGCGTGATCTGAAAAAGGCAACCGGGCTTCCCGCAGCTACTTCTTTTAAACATGTTTCCCCGGCAGGTGCTTCCATTGGTCTTCCGCTCACAGAGACGCTTGCAAAAATCTACTGGGTAGAGGATATGGACTGGCAGAATTTTTCACCGCTTGCATGTGCATATGCCCGTGCAAGAGGCGCAGACAGAATGTCTTCCTTCGGTGATTTTATTTCCCTTTCTGATGTATGTGACAAAGACACAGCACTTCTGATCAAGAGAGAAGTTTCCGACGGTGTGATCGCTCCTGGTTATACAGAGGAGGCACTTGAGGTCCTGAAACAGAAGAAAAAAGGCAACTACAATGTAATTCAGATCGATCCGGAATATGTACCGGCTCCATTAGAGCATAAGCAGGTGTTCGGCGTTACTTTTGAGCAGGGAAGACAGGAGCTTGCAATTGATGATGAGCTGATTTCCAACATCGTAACTGAGAATAAAGAATTATCTGAGGAAGCAAAGCGTGATATGAAAGTTTCTCTGATCATTCTGAAATACACCCAGTCCAATTCCGTATGCTATGTAAAAGACGGACAGGCAATCGGCGTTGGTGCAGGACAGCAGTCAAGAGTTCACTGTACACGTCTTGCAGGACAGAAAGCAGATAACTGGTTCCTTCGCCAAAGCCCGAAAGTATTGAACCTTCCATTTAAGGAAAGTATTTCAAGAGCTGAGCGCGACAATGCTATTGATGTTTACATTGGCGATGAGTATATGGATGTTCTGGCAGATGGAAACTGGGAAAAGACATTCACAGAGAAACCTGCAGTTTTCACAAAGGAAGAGAAGAGAGCATGGCTGGATCAGATGACAGACGTAACATTAGGATCTGATGCGTTCTTTCCATTCAGCGACAATATTGAGCGAGCTTACAAGAGCGGCGTGAAATATATTGCACAGCCAGGCGGTTCTGTGAGAGATGCAGACGTAATCGATACCTGCAACAAATACAATATAGCAATGGCATTTACCGGAATTAGATTATTCCATCACTAAATCGTGGCTGAAAAATCATTCCTGCAAATTGCGACACATATCTTGCGGAAAGTTTTATTCAAACACGTTTTAAGAAAAAATATTGGATTCTGGACAGAATAATAAAATGAAGTAATAAAAGGTCTTGTACAAAGTGCAAAGAACTGAAAATTCTTATTGCAAGATGAGCCAATAGAGAATCTTCAGATGGAAAAGCAAATTGTACAAGGCTTTTTTATTTAAAATAAGATGTCCTTTATAAATTATTTCCGAAAGAATAAGCGGGATTTTCTTATGAAGTATACAAGAGACAGTGACCGTTTTGTGAGGCAGATTCAGACACAAAAAAAGCTCCGACTAAATCGGAGCTTCAGAGCGATAGACGGGGCTCGAACCCGCGGTCTCGACCTTGGCAAGGTCGCGCGTTACCAACTACGCCACTATCGCATTTATTACTGTCAACTGTTTTCCTCAGCGACAAAATATATAATACAGTATAAAATCTATTTTGTCAAATGTTTTTTTGAAAAAATAAAATAATGTTTTTTTAATAAAAAAACAAAAAGGCTACCATAATAAATGTGAAAAATTTCTAAAAAGTCTGATGGGATTTGAAATAAGAAAATAGCTGTGCTATGATAAACAAAGAGTAGAGGGGAAAATTGAACAGATCAGGAGATATAAATTCATGAAAAAAAGATTTCTGGTTATGGCAGTATGTGTATCTGCATGTATGCCTGTTTCTGCGCTTGGAGCGGAAATAGCCGGTCCGGCCATTTCAGGTACAGCACAGGAAAATACTGATAATAAAGAAGAAACAGTTTCAGAAGAGGCTGTTGGGAAAAAGGATTCCGGGAAAATCGAGGATGAGATCACGGAAGTTCAGGATACTGTCACAGTAGCGGCAGATACAGATGTATTAGATTATCCTGGCAGAAAAGAGGGTTCTGTGATCGGTGAAGTGCTGGAAGAAGATGAAATCAGCCGGACAGGTACTATTGATGATATCTGGAGCAGGATTCTGTTTGAAGATGATAATGGAGAAGAACAGGTGGGATATATTCCAACCTCTGTTTTGGAGGGGTATGAAGATAAGGATCAGGTAGCTTCAGATGCAACCTCAGATGGAGCTGTAGAAGCAGGAATTATACATAAAAGTACAGGAGAGGGCGTATTTGCAGAAGCAGTAGAAGGTGTTACACAGACGGGTGGAAATGCAGGTGTTCTTGAAGGACAGCCGATTATGGTTTCCGCAGACAGCAGCCTTCGTCCACTTGGTGTTTTCCATATTACCCATTACTGCCAGTGCAGCATTTGCTGCGGTCCGTGGGCAAACGGAATCACATCCACAGGTGTGACAGCTACCACGAACCGCACTATTGCAGTAGATCCAACTGTAATTCCTTATGGCTCTAAAGTAGTCATCAATGGACAGGTCTATGTGGCCGAAGACTGCGGCGGCGCCATCAAGAACAACCGCATTGATATTTATATGGGAAGTCACGCGGAAGCATTGAACAGCGGTGTATTTGATGTAGAAGTATATCTTTTGGAAGAGGGGTCATCCGTCCAGAATATAGAAGGGATTCAGGAAGAGAACCAAGAATAATATGAAATTTTTGTGAAAAATTGTGCATATTTAGTTCGAAAATGTACTAGCCAATGCGGTACTTCTAGTGTATAATATTTAGGCAGACACTGCCATGACGTGATTTGTGGGAAATTAGAAGGAAAATATGGCAGATTTACAGGATAACAAATAGATAAGGTGAAAACAAAATTATGGTAAAAGTAAAAATTAGCGACTGGAAAGCTGATTCATCCATGGATGAGGCTTATAAGGCACTTCGTACAAACATTCAGTTTTGCGGTGCTGACAAAAAGGTGATTGCATTTACAAGCTGTACCCCGAACGAAGGAAAGAGTAATGTGACTTTCCATCTTGCAGCTTCCCTTGCAGAGAGTGGTAAATCTGTACTTTTGATTGATGCAGATCTTCGTAAATCCGTTCTTATGGGACGTGTACAGGTTGAGGAAGAGGTGAAGGGCCTGACCCACTACCTGTCCAAGCAGGCGAAACTGCAGGACGTTATCTGCGCAACTAATCTCCCCAAGTTTCACATTATTTTTTCAGGCGTTGTACCGCCGAACCCGGCAGAGCTTTTAGGAAGCAGACAGTTTAAAGACATGATCCGTGTTGTAAGAGATGTATATGATTACATTATCGTAGATACACCGCCTCTTGGACGAGTAATCGACTGTGCAGTTGTGGCGGATTCCTGCGATGGAACTGTCATTGTAATCGAATCCGGCAGTATCAGCTACCATTTTGTACAGGAGATCAAGGGTCAGCTGGAGAAGACCAACTGTCCGATCATCGGTGCGATTTTGAACAAGGTAGATACCAAGGAATATGGTAAATACGGTAAGTATGGTAAATATGGCAAATATGGCAAGTACGGAGAATACGGAAAATACTGATTCGGCATTATTCGAGATTGTTATATGAAGAGATTGGAAATGGGCGAAGCGAATGAAAGGTATTTATGATATTCACTGTCATATTGTTCCGGGAGTAGATGATGGAGCGAAGGATCTTAAGACATCTGTACGCATGCTCCAGAAGGAATATGATGACGGTGTCCGCAACATTATTGCCACTCCGCATTTTCGATATGATATGTTTGAGCCGTCTCTGGAACAGGTTAAGAAGCAGTTCCTTCGTGTGAGGAAGGCTGCCGCTGAGATTGGAGAAGACGGTATTCAGATGTATCTGGGCTGCGAGCTTCATTCCAGCATGGATATGACAGACTGTCTGAAAAAAGGGGAAAGACTTACCATGTCAGGTTCCCGTTATGTGTTAACGGAGTTTCGGACTTCAGACGAAAAGTCCTATATCAGGGAACGGGTGCAGGCATTGATCCGGAAGGGCTATTATCCTATTATTGCACACGTAGAACGCTATCATTCGGTAGTAAAAAGCGGTCTGGATTTTATTGATGAACTCAGGGATATGGGGGCCTATATCCAGATGAATGCGGACAGTATTATTGGTGAGGATGGCTTTATGATCAAGCGTTTCTGCAAGAAAGTAATTAAAGAAGAAATGCTGGATTTTGTAGGGTCTGACGGTCATGATCTGGCCAAACGAACACCTCACATTGGCAAATGTTACGACAAAATTGAAAAAATGATGGGAACGGATTACGCAGATATGATTTTTATCAGCAATCCGGAGTGCATTATAAATAACGAGAGATTTTGACTTTTATATATGGGATGTCGTTGAAAACGATGTATCTGTTTTGAAAAAGTAAAGAAAATTACAGGGTAACGGAGAAGAAGAATGGAAAATCAGGTTACAAATAATAACGATGAAATTGAAATCGATTTAGGTGAGATTTTTCACCTGATTCTTAGCAGGCTGGGAGTGATTATTCTTTCCGGTATCATTCTGGGTGTGATTTCCATTATCGGAACAATGCTTTTTATCACTCCACAGTATGAATCTACTACGAAGATCATGGTGCTGAATAAACAGGACAGCAATACACTGACCAGTGCAGATATGCAGACCAGTACACAGCTGACTAAGGACTATGCGGAACTTATTAAGAGCCGTACAGTTCTTGAAGGTGTAATTGCACAGCTGAATCTTAATATTACCTATCAGCAGCTGCTTGGCAAACTGACCGTAGATACTTCTACAGACAGCCGTATTGTAACGATCATAGTATCTGATGAAGATCCATATACAGCAAGTGAGATGGCCAATGCTATCCGCGATATGGCAGCAGAGCACATTCAGTCAGTTATGGATATTGAGGCGGTTAACGTAGTTGACAGCGCAAACATCCCAAGTGAAAAAGCCAGCCCAAGCCTTGCGAAGAATGGTGTGATCGGTGGACTTTTAGGTGTTATCATTGCAATGGCGATTGTGATCATCATTTATCTTACAAATGATACGATCAAGGTTGAGGAAGATGTAGAGCGTTATCTTGGACTTTCTGTTCTGGGAAGCATTCCATATTCAGAGAAAGAAAGCAGATCCAAGAAACAGAAATCAAGAAAACGTCGCTGATGAAATTGAGTATAAGGAGCTGCAGATATGCGTAAATGGTTGATTGTTTTAATGGCGGCAGTGGCAATAGGAGCGACCGGAATCCTGGGATGGCTGTATATGAGGCAGGATCGCAAGGGACCGGAAATTACCATTGCAGAGAGCAAGAAAAACAGCTACACTTCGGATATGACAACGGAAGATCTTCTGGAAGGAGTAAAAGCTGTTGACAAGAGAGATGGAGATGTTTCAGCCAGCCTGACAGTTGAGAATGTTTATCCAAATGAAAAAGGGGATGAAGTCACAGTTGTTTATGTTGCAAAGGATAACAGTAACAATGTAACAAAGGTAACTTATCATATGACTTCCGAGGGAAATCTTATGGGATTTACTTCAGAAACCAAAACTTCTTCTGACAATACAGATACAGATGTAGAAACGGATGAAGCCCTGCAGGATGAAAATGAGACTGATTCAGAAGATGAAGAAGAACCAGAAATGACAGAAGAAGAAAAAGCGCAGGAAAGGGAAGAAGAAAAGATTGACCAGCTGAACCCGCAGGATCCGCGTTTTTATCTGAATACTTACTACGTTGAAATTGCCAAGGGAACACAGATTGACAGACTGAGTTATGTCAAAGACATTCAAGACGATAAAGATTCAACAAGTGATCTTTATCGTAAGATTCAGATCACTGGAACCGTTGATGTGAATACTCCGGGTACTTATGAACTGACTTATTATGTTGTTGACTCCAATGGTAATGCTTCAAACGGAGCTGTTCTGACAATTGTAGTAAAATAATGATTACTGTGAACGGAGTGAACAGTAATCAATAGCGACTGCTGGTTATGAAAGAACCGGCAGAAAGATTCCTTTTTGACCATGCACATGTACATAGGAGCAAATATATGAGATCTACCATATGGAAGAAGACCCTTATCTGCCTTGGCGCGGTGCTGTTTCTGGAAAGCCCGGCTGTGAGTACGGCGTTTGCATATACAGTAAAGGCAGAGAATACGGATGCTGAAGCGGCCACCAGCAATATCAAGAGTATTTTGCTGATCGGACAGGACAAAAGAGAGGGAGAGTCCCGTCAGCGTTCCGATTCCATGATTCTTGCTACATTGGACAAGGATCAGGGTACTGTAAGCCTGACCTCTTTTATGAGAGATCTTTATGTTGCCATTCCTGGATATTCGACTACTCGTATTAATGCGGCTTACGCATATGGAGAAATGGATCTTTTGGACCAGACTCTGGAAGAAAATTTCGGAGTAAAGATAGATGGAAATGTGGAAGTGGATTTTGAAGTTTTCCAGGTTCTGGTTGACAAGGTTGGAGGAATAGATCTGGAGCTGACTCAGGCAGAAGCAGATTATATCTGCGGACGAGATCAGAGTGTTCTTTACCCTCAGCCCCTTCGAAGCGACTGGAATCTTCAGGAAGGCATGAACCATCTGGATGGAGAACAGGCACTTATCCATGCACGCAACCGTTCTATTGGAAATTCCGATTATCGGAGAACAGAGCGGCAGCAGGAAGTACTTATGGCTGCTTTTGCCAAGATAAAAGATCTGGGAGTTTTTGATATTGCAGGTCTGGTTAAGGATGTTCTTCCAATGGTTACTACGGATCTTTCTTTGTGGGATATAACCGGATATGCCATGGATGTGATGAACATCGGTACAGATGAAATTGCATCATACCGGATTCCGGAGGATGGAGCCTACACACCTCAGACGATTGACGGCATGCAGGTTCTGGTTCCTGATCTTGAGCAGAATCGGCAATATCTTCAGCAGATCCTGTATCACGCAGGTGAATAAGAATTAAAAAGAATTAAGACGGTTCGCACCACACGAACCGTCTTTTACGCTATAATAACGAAATAAAAGCAGCTGTTGAGTTCCTTTGCAGTTACACACTGTCTGCTGAACCATTATAAAAATAAATTATAGAAATATATAGACAGCAATCAGAATTGAAAGCGGGTGGAGGATAAGTGGAATTGCTTGAATGGATACATAATATTGATGCACAGATTCTGCTTTTTATACAGCAGTATTTAAGAAGTGATCTGTTTACCTGGCTGTGGAAGGGAATTACCTTTCTAGGAGACGGAGGCTGGTTCTGGATTGTTTTGGGGCTGCTCTTTCTTTTTCCAAAGAAGACAAGAAAGGCAGGTGTAACCGCACTTCTGGCACTAGCTATAGGGGCAGTGGTTACGAATTTATGCCTTAAGGATCTGGTAGCGCGTATAAGACCTTATGATTCTGTGGAGGGACTTGTGCCTCTGGTTGCCAGGCTGAAGGACTATTCTTTTCCATCAGGTCATACCTGCGCATCTTTTGCCTGTGCAGGCGTATATTATAAAGCCTTTCCTGGAAAATGGGGAAAAGCAGCCATGGTCCTGGCAGTACTGATCGCTTTGTCCCGATTGTACGTGGGAGTACACTATCCTACAGATGTGCTGGCTGGAGCCCTTGTAGGCACTTTTAGTGCGTTGGCGGCGCTGAAGCTAGAGCACGCTCTAGTCAGATATTATGAAGAACGAAAAGCAAAATAAAGATAAGGGAGAATTTATGGAAGAGAAAAAAACACAGACAGTCTGTCCATACGCAAAAAAGTGCGGTGGGTGCCAGTATCAGGGTGTGCCTTATTCCGCACAGCTTAAAAAGAAACAAAATCAGGTACAGGGGCTTTTGAAGAAGTTTGGGAATGTGAAGCCGGTAATTGGAATGAAAGATCCTTATTTTTACCGGAATAAAGTTCATGCTGTATTTGACCGTGACCGGAAGGGAAATATTATTTCTGGAATTTATGAGGCTGGTACCCACAGAGTGGTTTCTATTGAACAGTGTCTGATTGAGGATAAGAAGAGTCAGGAAATCATCCGTACCATTCGGGGAATGCTGAAGTCTTTTAAGATCAAAACATATGATGAGGATACCGGATATGGACTTCTGCGCCATGTACTGGTGCGTCGTGGCTTTTCTACAGGTGAGGTAATGGTAGTACTGGTGGTCGCCTCTCCTATTTTTCCATCCAAGAATAACTTTGTGAAGGCATTAAGAAAAGTTCATCCAGAGATCAGTACTGTGGTATTAAATATTAATGACAAAAATACAAGCATGGTTCTTGGCGAGCGGGAAATCGTGCTTTATGGCAAGGGATTTATCCGTGATACCCTTTGTGGAAAATCCTTCCGTATTTCACCGAAATCCTTCTATCAGGTAAATTCAGTGCAGACCGAAATTCTTTATGGAAAGGCTGTGGAATTTGCAGGGCTGACAGGGAAAGAAAAAGTCATTGATGCATATTGTGGAATTGGCACCATCGGTCTGGTAGCTTCTGGTAAGGCAAGAGAAGTGGTCGGAGTGGAACTGAATAAAGATGCAGTCAGGGATGCAAGGATCAATGCAAGAGAGAATAAGGTGGTAAACATATCTTTCCGCCAGGGTGATGCCGGTGAATTTATGGAGGCAATGGCAGAAGCTGGTGAAAAGGCAGATGTGGTATTTATGGATCCTCCCCGCTCAGGCAGCAGCGAGAAATTCCTGAATTCCGTAATAAAACTCTCTCCGAAGAAAATTGTTTACATTTCCTGTAACCCGGAAACACTTGCAAGAGACCTTAATTTCCTTACGAGAAAAAACTATATAGTTAAAGAAATCCAGCCTGTGGAAATGTTTTGTTTTACAGACCACACAGAAGTGGTGACCTGGCTGGAGCAAAAATAAGAAACTGTTGCTGTTTGCAGGCTGTGCAGCAATGAAAATACATTCTGTAAGAAAAGGTATCCTGTCAGCAGGAAAAAGGAGGTACCTATGATGACGACCATAACTGGAATTATGGAGTGGGTTCTGGAGAATATTGCTGGTTTCGCCATTGTAATTTTTGAGTTTATTGGAGTTGCCATTATTATCTGGAGTGGAATTACCGGATTTATCAAATGGCTGAAACATGCCGGAGATACTGGTGTCTATCTGGCGAGGGGACTTGCCATGGGACTGGAATTTAAAATGGGAAGTGAGATTCTTCGTACTGTAGTGGTACGTGAGTGGAAAGAAATCGGAATTGTAGCCGGAATTATTGCTCTTCGAGCAGCCCTTACGTTCCTGCTTCACTGGGAAATCAAGGAGGAAGAAAAAAGCGGCGGACATGAGGAATAGAGGTTCGCTGTTTATAGATGATATCTGCGGGTTTATAGGAGCACACATAAAGATTGATAAAGGTATAATAAACAATGGAAATGAAAGTAATTGCTCATATCAGAAGTGATTTTCCAACGAAATTTGGAATTCCCCATCAGAGCGGCAGAATACAGGAACTAAAGGCGGATATTATTTTTGAACCGGAATATCGGAACCATGAGGCATTTCGAGGGCTGGAAGAGTATACCCATATCTGGCTGATCTGGGAATTTTCACAGGCTGTCCGCAAGGAGTGGTCTCCTACAGTGCGTCCTCCAAGACTTGGGGGAAACGTCAGAATGGGCGTTTTTGCTACAAGGTCTCCTTTTCGTCCAAATCCCATAGGACTTTCCAGTGTAAGGCTGGAGAGCGTAGAGTTTTCTGAAAAGTATGGACCGGTGCTTCATGTATCAGGAGCGGATCTTATGGACGGAACACCTATTTATGATATAAAGCCCTATCTGGCTTACGTGGACAGCCATCCGGAAGCAGCGGGCGGATTTACCGACCAGATTCAGGATCATAAGCTGAAAGTAGAGTTTCCGGAAAAGCTTTTGAAGAAGATTCCAGAGGAAAAAAGAGAAGCACTTCTGGCTGTCCTTGCAAACGATCCAAGACCTGGGTATCAGAAAGACCCTGAAAGAAAATACGGAATGTCTTTTGGATCCTGGGATATTCATTTTAAAGTAGATGGAGAACAGCTGCAGGTATTGGAGGTATTTAACACTTTCACGAATTAAATCGAAAAAACCCTTGCAAAAAGTCGAATTTTTTCATAAAATGGAGAAAAAGTTTTTGAGGAGCATAAGGATTATGAGAAAAGTTGTAAAGTTTGGCGGAAGCTCCCTTGCAAATGCGGAGCAGTTTGAAAAAGTCGGAGATATTATCAGAAGTGAAGAGAGCAGACGTTTTGTTGTTCCTTCTGCACCAGGTAAGAGATTTGACGGGGACACGAAGGTAACAGATCTTCTTTACAGCTGTTATGACGCAGCTGCAAATGGCGGTGATTTTGAAAAGGTTTTAGAAGAAATCAAATCTCGTTATTATGAGATTATTAAAGGGCTTGGCCTTGCTCTTTCCATGGAAGAGGATTTCCAGTTGATCAAAGAGAATTTTAAAGCACAGATTGGCAGGGATTACGCCGCTTCCCGTGGAGAATATCTGAACGGCAAAGTGATGGCTGCTTATCTTGGTTATGAATTTGTGGATGCAGCAGAAGTAATCCGTTTTGATAAAAACGGAAATCTGGATTCAGAGAAGACAGACAAACTTTTGAACAAGCGTCTTTCCAAATGTGAGAATGCAGTTGTGCCGGGTTTTTATGGTGCAAAGGACGATGGAACTGTGACTACTTTTTCCAGAGGTGGTTCTGATGTGACTGGTTCTCTGGTTGCCAGGGCAATTAAGGCTGATATGTATGAAAACTGGACTGATGTATCCGGTTTCCTTGTAACAGACCCGAGAATTGTAAAGAATCCGGCTGTGATTGAGACCATCACATACCGTGAACTTCGTGAGCTTTCCTATATGGGAGCTACTGTTCTTCATGAAGATGCTATTTTCCCTGTAAGAAAAGAGGGAATTCCGATTAATATCCGCAACACCAACCGTCCGGAGGATAAGGGAACTTTTATTGTGGAGAGTACCTGCCGCAAGCCGAAATATACTATAACCGGTATTGCAGGAAAGAAGGGATTCTGTTCTATCAACATTGAGAAGTCCATGATGAACAGTGAAATCGGATTTGGCAGAAAAGTGCTTCAGGTATTTGAAGACCAGGGAATCAGTTTTGAGCATGTTCCATCTGGTATCGATACCATGACAGTATATGTTCACCAGGATGAGTTTGAAGAAAAGGAGCAGCAGGTAATTGCGGGAATCCATCGCCTGGTTCAGCCGGATTTTGTGGAAATGGAATCTGACCTTGCCCTGATCGCAGTTGTAGGACGTGGAATGAAATCCACCCGCGGTACAGCCGGAAGAATTTTCTCTGCCCTCGCACATGCAAATGTAAACGTTAAGATGATTGACCAGGGTTCCAGTGAGCTGAATATTATTATCGGTGTGGAAAACCGTGATTTTGAAAATGCAGTGAAAGCAATTTATGATATTTTTGTGCTGACACAGATTTGAAATTGAGTGGATAGGTCACCTGTCGGCAGCATTCACATATATGAAAATCTGCTCATACGTTCAGAACGTCTGGTATTCATGAATTCGCTGATGTAAGCATGTACCATTTCTGGCTGTCGTCCGGGAGCTTTAATAGTAAAAGAATGAGATAAGAGCCGTAAATCAAAGGTAGTGTTAGAATTAATCTTTGATTTATGGCTCTTTTTGTATAGAAAAAATTTCGTGCCGTTTTATGATATTGACAAAATAGAACGTATGTTCTAAAATGAAACAAGAACAAACGTTCTGAAATTGAGGATAATAAAGAATGCGAAACACAGATTACATAAAAGGAGCTTTGTTACGGGATGATTATTCAGGAATCAATGACATTGAAGCGGAAGCTGGAGATTTTATCGGATGCCGCGAAATATGATGTGGCTTGCACATCCAGTGGTGTGGATCGAAAGGGAGATGGAAAGGGCATGGGAAACAGCATTGCTGCCGGAATCTGTCATAGTTTTGCTCAGGATGGCAGATGTATCAGTCTTTTGAAGATCCTTTATACAAATGAATGTGTATTTGACTGTAAATACTGTATAAACAGAGCCTCCAATGATGTGGTGCGTACCAGTTTTACCCCAGAAGAAGTGTGTCGTCTGACTATGGAATTTTATAGGAGGAACTATATTGAAGGACTGTTTTTAAGTTCCGGAGTAAAGGAAAGTCCAGACAGGACTATGGAAGAACTGCTTTGTACAGTAAATCTTCTTCGTAATAAATATCATTTTCAGGGATATATTCATTTGAAAGCCATTCCAGGTGCTGCTCCTGAACTGATCGCCAGGGCGGGGTATCTGGCAGATCGCATGAGCGTGAACCTGGAACTTCCTACTGCAGACGGGCTTAGGAAACTGGCACCGCATAAGAGCAGGCAAACCATTCTTCGCCCCATGAAGCAGATTCAGCAGCAGCGAGATCAGAATAAGGAGGAATTGGTTCTGTACCGTCATGCCCCTAAGTTTGTACCAGCCGGTCAAAGTACCCAGATGATTATTGGAGCTATGGGGGAGAGCGATTATCAGATCGTGTCAGTAGCAGAATCTTTGTATAAGAACTTTGCATTAAAAAGAGTTTTTTATTCGGCTTTTGTCGCCGTAAATGAAGATAAGGATCTGCTCATGTCCTTATCAGGTCCGCCTCTTCTTCGAGAACACCGACTTTATCAGGCAGACTGGCTTATGCGGTTTTATGGTTTTCGGGCTTCAGAACTGCTTTCAGAGAAGCATCCGGATTTTAACCTTCTTCTGGATCCCAAGGCAGACTGGGCAGTGTCACATCTGGAGTTTTTTCCGGTAGAGATCAACCAGGCAGATTATTATGAACTTCTTCGTGTACCGGGAATCGGTTATACCTCTGCCAGAAGAATCATTGGGGCCAGGAGAACCCATTCCCTGGAATTTGCAGATTTGAAGAGGATTGGTGTGGTTCTGAAGCGTGCCTTATATTTTATCACCTGTAATGGCCGCATGATGTACAATACCAGGTTGGAGGAATCTTATATTACCCATAATCTTCTGGATGAAGAGAACTGCCGGAAGCATGGGAATGAAGCTGCATTTCAGCAATTATCCCTCTTTGGAGATGAGATGGGGAGCAGAAGACTGTATACAGAAAATACAAAGAATCATGTGGACAGAAAGGTGGGAGCTATATGAATCAAGAGAAAAGAATCCTGGTATGTGAGGACTCTATGGAGGGAATTTTTTCTGCTGTCTATGATGGATGGAAAGAGTGTGCAGGCGGCTGTAAAGTGAGCATTCAGACCAGTTTTCCTGTAAGCATGGAATTGTTCACTTCTTATCGGGAGATTGCTACAGATCAGAGTAAGGCTGGTAAGGTTATGAGGACGATTCTTATGAGACTGGGAAGCGAGGTTTACGAACAGATTTGTCTGGCGGCAGCTTCAGCAGATGAAGACAGGGGAACTGCCATTTATTATGTGCTGCACCGGGCTTTTTGGGGAGGCAGATGCGAAAAACGTGTAATGGAGGCACTGGCAGATCCATATGTATCCAGGGTTGCGAAACTGGCACTCTGTGTGAAGCGGGAATATCACCATTATTTTGGGTTTGTCCGTTTCAGGGAGATTGGCGGAAGGTTTCTGTTGGCAAAGATCCAGCCGGGGAATGATATCCTGTCTCTTATGGCTCTTCATTTTTCCAATCGCTTTCCCAATGAGAACTGGGTAATCTATGATGAGAAGAGGCAGAAGGCGTTGTGCCATGAGAAAGGGAAGGAGTGCGTCATGAGAAAAGAAGTGCGTATACAGGTGCCAGGGAGCGCCGTAGGGGATATGGGAGAGTACGAGGAACTGTGGCAGACATTTTGTGATAGCATATCCATTGAAGCAAGGAGGAATGAGAAACTTCAGAAGCAGATGCTTGCTTTGCATTTTCGGAGTAATATGCCGGAGTTTTCTGTGAAAGGATAGGCCGATAAGTAAAATTCGTGTTATAATGCTTACAGATAAGGTATCTTTGTTTGGAAGGCAGCAGACCAGTAAAAGGCGGTAAATTGGAAATGGACAATCCGGTAACACGAATATCAGTAAGAAATCTTGTGGAGTTTATATTGCAAAGCGGTGATCTTGATAACCGAAGAGGTACTATAGACAAAGATGCTATGTTAAAGGGCAGCAGACTGCATCGGAAGCTTCAGAAACAAATGGGCGGAGACTACAGAGCAGAGGTTGCTTTGCGGATGAATTGCAGCTATGAGGATCTGGACATTCGGTTAGAAGGTCGTGCAGATGGAATTTTTACAGAAGATGAAGTTGTCTGGATCGATGAGATTAAAGGAATATATGGAAATGTGGAACAGATGGAAGAGCCTGTGAAGGTTCATAAGGCTCAGGCTATGTGTTATGGCTATATTTACGGTGTTCAGGAAGGCTTGTCGAAGATTGGAATCCAGATGACATATGCCAACCTGGAGACAGAAGTGGTGAAAAGGTTCCGGGAGGTGATCTCCATAGAGGAACTGAAAGAATGGTACCAGAAACTTCTGGATGAATATCATAAATGGCTCAGTTATCAGAAAAAATGGAAGGAAGAGAGAAATCATTCTCTTCAGAGCCTGGAATTTCCATTTTCCTACAGAGAAGGTCAGAGAAAGATGGTGAGCAGTGTTTACCATACAATTGGAGCCAGTCGTCAGATTTTTATTCAGGCACCTACCGGCGTAGGAAAAACCATGTCTACCATTTTTCCGGCAGTTCGCGCTGTTGGCGAAGGGAAAGGGGAGACGATCTTTTATCTTACAGCCAAGACTATTACAAGAACAGTGGCTCAGGAAGCTTTTGAGGTGCTGCGGGAAAAGGGAATGAAATACAAAGTGGTGACCATTACAGCCAAGGAGAAGCTGTGTTTTATGGACGAAACCAAATGTGATCCGGTACATTGTCCTTACGCCAGGGGACATTTCGACAGGGTCAATGACGCTGTCTATGAGCTGTGGACGACGAAGAGCAGATATGACAGGGAGACTATCCGGGAGCAGGCAGAGAAATGGCAGGTATGTCCTTTTGAAATGTGTCTGGATCTGTCTGTGTGGGTGGATGCTGTAATTTGTGATTATAATTATGTGTTTGACCCTACGGTTCATTTGAAACGTTTTTTCGGGGAAGGTGCAGGTGGAGATTATATCTTTCTCATTGATGAAGCTCATAATCTGGCAGAACGGGGAAGAGAGATGTACAGCGCTTCTATTTGCAGGGAAGATGCTGTTCGGGTTCGAAAAGTTATGAAAGAAAGAGCACCCCGGCTTTACCGCTCCCTTGGAAAGCTGGATAAACAGCTGAAAGAACTACAGGTGGACTGTGGAAATTACCTCGTTCTCCCAGGCACGGGTTCCATAATTATGACGATTTTAAAGGTTCAGGGAGAATTTGATGCTTTTCTGGAAGCACATAAGGATGTGGAACTGGAAGATGAAGTAAGGAAGTTTTATTTTGATATTCGCAATTTTCTGAATATTGCAGAACTGATAGATGAGAACTATGTAGTTTATGCTGAGAATGGAGAAGATGGTCTGTTTCGCCTGAAACTGTTCTGTGTAAATCCGGCAGTGAACCTGGGGGAATATCTGAAGAAAGGCCGCAGTGCCGTATTCTTTTCTGCCACATTGCTGCCCATGAACTACTACAGGAAATTGCTCAGCAACAGGCAGGACGATTATGGAATCTACGTGGAATCACCGTTTTCACAGAAGAACCGCTGTATTTTAAATGCCGGCGATGTAAGTTCCTTATATAGTCGCAGGGGATATGAGGAATATCATAAAATTGCGGAATATATAGCAAAGACTGTATGGCAGCGCAAGGGAAATTATATGGTATTTTTTCCTTCTTACAAAATGTTGGAAGAGGTTTATGCAGTCTACGAAGAAGAATTTTCTGTAAACTGGGTGAAGTGTATCTGTCAGAACAACTCTATGAAGGAACAGGAAAGAGAAGAGTTTCTTCAGGAATTTGAACAGAATCAGGAATCACTGGTAGCTTTTTGCATTATGGGTGGTATTTTTTCAGAGGGAATTGATCTGCTGGGAGAAAAACTGATTGGAGCCATTTTAGTGGGAACCGGATTGCCCCAGTTGGGAAATGAGAGGGAAATTCTTCGTTCTTTTTACACAGAAAATGGGGAAAATGGATTTGATTACGCCTATAGGTATCCTGGCATGAATAAGGTTCTGCAGGCTGCTGGAAGAGTAATCCGCACAAGGGAGGATCATGGTGTTATTCTCCTTTTGGATGAACGGTTCCGGCAGAGAGAATACAGCAATCTTTTTCCGGTGGAGTGGAATGACAGGAAAACGTGTACATTGTCAAATGTGGAAGCACAGCTGCAAAAATTTTGGGAGAGTATTCCGGACAAAATCTCTCACAAATTGTGACGTACATTTTGCAGAAAGCCTTCTTCAAACTCATTACAGAGTCTGTAAAAATATCATGGCAAACAAAGAGGTTGCATACAAAGCAGAAACAGGTTATACTGCCCTTATTAAAAGGAGAATAACATGAAAAAAGGCAAAAAAACCAGATGGCTGTATAAAGCAGCTGGAATGGCAGTCCTTTTGGGGGCAGCATTTTGGTGCAGCAACAGCGGGCTCCTGTTATGGAAGCCTGAAGTTCTGACTGTATTGGCGGAATCAGAAAGTGGCGGCAGCCTGTCATCTGTTACAGAGGAAGCTAAGATACTTCCTATTCCCAACAGTGATGGCAAATATATGTTGAAAAGTGACGGCTTTTACTGTCTGAATGAAGATGGTTCAGGAGACTGCGTTCAGGCTATACATTATTTCGACCATTTTGTTGTAGATGGAACAGTGTTTAATGGATATTATTATCACGACGAGACAGGAAAATTTAAAGCTTCTGAAGCACATCTTACAGCCATTTCACAGGAAGCACTCCCGAAAGCAGAAGATGGAACTGTGGAAGCAGGATGGACTTCGGGGATTTATGTGGTAAATAACCTTGGAAGGCTTTCCGGTACCGGAAGAGTTTGTATTCTAAAAGAAGAGATTGGACAGATAAAACTAGATGGCGGGTATTACGTTGACAGAAATGGAAGAGTGTGTCAGGAAGGTGGCATTTATTATATCCAGGAAATGAATGTGGGAGAAAAGAGATTTTCCGGGTATTATTATTTTGATGAATCAAGCGGCGTATTAGTGGAAGAAGCTGGTACTACACCAGAGGGCTTGACAATCCAAAAAGATGGCAGTATCAAGGAATTGACGGATCCGGGGATCAAAAATCTGAAGAAAGCTGTGAAGGAATTTACGGAAAATTTGGAAGGGGACTGGAGCGTCTATGTGAAAGATCTGAAGAACGGAGAGAAGTTCTCCATCAATGATAAAGCCATATCTTCTGCAAGTCTGATAAAAGCATTTACAATGGCTGCAAGTTATGAAAATATGGAAAAAATCAGGATAGCTGAGGGGATGCTTCTGAAAGCAGATCCAGCTAGTCAGACTGTGACAGACAAGCTGTTTCGGCTTATGGAGAATATGGTAACCTACAGTGACAATGAGTCTTTTAATGAAATGGTAAGGCTTCAGACTGCTTCCAATCAATTCAATGCAGGTGCACGTGTAATTAACAGGTATCTTAGGGAACAGGGCTATAAAGAGACAGCTGTGCTTCATACGCTTGCGCCTTCGAATACAGATCCGGAAGGGCTGGGCAGCAGTAATATGACCTCTGTGGAGGATTGTGGCACTCTGCTGGAGAAGATTTACCGAAGAGAATGTGTAAGTCCGGAGGATTCTGACCAGATGCTGTCTTTGCTTCTGAATCAGGATACCAGAACAAAGATTCCTGGCGGGCTTAAGGAATCTGTTCAGGTAGCGAATAAAACTGGTGAAAATGATAAAAGCCAGCACGATATTGGAATTGTCTATGGAGCTAGAACGGATTATATTCTGTGTGTAATGTCTGAGAATGTAGGAAAGGAAGCCGATGCTGTTTCCAATATTCAGAGGATTTCAGCGATGGCTTATTATTATTTGAATTAGAGCGTATTTGAAAAAGGCTTTCTGCAAAACAGAATCCTTTCCAGACTTGTACAAAAAAATTGCTTGACACTAATAAAATTTTGCGATAGCATGAAGACAATAAAAGAAAAATTGAAAGGAGATTTACACCATGAAAGTAGTTTATACAGAGAAGGCACCAGCAGCAATCGGACCATACTCCCAGGCAATGATCTTAAATGGAGTATTATTCACATCTGGACAGATTCCGGTAAATCCTGCAACAGGCGAGATCAACGGAAATACCATTGAGACTCAGGCAGAGCAGGTTATGAAGAATCTTGGCGAAGTACTGAAAGAAGCAGGAAGTAGCTTTGAGAAGGCAGTTAAGACAACATGCTTCCTTGCTGATATGGGAGATTTTGCCAAGTTTAATGAAGTATATGCGAAATACTTTGTAAACAAACCAGCACGTTCCTGTGTTGCTGTGAAAACTCTTCCGAAGAATGTTCTTTGCGAAGTTGAGGTAATCGCAGAAGTTTAATAGTACTGTCCACAGGAAAATGTGTCAAATGTTTTTGTATTTAAAGATATGCAAATATTTAGAATATATATTGTCAGGCCTTCTGGGGTTCACCCGGGAGGCCTTTGTCATAAATAAAAATTGTGCAGAATTCTGTTGCAACGCAGTCTGGAATGTCAGACAGAAATCCCTGGCATATTAAACTGTTGACGGATTGCTTTTTAGTTGGAAATCATGTATAATATCGAACGATAGCATGGGGATTTTTTGCTATGCAGGAAAATCCCTTTCAAGAAGAAAGGCAGGGACGAAATGTGGATAATCTTATGAAAGTGGGAATGGGATATGATGTACACAGACTGACAGAGAATCGGAATCTGATCCTTGGCGGTGTGAAGATACCGTGGGAGAAAGGCCTGTTGGGACATTCAGACGCTGATGTACTGATTCATGCGATTATGGATGCTCTTTTGGGAGCTGCAGCTCTTGGAGATATTGGACAGCATTTTCCAGATACAGATCCGGCATACGAGGGGATTTCCAGTGTGAAGCTGTTGGAACATGTAGCCTCTCTTCTGGAAAAAAAAGGATATGGTGTAGGAAATATTGACGCTGTGATCATTGCCCAGAAGCCGAAGATGGCACCTCATATTCCACAGATGAAGGAGAACATTGCGAAAGCGCTGCATATGGAGTCTGACTGTCTGAATATCAAGGCCACCACAGAGGAAAAGCTGGGTTTTACCGGAAGAGAAGAGGGAATTGCTTCCCAGGCAGTCTGCCTTTTATACAAGAAATAACATTTAGAGAAATTGACCGGAAGGAGAAATAAAATGAAGATTTTTAATACGCTGACCCGTCAGAAAGAGGAATTTGTACCCCTTGAAGAGGGAAAGGTAAAAATGTATGTCTGCGGACCTACTGTATACAACCTGATCCATATTGGTAATGCACGTCCAATGATCATTTTTGATACAGTTCGCCGTTATCTGGAATATAAAGGATACGAAGTAAACTATGTATCCAACTTTACAGACGTAGATGACAAGATCATCAAAAAAGCAATCGAAGAAGGAGTTTCCGCAGAGGAAATTTCCCAGAGATATATTGAAGAGTGCAAAAAGGATATGGCAGGAATGAACGTGAAGCCTGCTACTACACATCCCCAGGCAACTCAGGAAATTGACGGCATGATCAGCATGATCCAGACTCTTATGGATAAAGGATATGCTTATGCAGTGGCAGACGGAACTGTATACTTCCGTGTAAAGAAATTTAAAGAATATGGAAAGCTTTCCCACAAAAACCTGGATGACCTGCAGTCTGGATTCCGTGCGCTTCAGGTATCAGGAGAGGACCAGAAAGAAGATCCGCTGGATTTCGTACTCTGGAAACCGAAAAAAGAAGGGGAACCATACTGGACTTCTCCGTGGTGCGACGGCCGTCCGGGCTGGCACATTGAGTGCTCTGTTATGTCTAAGAAATATCTTGGAGATGAGATCGATATCCATGCCGGTGGTGAGGACCTTATTTTCCCGCACCACGAGAATGAAATCGCACAGAGCGAGTGCTGCAATGATAAAATTTTTGCAAGATACTGGATGCACAATGCATTCCTGAATATTGATAACCGTAAAATGTCCAAGTCCCTTGGAAACTTCCGTACTGTGCGTGAAATCAGCGAGCAGTATGATCTGCAGGTGCTTCGTTTCTTCATGCTGAATGCACACTACAGAAGTCCGCTGAACTTTAGTGCTGATCTTATGGAGTCTTCCAAGAATGCCCTTGAGAGAATTACAGAGGCAGCAGGACGCCTGAAAGACCGTAAGGAGAAGGCATCTGCTGCTGAACTTACTGAGGCTGAGAAGAAACTTCTTGTAGAGGCAGAAGGATATGTAAAGAAATTTGAAGAAGCAATGGAAGACGATTTCAACACAGCTGATGCGCTTGCAGCTGTATTTGAACTGGTCAAATTTGCCAATACAAATGTAACAGAAGAAAGCAGCGCTGCTTTTGCAGAGGGAATTCTTGAAATTCTTGTGAAGCTTTGTGATGTGCTTGGACTTGCTGCTGTGAAGAAAGAAGAAATTCTGGATAAAGAAATCGAAGATCTGATTGCAGAGCGCCAGGAGGCAAGAAAGGCAAAGAATTTTGCAAGAGCAGATGAGATTCGTGATGAACTCCTTGCAAAGGGAATCATTCTTAAGGATACACGTGAAGGAGTAAAATGGAAACGGGCTTAAGTGAATTAAAAGAACTGTTTGATCTGAAAGACAGGGATCTGCGAACCTATTCCCCGCTGACACTGGCTTATATTGGAGATGGTGTTTATGAACTGGTGATCCGGACGGTCCTTGTAAAAAAAGGCAACTGTCCGGTGAATCAGCTTCATAAAAAGGCCAGCAGTCTGGTAAAGGCAGGAGCGCAGTCAAAAATGATGGAGCTTCTGGAACCAGATCTTACAGAAGAAGAGCTGGCTGTCTATAAAAGAGGCAGAAATGCGCATTCCCCTACAATGGCCAAGCATGCTACAATGGCAGATTACCGCAGAGCTACAGGCTTTGAGGCACTGATGGGATATCTGTACCTAAAGGAAGATTATTCCAGAATTGTGGAACTGGTGAGAAAAGGAATTCCGGAAGAGAATTTATAAAGAATAACAGCAATGATTTTACAAAGGCAATAAGAGACAGGAGGCTGCAAATGAGCGAGCAGATTGAAGGAAGAAATGCGGTATTAGAGGCATTTCGCTCAGGAAAATGCGTGGACAAGCTTTTTGTTCTGGACAGATGCCAGGATGGACCAGTACGCACCATTATCCGTGAGGCAAGAAAAAAAGATACGATCATTAATTTTGTACAGAAAGAGCGTCTTGATCAGTTAAGCGAGACAGGCGCACATCAGGGCGTGATCGCGCAGGTGGCTGCATATGAATATTCCACAGTTGAGGATATTTTAAATAAAGCAAAGGAAAAAGGAGAAGCACCTTTCATTTTCCTTCTTGATGATATCGAAGATCCCCATAATCTGGGAGCTATTATCCGTACTGCCAACCTTGCAGGCGCACATGGTGTTATCATTCCGAAAAGACATGCTGCAGGGCTTACATCCACAGTTGCAAAAACGTCTGCAGGGGCTTTGAACTACACACCAGTTGCCAAGGTATCTAATCTTGGACAGACCATCGAAGAGCTGAAAAAAGAGGGTATGTGGTTCGTATGCGCAGATATGGGCGGAGAACTGATGTACAATCTGAATCTTACCGGTCCTATGGGTGTGGTAATCGGAAATGAGGGAGAGGGCGTGAGCCGCCTTGTAAAGGAGAAATGTGACTTTGTGGCAGCTATTCCTATGAAGGGAGATATTGATTCTCTGAATGCGTCTGTTGCAGCAGGAATCCTTGCCTATGAGGTGGTTCGCCAGAGAATGAAATAAAATCCGGAGGAAATATGGGAAAGTTCGATGGTGTAAGTGATGAAGAACTGATTGCCCGTCTGCGGGCTGGAGAGACAGCCATAGAAGATTATCTGATGGAGAAATATAAAGGGCTGGTGCGTCAGAAAGCCCGGGCCATGTTCCTCATCGGAGGAGATACAGATGACCTGATTCAGGAAGGAATGATCGGTTTGTTTAAAGCAGTCCGGGATTTTCAGACAGATAAGGAGGCATCTTTTGTTACTTTTGCCAGGGTATGCATTGACAGGCAGATATACAGTGCCATTCAGAATTCTAACCGCCAGAAGCACCAGCCTCTGAATTCCTATGTATCGTTGAATCAGGAGGATGAAAGCAGTCCAATCTGGGAACTGAGCGTGGAGAATCCGGAATCCATCATTATTGATCAGGAGACTACAGAAGATCTTCGGAAAAGAATTTCAGATTATTTAAGTCCTATGGAAAATAAAGTGCTGGATTTGTATCTGAAGGGAAAAGGATATGTGGAAATTGGAGGAATCCTGAATAAATCTCCAAAATCTGTTGATAATGCTCTGCAGAGAATCCGCTCCAAAATCCGCGAGGTAATAAGCTAGAGCCTTTTCTAGTCCAGAAGCTGGTACAGGAAATAGAAAAATTCTATTTCCTGTATTGACTTTTTCAAAAAACATGTTATCATATCAATTAATCAATGCGTCACAGAAGACGCGTCAATTTAATCTTTAATTCAAATTTGTTAATTCAGTTATTAAAATCCATTTAATTAATTATTGTACCTTAGAAATTGTTAAAATATTAATAATTATAGTTTCTATTTATTTCACTGATCTCAGATATATTTATAAATCAAATCTTTTATTCTTTTTACTATTTAATTTTCGAAAAAATCCCTAATGACAGATATGACCGTTCTGGTTCTTTGTAAAGGAGGTGGTACCCATGTGCTGATTTTATGGTTACTGGTCTTTTTGAGCAGTAGCAGTTTTGCAGCAGGTCTGCAAAATAACAGAAATTCCAGGAGGAAAGGAGTAAGCAGGAACGGTTCCTGCCGTGATTGATCCATGAGAAAGAAATGGATGCTGTTTGTACTAGCGTTCTGCCTTTTGGCGGGAGCAGCAGGTTCTATGGTGTATGCCTATTTAATTGACCGCCAGGAAACTGTTAACAGGATAAAGATAGTGGAGAATAAGACACACATTGAAGAAGAGTTTGATCCTCCGACCGATCCTGGACCAGGATCGGTCATAAAGAAAAAGCCATGTATTGTAAATGATTCTGTGATTCCGGTATATGTCCGGGTCAGGGTAGTATTCAGCAATCTGGATGCACAGGCGCAGTGTGAGCCTCTTAAGATAAAAGATAGTTGGAAAACAGGAGAAGACGGATACTATTATTATCAGAAACAGCTTCAGCCAGGACTGCGAACAGATACGGTTTTTGATAATATTGTTATAAAAAACACAGTAAAAAAAGAAGATTTAGTTCCATTTGATATTCTTGTGTATGAAGAGTCGGTTCAGAGCGAAGGATTTTCTTCTCCGGAAGAAGCCTTTTCAAGACTGTAAGGAGGTGCACATGAAAAAAATGAAAAAGGCAGCGCTGATCTTTGGAACCGGGTTATGTCTGGCTGTGGGAACTGGCGGCACACTTGCTTATCTTGGGGATACAGGACAAGTTGCAAACAAGCTGACATTTGCCGGGGAAAAAGGCCTGGATGCAGTTCTTACAGAGCCGTCATGGAATCCACAGAAAGGATTACTTACTGTTCCGGGTTCTTCTGTTGCAAAAGATCCTCAGATAACCAATACATCAGAACTGAATATGAATGAGCTTGCAGCATTGAAATGTGAGTTCGTTTACAGTCAGAATTGCCCGGATAAGAGCAAAAGAGGAAAAGTCTTAAGCGTTCAGGATATGGAAAAAGTAGTCCAGGTTTATACCATTGATTATAACAGTGACGATGCTGCTAAAGGAGAATGGGTGCGATTTGCTGATCAGAAAAAGACAGACCCTGTACAGTATTTTTACTACTCGAAAGTTTTGAAAAGGAACCTGAATGGTACAGGAGAAACAACTGTTCCTCTATTTACAAAGGTCTGGGTGGATAAAAAGGTAAATAACCGCAGGCAGACCTGGATCCAGGAAATGGGCGGGGTGGAAATTAAGATTTCCGGACAGATTCTTCAGCAGATGACAGGAGAAGAATATTTTGGTCTTAACAATCCAAAAAGTGCGTATGAAGCAGGATTGTTTCATTTTTAATGAGAGAAAGGAAGAGATAATATGAAAATGAGCAGAGGAAAAAGAAATGCATTATTTGCGGGAGCACTTTCATGTGCCATGTTATTTGGAATTGGAAACACAATGGCTTATTTCACGGAAAATTCTGTGCAGACCAATGTTTTTACCACAGGGGACCTTGATATTGGTCTGAAAGAACCGGACTGGGATCCAAATGAAAACGATGGAAAGAATATGTATCCGGGATACACGGTATACAAAAATCCAACTGTAAAGAACATTACCTCCGACAAAAACGGGGACGAGCCCTGTTATGTGAGAATGAGTGTGGACATTCTGAATAGTCAGGGGACACCGATCACAGACGATCAGGCGTTGAATCTGATTTATAAAACCATTTATTTTGATAAGACTTTTACCGGTGGATATGACAAAAAAGAAGGTAAGGCTACCGGACTGATCCAGGATCGGATTCCCGGCTATAACCTTGCACAGCTGGCAGCCTATCCAATGGTAAATCCATTGTGGACAAAGGACACGGCACGCTCCACTGCATCAAAACTTGTTTTCAATTATATGGGAGCAAAAGGGGATGGAATTTTAAATATTGGAGAAGAGTCTACCCTGTTTACCAATATTGCGATTCCTACAGACTGGAATCAGACACAGATGCAGAAAGTTGGAAATTATCAGCTGAAAGTAACAGCACAGGCAATTCAGAGCAAAGGATTTGCTACCCAGTCAGAAGCTTACCGCATGTTGGATGAAGAAATTAAAGGAGGAACCTTGCAGGAAATAAACCGCGGCAGTGAGAACTGATCAGAAAGGAAGAGATACCATGAAGAAGCATAAGTGCACAAGTATCTGCATAACTGTGGTGGCAGTACTGCTGCTTGCATGCGGTACTGCGCTGGCTGCCTGGAATGTATCTGAATATGCAGTAAATCTGCTGTCCATGTCCTCTTACAAAAATTCCATACAGGAAAATTATGTAAGGCCGGATCATGTGGATCCGGGACAGAAAGTGGTGAAAGAGGTAAATATAAAAAATGAAGGAACTGTGGATTCCTTTGTCCGGATAAAAATTGGAAGAGTATTTGGGAATATCAGCGAAAACGGTCAGTTTCTGGAAAATCCGGAACTGGATCCTGAGATGATCGAAATTCATTACAACACCGATCTCTGGAAGCTGTGTGAGGACGGCTACTGGTACTATAAGGATGTATTGCCGGCAGGAAAAACCACGAAAAAGCCCCTAATGGACAGCTACTATCTCTCTGAAAAAGCAGACAACCGTTATAAGAACAAAGAGGCAAGGATTATTGTAAATCTGGAGAGTATACAGGCAGAGAGCGGCGAAATGAAAGCAATATGGGGGAAAAATGAGAAGGATCTTGGAATTACCTATCAGCCATGTACATGCGAAGTTGTTACCAGCGTGATTTTTGACAAAAATCATAAGCTGATCATTGGCGGTGAGAAAACAGATCTGTTTGCAAATTTTAAGAACCTGCAGCCTGGATGTACAAGAAGCCAGACAATAAGGCTTGTTAATAACTCGGATTTAAATATTAAGATGAGTCTTCGGGCGGAAACTGCCAAACAGAACAAGTATAGCAAAAAGAATCTGGAGCTGATCCAGAAGCTTCTTACCAATTATGCGAAGATTGAAATTCTGGAGAACAATAAAGTTCTTTATCATGGAACTGTAGATGGAAATCTGACGAAAAAAGGCTGGAGCATGAAAAAAGACATTTCCCTTGGTGAGTTTAAACCAGGAGCAGGAAAAAATCTGATTGTGAAATTATCTTTAAGTGAAGAGATGGATAATGAATATCAGGAGCTGTTGGGAAAAGTGAAATGGGTATTTTCAGCGAGTCAGGCTTCTTCGGATTCATCTTCCGATCAAAATGGTGACCGGGGGCATAATGCTGATGAGAACAATGGAGATGGCAGAGATAACGGCGGAAGTGGAAATAAAAGCGGAAATGGAAATAATGGTGAAAACGGAAACAATGGTGGAAGTGGATACAACGGCGGAGGGGACAGCTTAAATGGAGCAGCAGGAGAAAAAGTGTATGCAACTGCGTCTGCAAGCCCTAAAACCGGAGATAACACAAATCTGCTGGCAAGATGGTTTGCGCTATTTGCAGCTGCGCTGGTTCTTGCAGTAACTGCAAGGAAACTGTACAGAAAGGAAAAAGACAGATGAGATTAAAAATCTGGGGAAAAGGTCTGTTGAAAATTATATGGGCAATTTTTGCCATTTTGTTAGTCGGACTTTCATTTCCCCAGATATATGGCATGAAATGTTACAGCGTAATGTCTGGAAGCATGAGCCCTGATTTGCCAGTTGGAAGTGCCATATATGTGAAGGAAAAGGAGCCGGAAAAAGTAGAAAAAGGGGAGATCATTACATTTATCACGGAACAAGGGAGAACAATGATCACACACCGGGTAGCTGAAAACAATAAGGAAAAGCAGTTTTTTGTAACAAAAGGGGATTCCAACCAATGTCAGGATACAAAACCGGTAAAGTGGGAAAATCTGCAGGGCACGGTTGTGTTTTGCATCCCTTTTGCCGGATATGTGCTGAACTTTATAGGAAGCAGAACGGGTAAAATTGCGACAGTCTTTTTTCTGTTTGCAATTTATCTGGCAACAGAAATTTTTGAAGGGCAGATAAAAAGGAGAGTGAGATAAGTTGAGGAAAAAAAGAAGCTTTTTGGCAGTTGTGGGGCTGCTTGTCGGAACTATGTCTTTTGCCGGGGGAACAGCTGCGTATTTAAGCAAATCCGCCGGCGAAGTAAAGAATGTTTTTACGGCAGGATCTGTAAAAGCGCAGCTTACAGAAGCCCACTGGGATACGCAAAAAGCATCAAAGGTTTATCCCGGTCAGATCCTGGAGAAAGATCCGGTTGTGAAAAATATAGGGGAAAACAGTGCAAATGTTTTTCTGGAGGTAAATGTTCCTATGAGAAGTATAGCTGTTCTGGATGGCAGTACAGGCAGAAAAACAATAAGAGAAAACAGAGAATTGTTTACATTTCAGGCAGACGAGACGAAGTGGACTCTTCTTTATCAGGAGAAAACCTCAGGAAACAAAAAATATATTTACGGCTATAAAAGTGTTTTGAACCCAGGAGAATCCACTACACCGCTATTTCGAAAACTAGCTGCTGTTTCCTATTTAGAGGGGGAACTGGATGCAAGTGTAAGCTATGATGTACCTGTGATTGCCAGCGTTATTCAGGAACAGGATGGAAGCAAAACCCTGAAAGAAATTTATCAGGAATATTTGAAACAGGCGGATATTGACCAGAAGGAGGCGAAGGGATGAGAAAAAGAAATCTGAAAAAAACCATATTGGCCGCGGCTCTGGCTGTGCCTGTAGCGTTCTCCTATCCTGGCTGGGCAGTAAGGGCACAGGAAGATGAGAAGGTGTCAACTGAAACGGAAGCGCAGGAAGTAATGCAAGACAATACAGCGCCTGAAGAAGCTGAATGTGAAGAAAATCCTGCTCATGATGAAATGGATGGGGCAGAAACAGATAGTACAGAAACAGACAGTACAGAAGCCGACAGGAATGTTTCAGAAGAGGAGAAATTTTTTCAGAGTGGACTGATTGCAAATGAGGATGGAGAATTTTTGTCTTCTTTGGAGGAAATGGAAACTTCAGGAGAGGATTCCATGTTTTTTCAAGATGGTCTGGAAGTGCTTGAAGATGGCAGCACAGATGACTTGATTGATGCATATGTTGCTCCGGAAAATTATGCACAGGAAGGAACTCCTGTAAGAGAAGGAAAGGGCGGTTTTACCGCTGTTGCAAATGGAAGTACGCTTTTCAGCAGCAAATATACAAGACTTGGCTGGAATGCGGATACCCAGGTTTATTCATGGAACAATGCAGGAAATGACGTTATTTCAGGAATGAAGCAGGGAGCAATGGTAGAGGGACCGTATTTTGTTCCACTTAATAACAATGCAAAAGGAAAATTTGGTTTTCGTGTTACACATGTAGGATACAATAAAGAAGCAAATACGAAGGTAGACCTTCTTCTTACCTGTAATAATTATCAGGATTATACCTACGATTACAAGGGAAATAAAATAACGGGAATTTATCCTATGTTTGGTGTCAGCAATTCAAATGAATTGTGGATCAGCTTTAAGGATGAGCTCTCTGCACAGGAAATCAAAATTGATATTGTAAAAAGCGGTACAGATATTCCGGTTGCAGGCAACTATCGTTTTCGATGGCTGGATATTGATTTGTACCAGAGATTTGGAATCAATCTTCAGAATGGTTCTATAGGACACCGGTATGCGACAACTGATTCTGTAGTAAATGTAGTGAAGAAAACTTTATTTTCCAAAAACTTTGAAGTTCTTACCGCACCGGCACCTGCCGTTGATGGAGAGGTTCCGCAAAATACAGTTGTTTATGAACTGGACAATTCATCCGGCTTCTATCTGGCAATTCTGCGGCCTGGTTGCGGAGCTTATTCTATTGAAACAGCAAGCAGGATCAAAAGTGTATTTGCTGATGTACAGACTGGAACCTGTAAAACGTCTGCCGGACTTAACTGGGATGCGAAAGGCTATGGTCCGGTAGAGTATCCTGGCCTTGTAAAAAAGACTGGAAATACACTGGCTTCCCAGGGAACGTCAAACACCTTGTCTGACAGTACCTCGGAATTTTATTATACCTTACAGACAGATATCCCGGAAGAGCATTCAGCGTATTATTACAGCTCTTGCGAAGTCAGTGATACCCTGCCGGCAGGAGTCGATTTCGCTGGTTACGCAGCTGTAAAGATGCTGCCTTCAGAGAATGATGTAACCTCATGGTTTAGTATTTCTACAGATGGGGATGTGATAAATTTTCAGGCTACACAGGCAGCATTGTCACAGGCGGACTTTTATGGAAAAACATATGAGTTTCAGATAAAAGTGAGAATGGATCCTACTGAAATAACACCGGTTTACAGTGGTGACAGTTACCGTTATGAGGTAAAAAATAAGGCTTCGATTACCTGTCAGCATATAAATGGGCTCGCAGGAACTTCCTGGTCAGATGAAGTGACTACAGATTGTACAAGATATAAAAACAAAGTAGTGAATGCCTCTGTAAAGAAGTATACTGCCAATTTGCAGGATGGGGTATGGAGAGAAGACCTTCTTCTTCCAGGTCTGGACAGTGAGTATAAATATAAACTGAATATAAATGTGCCGGATAATGAATTTGGCGGGTATATGACCAGAATGGAAATTGCAGATACATTGCCGGCGGGAGCAGAATTGACAGCTGCAACAGCGGAGGTTTATGAAAACGGGCAGAACAGAGTGGATGGACGGTTCCAGATATCTGTAAATGGAAAGAACATTACCTTAAAGGCAACAGAAGCTGCTCTTGGTGACAGAGGATTTTATGGGAAATCCTATGATGTGATTTTTAACGCCAGAATGGTACCAGGAGAGATTTCCTGTACTTATAACGGAACTGTAGCTTCTTATGTGACCAGCAATCATTTTACTGTTACGACACAGCATAAAGGAGACTCGCAGGCTGTAACAATTACCTCGAACAATGTTGCAGATAGGGCAAGCGTAAACAGAACCGAACCAAAGAATCCTCAAAAATGGATTCTAAGGGAAAATCAGAGAATAGTTACTGCAGAGTATAATGGCAGAGATTTTGAAAGTGTGTTTGAAATTGTTCAGGAAATTCCTTCCAATAAAAGAGAATGGAAAATTTCCAAATTTAAAATCCAGGATACTTTGGCAGACTGTTTTGAACTGAAAGGGGTTCAGATATATCTTGATCAGACAGTAGAAGCTTCATTTGGCGCTTCTGACAGTGTACGCGGAGATTGGAGTCTGAATGTTGCTGGAAATTCGATTACCTTGTCTTCTGTGGCAGAATTGCCAGAGCGCTGTTATGGAAAATCCGTGCGTCTTTTACTTACTGTTGGATTGAAGAGTAACAGTAACTTACAGCAGTACTATGTAGCAAATCAAAATCCGGATGTACTGGAAGCCCATATATACAATATTGCTACAAGTACTTTTAACTGGATCGGAGGAGAACCTTCTTCCACATCAAAAAATACAGAAAAGACCAGGGTGATTGTAAAGGAAAAAGTTCCAAAAGGTCATATTACTATAAGAAAAGTGGATGAGACAGGAAAGGCACTGCAGAATGGAAAATTTCAGATCACAGCTTTGGAGGACATCCGTTCTGCTTCTGGAAATATTTTGCTGAGAGCTGGGACTGTAGCAGATACTATAGTAACGGATAGAAATGGAACAGCCATTTCAAAAGATATTTATCTTGGAAAATATAAGGTAAGTGAGGTAAGACCACCGGAGGGATATGCAATCAGCCGGCAGGTATTTGAGGCGAATTTAAGCAAAACAGAGCCTGAAAAAGCGATCCTTGTCAGAAATCAGAAAATGCATCTGTACATCAAAAAAGTAACAGAAACGGAAGAAGCAGGAGGAAATCGTCCTCCTATTGAAGGTGTAAAATTCCGTTTATGGGAAAGCAGTGCAAATGCAGATTCGGCGGGAACAACATACACAACAAACAAAAACGGATTAATAAAATTGGAAGGGCTGTCACCTGCAACATATTGTATACAGGAGACAGCAGTACCTGCCGGATATGTTTTAGATAACACAGTTTATAAATTTACTGTGGATGCAAATGGATTGGTAAAGAATGAGCAAGGTTATACAATGGTAATTGAAAATCGTTATATAAAAGCGGAATTTTTAAAGACGGATAAGGTGACAGGTGAAGCTGTTGCAGGAGCTGTTATGCAGTTGACGGATAAAAGCGGAAAAGTGATCGACACCTGGACGTCCGGGAAAACTGCTCATAGGATTAATAAACTGCCAGCCGGAGAATATGTACTTACAGAAATAACAGCTCCTTCCGGTTACAAAAAAGGAAAACCGGTGATTTGTACGGTAAAAAGTACATCTGGAGTTCAGAAGTTCCAGATGACAGATGTGAAGATGGTGACTCTTACAATAAACAAAATTCTTCATGGAGATGAAATTGTCTGGGGACAGGGAAATCCGGCCTTTACATTCACGGTGAAAGGAACAGATCTGGATGGAGAAGAACGTATTTACTCTAAAACTGTGGAATTTACAAAAGAAAACACAGACACCCGGGCAGATGTAAGCAAAAGGGCTGTATTCGCACTTCCGGCAGGGAAATACCAGGTTCAAGAGAGTAAAGTTATGCGGTATAAACTGGAGAAAATTGACCAGGTAGTAAATGGAACTGTACAGGGAAATACTGTTCAGTTTGATCTGTCTGGAAATCAGAATGGGACCGCTTCCTTTACAAACAAGAAAAGCGGAGATGGCTTACTGACAGATACAGATTATGTGCGGAATATTGTTATTCCTGAAAAATGAAAAATGCAGTATAGCAGTACCTGCCAGGTTGCAGCGGCAGGTGCTGCAGCAAAGAATTTTAATTATTTTATATTTTTTGAAAAAATTTGAAAATAGGTGTTGACAATAAGATAACCTTCTGGTAATATAATCAACTGTGAGCGGCAGAAATGCCGGACATGAGAGTGCTGATGTGGCTCAGTCGGTAGAGCGTCGCCTTGGTAAGGCGGAGGTCACGGGTTCGATTCCCGTCATCAGCTCTTTTTAATCCCTGATTATATATCAGGGATTTTTTTGTGGCATAAATTAATATATTCTCATAGATAGGGATAAAAATCAATATTTTTGTAAGAAAAACTTTTAAAATGCACCTATTTATGATAAGATAAATCATCAAAGAACAGAATATGTTTGAGAAATTATTCCCGATACACATATTGAAGAAAATTTTTTAACATGCTCTGACAGATATTGGAATTTATGCTATAAAAGAGTTGATATCAGGAGGAAGAACCATGGAGAACGAAAAGGTTTCCAAAAATTTTATTGAGAATATCATTGATAAAGACCTGGCAGAAGGAGTTTATGACACCGTTCATACACGTTTTCCGCCAGAGCCAAACGGTTATCTTCATATAGGACATGCCAAATCCATTCTTTTAAATGCCGGACTGGCGAAAGAGTACAATGGTAAATTCAACATGCGTTTTGATGATACCAATCCGACTAAGGAGAAATCTGAGTTTGTTGAGTCCATTAAAGCCGATATAAAATGGCTGGGAGCTGACTGGGAGGACAGACTGTTCTTTGCTTCCGATTATTTCGGACAGATGTATGAAGCCGCAGTAAAACTGATTAAAAAAGGTAAGGCATATGTCTGTGATTTAACTGCGGATCAGATCAGAGAATATCGTGGAACTTTAAAGGAGCCTGGCAAAGAGAGTCCGTATCGCAACAGAACTGTAGAAGAGAATCTTCAGCTTTTTGAAGAGATGAAAGAAGGCAAATATGCTGATGGTGAGAAAGTTCTGAGAGCAAAGATTGACATGGCTTCTCCAAACATGAACATGCGAGATCCAGTTATCTATCGTGTAGCTCATGTAAGCCATCATAGAACAGGAGATACCTGGTGTATTTACCCGATGTATGATTTTGCTCATCCTATTGAGGATGCAATTGAGGGAATTACACATTCCATTTGTACTCTGGAATTCGAAGATCACAGACCATTATATGACTGGGTTGTAAGAGAACTGGAATATCCACATCCTCCGAAGCAGATTGAGTTTGCAAAGCTGTATCTGACGAATGTAGTAACAGGTAAGCGTTATATTAAGAAGCTGGTAGAGAATGGAATTGTTGACGGATGGGATGATCCCAGACTGGTATCTATTTCCGGTTTACGTCGCCGTGGTTACACACCTGAATCTATTCAGAAGTTTGTGGAACTTTGTGGTGTATCCAAAGCTGACAGCTCAGTAGACTATGCAATGCTTGAGTACTGTATCCGTGAGGATCTGAAATTAAAGGCTCCTCGCTATATGGCAGTCCTTGATCCGATCAAACTGATCATTGACAATTATCCGGAAGGACAGGTGGAATATCTGGATGCTCCGAACAATATGGAAAATGAAGTCCTTGGTAGCAGAAAGGTTCCATTTGGAAAGGAACTTTATATTGAAAGAGAAGACTTTATGATCGATCCTCCAAAGAAATACAAACGACTTTTCCTTGGTACGGAAGTTCGTCTTATGAATGCATATTTTGTTACATGCACAGGTTTCGAGGCATTGGATGATGGAACAGTTACTGCTGTACATTGTACTTATGATCCGGAAACAAAGGGCGGAAATGCACCTGACGGACGTAAAGTAAAAGGAACCATTCACTGGGTTGAAGCGTCAAATGCAGGTAAGGTTCCGGTACGTCTTTATGAGAATATCGTAGATGAGGAAAAGGGTGTTTATGATAAAGAGACAGGAGAACTGAATCTGAACCCGAATTCTCTTATAGAGATGTCTGCTTATGTTGAACCAGAGCTTCTGAAAGCCAAAGGACTGGATAGTTACCAGTTTGTAAGAAATGGCTTTTATTGTGCAGACATTCATGATTCCAAAGAAGGGGCACCGGTATTTAACCGTATTGTTTCTCTTAAGAGTTCATTTAAACTTCCAAAAGCGTAAAAGAAACCCCCACGGAAAATTATATTCAAATTGCCGTGGGGGTTTTTGCAATAGAAAATTCTGTTGGAACTTCTTCTTGCAAAGTGAAATCTAAATACTGTCAACGAAAGTGGCAAGCCTGATTGTCACTATTTGTAAAATGTGGAATAATTATGAATTTACCTGCAATTAATCAATGTGGATAGAAGCTTCTTCTTCGTCCTGCTCTTTCTCAGCTTCAGCAAGTTCTTCCTCGAATTTATCTTCATCTTTCGCTGCTTTTTCAAGAGCATCGGCTATAGCATTATCCTGCTCTTCTGCATTTTCAGCAGAATCCTCTTCTGTATCCTCTGAACTTTCTTGTGAATCAGGCTCCTCAGAGCCTTCGGTTTCATCATCTTTTTCATCTTCGGAAGTAGCTTCCCAGGTTACGAAATCTTCGTGGACATCCTTTGCTTCAGGCTGCTCGTCATCTTCCTGCTCATCTTCAAAATCATCTTCAAGGTCAGCTGCCTCTTCCAAAGCATGTCTTTTGGCAAAAGCTGCTGCTACGGCACCGGCTACTGCTGCTGTTGCTGCTCCGAGTGCAACCATTCCCCAATATTTGTTAATCTTAGCCATATTGTCTGCTCCTTTCGGTATTTTCCATCTGTCTAAACAAAGCTTAATGGAGTTGTCTATATTGTAATACTTTTTACGCAAAAAGAAAAGAAAAAAATCGTTGCACCCATATAAATGGAGGGTTATACTGTTAAGACAGAAAAGGAGAGATTATGGAGAAAATTGTTTTGGCTTCGGGGTCCCCACGAAGAAAGGAACTGCTTGCAAGAACCGGTGTGGTTTTTTCTGTGGTTGTAAGCAATGGGGAAGAGAAAACCAACTTGACAGATCCAGCGGAAACGGTGGAAAAGCTTTCGCAGGATAAAGCAATATCGGTTGCAGACAGACTTGAAAATGAAAGTGAACCTTGTCTGATCATTGGTGCGGATACCGTAGTTGCATTTGAAGGAAAGATTCTTGGAAAGCCGTCAGATGAAGAAGATGCATTAGATACATTGTTAAAACTTCAGGGGAAATCCCATCAGGTCTATACCGGTGTAACCCTTCTTGTAAAAGAACAGGGTATCTGGAAGCCTTATACTTTCAGTGAAAGGACCGATGTTGAATTTTATCCTGTTTCAAGAGAAGAGCTTCTGGAATATATAAAAACAGGGGAGCCTATGGATAAAGCAGGAAGCTATGGAATCCAGGGGAAATTTGGAATTTACGTAAAAGGAATCTGCGGAGACTACAATAATGTGGTTGGGCTTCCTGTAGGAAGACTGATTTATGAACTTAAGAAAATGAAAATCAATATAAGGGGAATGAGAAAATGATAAAAGCATGTATTTTTGATCTGGACGGAACTTTAGCCTACACATTGGATTCAATGGCTGTTGTAGGAAATGAAGTTGTAAGAAAATACGGTTTGAAACCAATGCCTATAGAAAATTACAGATACTATTGCGGAAACGGTGCTGACATGCTGGTGAAAAGACTTCTGGTCGATGCAGGAGATCCGGAATTGCTGCACTATGAGGAAGCAAGAGCGTTATATAGAAAAGAATTTGATAAAGACCCATTTTACAAAATACAGCATTATCCGGGAATGCCGGAAACCTTAAAAGAGTTGAAAAAAAGAGGCGTGAAGCTGGGGGTGTGCTCAAATAAACCACATGAAGCAGCCGTGAAAGTGGTAGAAAGAATGTTTGGGTCTCAGATTTTTGATGCAGTTATGGGACAGAGTGATTCTGTAAGAAAGAAACCAGCACCGGATGGTCCGCTTAAAATCGCGGAGCAGTTTGGAATTAAGCCAGAAGAGTGTATGTATCTGGGAGACTCCGGAACAGACATGCAAACTGGAAAAGCAGCCGGGATGTACACGGTAGGTGTTCTGTGGGGATACAGGGAAAAAGAAGAACTGCTGAAAAATGGAGCGGACTATCTTGTGGATTCTCCAGAGGATATTCTTGATTTATATGAGGAAAAATGCGAAGAGTAAAATTTTGATAATTATTCAGCATGCTCTAAACAGTTATAACTTTTATTATAAAACAGGAGGTCGGAAAAATGTATACAGAGGAGTGTATTCAGACATTTTTGGAAAAACAGGAGCAGCTTTTTGATGAACCGGTTGCAGAAACTTACGAAGAAGCAGAGGAATTCCTGGAGGATTGCATGGCTGTAGTTGCAGATTCTATTGACGAAGTGCGAAAATATCTGTCTGGAATGGGTGCAGATGTGGATGGCATGAGTAATGAAGAATTAGAAGAAGCAAGTGAAGTATTTGCCCTTCCAGATGGAAAATATCTGATTGTGGAGGGATGATCTTTTGAAGCAGAGGTTTGCAGCTGCAGAGTAACTGACTTTCACATAAGGTGATGAAACTGGCGAAAAGGCAGTATGTCCGGTTGGAATTCCGAACAGTTATCGGATAAATTCATATTACATAAGTATAAAATCAGGTTGCTATAATGACACTAAACAAGAGAACATAATGTGTTACTGTTCAGAAGAGAAGATACATCCCATAAGATGTTTTCCGGAGAAAGAAGTGACCAGCAACTATCGCGTTATGGTTCACTGGCAATGTTCCGCGAGGTGTTTTTTGTAAACAAATTTCACAGAAAACCCGAGAATCTGGGCGCGGAATCATGCGGATGCATGATTCCTGTGCAGCGCGAAGTGGTTGCGGTGCGCGGAGCGAACAGTAGCACTGTCACATGCACTGTAAGAATTACAATAAAATAAAAGTGCTTGTGAAAATGTTTAAAATATGTTACAATAATGTTACAGGTCAGCCTAAAAGGGGAATGTAAAGGAGGATGGCATATGAGACCTAGGAAAATTATAGCAATGGTCATGACTTTTCTTATGATGCTTTCATTGCTTCCGTCTCTGGTATTTGCGGCAGCAGCACCAGAGGGAGAACTTGGAGGTCAGCTTAAGATTAAGGGAACTGCAGCTGTAGGCTCTGAGCTTAGCGCCGATTATGAAAAGGTTACACCGGAAGGACTTACAGACGATTATGTAACGTTCAGCTGGTCAAGAAAAGTTGGAGATCAGCTTACTGAAGTAGGCACTGAGAAGACCTATAAGCTTGTTGATGAAGATCTTGGAAATAAGATCGAGCTGAAAATTACCGGAAAGGCCGAAATGGGCATAACCGGAGAACTGAAAGTAAATACAGTTGAAATTGTGGCTACACCGGAAGAAGCTCCGGAAGAGACAACAGAGCTTCCAGAGGGAGAGCAGGAGGCTGCACCGGCAGAGGAAACCCCTGCTCAGGAGATCGCAGCAGAGGATACACCTGCGGAAGGTTCCCAGACAGATGAGAACACACAGCCGGCTCAGGATGTAGCAGAAGATACACAAACCGAGGAAGTAATTGACATTGGTGCTGATGAACCAACTGATTCTTCCGCTGATGTTATGCAGCCGGCAGATGGACAGGACACAGAGAATTCTGCTGACAATTCCCAGTCTGAGATCACTACAGATGACAGTGTGATTAACATTGGAACAGAAGACTATCTGGAAGTTCCTGAAAATGGACAGGCTGAGGCTGCAAATCAGGGAGCATCAGCTGAATCCCCTGCCCAGCAGGAACCTGTGTATACAGCAGAAATTGTTGCAGAAAATACTGCAGAAGATGGTACTGCAGTACTTGATTTTGGAACCGTAAATGCAGGTTTCACACAGGAAAATGCGAATTCTTCTATGACTAAGACTGTAACTGTTAAGAATACTGGCAACAGCACTCTTAATTTCAAAGAAATCAGTCCGGAACATTTTATGGTGAAGGATCTGGGTTCTCTTGAGGCTGGAGAATCAGTTGATGCATGGGTTATGCCAAGAGAAGGTACAGCTGTTGGAGAATATAGTGATACGATCACTTATGAAACAGAGGAAGGTGTAAAGGTTTCCTTCATTGCAAAGCTTACAATAGCTGAGCAGAAGCAGGATGATACGAATACAGATCAGCAGCCAGCAGAGAAACCAGCTACACCGGAAACCACCCCGGAAGTGACACCAGAGGTAACTCCAGAAGTGACACCAGAAGTCACCCCAGAGGTAACTCCAGAAGTGACACCAGAAGTCACTCCAGAAGTCACCCCAGAGGTAACTCCAGAAGTGACACCAGAAGTCACCCCAGAGGTAACTCCGGAAGTAACACCAGAAGTCACCCCGGAAGTGACTCCGGAGATTACTCCAGCTCCTTCATTTACTACCGACATTTCCGAAGTGAAATTCGACAGTAAAGAAGCTGGTTACAAAGAAGCACCGGCGGCAGTTACAATCAATGTATCCAATACTGGAAATGTGAAATTAACCGGTATTGCTGTAAGTGTAAGCGGAAACGAATTTACAGTAAGTGCTCCGTCTGCTTCAGAATTAGAGGCAAATGCAAACCAGTCTGTATCCTTTACTGTTGCACCGGCAGTTGGATTGGCAGCAGGAACCTATACACAGACTGTTTCCATTAAGACAGATCAGACAGATTACCTGAATATTCCAGTAAGCTTTACAGTAACAGAAGCTACTGCCAAGCTTACAGCTGTAGGCAAAGTATCTGATATCAGTCTGGCAAACGGGGTTGAGAAGTCAGCAGCTGGACTGCAGCTTCCATCTACTGTTAAGATTACTACAAACAAGGGCGATATGAATGCCTCTGTAAAATGGGATGTAAAGGGCAGTGCATATAATCAGAACAGTACAGAAGCACAGAAGTTCTCTGTGAAAGGTACTGCTGCTCTTCCAGACGGTGTTACCAATCCGGATAACCTGAGCCTTGTAGTATCTGTTAATGTCACTGTAAGCCGTGGACCGATTGTATCTGATGCAGGGAATAACAGTATCACAGGAATCAGCTCCGATGGAAACTATACTACAGAGACCAAGATTACTTTCACTGCAGTTGGCGCAGGTATGGATATTGAAAATCCGATTAAGGGAGATGTAAGATATCAGCCGCTGAACTGGGAGGTTCTTGAGGCAAGAAGCTGGGACGGCGCACCATATTCTGCAACTTTCCGCATGGGCAAGAATGGAAATTATACTTTGACTGTCACATATAATCAGCAGCAGTTTGATGGAAGCAACTGGGTAAACACTGGAACACAGGATACCAAGCAGGTTAATTTCACTGTAAATGCTGCACCGAATCAGACTCTGACACCGGCTGCAGACAAAACAGATGCAAATCAGAAGAATGCAGTAAAGACCGGGGATAATACTCCAATCCTCCCATTTGTAATTATTCTGATTGTTGCGATTGTCTTAATTGCAGGAATTCTTGTTTACCGCAATAAGAAAAAATAATAGTGGATTCTCAAATAAACAGTAATTGTGAATGAGAGCAGAACGAATGAGGGAGACCAGAAATGGTCTCCCTTCTTTTAATAATAATTACTAGGTTACTGTTCACTCCGTGACCAGTAACACGCTTCGCGATGCACAGAAATCATGCATTCGCATGATTTCGCGCTGAGATTCTCGGGTTTTCTTTGAACTTTGTTCACAAAAAACACCTCGCGGAATGTTACCAGTGAACAGTAATATTACTAGCACTCAATTAAAATGAGTGCTAAATTTTCCTTGACTTTTAGTCAGTTTGGTATTACTATAGTTTGTATAATTAAGAAGACAAAGGAGAGTGAGCTGCATGGCTGAGAAGCATGGTAGTTTATCAATTAACAGTGAAAATATTTTTCCAATTATAAAGAAATGGTTATATTCTGATCACGACATTTTTGCAAGAGAGTTAATCTCCAATGGTTGTGATGCAATTACGAAGCTTAAGAAACTTGATGTTATGGGTGAATACACACTTCCGGATGATTACAAAGCTGAAGTACAAGTTATTGTGAATCCGGAAGAGAAGACTTTGAAGTTTATTGATACAGGTCTTGGTATGACGGCCGATGAAGTGGAAGAGTATATTACACAGATTGCTTTTTCAGGAGCTACTGAGTTTCTTTCCAAATATAAAGATAAGACCACGGATGATCAGATCATCGGTCATTTTGGACTTGGCTTTTATTCAGCATTTATGGTAGCAGATGAAGTTCATATTGATACTCTTTCTTATAAAGAGGGCGCTGCTCCAGTACATTGGACCTGTGATGGTGGTACAGAGTATGATATGCAGGAAGGCAATAAGACTACAGTTGGTACTGAAATTACTCTGTTTTTAAATGATGAGAGTACAGAGTTTTCCAACGAATATCGTATGAGAGAGATTATTGAGAAATATTGTTCTTTCATGCCGGTAAATATCTATCTGTCTAAGGAAAATGCACCGCAGGAGTATGAGACCATTGATGAGGCTGAGCTTCGTGATGATGATGTAATTGTAGAGCGTATCCACGAGGAGGCCAAGACTGAGGAGAAAGAGAACGACAAAGGTGAGAAAGAAGTCGTAGAAGTATCTCCTGCGAAAGATAAAGTAAAAATCAACAAACGTCCGGTATCTTTAAGTGATCCGGAGCCATTGTGGATGAAACATCCAAACAGTTGTACAGATGAGGAATATAAAGAGTTTTACCGTAAAGTCTTTATGGATTATAAGGAGCCTTTGTTCTGGATTCATTTGAACATGGACTATCCGTTTAACCTGAAAGGTATTCTGTACTTCCCGAAGATCAATACAGAATATGATTCCATTGAAGGTACGATCAAACTGTACAATAACCAGGTATTTATCGCAGATAACATCAAGGAAGTAATTCCAGAATTTCTGCTTCTTCTGAAAGGTGTAATTGATTGTCCGGATCTTCCACTGAATGTATCCAGATCCGCACTGCAGAACGATGGCTTCGTGAAGAAGATTTCCGAGTATATTACAAAGAAAGTAGCGGACAAGCTTACCGGAATGTGTAAAACAGACCGTGAGTCCTACGAGAAATACTGGGATGATATCAGTCCATTTATCAAATATGGCTGCATTAAGGACAGTAAGTTCTCAGATAAGATGAATGATTATATCCTCTTCAAGAACATTGATGGCAAATATCTGACTCTGAAAGATTGCATCGAAGAGAACAGGAAACCAGAAGCTGAGACTAAGACAGAAGAGACTGTTGAATCCACAGAAGAGAAGAAAGAGGACGGCGCGAAAGACGAGAAAGAGCCTGAGAAGACTACTATCTTCTATGTAACAGATGAGGTTCAGCAGAGTCAGTATATTAACATGTTCCGTGAGGCAAAGAAGGATGCTGTTATTCTGAAACACAATATTGACAGCGCTTTTATTTCCCATCTGGAGCAGAAGGATCAGACTATCCAGTTTAAAAGAATTGATGCAGATCTTACAGAAGAACTGCGTGGAGAGGAAGCTGCTGACGAGGAAACTTCCAAGACTCTTACAGAAGTATTCAGAGGAGCATTGAAGAATGACAAACTGGAAGTGAAGGTTGAGAATCTGAAAAATGAAAAAGTTGCTGCTATGATGACCCTTTCTGAAGAAAGCCGCCGTATGCAGGATATGATGAAGATGTACAATATGTACGGCATGGATCCATCTATGTTTGGCGGTCAGGAAACTCTGGTTCTGAATGCGAAACATCCGCTGGTTCAGTTTGTAGCAGATAACAAGGATTCTGAGAAGACCCCGGTTATTTGCGAGGAACTGTATGATCTTGCTATGCTGAGCCATAAACAGCTTTCACCGGAAGAGATGACCAGATTTGTTCAGAGAAGCAATGAAATTCTGCTTATGCTGACAAAATAAGTTATGACAAAAAGGGACAGACGTTTAAATGAGTATTGCATTTAGGACGCCTGTCCTTTTTATATGAAAAAATTGGAAAAGTTTATCCTGTTATTCGGTTTTTTATAGATTTTATCTCGAAATTCCTAAAAAATATTACAATTCTCTTAATTTTTGTCTCGAAATGCTAAAAAAGGCAAATTTAACTCGTATTATATGTAGAGGCAAATCAAGGGCTGACTGCAGATGCAGAATCAGAAGTATAACTTATTGTGGGAGGGACAAAAAATGAGAGAGGTATACGGCACGATACGCAAACTTGGTGCGACATCGAAATATAAAGGATACTATTTTGTGGCGGAAGCCATACGCATGACAATGGAATTTCAGGAAAGACCAATGAAGATCACAAAAGATATTTATCCAAAGCTTGCAAAGAAATTTAAATCCAAGCCATCTAATATTGAGCATGATATTCGTACAATTGTAAATGTATGTTGGGAAAATCATCGGGAAAGATTGGAAGAGATTGCCGGATATCCTCTGGAATACAGACCTACCAACAGTGAATTTGTAGATATGATCGCCTTTTATCTGGGAGATGAAAAAGAAAGCAAGGTTCCAGACGTGGAATGCCAGAATGGCTCTGTTGGAAAAATAATGGAGAACCTATTCTGACAGGATTAAACTTCTTCTACGGATAATCCGCTGCGATGAAAAAAATCCATCACATATTGCTCCCAAAGGTGGTCCAGTTCTTTACCGGGAAGAAAGGTTTTCATAGATGTTCCGGTAATACAAAACAAGGTCTTATTCTTATATTGGAGATTCAAATACAGACCTGTTATCAGTTCGGGAGAAAGTGAAAATGCAGAACTCTGCAATAATGCAGCGGTCTTGTTCGGAGAAAACTGAAGCACGATTTTGAAAGAAAGAGGCGCTTTTTTTCCACGGATAACAGAATAACAAAATGGTTTTACTTCTTTCCAGAGAGAGAATGTACGGTGGCTGGAAGCTAAAAATTCCTGCTCATCATTATCGAAAAAATCAGTTTGGAGTTTGCCGTCAATGGAAAAAACATTGCTGGTAATGATCTCTGCCTGGTTTAGCCAGAAGAGATCGAAGGTATCTCCAAGAAAAAGCTTATTGGTAAAATTCTTCTGGTCAGTGATTTTTAAAGCGAGCATAGGGACCTCCTTTCTAAAGGGCATGTCGTCTGTCGACGACATCAATATATGAAAATCAGTTGCTGATGAACAATAACCATTATAAAGCAATTTGGGGGAAAATGGAAGAAAAAACTCTTTTCAAACACATAGTAATGTGTTAATATAGATGTGGTATTTAAAACTACATATTACGGAAAAGAGGACGATATAATTGAGTTATAAAATTGTGATAGATAGCTGTGGAGAACTTCTGGAGCAGTGGAAACAGGATGAAAGATTTGCTTCCGTACCGCTTACACTGACTGTTGGAAGTGAGAATATAATAGATGATGAGACATTTAACCAGGCAGATTTTTTACAGAAAGTTGCCGCCTGCCCGGAATGTCCGAAATCAGCCTGCCCGTCGCCTGAGAGCTACAGAAAGGCATTTGACTGCGAAGCTGAACATATATATTGCGTTACTCTTTCCTCTGAACTCAGTGGTTCCTATAACAGTGCAGTGCTTGGAGCAAGTCTTCTTCATGAGGAGAAAAAAGGCGTTCAGATTCATGTTTTCAATTCCTGTTCTGCTTCTATCGGGCAGACTTTGATTGCAATGAAAATTGCACAGTGCGAAGATGCCGGCCTTCCGTTTGAGGATGTTGTCAGCGTTGTGAATAAATATATTGAAGAACAGCACACTTTTTTTGTGCTGGAGAATCTGGAAACCTTACGTAAAAATGGCCGCCTCAGCCGTGTGAAAGCGCTTGTGGCAACAGCCCTTAAGATCAAACCGATCATGGGATCTACTCCGGAGGGGACGATCTGCCAGCTGGATCAGGCACGAGGCATGAATAAGGCGCTTGTGAAAATGGTGGATAAAATTGTGGAAGTGACAGAAAACAGTGAGAACAAAATTCTTGCCATTTCCCACTGCAACAGCCCGAAGAAAGCAAATATGCTTAAAGAAGCCATCCAGGAGAAGATGAAGCTGGCTGATATTGTGGTTCTTGACACAGCCGGTGTCAGCAGTATGTATGCAAATGATGGAGGAATTATTGTAGCTGTCTGATGCTAGAGCCTGTTTGAAAAATCATTCCCGCAATCTGCACGCCCCACTTTGCGGTATATTTTGTCCGAATTCGATTGTCGTAGCCCGCTACGGCGCCCTCATCCGGACAAAATCTCCCACAAATTATGACGCACATCTTGCAGAAAGCCTTTTTCAAACATGCTCTAGAGCGTATTCACTGATAACATTTCGCGAGGTGTTTTTTGTGAACTGTAAGTGAACATACTTCCATTTTGTTGGGAAATATGATATACTCATCTAAGTTGATATTTTATCCCAAAGGAGACGTGCGGCTATGAGTCAGAAGAAAGTAGATGCCTATAAAGCAGAAAAAGCAAACCGTGAGAAAATTATGAAAAAGGAGAAGTTGATCCTTACTATTGAGAAGCTGGCAGCGCTTGTTGCGTGTATGGTTGCTGTATGCTGGATTGGTTATTCTGTTTACGGAAAGGTTACAGAAGGTCAGGAGACTGTGACGACAGAGACTGTTATGGATACTTCTGCACTGGATTCTTATCTGAATGGACTTAGTGCAGATTCAGAGGCGGAATAAGTATGAAATATAAGAAAATATAAGAAAAAACTGCCTGAGGTAGCTTAAAAAGATGGGGATGGATTTCGGATCTGTCCCCATTTTGTTTATATAATAACAATAAAAAGAATCCTGTCTACAGGACTCTCCGCCTACGGTGGGGCGTCTTGGGCGATATTTACCCTTCCGCTGCAGTGTAATCCTGCCAGATAGGGATTTTTTTATAATAGGAAATTCTGAGGAGATTTCTTATTACATAAAAAATTCCCCTCGGATATGATTCCGAGGGGAAATTTCTGCTTCAGTTGCTTCAATTATAACTTAGTAACGTTAGCAGCTTGCATTCCGCGAGCGCCTTCTGTTAAGTCATATGTTACAGCCTGGCCTTCTTCAAGAGATTTGAAGCCTTCACCATTGATTGCAGAAAAATGTACGAATACATCAGCTCCGTCTTCTCCTGTGATGAAACCATAACCTTTTTCAGCGTTGAACCATTTTACAGTGCCCTTGTTCATTTTGAGTTACCTCCATAAAAAATAAAAAATTAAAAAGATGTTCTGGCGAAAAAAATCACCAGATTTTACAGACTATATCATGTAAATATATAATCTCTAAAAACTAGTGATTTTACATTAAATAATCTTCGACATGGATTGATTATATAACCTGAACTAAAAAAAGTCAAGGATAATTAAAATTGTGCAACAAAAAATATAATTGGATGGAAGATATAAGGAAAAATGACGGAAGGGAAAAAAACTCTTTATTAAATGAAAAAATTCGTGTATGATAGGTTGTGATAAAGTTTACGTTATACCAGAAGGGAGAGAACCAAATGGGTATTCTGATTCGAGGCGGACGTGTTGTGGATGCGGCTGCTCAGATTGATAAAATTGCGGATGTTTATCTGGACGACGGCGTAATCCAAAAAGTGGGAGAGAAGCTGGAAGCAAAGGATAAAGATGACAAGATTATAGACGCTAAGGGACTGGTAGTAATGCCAGGCCTTGTGGATCTTCACGTACATTTTCGTGATCCTGGACAGACGGAGAAGGAAGACATTGAAACCGGTTCCCATGCAGCTGCAAGAGGCGGTGTGACTACTGTAGTGGCGATGCCGAACACCACACCGGTTATTGACAGCCCTGACCGTGCAAATTATGTGAAAAATAAAGCTGCGCAGGTTTCCGCTATTCATGTGCTCCAGGCAGGAGCCATGACAAAGGGAGAACTTGGGGAGGAGCTTTCTGATATTGCAGGCATGGCAGCAGCGGGAGTACCTGTTCTTTCCGAAGATGGCAAATCTGTTATGAAAGCAAGCCTTTGCAAGCAGGCGATGGAAGAAGCCGTGAAAGCCGGACTTCCTATTTTTGATCACTGTGAGGATATGTCTCTTCGTGGAAACGGCTGCATGAATGAGGATGAGAACGCCAAACGCCTTGGGCTTCCAGGAATCTGCAATTCCACAGAAGATACTATTGCAGCAAGAGATTCTTTGCTTGCCATTGAGACAGGCGCTAAGCTGCACCTTTGCCACTGTTCTACAAAAGGTGTTGCAATTATGATGAAAATGTTAAAGGCAGAAGGTATTGAGAATGTAACAGCAGAAGTTTGCCCCCATCATTTTATACTCACATCTGATGATATTGAAAGAGATGATCCAAACTATAAAATGAATCCGCCTCTCCGTACCAGGAAAGATGTGGAGGCGCTGATTGAAGGTCTGAAGGAGGGCTACATTCAGGTAATCAGTACGGATCATGCCCCACACACCCAGAAAGACAAAACCGGTTCCATGAGAACCGCAGCTTTCGGAATTGTGGGAATCGAGACCAGCTTTGCACTTAGTTACACCGCTCTTGTAGAGACTGGAATCCTCACTCTTTCCCAGCTTGTAGAGAAGATGAGTTACAATCCGGCTCAGATTCTGAACCTGCCATGTGGAACCTTACAGAAAGGACATCCGGCAGATGTGATAATCGCGGACATTAAGAATCCATATACCATTCACAAAGCAGACTTTGTTTCCAAAGGCAAAAACACCCCATTTGAGGGCAAAGAGGTGAAAGGAAAGATTCTATACACTATTTGCGATGGTAAGATTGCGTACAAGGATTCTGCTGCTAAATAAGAAAAAAATGAAATTTCCAGGAAAACATATTAAGGAGGAAACACCCATGATCAACAAACTTATTGCCAATATCAAGAAAACAGGAGCCCCTATTGTAGTAGGCCTTGACCCAATGCTGAATTATATTCCGAAGCAGATCCAGGAAGCTGCATTCAAGGAATTCGGAGAGACGCTGGAAGGTGCTGCAGAAGCAATCTGGCAGTATAATAAAGGAATTGTGGATGCCACATATGATCTGATTCCTGCTGTGAAGCCGCAGATCGCTATGTATGAACAGTTTGGAATTCCGGGACTTATGGCTTACAAGCGTACTGTAGATTATTGCAAGGAAAAAGACCTTGTAGTAATTGGAGATATTAAACGTGGTGATATCGGTTCCACATCTGCAGCTTATGCCGTCGGACATCTTGGAAAGGTTCAGGTAGGAAGCAAGACTTATGTTCCATTTAATGAGGATTTTGCAACTGTAAACCCATATCTTGGAACAGACGGAGTGAAGCCTTTCATGGATGTTTGTAAAGAAGAGAAAAAAGGAATTTTTGTTCTGGTTAAGACCTCCAATCCGTCCAGCGGTGAGTTCCAGGACAGAATAATTGAAAAACGTCCTCTCTATGAGTGGGTTGGTGAGAAAGTTGCCAAATGGGGAGATGAGCTTATGGGAGACGGTTACAGCTATGTAGGCGCAGTTGTAGGTGCTACCTATCCGGAAATGGGCAAAGTATTAAGAAAACTTATGCCAAAAACCTTTATTCTGGTACCAGGATATGGCGCACAGGGTGGTAAGGGTGCAGATCTTGTACATTTCTTTAACAAAGATGGTCTTGGCGCTATCGTAAACTCCTCCAGAGGAATTATTGCAGCTTACAAGCAGGAGAAATACGCTAAGTTTGGTGAAGCGAACTATGCAGATGCTTCCCGTCAGGCAGTGAAAGACATGATTCTTGACATCAGCACTGCACTTGAGAACCGCTAGGAGGAAGAAAATGGGTACAAAGGTAAAAGAAACCTGTACAGTCCTCAGCCAGGAATGTATTGGAAAAGACATTTACAGCATGTGGATTCAGACAAAGACCATTGCAGGGAATGCGAAGCCGGGACAGTTCGTTTCCGTTTATACACAAGATGGAAGCAAACTGCTGCCACGCCCTATCAGTCTTTGTGAAATTGATAAAGAAAAAGGTGCACTTCGCCTTGTCTATCGTGTAACAGGTCCGAAAACAGGTACAGAAAGCTTTTCCAGACTGCATGCAGGTGCACAGCTTGAACTTCTTGGACCTCTCGGAAATGGATTTCCACTGGAAGAGGCTGCTGGCAGGAGGGTATTCCTTATGGGCGGAGGAATCGGTGTTCCGCCTATGCTGGAGACCATGAAGCAGCTGGATGCTAAGAAGATTGCAGTTCTTGGCTATCGTGATGAGCTGTTTTTAAATGAGGAATTTGAAAAAAATGGTGAGGTATACATTGCAACAGAAGACGGCTCTGCCGGAACCAAAGGAAATGTAATGGATGCGATCCGGGAGAATGACCTGGAAGCAGACGTGATTTTTGCCTGTGGTCCTAAGCCTATGCTTCGCGCCATCAAGGCCTATGCACTGAAGAAGGGAATCCCCTGCTGGGTTTCCATGGAAGAGCGCATGGCATGTGGTATCGGTGCCTGCCTTGGCTGTGTATGCCAGTCCACAGAAACGGATGCCCATTCTCATGTACACAATAAGCGCGTATGTAAAGACGGTCCGGTGTTCAGAAGTACGGAGGTGGAGTTATGAGCAAAATGAGCGTAAATCTTGCAGGAGTGACTCTGAAAAATCCAGTAATGACTGCATCTGGAACATTTGGTTCCGGTGCGGAATATAGTGAATTTGTAGACCTGAATAATCTTGGTGCAGTCGTGACAAAAGGCGTGGCAAATGTGCCGTGGCCTGGAAATCCTACACCCCGTGTAGCAGAGACCACAGGAGGAATGCTGAATGCTATCGGTCTTCAGAATCCTGGAATCGATGTTTTCTGTGAGAGAGATATTCCATTTCTGAAGAAATTCGATACGAAGATCATTGTAAATGTATGCGGAAAGACCACAGAGGACTACTGTGAGGTTGTGGAACGTCTTGGAAATGAGCCTGTAGATATGCTGGAGATCAATGTATCCTGCCCGAATGTAAAGGAAGGCGGCATTGCCTTTGGACAGAATCCCAAGGCTCTGGAGGCCATTACAAGAGAAGTAAAAAAATATGCCAGACAGCCGGTGATTATGAAGCTGAGTCCTAATGTAACAGATATTACAGAGATGGCAAGGGCAGCAGAAGCAGGCGGTGCAGATGTGGTTTCCCTTATTAACACCATTACCGGAATGAAGATTGATATTAACCGCAGAACGTTTGCACTGGCAAATAAAACAGGCGGTATGTCCGGTCCGGCTGTGAAGCCTGTGGCAGTGCGTATGGTTTATCAGGTGGCAAATGCAGTGAAGATCCCAATCATCGGAATGGGTGGAATTGCAAGTGCTGAAGATGCCCTGGAATTCATTATGGCGGGCGCCACTGCAGTATCTGTAGGAACTGCAAATTTCATCAATCCATATACTACTCAGGAGGTTGTGGATGGTATGGCTGCATTCCTTGAGAGACAGAAAGTGGAAGATATTAATGAGCTGATCGGATGTGTGAAATAGGTTACTATTCACTGGTGACATTCTGCGAGGTGTTTTTCGTGAACGTAGTTCACAGAAAACCCGAGAAGTGTGGCGCGAAATCATGCGAATGCATGATTTCTGTGCATCGCGAAGCGTGTTACTGTGAACGGAGTGAACAGTGACACTGAAATAGGTTTTACTTCGCGGTTTAAAAGAGATTTTGACCACGCTCATATTTTGTGCTACTATAAAGAGAGCGCGAAGCGGTTACATTACTGTTCCCGGAGTGAACAATAATGTAACCGGGTTTTGCTTTGAAACTGGTGTATGCAAGAGTTTTTTCCAATATGCTTTAAGAAAGAGCAATAACAGATACAGTCCATATACGAGGAGGATAAAAATGGAACAGTATAAACAGGAATTTATTGAGTTTATGATTGATTGCAATGTATTGAAATTTGGAGATTTCGTAACCAAATCCGGAAGAAAGACTCCGTTTTTTGTAAACACAGGATTTTATCGTACAGGAGCTCAGTTAAGAAAATTAGGCCAGTATTATGCAAAAGCAATTGAAAGCAAATTCGGTCTGGATTTTGATGTGCTTTTTGGACCTGCATACAAGGGAATTCCGCTGACTGTTGCAGCGACAATGGCAATCAGCGAGGAGTATGGAAAGGATATCCGCTATTGCTCCAATCGTAAAGAGGTAAAGGATCATGGGGATAAGGGAATTCTTCTTGGAAGCCCGATTGAGGACGGAGATAAGGTTGTGATCATCGAGGATGTTACGACAGCCGGAACTTCTATTCAGGAGACTCTGCCGATCATCAAAGCCCAGGGTGATGTTTCTCCAATCGGTCTTGTGGTTTCTGTAGACCGTATGGAGCGCGGACAGGGTACCAAGAGCGCTTTAAAGGAGATTGAGGAGAAATATGGCCTTAAGACAACTGCTATTGTAACTATGGCAGAGGTAGTAGAGCATCTTTACAACAAAGAGTATAAAGGGAAAGTCATCATTGATGACACATTAAAAGCTGCTATTGATGCATACTATGAGCAGTACGGCGCAGAATAAGAGAATTCTATGCAGCATTAAAAATTCTGAAAGTGTGCTGCGGCAACTGGCAGCATAATGGCAAAAGGAGGAAATGCTGATGAGTGAAAAGCTTTACAAAATCGTATCTGGCGTAGGTGCCGGAAGTATTGCACTTGGGATCATCACACTGGTGACAGGTGTGTCCACTGGTATTCTCATGATCGTGAATGGTGCCAGACTTCTGAAGGGCAAATCCGATATGATGATTTAAGGGGATTTTTTTGAAAAAGGAAACGAAGACTTTAATTCGCCGTATGGGAATCCTGCTGTTCGTCATCTATATAATCTTTCTTGTTTATTTTCTGTTCTTTTCAGAGGAATATGGCAGGGCGGCAGAGACGCAGCGGGTATACAGGTATAATCTGATTCCCTTTGTGGAAATCAGAAGGTTCTGGATATACCGGGAGCAGCTTGGCACATTTGCAGTATTTTCTAACATATTCGGAAATGTGATAGGCTTTCTGCCTTTCGGGTTTATCCTTCCTGTTATTTTCCGAAGAATGAACAGCGGTTTTCTCATCTGCGTATCAGGATTTATATTAAGTCTGACTGTGGAAGTGATCCAGCTGGTCACGAAGGTTGGCTGTTTCGATGTGGATGATATGATTTTGAACACCCTGGGGGCAACCTTGGGGTATGTTCTTTTTTTCATCTGCAATCATATTCGAAGGAAAGTCCTGGATAGCAGCCATGAATGAGCCATGCTTACCTAAGCGGATTTATGGATATTGTATGGCAGCAGCTGACTTTCATATTTTGACATGCCTGCGTGGGCAGACATGTCCATTTAGGAGAAAGTTCCATTATGGCAAGAAGATATAGATATTCATTTACAAAGAAAAAAGAAGCGAAAAAAGGGAAGCTGTCTGCCGGTCTGGCGGCAGCGTCCTTTTTGTTGTTTATAACGGCTGTTGTCCTGGCGTATCTTTTGGATGACAGCTTTGGGTTTCTGGTAGGAGGAGTGGGCTTATTTGCCACCCTTCTTTCCGTATACGGATTTATTATGGGACTGCTCAGCTTTTCTGAAGAGGGCAGAAGCCATAAAACCAGCATTATCGGTTCAATCAGCAATGGATTGTTTCTGATTGTGTGGATCGGAGTATACCTGACTGGATTGTAGAGCACGGCGTATGTATTGCGGAAATACGTTTGAAAGCAATAATAATTGATCAGACAGGGGAAAGGGGAATATATATGGATGAACGTTTAAAAAAGCAATTGGACTTTATTCTGGAAGCAGATAAAGTGAAAAATATTATGCGTCAGACCTATCTGGCGGATGGAAAACGCAAGGAAAACGATGCAGAACATTCCTGGCACCTGGCGCTTATGGCAGTACTTTTGAAAGAATATGCACCAGAGGAAGTTGACCTTTCCAAAGTCATTCCTATGGTACTGATTCACGATCTGGTAGAGATTGATGCCGGAGATACCTATGCTTATGACGCTGTTGGGGGAGCTACCCAGCATACAAGAGAAGAAGCTGCTGCACAGCGCATTTACGGCCTTCTTCCAGAAGACCAGGGAAAATGGCTTTATGATCTTTGGGAAGAGTTCGAAGCTTATGAAACACCAGAGGCCAAATATGCGCACATGCTGGACAACAGTCAGCCACTTTTTCTGAACAATGCTACAGATGGAATCAGCTGGGTAGAGCATGGCGTGAAGAAAAGTCAGATTTACACACGAAACCGCCGTACTGGTGAGGGAGCACCAAAAATCTGGGAATATATGCAGGAATTGATTGATCAGCATGTAGAAAAAGGACATGTGATCGACGATATGTCCAAAAAAGAATAAGAAGTGTGCTGATCGCGGAAACAATTATTCAAACAGGCGCTGTCGGTGCCGTGATGGATAGCTTCGTATAAAAAAAATGAAAAGTGAGGGAAACGTGTGGACGAATTACTGATGGAACGTTATGCTCTTGCAAAAGAAAGAGTATGTGAGATCAAAGAGGAGAAAGCAGTACAGATGCCATATCTGGACTTTTTCCAGAAAACAGCTGCTTTTCTTGAAAAAAATGTGGAAATTATGGATGGCGTTGTATTTTTGGGAGAAACCAGGGAACCAAGGAAACTTGCAGATGCGGCTGATTTATCTATAGATGAATGGAAAGAACTGAATCGTGATCTGTATGCAGATATCCTTCCGGAAAATTATAAAAACAGTTACGGAAATCCGGTTTATGCCTGTGAAAAGCTTGGGGAATACGGAAAAGACTTTTCTTTCCTGTATGCAGAGCTGCGTGGTATTGTGGTCTATGCCTTTGAAAAGAGGCTGTGGGACATAACTGTGCTTCTGGAGCTGTTTCTGGAAGTTTATGGCGCTTTTGCTCAGGAAGAGATTCCTACAGAAGAAGAATTGAGGGGGATTTTAAATTCCTATGCAAATGATTACTGCCAGGATATGATAGAGTACCGCACTAGAGAGTGCGTGGACCCGGAGCTGGATTTTGCGGCAAAAATTATCATGAATTCTGATTTTTCAGACCTTCGTTACCTGTATCTGTTTGGAGAATGCATTACAGAGAATGAACTTGGAGTGGCTGCATTTCTTAACGGTCTTTCCCAGGAAGAAATCGATTCCTGCGCAAGAACCTATACAGAGGGCTACCGTTTGGGATTTGTAAATGGACACAAAGACCTGAGCAAAAAGAAAACAGTCAATATCCGCTACAACCTTGGTTTTGAACGTATGGTAAAAGCGGCAGTTCTTCAGTTTGAGGAGATGGGGCTGAAGCCAGTTATATATCGCTATCCGACCCATGCGGTAAACAGGCGCGGCTCTTATAGAATTGGCTATACAGGCGCTGTTGCAAACCCGCAGTTTGACTATGATCATCGACAGGACGGGGCACTTTTTCTGGATCAGGATTTTGTGCAGAAGCGCCTTCGTGCCCTGCAGACTTCCTATGAGAAATATAAGGAGCTGGCGTATGTTCACGCTGGTCCGGCCTGCATTGAGGTATTTGGGGAAGCTCCGTTTTCACCGGTGAGTGTAAAAGAGGCATGGCAGTTCAGTGATGTCCAGCAGAAGCTGGAAATTGAGATGCAAAATGAAGCTGGACAGATTACAAACCGCTACATAAAAGGTGATGAGAGAAGCTTTACCATTATTGCATATCCGGTTCCTGAGATCGGCGGTGATTATGAGGAGATTTTCCGTCAGATCGTGAAAATCAACACCCTGGATTACCAGCTTTATCAGAAAATCCAGCAGATCCTTATTGATACTCTGGATACTGCAGAATGGGTATCTGTAAAGGGAAAAGGAGCAAATGAAACAGATCTCAGGATACATCTGCACACTCTTACCGACCCGGCGAAGCAGTCCAATTTCGAGAACTGTGTAGCGGATGTAAATATTCCCGTTGGTGAAGTGTTTACTTCCCCGGTTCTTTCCGGAACAGACGGTCTTCTTCATGTAAGCCAGGTATATCTGGAAGGCCTTCAGTTCCGTGATCTGAAGCTTGAATTTAAAGATGGAAAAATTGCATCCTATTCCTGCGGAAATTTTGAAAATGAAGAAGAGAATAAAAAATATATTGAGGATAATATCCTGTTCCATCATCCAACACTTCCAATGGGGGAATTTGCAATCGGAACGAATACTACGGCTTATGTAGCTGCGAAGAAATACAACATTGCAGATAAGCTGCCTATTCTGATTGCAGAAAAAATGGGACCCCATTTTGCAGTAGGTGATACCTGTTACAGTTGGTCTGAGGATACTGCCGTGTACAATCCGGATGGAAAAGAGATCATTGCAAGAGATAATGAAATCTCCATTTTGAGAAAAGAAGATATAAGCAAGGCGTACTTTGGCTGTCATACAGATATTACCATTCCTTATGATGAATTGGGAAGCATCTGTGTTCCTGGAAAGAATGGGGAGAAAATTTCGATTATTGAGGATGGCAGATTTGTGCTGGCCGGAACGGAAGAATTGAATAAACCTTTTGGGGAATAAAGGAAAGTTTAAAATCTAACAGCAAAATTAATTAGCCCTATAAAATTTTTCTTTGCCTCAATCGTATTGACAGAAAATGTTATTCTTAGTAGAATTTACGCGAATGGTAGTTCTAAATATAACTAAAAGAGGAGAATATTATGCCAAAAGTAGGAATTGTAATGGGCAGTGATTCAGATATGCCGGTAATGAGCAAGGCAGCAGACATTCTGGAGAAACTTGGGATTGATTACGAAATGCGTATCATCTCCGCACACAGAGAGCCGGACGTGTTCTTTGATTATGCGAAGACAGCTGAGGAAAAGGGATTTAAGGTCATCATTGCAGGTGCCGGTATGGCAGCACATTTACCAGGAATGTGCGCAGCGATTTTCCCGATGCCGGTTATCGGAATTCCTATGCACACTACATCACTTGGGGGAAGAGATTCCCTGTATTCCATTGTACAGATGCCATCCGGCATTCCGGTAGCAACTGTTGCAATTAACGGAGGGGCAAATGCTGGTCTTCTTGCAGCGAAGATTCTTGCAACATCCGATCCGGAGCTTCTTGCACGTCTGAAAGCGTACAGCCAGGAGCTGAAAGAGCAGGTCGAAGCCAAGGATGCGAAATTACAGGAAGTGGGACATAAGGCTTATACAAAATAGAATTATACAGCAGGGGCAGAATAACCTTTTCTGCTGATGCAGGTGAAGAATCCTGCGAGGCAGGATCTTTCTATGAAAACCATAATAAACACCATAATAGAAACCATAAAATTCTGGGAGGAAAAAGGCATGGATTACAAGAACGCGGGCGTTGATATTGAGGCAGGATACAAATCAGTAGAATTAATGAAACAGCATATTGCAAAGACTATGAGACCAGAGGTACTTGGAGGAATCGGCGGATTCTCAGGTGCTTTTTCCATGAACAGCTTCAAGGATATGGAAGAGCCTACACTGGTTTCCGGAACTGACGGAGTTGGAACCAAGCTGAAACTGGCATTTATTATGGATAAACATGACACTGTTGGAATCGACTGTGTGGCAATGTGTGTAAACGATATTGCATGTGCAGGCGGAGAACCTCTTTTCTTCCTGGACTACATTGCCTGTGGAAAGAACTATCCAGAGAAGATTGCTGAGATCGTAAAAGGTGTTGCAGAAGGCTGCAGCCAGTCAAGTGCAGCCCTCATCGGCGGCGAAACTGCTGAGATGCCAGGATTTTATCCGGTAGACGAGTATGACCTGGCTGGATTTGCAGTTGGTGTTGTTGATAAAAAAGACCTGATTACAGGAGAGAATTTAAATACCGGAGATGTTCTGATCGGAATGGCTTCCTCAGGCGTACACAGCAATGGTTTCTCTCTTGTCCGCAAAGTGTTTGAGATGACAAAAGAGTCTCTGGACACATATTATGATGAACTTGGAACTACCCTTGGTGAGGCTCTGATCGCCCCAACCAAGATTTATGTAAAAGCTCTTAAGAGCATTAAGGATGCAGGGGTTAAGATCCACGCATGCAGCCATATCACAGGCGGCGGTTTCTATGAGAATGTACCTCGTATGCTGAAAGAGGGCACAAGAGCCGTGATCGAGAAAGACAGTTATCCGGTACTTCCGATCTTTAAGCTTCTTGCAAAGACCGGAGACATCGAAGAAAAGATGATGTACAACACCTACAACATGGGACTTGGTATGGTTCTGGCAGTTGATCCGGCTGATGTAGATAAGACTATGGAAGCAATCAAGGCAGCAGGTGAGACACCATACGTAGTAGGACGTATTGAAGCAGGAGAAAAGGGAGTGACATTATGCTAAAGGTTGCTGTCCTGGTATCAGGAGGCGGTACCAATCTCCAGGCAATTCTGGATGCCATTGATTCCGGCAGGATCACCAACGCGGAAGTTTCTCTTGTGATCAGCAATAATCCAAATGCTTACGCACTGGAAAGAGCGAAGAACCATGGTATAGAGGCTGTCTGTATTTCCCCTAAAGAATTTGAAAACCGTGAAGAATTTCATAAGGCACTTTTAAAGAAATTGCAGGAAAGCGGTGCAGAATTGATTGTTCTTGCAGGCTATCTGGTTGCAATTCCACCAATGATCGTGGAGGCATTTCCAAATAAGATCATCAACATCCATCCATCTCTGATCCCATCCTTTTGCGGTGTAGGATATTATGGACTTCATGTTCATGAAGCTGCCTTAAAAAGAGGCGTGAAAGTAACAGGTGCTACTGTTCATTTCGTGGATACAGGTACAGATACCGGCCCTATTATTTTGCAGAAAGCAGTAAAAATCGAGTCGGATGATACCCCACAGTCTCTTCAGAGAAGTGTAATGGAAAAGGCAGAGTGGAAGATCCTTCCGAAAGCAATTAATCTCATTGCCAATGGAAAGATTTCGGTAGAAGATCATATTGTGACTATCAGCGATTAAGGAGGAGATTATGAAAGTACTGATCGTAGGAAGCGGCGGAAGAGAGCATGCAATCGCATGGAGTGTATCCAGAAGCCCTAAGGCAGATAAGATTTACTGTGCACCGGGAAATGCAGGAATTGCAGAGTATGCAGAGTGCGTGAACATTGGTGCTATGGAATTTGAAAAACTTGCTGATTTTGCTCAGGAAAATCAGATAGACCTTACCATCATCGGTATGGATGATCCGTTGGTAGGCGGTATAGTAGACGAGTTTGAATCCCGCGGTTTACGGGTATTCGGACCTCGTAAAAATGCAGCAATCCTGGAAGGCTCCAAGGCATTTTCCAAGGATCTGATGAAGAAATACAACATTCCAACAGCTGCATACGAGAATTTTGATGACCCGGAAAAGGCACTGGTTTATCTTCGCACCGAAGCAAAATTCCCTATTGTCCTGAAAGCAGACGGACTTGCTCTTGGAAAAGGTGTTCTGATCTGTCAGAATCTTCAGGAAGCAGAAGCTGGTGTGAAAGAGATCATGGAAGATAAGAAGTTTGGAAGCGCCGGAAATACCATGGTTATTGAGGAGTTTATGACTGGTCGTGAAGTTTCCGTTCTTTCTTTTGTAGATGGAAAAACAATTAAAACCATGACCTCCGCACAGGATCATAAGCGTGCAAAGGACGGTGACCAGGGCTTAAATACAGGCGGAATGGGAACCTTTTCTCCCAGTCCTTTCTACACAAAAGAGGTGGATGAGTTCTGTAAGAAATATGTATATCAGCCAACTGTGGATGCAATGGCCGCTGAGGGAAGAGAATTTAAAGGAATCATTTTCTTTGGTCTGATGCTGACAGCAGATGGTCCGAAGGTACTGGAATACAATGCCCGTTTCGGAGATCCGGAAGCACAGGTTGTTCTTCCGCGTATGAAGAACGACATTGTAGAAGTTATGGAAGCCTGCATTGATGGAACTCTGGATCAGATCGATCTTCAGTTTGAGGACAATGCCGCTGTTTGTGTAGTTCTCGCAAGTGACGGATATCCGGTGAAATATGAGAAAGAAATCCCGATGTATGGATTTGAGAATTTCAAGGATAAAGAGGGATATTACTGTTTCCATGCCGGAACCAAGTTTAAGGATGGACAGATCGTTACAAATGGTGGACGTGTTGTAGGAATCACAGCCACAGGCAGCAATCTGAAAGAGGCCAGAAAAAATGCCTATGCGGCAACAGAGTGGATCACTTTCGCAAATAAATATATGCGCCATGATATTGGAAAAGCAATTGACGAAGCATAATTAAGTGGTATAAAATAGGCAGGAGACAAGAGTGTTTCCTGTCTGTTTTTGGTTATAGAAGTCCTGACAGGATGAAAATACAAAAGTCAGAGAATTCTGTATTGCAGAATTTGTTTAGCAAAAGCATTAGGAGGAACCATTATGTACAATGTGAAGAAAGTAAACGAAGATTTATACTGGATCGGTGCAAGTGACAGAAGACTTGCCCTTTTTGAAAATATTTACCCGATTCCAAGAGGAGTTTCCTACAACTCTTATGTGATCCTGGATGAGCAGACCGTGCTTCTGGATACAGTTGACAAGTCTGTAAGCGGACAGTTTTTTGAAAATCTGGAGCATGTTCTTGGAAACAGACCTTTGGATTATATGATCGTAAACCATATGGAACCAGATCATTGTGCAATTGTGGAAGAGGTGGTAAGAAGATTCCCGGAAGTGAAGGTTGTGGGAAATGCCAAGACCTTTAACATGATGAAACAGTTCTTTACCTTTGACGTGGACGCCCATGCAGTTGTGATCAAAGAGGGAGATACCATCAGTACAGGTAAACATACCCTTGCGTTTGCCATGATCCCCATGGTTCACTGGCCGGAGGCAATGGTTACATACGATGCATATGACAAAGTGCTTTTCAGCGCAGATGCTTTTGGTACTTTTGGGGCGCTGAATGGAAATGTGTTTGCAGATGAAGTAAACTTTAAAGAAGAGTGGCTGGATGACGCCAGAAGATATCTAGTAAATATTGTTGGAAAATACGGCGGACCGGTTCAGAGTGCCCTGAAAAAGGCCCTTACACTTGATATCGCCATGATCTGCCCACTTCATGGTCCTATCTGGAGAGAGGATCTTGGATGGTTTATTGACAAATATCAGAAATGGAGCACTTATACACCTGAAGATCATAATGTTGTGGTTATGTATGCCTCCATTTATGGAAATACGGAGAATGCAGCTGATGTTCTGGCAGGCAGACTGGCAGATGCAGGGGAGAAGAATGTGAAGGTTTATGATGTTTCTGTAACAGATCCTTCCTATCTGGTGGCGGAAGCATTCCGCTGTGACAGAATCGTATTTGCCTGCCCGACTTATAATGCAGGACTTTTCCCGAAGATGGAAACCCTGCTTCATGAACTTGCTGCCCACAATCTGCAGAAGAGAAAAGTGGCAGTTCTGGAAAACGGTACCTGGGCTTCTACTGCAGGCAAGCAGATGAAGGAGATCCTTTCCGGTATGAAAGATATGGAAATCTATGAAGAGACGGTAACGGTAAAGTCTGCCCTGAAAGAAGACCAGCTGGCACAGCTTGATAAGATTGTAGAATTTATGACAAAATAAGAGAAGGTTTGTCGGATCAGTGGATGCCAGGCGTGACAAGATATACCGAAAATTGGGGCGTGCAGCATGAAGAAATGATTTTTCAAACAGGCTCTAGTATGGAACACGGTAAAATTGCATAAAAACACTGACGGTTAGACTTTACTTTTTTGCAATTTTGTTATAAAATAAAACCTATATTAGGTTTTTGTCGATATGTTTTGAAATCTGCCAGACAGGACAAGGTTCATAGAATTTTCGTATACGACAGCAGGAAACCAGGACTGAGAGGATAATGACATGGGAATCACTGAACAGGAAGCAATTAAGGAATTACAGACAAGAGACGAAATCTTTGTAGCGTATTCACAGGCTACGAAGCTTCCATATGTAATTTGCGATCAGGAGAGCTTTAATGATCAGGTGTGGGTATTTGCCACAGAAGAAGAGATTAAAGCATTTGGCAAGAAGAAATTAGAGGATAAGATTCTTCTTATGGGAATGAAATATGAGAAGAAAGACTACCCAAGATTCTACGGCACACTTTATGCAATCGGTGTAAACAGTGTAGTATGGGTTGATGGAGAGAATCAGATTGAGGTTGAGCTTACCAGAATTGCCAGACAGGCAGATTTCAGCCAGCTTGAGCCGAAGAAGCAGCCGCTTTTTAATTCCACTCTTCAGCTTTCCGGTATCTATTTTATGCAGGAACTCCGTCGCCCGATTAAGAAAGAGGAGCGCACTGTGAACCTTCGTGAAATGGAAGAAGAGCTGATCGTGAATCTTAAGAAATCCGAATTTCTGGTAGCTATGGCTACTGATCCGGAAGATCCGACCAAGGTTAACATTCCATATCTTAAGAACAAACAGGGTGATATTCTTCAGCCGGCTTTTACAGATGTTATGGAATTTGATAAATTTGCAAGAGGCAAGAAGCTTCGGGCAGCCAAGGTTCCATTTGCCAAACTGCCAGGTCTCATCATCAACCAGGCGAAAGCATTTGTGATTAACCCGATGGGATTCAATCTGATCCTTGACAGAGTACAGCTTGGAAAGATTCTGGGTGTTAAGATCCCTCCAGCTGCAGTACCGGCTGAGAGTGCGCCTGCTGCTGGAGCACAGGAGACTAAGGCATCAGAGGGTGAAGTAAAGGCAGAAGAAGCACCAGCAGCTGAGACACCGGTTCAGTAGGAATAGGGAGCGCTGCCAGCTTTGCAGATGGCTTATATTTAGACGAAGTGATTATTACGAAAGACAGGAAGAGACCGGGGCAGTATGACTCCGGTCCCTTTGTTTTTGTAATATTCACTATTTTTTACAGGGAGGGATAAAATGGTAATAGAGATAGATTTCCAGAGTGACGAGGCACTTTATACCCAGCTGATGAATCAGATCATTATGGGAATTGCCACATCCCGGCTGCAGGAAGGAGATCCCCTTCCATCTGTCAGACAGCTTGCGGATACCATTGGAATTAATATGCATACAGTAAACAAGGCTTATTCCTTGTTGCGCCAGGAAGGATTTGTCTCCATTGACAGAAGAAAAGGTGCAGTAATCTGCCTGGATGTGGATAAGTTAAGGGCTATGGAGGAACTGAAGCAGAATTTGCGTGTTGCGCTGGCAAGGGGCTGCTGCAATAATGTGACCAGGGAAGAAGTGCATAGTCTTATAGATGAGATTTTGGATGAATATGAGAAATAAAAGCGAGATTGTTCGAGAAATCAACTTGTTTGTACACTAGCGTAAGGAGGAACAATTGATCAATGCGAAATAAATTTACGAAACAGGCTCAGACAGCTCTGACTCTGGCAAAGGCAGCTGCCATTGACTTTGAACTGGGCTATATTGGTACAGAACATCTTTTGCTGGGCCTTTTAAGTGAGACAGAAGGCGCTGCCGGAAGAGTCCTGGAGGAATTTCAGGTAGATGGCAAGAAGCTGGTGGAACTGATCGATAAGCTGGTGACTCCGGCAGAAGTTGGAAATGTAACTGAGATTGAAATGAAGCCGGCATACAGTCCGAGAACAGAGAAGGTTCTGGAGAGTGCTGTGGCGGAGGCACAGAATTCTGGCTGTGAGAAGGCCGGAACGGAGCATTTGCTCCTTGCCATGCTCCGCGAGACGGACTGTGTTGGAACCAGGCTTTTATATACGATGGGAGTGAATATCCAGAAGCTTTATGCAGCAGTCCTTGGAGCCATGGGCTATGATAATGAGTCTATTCAGGAAGAGTTCCAGGCTGCCAAGGCAATGCAAAATCCCGGAGGCAGCCCGACACCGGCACTTGACCAGTACAGCCGTGATCTGACCCAGATGGCAGCAGAGGGCAAACTGGATCCTGTTGTGGGAAGAGAAAAGGAAATCAGCAGACTGATCCAGATCCTAAGCCGCAGAACCAAGAACAATCCATGTCTGGTAGGCGAACCTGGGGTAGGTAAGACTGCCATTGCCGAGGGGCTTGCCCAGAGGATTCTTGCAGGTAGTGTTCCGGAGACGATTAAAGACAAGCGCCTGGTAGTGTTGGATCTGTCTGGAATGGTGGCTGGAAGCAAGTACAGAGGTGAATTTGAAGAGCGTATCCGTAAGGTCGTGGATGAAGTACGTGAGAATCAGGGGATTCTTCTGTTCATTGACGAGCTTCATACAATTATTGGAGCTGGCGGTGCGGAAGGCGCCCTTGACGCTTCCAATATTCTGAAGCCATCTCTTTCCCGTGGAGAATTGCAGATCATAGGTGCGACCACTCTGGAAGAGTACCGCAAATATATAGAGAAGGATGCCGCTCTGGAGCGACGCTTTCAGCCGGTCACCGTGGAAGAGCCTTCTGAAGAGGAGGCTTACGAGATCCTGAAAGGACTTCGCCCATACTATGAAAGACATCATAAAGTTGAAATATTAGATGAAGCCTTGGAAGCAGCAGTTAAAATGTCAGTACGTTATATTAACGACAGATTCCTTCCGGATAAAGCAATCGACCTGATTGATGAAGCCGCATCTAAGGTACAGCTTTCCGGATATCAGGCTTCTTCCGAGATTGAGGATTTAAGCCGTGAGATTCAGGAAATCCTTCAGGAGAAAGAGCGTGCCATCAAAACTGGTTATTTAAGTCTTGCCAAAGAATGCCAGGAGAAACAGAAGGAAGCAGAAGCCAGACTTGAGCAGCTTCAAGTAAAAGAAGAAAAGAAGAATCAGAGAAAATCCGGAAAAGTGGACGAAAAAGCTGTAGCTTCCATTGTATCCGACTGGACCAAAATTCCGGTACAAAGACTGACGGAAGGAGAGACCAGACGTCTTGCTCAATTGGAAAAGGAACTTCACAAACGTGTGATTGGTCAGGAGGAAGCAGTGCATGCTGTTTCTCAGGCTGTAAAACGTGGCCGTGTGGGATTGAAGGATCCGAACCGTCCAATCGGTTCTTTCCTGTTTCTTGGACCTACAGGCGTTGGGAAAACAGAACTTTCCAAGGCGTTGGCTCAGGCTGTGTTTGGCAGTGAACAGGCTATGATTCGTGTGGATATGTCTGAATATATGGAGAAACACAGTGTTTCCAAGCTGATCGGTTCTCCGCCAGGCTATGTGGGATATGATGAGGGCGGACAGCTCAGCGAAAAAGTACGCAGAAATCCATATAGTGTCATTCTTTTTGATGAAATCGAGAAAGCACATCCGGATGTGTTTAACATTTTGCTTCAGGTGCTGGATGACGGCCATATTACAGATGCCCACGGAAGAAAAGTGGATTTTAAACAGACGATCATTATCATGACTTCCAATGCGGGCGCCCAGGCAATCGTAGAACCGAAGCAGCTTGGGTTTATTTCCCAGAAAGATGAGAAAAAGGATTATGAAAAAATGAAATCCGGCGTTATGGAAGAAGTGCGTCGTCTTTTCAAACCGGAATTCCTGAATCGAATTGACGAGATTATGGTATTCCACACCCTGAATAAGGAGGAAATCCGTAAGATTGTACTCCTGCTCCTGAAATCACTGGAAAAACGTTGTGAGGAACAGATGGATATTCATCTGAATGTGACGAATTCTGCAGTAGATTATATTGCAGAAGCCGGATTTGATGCTAAATACGGTGCAAGACCTCTTCGCCGGGCCATTCAGTCCAAGATAGAAGACCGGCTGGCAAATGAGCTCCTGGAGGGCAAGATCAAGCGGGGAGACATCGTGCAGGTACAGTATAGAAATAAAGAAATTCGTTTTATTGTGAAGTAAGATCAGGTTTGAAAAGTAACCAGTAATCTTCTAAAATTACTATAAATTTTATGTAAGGTACTGGCAAAGAAAAAAGTTTTATTATATAATATGTACAACATCGGGGAACCGGTGAAAAGGATCTGGCGAGGAGAAATCCGCTGGAGAACATAACGAAAGAGTCTTAGGGAGGACAAGCATCATGGCAGTAGTAAAGGAACTGATCCGTACAGAGGAAAATGGTACCATCAGCTTTGGAGATTATGAGAAAAACCAGAAATCAAAGGTTTCAGACTATCCCCATCAGGGAGATATGTATAAAGTAAAAACATTCAAGGAGATCACCAAGCTGGAACGCAATGGTATGTTTGTATATGAGTCCGTACCAGGTACCGCTGTGTTTGATCTTGCGCAGGACGGAAGTCAGATGAGTTTTCGTGTAGAAGGACCGGAGGATGCACAGATCACAGTTGAACTTGAGGCAGAAGCTCAGTATGAAGTATATCTTGACGGAGCAAGCACAGGCAAAATGGAGACCAACCTTGGCGGAAAGCTTTCTTTCAGCGTAGAACTTGGAAATGGCTCAGCTGTTGATGTAAAAATTGTAAAATGTTAAAAAACAAAAAAATGGTATATTTTTGCCAGGAGTGCGGTTACGAATCCTCGAAATGGATGGGACAGTGCCCTGGCTGTAAGGCTTGGAATTCTTTTGTGGAAGAACCTGTATCCACAGGGAAAAAGGCATCAGGAGGCGGTAAGTCCGTATCCAGGCAGCAGTCTGAACCGGTGATTCTGAAGGAGATCAGTCTGAAAGAAGATGAACGTCAGACAACGAAAATAGGTGAACTTGACAGAGTACTCGGGGGCGGCATTGTCCCCGGGTCTTTGGTTCTTGTGGGGGGAGATCCGGGTATCGGAAAATCCACCCTTCTTTTACAGGTGTGCCGGAATCTGGCTGAGAATGGAAATTCTGTTCTCTATATTTCCGGTGAGGAGTCTTTGCGTCAGATCAAACTTCGTGCTAACCGTATCGGTACTTTCAACGAAAACCTTCAGCTTTTATGTGAGACCAATCTGGATACTGTACGAGAAGTAATGGAACGAAAGAAACCAGATGTAGCTATTGTGGACTCTATTCAGACTATGTTTGATGAGGAGATTGGTTCTGCACCGGGGAGTGTTTCTCAGGTAAGAGAGTCTACGAATGTACTGATGCAGATTGCAAAAGGTCTTGGAATAACGATTTTCATTGTTGGTCATGTGACCAAGGAGGGCAATGTGGCAGGTCCGAGAGTGCTGGAACATATGGTTGACACAGTGCTTTATTTTGAGGGAGACAGACATGCTTCCTATCGGATCCTGCGTGCGGTGAAGAATCGATTTGGTTCTACCAATGAAATTGGCGTTTTTGAAATGCAGGGAACTGGTCTTGAAGAGGTTTCCAACCCTTCGGAGTATCTTTTAGAGGGACGCCCTGAGAACGCGTCAGGGTGTGTTGTGGCATGTTCTATGGAGGGGACACGCCCGATCCTTGTGGAAATTCAGGCATTGGTTTGTGAGAGTAATTTTGGTATTCCAAGAAGGACTGCTGTGGGAACGGATTTTAACAGGGTCAATCTTCTCATGGCTGTATTGGAGAAGAAAGTTGGGCTTCATCTTGCTTCTTCTGACGCCTATGTAAATATTGCCGGAGGGATGAAGATGACAGAACCGGCTATTGATCTTGGAATCTGTCTGGCAATTGCATCCAGCATGAAAGATATTGTAATTCCAGATAAATTGATGGCTTTTGGTGAAATTGGACTTAGTGGAGAAGTACGTGCTGTAAGTATGGCAGGGCAGAGAGTGCAGGAGGCGAAAAAGCTGGGATTTGACACCGTGATCCTGCCTGAGGTATGCAGAAATTCAGTGGAAAAAGCAGATGGGGTTAATCTGGTCTATGTGAGACAGATTCAGGAGGCCATCCGGTATATTATGAGCAAATAGGTTTTATGTTTACGTTTGTGAAAATAGATAGAGAAATAATACTTGAAAAAGTAAGCAATGATAACCTGTACAAAAAATATGGATTTTTTTTGTAAATTGCAATAGGAAAGCGGAAAAAAATTGACTTTCTATGAATTGCACAAAAAAATAAAAGATTTTTGAACAAAATTGACAAATTTTTGGCGACGGCGACTTCCCAATGGGGCGCGATTTCATACGAAAGATTTTTCACATGAGATCACGCCCCAAAGGTCAGTCGCCGTTATTCTTTTAAGCACGACTTTTAGGAACACTGCAAAGTGTCCCTTAATTTGCGCATGTATGTTATACTATCAGTCCAAACGTTTGGACTACGATACCAGGACTAATTCTTTGTATTCCTGGGATGAGAGGTAATCAAATATTTTTCTGGGATATGTATTTATCCAGTCCTGTAAATCTTGTATGTATTTATCTGTAAATTTGCTGATATGGGAACCTTTTGGAATCCAACGCCTAATGAGCTTGTTTGCATTTTCATTACTGCCACGTTCACAAGCATTATACGGATGACAGTAATAAACCTTAGTTCGTTTCATTACTTTGTTGTAATAGCTCTTTTCCATGGCATCCATATCTAGAAATTCCACGCCATTGTCACAGGTAATTGTTTTAAATGTTTCACGGAATACAGGAGCGGAAAGATTGCGCTCAATACGGTTAAGGATTTTTAAAAGGGATTTCTGGTTTTTGCCCTCCGCTTTATAAATCAGTTCTTCCCTTGTCATACGTTCCGTGAATACAAAAAGGCAGGTATTGTCACCCTTGCCAGATTCTACTGTGTCAAGTTCCCAGTGACCGTAGGTAAGGCGGTCATAGATTTCTTTTGGCCGTTTTTCAATAGATGTATGAATATGGGAATAAGCTTGCCTCTTCTTTGGTTTTTCTTTTTCGACTTTCTTTCTAGGCATAGGCAAATTAGTTCTTGTAATGTTTAGGAAAATGCCATTGTGGACATAGTTATAGATTGTTTTAAAACAGACTTTTGTTTTAAAAGTAAGGTGGTTTTTATTGATATATGCCAGGATAGCAACAGGACTGTATTTCTTTTCTAATACCATGGATTCAATGAATCTTACAAAATCCAGGTCATTTTCGATTTTGGGCTCCCTGCCTTTGTTATGGGACTTTTCGTCCTGGACTTGCTGTCCACGGTCAGCGCAGTATTTCGTATAAGGCTTTAAGTCAGAATCCAGCATTTCGACAGTGCCGTTTTTGATCTCACGGTAAATACAGGTTTTCGAACGCTTTAAGATATTGCAGATTTCCTTTACCGGTGTTTTAGCTTTTAATAAAGCTTCTAACTGGTATCTTTCCCATTCTTTGAAATATTTTCGCATGTTCATAGTTCCCCCTTTATTCTGGGGAGCCTAATAAACAAAAATAGTCCTGTCAATGACAGGCTTTGTTCCTTTGGAATCATTGACAGGACTATTTTTATTTATTACCTTAGCTTGCGCCCTCCTGGGATTACTCAGTCCAAACGTATGGACTGGTTCTAAGCAGGGTGTTTTTGTTTATAGGTTCGCTTAACTGTTTCCATGCACTTGTCAAACTCTTTGCAGGTAAGACAGAAAGACTTACAGTTTTTGCAATCGCGGAACATGAAAAAATACAGGAATTTATAAAAATGGTACTCCAACTGCCGGGATAAAGTCATTGCTAATTTGTCTATCTTGTTCAATTTCGTTTTCCTCCTCATACATGATTTTTCTTTTGGTCTGTAATATTAAAAAGTCTATGTTGATATCGCGGTATACGCTTTTTACTTCTGGATGTTCCTTTAAAAAGGATTTTAGTTCCCTTAACTGCTGTAGGTATTTCTTTGCGGATGCAGGAACAGGGGAAAGCTTGATTTCCTTTTGTGGGGAGTTTTGGTATTGTTGTTTTGCAAGGGATATCTGGGTATCATTATCCATGCAGACAGGCTTTTTCAGCTCCGGTTCGAAAATGGAAAAGTTTGTTTTGCATGGAGCAGGATTTCCTTTTCCCTTTTGCAGTTCCATGTATATAATCTCCTGTCCTGCACCTGGGATTTTTACATCTGACATATAGGTTATATGGCTTAGGTATTTGCTATAAATCCGTGTCAGCTCATCATAATCAATATTGAATACACGTTCCAGGGGCTGGTCTATGTTCTGGCTTGCCAGATACCGGTGTTGATTTTGCAGGATATGGGATAAGTCCTTAGTAATGTATTTCGTGATATAAGAGCTTGCCTTTGAGCTGTCGCGGATGATAGTAGCAGTAGAAAAGCCATATTTCCATAATGGGATATTGTAAATCTTAGTTGCGAAAGGCTTTTTTACATAATCGTATACGAATTTGCCAACGCACACTTTACCGGAAAAGGTAAGGGGCATTTTACCGATATTAGCAAACAGTCCATGGAAGTGCCATTTGCTTTTATCCTTATGCAGTTCTGGGACAATGATATACTTTAAATCTGGGGCATACCGCTTTTTAAGATTATTTGTCCAGATGTTCAGTTTTTCCGATACCAGGTTAAAATCCGTATTATCCAGTTTCTTTGGGTCAATGGTAAGAGTTATGAAATATTCCCATTTGTTCGCCCTGGAAATGGTGTAAATCTGGTTGACGGTTCTGTTTACAGATGATTTTATACTGTGTTCAATCTGGTACTGGGTTCTCTCTTTAGGTTCTGATATGTGTTTTTGTTTTGGCTGTGGAAGATTGATTTTATTGGAAACTGTGACAGGTCGTTTATAAGTGCGGACTTGTACAGAATCCACGTATTCAATCGTTTTGACATTGTAATTCACTTTTTAGTTTCCCCCTTGACTGAAAAGTGTTGCTATTGTCAAGTACGCAACACAATTTTTTCGTTAGCTAGGTCTTGTTCTGATCTGCCGTCCGCTAGTTGGGGCCCCTTAATCCCCAAGCTCCGCAGACAGCAGAACAGCCCAAGACCTGGCTAACGTTTACAACTGTTTTAGTGTAGTGGTATCGAAAATCTTGTAACTGTCGTAAAGCTTATAATATTTCCGTGGCGCTATCATAAACTCAGTGTGGTCTTTTTTTCCAGTGTCCATGGACTTTACTGGAATGACAAAAAGGTTACCGCCGAAGAGCAGGGCGAGGAACCAACCGATAAGCTTAAAGTTTTTAACGTTCCTATGCTCATAGTCATGTTGGAAGATATGACGTATCTGTTTGTCTATCAAGTCCTTATGCTGTGATACCAGGATAACGGTATATCCAAACTTTCTGTGTTGTGTAAAGAAGATTACCCACTGTGAACGACCTTTTTGATTCCAGGAGCGTGAGTTAAACATGGTCTGGCACTCGTCGATAATTAAAAGGGTCTGTTTTTCGATAATCTGCCCCCTGGCGTTCCGCTTGTGGTATTTGTTGGCAAAATCCATAAGATAATCTATTGTAAGTTCCTCATTGGTAAGCTGTGCGATTTTCCCATAGTCGCCTAGAAGCTTGTTCTTTTTACAATGGCGGTGTTTCCAAAAGTTTTCATTGACTTCAAAGTTGCAGATAACATTTTTTCCTTTCCGGTGATAGGTATCTATCATCTTGGCGCAGTGTAAGGACTTCCCGGAACCAGGTCGCCCAGAGTAAAAGTAAATCATATGTTTCCCCCTTTGGTATCAGTCCAAACGCATGGACTGTGAATTGTCAGAAAATAGTTTCTGCAGAAAGGCTAATTGTGTCTGAAATAGACACAATAGCATTCTGTTTAAATGTTGTGTTTCTGTCTGTAGTCTGTGATTGCCTGTTTTAGGTACTTGTAAACATAATAAGCCAGTACACAGGCAAGCCAGGCATTGATACAGGTCGCGCAAAATTTGAACGGTATGAAATAGTTGACATAGCCCAATACATTAATCCCAGAATCTTCCGAAAGCTGTGAGAGCATGATACGGAAAGGCGCAGAGGGCAGTAAAGAAATCAGTACGTCCACAATATCGAAAAATAAACCGATTGCCGTTTTCGCAAGTTCAGATACAACCGCTTCAGCCATTAGTCGTCACCTCCATTAAAGAACATCTTTCTTGACAGATGTATCATAAATAAAATGAACAGGATGGAAAGCAGATACCTACAGGTTTTTGCAAGCTTTTCCCATTCTCCACTTGATAGGTCTATGTTGATTTCCTCATGGATGCCGAGGGACTGTATTTCAATAGGTAAATCAATCTTGATTTCCTGGGGCTCAGCTGCCATTGCATTGACTACCATTGCAATGTCCCAGGGCAGGGAAGTGGGAAACTTGTCTTTTGCCTTGTTCGCCGTTTCTGAGGAACGGTCTTGGAACAGTTCCAGGACGGTCTGAGTAACAAGAATTGCCTTGATTTCATTTAGGGAATTTACAAGTTTTTGCTGATACCTGTTGTTTTCTTCTAACAGGGAAACCATGTTATCGAACTTTTTATCTGATTCATTCCACAGCTTTGTCATAAAATCTGACAAAACAGTAAAATCATACTTGCAACCATTATTTTCTGTTTCTGTCTTTCCGTTACTTAAAGCGTTGATTGCTTCAATTATTTGGTCGAGCTTACCGTCATTTGCTTCGATATAGTCTGTTATTTTCTTTGCAAAAATATCATGCTTTTCACCGAAAGAGACAAGCCATTTATAAATCTGGTCTAACAGGTCATAAGTGCCGGAAGTGAAACCGCCATCCGGGTCTGGTGTGGGAGTGGGCTTGCCAAAATCCCCACCGGTTCCACCATGGTCGCCACCGGAACTACCACCGGAAGAACCAGGCGTAGGAGTGGGGTAATTAGAATTAAACTCACCACTAAAAAGCTTGTCAAGATAGCCTTTCAAAGTAATATTCAGACTGTTTTCAATGTCTGGGGCATCCATATTGGTAACATTATTGTTGTAGGTGATATTAGGTGAATTAGTAGTATTATAATTTTTTACGACGTTAATCGGAATACGATACAAACCTTTGGGCAGGCTTGCAGAAAAATGTTGTTGACCGTAATATAAATATTTTCTTAAATCCTCTTTAGAGTAGAACACCTTAACAGGTGAACCCAAAACACCAAGAATATTGGAATCGCCAGAATAGGTTAGTTCAATACAGGAAATAGAATTAAGTCCAGAAGAAGAAAGCGGCTCATTAAAGTAATAAAATCCATGCCCTTTTTCGTCCGCATCACAACAATAAATATAATTATTAATATATAAATATTCACCATTACCAAGACTATCGCCAAAAGTAACATAAAAGTGACGGTATTTAGTCAAAATAATAGAGTTGTACTTCGACATATCATCAACTTCGGATAATTTGGAGGGCGAATACCTAGCAACTAAATCTATATTATAAAATTGTTTAGAATAATAAATAAGATTATCCCTGTTAATAGCGCCTAAAGAATCAATAAGATAATAACCATCTAAAGCATGAACACGACTTTGAACTTTCTGATTGATGTTATTAATAACATTTTGGTGGATGTAAATATAATCATCATCCGCGCGAATTTCGCCGTCACTAATACCTTTGTCTACAACATCTTTCCAATCTGTATTCCACCCCTCTATAAAACCATCAATAGGACTGAGAACAGCATTTTTAACAATACTAAAAGAACCGCCTATAAGATGCCCAAGTCCGGCACCAAAATTGCCAACCATGCCGTTATACCAATCAATGCCTTCTACAGCTTGCTCTTTAAATTGCTGGGCTTTATTGTAGGCATCTATCATACTATCAGAAGCATATAACCAATCCTTAGCAAATACAGGAACTTGAAAACTACAAAGGGTAAAAGTGAAAACAAGAATACAACATATTATTTTTTTCAAGAAATCACCTCACAAAAAAAGAAGTAGGATTTTGCCCTACTTCTTACGTAATAATTTATATATCAGATAGAAAATCAAAATAATAACTGCAATACCTGCAATGGAACTGATTAAAGGTGGAATGAAAGCAAATATCAAAAACACATAAGCAAATAGCCTGGGAATTACATACCTAAATATCATGTAGACAATAACCAGGGACAGCAGTACAATAATCAATGTTTTAGACGAACTCTTTTTCATTTTGTCCTACCTTCCGAAAAGTTTAATAACTGTTTTATGCAGTTTCTTTTCTGATTTATTCATTGCGGAATCGCGTGTAAGAGTGTCAATATTTTTAATGGTCTTTTGATTACAATTTAATAAAGACTGATTTAGTTTATCTAAATCCATGTTACCTTTCTTTTTCATTCCCTTACCCTCCATATGTATAATAATATAATTATACAGTATATGGGAATTTATATCAAGCTAGGGCTAACTATTATTATCCGTATTTTGTTATCAAGGTTCTGTTTATATGAATTAATGGATTATTATGGATATTAGGTTTATTATATTTATATTTATGATGATTATAATAATTATTTGGGTACCATTCCGTCACCCCCAACCCCCTCTGCCCAACTCCCATAGGGGGCTTAGGCTTCCCTGTTTCTGGCTGTGGACAGTCCAAACGTATGGACTGAACAGCAGTGGGGCAGGGAAAACCAAAACCCTGGTAGTTAACAAGGGCTTGATGGTAAAACCGTCAAGCCCTTGCAACATCCATTCTTATTTCCCTGCACCCTGTCAAGTAATTTCTTCCTTTTCCCCCAGGAGGCTTTTTATCCTAAGAGAAGCTGTGAGGGGAAAAGAGTAAATTACTTGACAGGGGTTAGGCTATCCCAAGAGTAGGGGGAATTGGGATAGGGAAAGAATACCCTCATTTTATTTAATTTTAACTATTGTGTACTTCTTGATGTTACTTTGATTCTTGATGTTAATACTTAATACGAAAGTATGTTGTTGTTTGAATAGTGCCAGGGGTGCATGGGGTAACTGCAAAGCTGTGACCTTGAACAGCAATGCACCCCTGGCAATTCCTACTTAGGAATTCGCGATAGAACGGAAGAAGTTGATTCCGATACGAACCGCAAGACCGATACCCATGATAGCAAGACCTGCCGGGAGGGCTGTGCTAATCATTGTAGTAACGTCAGTTTTGATTGTGCCTACAGCAGTAGTAAAAGCACCTGTTAACGCTTCACCCATGGTATTGTACCTCCTTGAATTATTTTTAATCTATGCGCACAAGGCTAAAAGCCTTGAAAACGCCAAAGGTAATTAATATGAGTACTGTTGCAAAGGCAAAGCCGATTGCAAAGACACCGGCATAGCTTGTGAAAATTTCCTTGATGAAATCCATATTCATAAACTTATCTAGGAAGTCAGAAGCTACAGAACCGGCAGTTTCGGCTGCGCCTACAAATGTTTCGGGTTCATTTCCAGATATGAAAGCTTCACCGTCATTTATTACAGTGCTCACGATAGATAGAAATTGCATTTTTGTCACTCCTTAGAAACGGATGATATCGGGGCAGTCCAAACGTATGGACTACAGTTTACGCCAGACTATCCTTGCAAGGATAAGACCGGACAGGAACGCAAGGGTTATAAAAATAAGGGAAGAAACAGACAGGACGTTTTTTGACTGTTCCACCATATAGGAACGGTATCCGGTAAGGGCTTGTGTTTCCTCTGCCCTTGTTTCTTCCTGTTTTAGTTCTTGTTCTTCCAGCGCCTTGACGCGCTCTGACAACAGGGTGTAGATATCATCAATTGTATGGTCTGTTTCAGTTTCGGAGGAATCCCCCAGGGAAGTTTCCGCATCCGTGGAGGGAGCAGAAGCTTCTGGTTGTTCTGGGGGAGCTGTGGTTACCTCTGGCACAGGGGTTGGCGTTGCCGTTACCATAACAGGCGTAGGGGTTGCCGTGATCTGTACCACAGGTGGAGTTATCACAGATTCGTCACCATTCGGGAGGATTTCCACAATATCCGTGGACGGTTCCTCAGTAGGTGGGGAATCTGTGAAAGATGAATCTATGTCTAATTGTGTTTCGTCTGTAAATGTATCATTCACGCCTATTTCTCCTTTTCGGGATTACATGGGGCTAGGGGATAGGCGTTTCCTAACCCCATGGGATAAAAAGGTTTTTATAGAAAGTCCATACGTATGGACTGACTACCATTATTTCTGCGCGTAGCCGTTTACCTTCCATTCGCCACAACGTGCGTTTCGAACATCAAACTGTCCGGTAAGCAGATACTTCTGTCCTGGCTGAAACAGGTTATAGGTTTTCTCGTCAACGACTTTCAGTTTTTCCACGTCATTGTCAGCCATAACTACAAGGCGGTAAGTAATACCCTTGTTTCCATCTACGTCATATGGGGTAGCATTCTTTGTGATAACCTCAACAGGTTTAGTTGCAGTTGTGTAAATAGTCATAGTTTTTTTTCTCCTTTTCTTTTCGTGGTTCCGCTATCTTTTACCTTGCTGTCCTTATTCAAATGCGAGTTCCAAAACAAAGCGGATTTTTTTCTTTGCAAAGTTCTTGTCTTGTTTCATATCGTTAAAGGCATTTTCCAATACCTCACGATTCTTGATTAAATCATCCAGGCTGTCACAGGTCATAAGCTGTGTACGTCCTGTTTCCAGTTCTGGGGCGGTCATGTAAGCACTAGCGTCCTGGCTGTCATTCTCTTCAATTTCTTCTGCATCTGAATCAATGACCTCTTCACCATCTGCGTCCGTATCTATGGAAAGGGGTTCCTTACCGAATTCGATAATCTGACGGACTGACCAGTCGGGCTTTACCTGTTCCAACTGTTCCGGGGTGAATGCGGTCATGTTGACAAGCTGTGAACACTTAAAGGGCTTGTATTCTTCCTTTAAGCCGATAGCTTTACCATCAACGATTTCGCCGAATTTTTCAATCACTTTTATGTAGTTGTGGGTAGTTGCCTTTTTCAGTTCGTAGGCATCCAGGGCAAATTCTGCAATATTCTTGTAATTGTCAATGCGGTAATATTCGCCGTGGTGAATCTGCCACAGGGCACAGCCGATAGTGATATACGCGTCACTGGCTCTTGAAAAGCCTTTCTCGATATTGCTCTTTAAGGTGTTGAAAGTTCGTAAATCTTTCTTTCCGAAAGCGGTAACTTCTGTATTTTCCATTTCGGCAACAATCTCAGTTTTCTGTGTTTCGCCCATCCTCTTTATTCTCCTTTTTCCGTGAATCCTTTTTCCAGGTTATCCTGGGGAAATGCCTTTTAATAAAGGACAGTATTGTAAATGTGTAACAGACACACCCCAGGAAAAGAAACATTTTCAAAAGTGTAAGTAAGTCCATGCCGTAACCCTCAGCCTATGTTTACACTATAGACGTACAGGGGGTAAAAATGGGGTCCCTGCGAGTCTACCAGGCAGACATAATTGCTAGTGTAGCCGATTGCGTCAATGATCTCGGGGTATTTCATTTGCATCTGTTCTTCTGACAATACGGAAACCTGCATACAATCGTCAAACTGTTTTCGTACTTCACCATCTGAATCCATCACCCATGCCGTAAACATATATAGCCCATCCTTTCTATAGATTTATGAATTATAGACAGTTACTTTAAAGCCTGCCTTTTTCATGCTGTCAGCAAGTCTGTTTCTTTCATCCTCATTGGTGAAACATCTGTCATAACAACAGCCGGGCTTGTAAAAAGTAACTCTGTAATAAATCCTGTTTTCCATATTTGCCTATCCTTTCTTAGGGTTCCCAGTCCAAACGTATGGACTGTTAAACGCTCATTTCTTAGTACGCTTATATTTTACAATTAATAAATATGGATTTTTTTGTAAAAAGTGCTTGACGATTCCTTACGATAGTGGTATAGTAAACAAGCTGTCGCAAGGAATTGCTTCTGAAATACTGAAAAATA
>OFMG01000113.1_pt1 | contig 119774 bp, 117 predicted proteins | sample 1541751 | NCBI WGS metagenome assembly OFMG01 (sample SAMN04209232, study PRJEB22552) | human gut metagenome | biome: gut; material: feces | host: Homo sapiens | place: USA: Oklahoma
GGTAGATAGGGCAGAGGTGGAAGTGTGGTAACACATGGAGCTGACTGTTACTAATAGGTCGAGGGCATAACCAAAGCAGTGATAGGTTTGGATGATGATGTTGGTTTTGACTGTATGTAGTTTTGAAGGTACATGAAATATGGATAGGAATGAGAAGCAGTGCGAAAGCGCTGTTTTTTTTGTTAAACAATTTGAGTTTATAATGAAAAATAAAAAGAAATAACGTAATATAGGTAGTAGAATAAGCAAAAAGGAGTGTGTCAGGATGGCAAGAATCGATCACGCGGCAATCCGTACAAAATTATATGAAGAAGCACAACATTTTTTTGAAGATGTATTTGAGATGCATATGTGGAGAGAAATCGGTGAAAAACCGGGAAGAAAATGCTGGTACAAAGAAGGTATCCAGCTTTGCGAAGTAGAGGAGCTGGATGCAGCATCAGAAAATGGATATGATCATATTTCCATTGCAGTAGATTCAGAAGCAGAGATTATGGAGAAAATCAAAGCGTATCCGGTAAAAGCAATCAATGACCATTGGTTTTCGCTTCCAAACGGAACAAAGATTGAGCTAAAACCGCTGGCAGAGTGGAAAGTAGATGCATAAAACCTCACAAGGAGATTATGAAGTATGAGATTAAGAAATATTTTGATTGTTGTAGAAGATATCGAGAAATCGAAGAAATTTTATCATGATTTATTTGGACTTGATGTAATACTTGATAATGAAGAAAATGTCATTCTGACAGAGGGACTTGTTCTTCAGGAGAAAACAATTTGGAAGAACTTTCTGGAAAGAGATATCATTTCAGAGAGCAATTCCTGTGAGCTATATTTTGAGGAGAAGAATATCGAAGCCTTTGTCGAAAAACTGGACAAACTTTATCCGGATATAAAGTTTGTGAATCGTTTGATGATGCATAGCTGGGGACAGAAGATTGTTCGTTTTTATGATTTGGATGGGAATTTGATAGAGGTTGGAACACCAATGTAAAAAAACAATTTAATAGTACTAGTAAAAAGAAAGAAACCGACAGGATAAGAATATTTTATTTATTTGCAAATCATCCTGTTGGTTTCTTTTATTAAGTTTGTTCTATTTCAAGTTTACTTTGTCAAACTTTCCAAGATAACTATCTGATCATCCCTAGAAATGCTTCATGAATCCGTGTGTCCTGATCTAATTCCGGATGAAATGCAAATGCCATCTGATTCTTATATTTCACTCCGACAATACGATCCTCTACAATACTGAGAATCTCAGGTGTATTTCCGGACGTGTCTGTATGAACAGATTCTACATAAGGTGCTCGGATGAAAGTCATAGGAATTTCACCGATACCGGCTGCTTCAGCATTCGTATGGAAGCTTCCAAGCTGGCGACCGTAGGCGTTTCGTTTGACTGTCATAGGAATGGTTTCAAAATAGGTTTCGTCTTGTTCAGCAATGTCAGAAGCCAGGAGAATCATTCCGGCACAAGTGGCCAGAACAGGCATTCCGGATTGAATCTTTTCTTTTAAAGGTTCGAACATGTTAAGATCGTGTAAGAGTTTTCCCTGAACGGTGCTTTCACCGCCGGGAAGGATAATCCCATCAAAATCTTTTTGCAGATCAGAAGCCTGTCGGAGTTCAATGGTATGAACTCCAAGCTTTTGAAGCATTTGTTCGTGTTCTATGAATGCTCCTTGAAGGGCAAGTACTGCGATTGTCATTTTATTTTCCTCTTTCTGCCATGAGAAGTTCAATTTCCTGTTCGTTGATGCCGACCATAGCTTCGCCAAGGTCAGATGAAAGTTCAGCAATCAGTTTTGCATCTGTATAGTTTGTAACGGCCTGTACGATAGCAGCAGCACGTTTCGCCGCATTTCCGGATTTGAAGATACCGGAACCGACAAAGACTCCCTCTGCGCCTAACTGCATCATAAGAGCGGCATCAGCAGGAGTTGCAACACCGCCGGCAGCAAAGTTTACAACAGGAAGTTTTCCGTTTTTATGTACATAAAGGACAAGATCATAAGAAACCTGCAACTGTTTGGCTGCCTCGAAAAGTTCATCTTCACGCATACTTACTAGTTTGGAAATTTCACTGTTCATTTTGCGCATATGGCGAACTGCCTGAACAATATCACCGGTTCCCGGTTCACCTTTTGTACGGATCATAGAAGCTCCTTCATTGATACGTCTAAGTGCTTCGCCAAGATCTTTTGCACCGCAGACAAATGGAACACCAAACCCTCTTTTGTTAATATGGTAGACATCATCTGCAGGTGAAAGGACTTCGCTTTCATCAATATAGTCGATTTCAATTGCCTGAAGTACCTGAGCTTCTGCAAAATGTCCGATTCTGCATTTGGCCATAACAGGGATTGAAACAGCTTCCTGGATTCCTTTGATCATCTTCGGGTCACTCATACGGGAAACTCCACCAGCAGCGCGGATGTCAGCCGGAATTCTTTCCAGCGCCATAACAGCACATGCACCGGCAGCTTCTGCAATCTTTGCCTGTTCCGGAGTTGTAACATCCATGATCACTCCACCTTTTAACATCTGTGCCAGATTTTTATTCAATTCATAACGTTCATTATTTGTACTCATTTTTAAATCTCCTTTTCTTTACTAATTCGATAGGTAATAGTATAATGACAAAGTGACTATATAAAAATACTCAGTTTTGATATATTCAAAAAGGTCAGAATGGAGAAAAAAGTAAATATGTTGACGTATAATTTTGAAAATATAGGGTCAGATACGCTTTATCAATATTTGTATAAATGTATCAAAAATGACATTATTCAAGGGAAAATTAAGAGTGGAGAAAAACTTCCATCAAAACGTGCACTTGCAAAAAATCTGGCCATAAGTGTGATCACTGTCGAGAATTCCTATGGTCAGCTTGCAGCAGAGGGATATATTTATTCCGTTCCAAAGAGTGGGTTTTATGTAGCAGACCTGCGGGATGACAGAATGAAAAGCGAGAGTGGTTTATCAGAAAATAGGATTTACAGCAATAAGTTAAACCTTACCGGTGGAAAGAATGCTTATATCGCAGATTTTACGAGTAATCAGACGGAACAGAGTGCATTTCCATTTTCTATTTGGACAAAGACGATGCGGGCAGTAATGAATGACTATCAGACTGAATTGATGCTTAATCCACCGTGTGGCGGAGTAATGGAATTAAGACAAAGCATTGCGGATTATCTGAAAGCATTCCGAAACATGACGGTGCGGCCGGAACAGATCATTATTGGTGCTGGAACAGAATATTTGTCCAGTCTTTTGATTCAGCTTTTGGGAAAGGAATTGAAATATTCAGTTGAAAATCCGGGATATCATAAAATCGCAAAAATTTATCGCAGTATGGGAGCTTGTTATGAGTATATAGAAATAGAAGAGGACGGACCGAAGGTAGAAGAACTGGAAGAAAAAGAAATCAATGTGATACATTGTTCTCCGTCACATCATTATCCAACGGGAATCGTAATGCCAATCAGTAAACGTTATGAGTTACTTGGCTGGGTGACAAAAACGAAAGATAGATATATTATAGAAGATGAATATGACAGCGAACTTAGATTGAATGGAAAGCCAATTCCATCGCTTCAGAGCATTGATGTATCGGGAAAAGTGATTTATATGAATACATTTTCCAAGACTTTGTGTTCAACAGTGCGAATCAGTTATATGGTGCTGCCGGATGAATTGGCAGAACGATTTTACAGAGAACTTTCTTTTTATTCCTGTACGGTATCAAATTTTGAACAATATACGTTAGCGCAGTTTATGAATTCAGGATCATTTGAAAAACATATTAACCGACTGCGTAACTATTATCAGCAGAAAAGAGACAGGATCCTGGAAGCATTTTTACAAGGAGCATTGAAAACTAAAATCAAGATTCTGGAAGAAGATGCAGGAGTACATTTTTTAATGAAAGTAGATACAAACCTGAGTGAAGAAGAATTTCTGGATAAAATGAAGAGCAAAGGAATTAAGCTGGCTGCATTGTCATCCTATTATCATTCAAGTGAGAAGAAGAAAAAGTATGAAAATATTTATGTTATGAATTATTCATTTGTTGATTGTGAAAAAATGGAATATGTTGCAAAGATGATAACACAAGTGGAATGACATGGAGAAAAGTATGGAGGGAGAAAGATAAAATGACTTTGCGAAAGAAGTTAATGCTCTCTTTTTTGATACTGGTGCTTTTGATGGGATCAATGATTGGATATTTTTCTTATCAAAATGCAAAAAATCTTGTAGTGGAAAACAAAGAACAAGAGATGGCTGATACAATTAACAGAATTGATATCTCTATTAATAGTCAGGTTCAGCAGATCAATCGTCTGGCTGAAAATGTAAAATCCAGTCAAATCGTGAGGGCATATTTGAAAAAAGAGATACATACGCAGGAAGAAACAGAAGAATTAAATGATTGGATGGAAGGGCTTTTAAATCTTATATCAAGCTGCTCAGATTTGATACTGATGAATGAAGATGGAACCGTGTATTACAGCTATTCAGGCTGTCAGTCAGTGAATGATAAAAGGCGGATGGAAGTATATGAGAATGCAGCAAGTAACCTTGTTGGAGATGGTACCTGGACGGAAAAAGGAAGTTCGCTTTGTCAGAAAAATGCAGAAGAAGTAGTAACATTTATAAGTTCTATCAATAAGGTAATTCTTGCGATAGAATTGAATCCGGAGACGTTTGGACTTTTGATGTTGAATAATTATAGTACCTTTCAAAATCAGTACACTTATCTGGTGGATTGCGCCGGAAATGTTCTGTGCTCGAATAAGACAAATATTTATGATTGGGGAGATGTCGTAACAAAAGGGATGGAAAAAGGAGTTAGAAGATATGAATTCAACTGGGATAATAAGGATTATTTTGCCTGTAGGCAGTATAATGGACTGACCGGATGGGAGACTTATTCAGTGGTTTCGACAGATGATTTCTTTCCACAGGCAAAGAGACTTCGAGAAGCAATTATGGGCCTTGTTTTGCTAGCAATGCTGGCGGCAGGAGTTGGAATTTTTATTTTGTCCTATACATTTACAAGGCCAATCGGGAGATTGAAAAATGCTATGAAACAGGTCGAAGCAGGAGATTTTGAAATACAGGTAGAATCAAAAGCACATGATGAAATAGGAATGCTGATTCAGTCTTTTAATTATATGGTCAGTAGATTACGCCAATTGATTATGGAAGTATACCAACAAAAACTGGCACAGAAGAATGCAGAGCTTACAGCACTTCAGGCTCAGATCAATCCACATTTCCTTTACAATACATTAGATTCTATCAATTGGATGTTAATTGAAAAGGGAGAATGGGAGATAAGTGATGTTGTAGTATCTTTAGGAGATATTTTAAAATATTCACTTCATGGAGAAGAGATGCTTGTACTTTTTGAGGAAGAATTAAAATATATTGAAAGTTATCTTTGTATTCAGAAGAACCGATTAGAAGATCGTCTGACAGTTCAGATAGAAATAGATGAAGAAGCAAAGCTGTGTTTTGTTCCGAAGCTGATTCTTCAGCCGATTGTGGAGAATGCGATTCTGCATGGAATTGAGAAGAAGAAGGAGATGGGCAGAATCCAGATTCAAGCGATCGTCAGAGAAGGAACTCTTGAGATACGTGTAACAGATGATGGAATCGGTATGCAGCCAGATCGTTTGATGAGGTTTAGGGAAAGTATTATTTCAGATGAAATCAGTGGAAAGTATATTGGAATGCGAAATGTACATCGTAGAATTCAGCTGCATTTTGGAGAGGCATATGGATTAAAAATTGACAGTGAATGGCAGAAAGGGACAACCGTTACTATTCTTCTCCCAGTAGAAGAAGTGGATCAGGCAAAGGAGGTTACAGAAGATGAAAATCGTAATTGTAGATGATGAACCGAAGATCAGGAATGGTCTATCAAAATTATTGTCATCCAGACCTGGATTTGAGATTACTGGTGTGTTTGAAAATGCCATGGAAGCGCTGGAACAGTTGTCTGTTTCTTATGCGGATGTGATTATTACTGATATTAAGATGCCGGAGATTAATGGTCTGGATCTGATCAATCGAATCCGTGAAAAGGATGAGAATACAAAAATTATTATATTAAGTGGTTATAGTGATTTTTCTTTTGCACAGAGAGCAATAGAGCTTGGTGTGACCAGATATCTGACAAAGCCTACAAATGCCAGAGAATTAATTGGAATTCTGGAAGAAATTGAGAAAAATATTCAGAAACCTCGGAGTGAAGAAAAACAAGAAATGAAAGTGACAAATCTTTTTGTTCAGAAAGCGATGGACTACATTTCTATGAATTATTCACAAAAGCTGACCTTGACAAAGATTTCAGAACAACTTTGTATCACGCCCAACTATTTGAGTGAGTTGTTTAAAAAACATACAGGTCAGAATGTATCTGAATATATTATAGATTACCGGCTGGAGAAAGCTTGTCAATTTCTTAAGAATCCGCAGCTTAGAATAGGAGAAGTTTCAGAAAAAGTGGGAATTAACGATGTTCGTTATTTCAGCAGTATGTTTAAGAAAAAATATAATCTTACGCCGACAGAATACAGAAACAAACAATAAAAGATAAAAACCGTAAATATTAAACAAAAGTAGAAAGTTATCACATTGAAAATGCAACAAAATGTACTAAAATTGAAGTATAAAATATCAATGCGCAAATGATATATCGAAACAAAAATAAAAAACAATGGAGGTACATTATGGGGGCTTTTCAAAGACAGATAGGCGATATGGTAGAATTGACACCGGAAGGTGAAAAGGAAATCCATAAATACAAAAATAATTATGCAGATGCGACAAAACCATTGAGTTCAAAAGAGCGTAACTGGTCAGCATGGGACATGGGAAATCTGTGGATTGGTATGATTGTATCTATCGCAGTATATCAGGTGGCAAGTGGACTGATCGTATCTGGTATGTCATGGGCACAGGCATTGTTAACGATTGTATTAGGACATACACTTGTTATGATTTTTGCAGTTGTTCTTGGACATTTCGGTACAAAGTATGGACTTGGTTATCCAATGCTCAGTAAAATGGTGTTTGGATCAAAAGGAACTGTAGTCCCGTCAATTGTCCGTGGAGTACTTGGGTGTTTCTGGTTCGGTGTTCAGGCATGGATTGGTGGTCAGGCACTTAATGCAATTATCGGAGCAATCATTCCAGCATGGCATGGACTTGGATTTAAAGGTTTATTTATTTCATTCTTATTATTCTGGGCAATGAACGTATATATTGCAGGATCAGGATCCAGTGCATTACAGAAACTGGAAAAGTTTGCAGCACCGGTATTGATTGTGTTGAGCTTTATCGTAATCATCTGGGGAATTAGAAGTGCAGATTGGAGTGTGTCGAAACTTCTTTCTGACCCATCTCTTCAGGGAGATCCGTCCAAGAATTTCTGGACACTGTTTTTCCCGGCATTGTCTTCAATGATTGCATTTGACGGTGGTATTGCACTGTCTATGGCAGATTTCACAAAGAACTGTAAAACACAGAAGGCACAGGCAGTAGGACAGCTTGTCGGGGCACCTGTAATGACAGCATTCATTTCCTTTGTAGGAATTTGCGGAACAGCAGGAGCAGCAATTGTATTTAAAGAAGCAATCTGGGAGCCGGCAGTTCTTGTAAGTAAATTTGACAATCCGTTTATTGTAATTATTTTCTCGTTGTTCATTATTATGGCAGTACTGACAACAAATGTTGCAGCAAATCTGGTTCCACCGACAAATGTTATCGCAACTTTATTTGCAAAGAAAGTAAGCTACAAAAAGGCTGCTTTGATTGCAGCAGTACTTGCTTTATTTGCTCAACCGTGGAATGCACTGGCAAGTGCGTACGATTTGATTTATAATGTATGTGGAATGCTTGGAGCGTTGCTGGGACCTATCTCAGGATTATATCTGGTATCCTATCTGTTTGAGCATAAGACAGAGGTTGATATGGTTGATATGTACAAGGAAGACGGCGGAAAATATTATTATTCAAAAGGCTTTAATGTACCGATCATCATTATTTTTGTGGCAGCAATGATCATTATCTTTGCCGGAAAATATATTGCACCACTGAAATTTATCTTTGACAATGCATATGTAGTAGGAAGTATCGGTGCAGGTCTTGCATACTTTATCTATATTAAAGCAGCAAAAAGAGGTTAGAAACAGCACTCATCAGGCACAAAAATCACCGCAACTATGGAAAGCATAGACTGCGGTAGAAGTATAACTGAAACTAAGAGAGGAGTGGAAGTATCATGAAAACACTTGTAAAAAATGGAATGATCGTATCACCGGAGGACACTTATGAAGCAGATGTCCTGATTGAGGATGGTGTGATCGAATGTATCGGAAAAAACCTGGAAGCAAAATTTGGGGATGCAGATAAGGTGATCGATGCGAAAGGAAAATATGTTCTCCCGGGAGGTATTGATGTTCATACGCATATGGATATTGATGTCGGAATCGCGAGAGCAGTAGATGATTTTTATACAGGTACTGTTGCAGCCGCATGCGGCGGAACTACAACAATCGTAGACCATATGGGATTCGGACCGGCAGGATGCCCACTACATCATCAACTGGATGTATATCATGGACTGGCAGACGATAAAGCTGTTATCGATTATGGATTCCATGGAGTAGTTCAGCATGTAGACGAGTCTATTTTAAATGAACTTGAGACAATGATGGATGACGGAGTCCAGAGCACAAAGGTTTATATGACTTATGGCTATAAGATTGATGATGATGGTATTTTAGAAGTTCTTAAGAAGATGAAAGAACTGCATGGAATCACAGCATTCCATTGCGAGAATCATTATGTGGTAGAGCATCTGAAGAAAGAATATGGTGATGCCGGAAAGACTGCGCCGATCTATCATGCAAAGAGTAGGCCGAATCTTGCAGAAGCAGAGGCTGTAAGAAGAGTCCTTTATCTTGCGAAGCTTGCAGGTGATGCACCGGTGTATATTGTACATCTTTCTTGTAAGGAAAGTCTTGAAGCAGTTGAAGAAGCAAGAAGAAACGGACAAAAAAACATTTTTGTTGAGACATGTACACAGTATCTGACACTTACAGAAGACAGATATAAAGATCCGGATGGATTGAAATATATTATGTCTCCACCGCTTCGTACACAGCAGGATCTTGATGCGCTGTGGAAAGGATTAGAGGCAGGAGAGATTCAGATCGTTGCGACAGATCATTGTCCATTCAATTATGCAAAAGAGAAACAGGACGGCAAGGATGATTTCAGAAAATGTCCGAATGGAGCTCCGGGAGTTGAAGAAAGAATGATTCTTCTTTTCTCAGAAGGTGTAATGAAAAACAAAATCAGCATCAACAAGCTGGTAGAAGTTGCCTGTACAAATCCGGCAAAGGTGTACGGAATGTATCCTAAGAAGGGAATTATTGAACCGGGAGCAGATGGAGACCTTGTGATTATTGATGCTGATGCAAAACAGACATTGACTCATAAGATGATGCACGGAGCTGTTGATTATACTTCTTATGAAGGAACAGATCTGCACGGAAAGATTGATCTCGTAATGCAGAGAGGAAATATCATCGCTGAAAATAATGAATTTAAAGGTAATCGAGGAGATGGAAAGTATCTCTACAGAAAACCTTTTTTAGGAGATTTATAATCGAAAGTCAGAGAATCTGAAATATACAGAACTTAAAAATAAAGGATAACAAGGCATGGAAGATACCAGAAAAAAAAAGAAAATAAAAGCTGAGACAGGCTTCATTGTTGCAGTATTACTTATCATTGTTGCAGTAATCGAAGGAACTACTTACCGAAAAATTATTCCGGCCAATCAGCCGAAAGTTGTTGTAATTCTTCCGGGAGATATAAATGATCAAAGTTGGAATAAGGGAAATTACGAAGGGATTCTTGCAAATCAGAACAAAGATAAGAAAATTGATCTGGAGTATCAGAGTAATGTCGAAGAGAAAGACTTTGACGCAGTGATTCGCAGATATGCAGAAGATAATTATAATCTGATCATACTTGCAGGATCACAGTTCGAGGAGGTTGTTTCTTCCGTGTCAGGAGATTATCCGAAAGTTGATTTTTGTATTTTAAATGGCCGATCGGCATCAGGTAAAAATACATTCTCTGTTTATCCAAAAGAAGAGGAGGCAAGCCATCTGGCGGGAATCATTGGTGGAAATCTGACGAAGACAGGAGCATTTGGCATTATTGCCGGTTATCCGAATGAGGCAATGGAGACCTTGCTGGATCAGTATGAAAAGGATGTTCGTCAGCTGGCTGCGGATAGAAAGCTTCCGAATGCAACAGTACTCAGGGCCTATGCGAATAGTTGGGAAGATGAGGAACTTGGAAAAGAGATTGCAAACCAAATGATCGGAAAAGGTGCAGATGTTTTATTTATTTACGCAAATAAAGTTGGAAATGGTTGCATTGAGGCTGCAAAGGAAAATGGAGTAAAGGTGATTGGATTTTCAGAGAATCAAAATGATCTTGCTCCGGGAACGGTTGCAGCATCGATTAAGTTTGATTTCGGGAAAATATATTCCTGGATTTTGGATCATTATATGGATGGAAAACTCAATGGTAATGAAGTTTATGGAGTAGGTATCGAAGAAGAAATTTTTATTCCGATTTTTACAGATGAAGTACCAAAGGAGGTACAGCAGACGGTAGAAAATAATATGAAATAATAAGAGAACCCCCAAAACAGAACCGTTCACGGTAATGTTTTAGGGGTTTTTTGTAGTTATATATTTTAGACCATTACATTAGATCAGATGTGTACTTTCAAGCTTCTCCATAAATGCGTCGTTCATCTTTATGATCGGTTTTCTGAGCAGAAGACCAAGCAGTAGTGACGGTGCAAGGAAGATTGCCAGTTTGCCGAGCTCTGTGGCATAAGTTGTTCCGTAGAATCCTGCAATACATTCACGCATCGCATTCATGCTGTGTGTGAACGGCAGAAGTGGATAAACAACCTGGAAAAACTTCGGTGCACACTGGATCGGGAATGTTCCACCACTTCCTGCAACCTGCATTACCATCAGGACAACGGCAATTGCTTTACCGATATCTCCAAAGGAGACAGTCAGTGCATAGATCAGATTCACATAGACAAAGCTTGTGAACATACCGGTTAGTACAAACATTACCGGATGCTTACACTGAATACCAAGGAAGAAAAGATCTCCAAGACAGATGAGTACACTTTGCATGAAACCAATAATGATCAGAAGTAGGATACGTCCGATATAGAGCTGATATTCTTTCGGATGGAATAGTTTCTTCTTTGTAGAATCAGCTACAGTGACTTTTAGCATGGCAGCCATAACAACAGCACCTACCCAGATCGCAAGAGTGGAGTAGAATGGAGTCATTGCAGACCCGTAATTTTCAATTGGATAAATCTTTTTCTCATCCAGTTTGACCGGGGAGGAGAGAAAAGATGAAATCGTTTCGGAGTCTTCGGATAACAGGTTTGTTACGGCAGCCATACCTTCTGAATCATCGGTGGAAAGTTTTGTAGCTACAGCCGTCAGCTTTTCAGAAGATTCTTTTAACAGAGCAGCAGAATTAGTAAGTGCTGTCTGAAGTCCTGTAAGTCCGCTGGAAGCAGAACCGGTAACGTTAGCAATATTTTCAATGCTGCTGTCAAGGCTTCCAAGCATAGAGGAGACAGAACCTGTTGTAGAACTCAATGAATTGGAAAGATTATCAAGATTTCCTTTTACATTTTGTTCGTAAGTTGTCTCAACTGCCTTGACGGAAGAGGTTGCTTCGCTGATCAGACTATCAAGTTCACTCTTTAATGTAGTGGCATTTGCAGTTGCTGTAGTAATTGAAGTTGCAGCACCGTTAATTTTATCACGGAGTGCAGTCTGTCGTTCAATTGCCAGCTGAATCTGCTGATTGATTCCATTGATCGCATTCTGAATCTCAGGATAATCTGAGGAGGCGTCTGCAATAGCAGATAATGCAGCAGAAAGCTGATTATACCCGTCAATGACATTCTGTACGCGGCTACTTACGGAAGACAATGTATTTGCTGCCGCCTGTGCATCTGAGTTGTAGGAACTTAAAGCCTTGTCAATAGTATCAGAGACAGCGGTATAAAAGCTTGCATTCTGTGCTAATGCGTCAGAAATCGTGCTTGTAGTTCCGGACAGGGCAGCAGTTAATGAATCAATTCCGGAATCAGAATTCTTTAAGGAATTGAGGCTGGTTTTTGTGCCGGAACCGGTTTCCTGAAGAAATTCTGTTGTTGTGTTCAGCATTGTAACTGCAGAGTTTGTCATGTCTGAGAAGGACTGAACAGTTGCAGCAACAGTTCCAAGATCAGATCCCATCTGATTCAAATTACTACTCATATTGTTGATCAGAGAATCATCATCTGTCTTCTTTGCGATTGAATCTACCGTCTGAAATGCATCAAGTGCGGTCTGGGCAATTGTCTCAATGAATGTCTGATTAATTTGTTTCTGGACAGCCGTTGCGCCTTTTCCGGTAATGATCGGAGCAATCGCATTTTCTTTTTCATTTTCATAATAAGTCAGATCCGGATGTTCAGCTTCAGAAGAGAAGACACTCATCATTTTCCGGCTAAAGTCTTCAGGAATTACGATCGCTGCATAATATTCTCCGGATTTTACACCTTTTTGAGCATCTTTTGAATCAGTAAAAACCCAGTTGAACTGAGAATTTTTATGCAGAGAAGAGAGAATCTGATCTCCCATGTTAATCTTTACGGCAATAAGATCACTTTCATAACCTTCGTCATCACTTGCAACTGCAAGCTTCAGCGCACCTGTATTTCCGTAAGGATCCCAGCTTGCGGAAATGTTAAACCATGCATAAAGAGTCGGAATTACAGTGATTCCCATAATAACGATCATTGCGATGACATTTTTCTGGATCTTCATCAGATCATTTTTTAGGATTAAAAAAATATTTTTCAAATTATTCCGCCTCCTTTCCACGGAAGTTTTCAAGCATTTCTTCGTAAGACATACCGGCAAGCTTTTTCTGTTCTTCTAATTTTGTATGAATGTATTCTACAACGATCAACCATACTGAGATCGCAATGATGGAAATGATCCATAAAGTCAGGAATACAATCTTTGATTCGAGACTGAACATCAGGATCAGGAAGATCAGAGGGATGATCGCAATGGCAAGGAAGCCGATACGAATCATCTTACGGTAATTGTTTTCAAATTTCTGTGCCCGTTCAGCTGTTACAAGGCGAAGGTCTTCGATGGAAAGAGATGCCTGTAAGAGCATGGAGAGCTGTGTACTTCTGCTAAGTTCTGCTTCGTGAGGTTCGCACATCATAAATTCTGTCTCTGCCAGTTTCTTGTCGAACAGATGGTTCAGTCCGGAAAGAGCCGGGCGCAGTCCAAGTCCAATAAGCAGAGAGATCGGCACGTAGCACAGGAGCAGGATCAGAAGATCGTTGCGGAAGTTAGAACCGTAGAAACCGGCAATTGCTTCACGCATAGCATTCACACCATATGTAAATGGAAGGAGTGGATGCAGTTTCTGGAAAAAGGCTGGTGTCATCTCAATCGGGTAGGTTCCGGAAGAACCAGGAATCTGCAGGATTACGAGAATAACACAGAGCGCTTTACCAATATGCTTAAATGTAAGTGACAGTGCATAAATAATATTTACATAGACGAAAGAGCAAACCATTCCTGTCAGGATGAATTGTGCCGGATGATTGCATTGGACTCCCGGAAGGAGTGTATCACCAAGGCAGACGATAAATCCCTGAACAAGACCAACGGCTATGTATAAGAGCCAGCGTCCAAAGTATAATGTTGTCTGTCCGTAACCGCGCATGGATTCGTCTTTGTCCACTTCCAGCTTAAAGATTGCGATCAGTACGATACCGCCGACCCAGATTGCAAGATTAGAGTAGAACGGTGTCATAGAAGAACCGTAATTATCTACGGCATAATAAGTCTCCGTTTTAATCTCCACAGGAGAGGACATAAATGATGAGATAGATTCTGCATCAATGCCTTCAAGAGAGAGCAGTTTTTGGTATGTAGCAGAGCCTGTCAGTGCATTCAGATCCGTCTGAATTGTATTTAGTTTGTCGCTTACGGCACTTAAAGATTCCTTTGTACTGTCAAGGAGGGCAGTTGTATTTGACAATCCACTCTCTAACTGGTCGAGCATATCATTGATCTGCTTAGAAGTAGCCGGTACTCCGTTTAGCATTCCTTCTACCTGACCGGTCAGTGTGGAAAATGTATCCAGTGTCTGACCGAGCAGTGGAAGAATATTCTGATCAAATGTAGAACGGAAAGTGTGCAGGTTATTGATACTTTCTTTTGTCAGAGAAGTAAGCTGTTCCTGTGTTGCAGTTGTTGTATCAATCGCATCTTTGATTCCATTATTTCCAGTCTGAAGACTATTGATCAATTCCTGATTTGACTGGTTCTGAGTTTGCAGGGCAGAAATCTGTGCATTGATCTGATCTCCGATCGTTCCCGGAAACTGATTGGCAAGTTCCTGCATTTTTTTAAGAATATCTGCATTCAGTTCATTGACTGAGTTTGCATAACCAAGCGCATCACTGACAGAAGTGTTGATCTTTCCAGCTGCGGTAGCAAGTTCTGTCAGTCCTGTGGATGCTGAGCTGCTTGCCTGACCAAGTAAAAGTTCTCCGTCAGAGAGGGACTTAGAAAGTGCGGAAGAAAAATCTCCGGCAGAAGAACGTGTCGTATTCATGACAGAGTCAGCACTGGACAATGCATTTGCTCCGGATGTTGCTACATCTCCTAAAGATGTAGATGCTTCTTTTGCATTCTCTATCAGCTTTGAGGTATTGGATGAGTCTTTACTGAATTTTTCTAGAAGCTGTTCGTATTCTTTGATATTATTATTTGCTTTTGTAAGCAGATCATTAATCTCTGCATTTGTTGAATCAACAGAGTCGGAAATGTTGAATACAGAATCCTTTAAAATCTCGGCAATTGTCTCAGATGCAACAGAGGAAAAGGTGTTATTAACCTGTGTCTGGATCGTGCTTGCACCTGAACTGGTGATCTTTGGCGCAATTGCATTGAGTTTTTCATTGATATAGTATTCAAGTTCCGGAGTTTCAATCTTTCCGGACAGGACACTTAGCAGGGATTCGCTAAAATCTTGCGGAATAATGATAGCTGCATAATATTCACCGGATTTGACTCCTTCAATAGCAGCATCTTTGGAGACAAATGTCCATCCTAATTGGTCGTTTTCTTTTAGTTGGTCAATGATCTGGCTGCCGGCATTGATCGTCAGATCATCATGTGTGGCATCGTTGTCCAGATTTGCTACTGCTACCTTGATGCCGGAAGTATTGGCATAAGGATCGATATTTGCTGCAATATTGAACCATGCGTAGAGTGAGGGGAGAATAGATACTCCGATCAAAACAAGTATTGCTGCCGGATTACGGAGCAGGCGTTTCATATCGCGGCGAAAAATCCGAAATGCGTTTCTCATGGATAAAACTCCTTTTCTTAAAAATATTTCTAGTAATAGATACAATGTTGATTTTCATGTCAAAAAGTATTATATTAATGTAGAAACTAATTTACAACCATTAATCAACACTGGATATGTCTAATAATAGACGAAAGATTGAAAAATGTCTAGCAGGTGGAGAAAATCATGTTACTGTTCACACGGGAGTGAACAGTAACAAAATCATTCATTTAAGTCATAGAAACAGAGTAGAGAGTTATTGGTCAGTAGTACTGTAAGTTATAAAGGGGGGAAGAGAAGATGCAGAAGAAGACAGATCGCAGAGTCAGAAAGACAAAAAGTCAGCTTAAAACAGGTCTTGCTCAATTGATGAGGGAGAAGAGTATCAGAGAGATTACGGTAAAAGAATTGGTAGATGCGGTGGATATCAATCGTTCTACTTTTTATCTGCATTATTCTGATATACCGGGGCTGCTTGCAGAAGTTGAAAATGAAATGATGGAAGAGATGCAGCGCGCAATCCGTGAACATCCAATTGATCCGGGAAAAGATACCGTTTACTATTTTATTCAGGATTTATTTCATGTGCTTGATGAAAATCGTCAAATTGCAAGTGCACTTGTAGGACCACATGGGGATATTGGTTTTGTACATAAGTTAGAGCAGCTTTTAGAGGAAAAGAGCCGGGAGTCACTTGCAGCTCTTGTACCGGAGAAAACAGGTGAAATGAAATATTTTTATTCTTATTGCCTGAACGGTTGTCTCGGTTTTGTGAAAACATGGTTGGAAACAGGCGAAAAGGAAACACCGGAATATGCAGCAGAGATGGCTTATCGAATGGTTGTAAGTTCAGTTACAGCATTTTATGACACTAAAGAAGGAAGAGAGGACAACTAAGAAATGAAACGAGAGAAATTTGGCTCACGTCTGGGATTTATCCTGATCTCAGCGGGATGTGCCATTGGCTTGGGAAATGTTTGGCGTTTTCCGTATATTACAGGAAAGTATGGAGGAGCAGCATTTGTTCTGATCTATCTGCTGTTTCTTGTTCTGTTGGGATTGCCAATCATGGTAATGGAATTCGCAGTGGGTCGTGGAAGTCAGGCAAGTATTGCACTATCCTTTGACCGTCTGGAACCACTGGGAACAAAGTGGCACTGGTATAAATGGTTTGGAATCGGTGGAAACTATCTTTTAATGATGTTCTACACAACAATCGGCGGATGGCTTCTTCTATATACAGGAAAGATGGCAATCGGAGAGTTTAAAGGACTTGATGCGGATGGTGTGACCGGAGTATTTACATCACTTCTTGGACAGCCTGTTACAATGACAATCTGTATGATCCTTGTTGTTGTGCTGTGCTTTGGAATCGTCTGTATGGGACTTCAGAAAGGTGTGGAGCAGATCACAAAGAAAATGATGATCCTCCTTTTCGTGTTGATGATCATTCTTGCAGTGCGTTCCGTGACATTGCCGGGAGCAGAGAAAGGACTGGAGTTCTATCTTCTTCCTGATTTTAAGAAAGCAGCAGAAGCAGGATTGAAAGAAGTTATTTTCGCAGCGATGGGACAGGCATTCTTTACATTAAGTCTTGGAATCGGTGCGATTGCGATCTTTGGAAGTTATATCGGAAAAGAAAGAACTCTGACAGGAGAAGCAGTCTGCGTAACAGTTCTGGATACATTAGTTGCATTGATCGCTGGATTTATTATTTTTCCGGCCTGCTTTGCATTTAATGTCCAGCCGGACAGTGGTCCGAGTCTGATCTTTATCACACTTCCGAACATTTTCAATGCAATGAGTGCAGGGAGAATCTGGGGAACAATTTTCTTCCTTTGTATGTTTTTCGCAGCATGCTCTACGATCATTGCCGTGTTTGAAAATCTGATCGCATTTGTGATGGATTTAACGAATTGTTCAAGAACAAAGGCGGTTGTGGGAAATCTGATCGCGATCATTGTACTTTCCCTTCCATGTATTTTTGGATTCAACATATGGAGCGGCTTCATGCCTTTGGGAGCAGGAAGCAGTATTCAGGACCTTGAGGACTTTATTGTAAGTAATAACCTGCTTCCGATCGGAAGCCTGATCTACCTTCTGTTCTGTACAAGCCGCTATGGTTGGGGCTGGGATAAGTTCCAGAAAGAAGCGAATGCAGGAAGTGGAATCAAGTTCCCGGGTTGGGCAAGATTCTATGTATCCTATATTCTGCCATTGATCGTATTATTTATCTTTGTGCAGGGATATTGGAGCAAATTTGTTGGATAAAGTAATAACAATATTGTGAAATAAAAAACGCTGAAATGACCAGAAATTCATTGCCATTCTATTAGTGATAAGTTATAATTTAACTAATGGTTTTGCAAGAGATTTACCACTGTTCCAAACGGAAAGAATACGTTTCAATCTGAATGCAGCAGAGAGATATCTCATAGCAATAAAGACATGGATTTTGAATAGAATATAGACTCTGACGGCAAGGAAGTAAGAGATACCGAGCGGGAATAGTTGTAAAGAAGCGTTTAGACAAAAAAATATTTTGTGATTTTAACAGACTCTTTTTCCGTTGGGGAAGAAGGGTCTTTCTCTTTACCAGGGAAATAAAATGGGAGGATCAGCAATATGTTAAAGGTAGCAATTTACGGAAAAGGTGGGATTGGAAAGTCCACGATTACATCGAATCTGGCAGCAGCATTTGCCGCTATGGGGAAGCGCGTAATCCAGATCGGATGTGATCCGAAAGCAGATTCAACGATCAATCTGTTAGGCGGCGAGCCATTGCGTCCGGTAATGAATTATATGAGAGAAGAGGATGAGGAGCCGGAAGAATTAGAACAGATCGCAAAGGAAGGCTTCGGTGGTGTGCTCTGTATCGAGACAGGCGGACCGACACCGGGACTAGGATGTGCAGGACGCGGGATCATAGCGACATTTCAGTTATTAGAAGACTTGCGGTTGTTTGAGACATACAAACCGGATGTTGTTCTGTATGATGTGCTTGGGGATGTTGTCTGTGGCGGATTCGCAGCACCGATCCGGGAAGGATATGCAGAGAAGGTTGTGATTGTTACATCCGGAGAAAAGATGGCATTGTATGCGGCTAACAATATTTCCAGCGCAGTGCGTAATTTTGAAGATCGCAGTTATGCAAGAATCTTTGGATTGATCCTGAATCATAGAAATGTGGAAAATGAAACGGAGAAGGTACAGGCATTTGCAGAAGAAAAACAGATCCCGATTGTCGGTGAGATTCCAAGGAGTGACGAGATTATACGCTGGGAAGATCAGGGAAAGACTGTGATTGAAGGTGACGCAGATTCTGAGATCAGTAAGAGATTCTTTGAACTGGCAGAAAAGCTGTTAGAGGATGAAACAGAACGTGTGAGATAAAATATAAGTCGAGGGAAAATATATGAAGAAAGCATATTTTTGTACAGCGGAAGAACTGGAACAAAGAGGAAAGGATAATCTTCCGAAACAGTTTCAGTCAGGGGAACATTTAATCTATAGTTCGCCGGCTACGCTTGCCTTTAACTCTCCAGGGGCAGAAGGGTTCGGAGTGAAAAGAGCAGGACTTGCAGTGCCGGGATCGATCATGCTGATCGTGGCACCGGGGTGCTGTGGAAGAAATACGTCCATGATCAGTTCAATGAAAGAATATAATAACCGTTTCTTTTACCTTTGCATGGATGAGACTGATATTGTAACAGGGCGTCATCTAAAGAAGATCCCGAAAGCAGTTGCATCAATCTGTGAAAGTCTTGAGAAGAAACCATCCGTTGTGATGATCTGTATTACCTGTGTGGATGCCCTTCTTGGAACAGATATGGAACGTGTCTGTAGAAAAGTGGAAGAAAAAGCCGGACTTCCGGTGCGTCCATGTTATATGTATGCATTGACACGAGAGGGACGAAAGCCACCAATGGTTCATGTGAGACAGTCTCTGTATTCACTTCTTGAACCAGGACATAAAAAAGGAAATGTAGTAAATCTGCTCGGATACTTTTCACCACTCGTAGATGACTGTGAATTATATACACTGCTTCAAGAGGCAGGTGTGAAAACGATTCATGAGATTTCGAGATGTGAAGATTTTGAAGAATATAAGAAAATGTCTGAGGCAAATTTTAATCTTGTTCTTCACTCGGAGGCACGGTTTGCAGCAGAGGATTTTCATGATAGATTAAAGATTCCATTTATCGAACTGCGCAGACTTTATCAGATTGATAAAATTGGAAGCCAGTATCAGGCATTTGGCGCAGCACTTGGAATAGAATTTCATGCAGAGGAACAGAAAAAACAGGCACAGGAAGCAATTGAAAGTTTTCGTAAAGTCTGTCCAGACCCGGTATTTGCTGTTGGGGAATGTGCAAATGCGGATCCGTTTGAATTATCATTAGCATTGGTGAAATATGGATTTAAAGTAGCAGAAATCTACGGAACGATTACTGGGGAGAACTTTATTTATATCAGACAGTTGAAAAAGTTAAGTCCGCAGACAAAGATTTTTTCCAATATGGAACCGACGATGCTCTATTACGATCCAGCGGAAAGTGGCGTGACACTGACAATCGGAAAGGATGCCTGTTATTATCATCCGAACACAAAAGGAATCCATTGGAATGAGGAGAGACAGCCTTTCGGATATGCAGGCGTGAGAAGACTGTTTGAGGCGCTTGAACTGGCTGTGACAGAACAGGCGGAAGGTAATGTTTTGCAGAAACAGGTGGAAGTGATCGGTTCTAAATCACAAGAAGCAATTGCAGAACAGAGTCAAGAATCACTGTTCAAAGAGGAAGTGGACAAAAAAGAAGATGTTTATGTACGTGGCCTTTGGAAAGGACTGACTCCATTTGCACCGGATCAGTCAGGTGCAGCGTCCGTTTTCTATGAACTGGGAGGAATCCTTGTTATTTGTGATGCGGGAGGCTGTACAGGAAATGTATGCGGATTCGATGAACCGCGCTGGTTCGGGGAACGTAGTGCGATTTTCAGTGCGGGCTTGCGTGATATGGATGCAATCCTTGGAAGAGATGACAGGCTTGTTGCGAAACTTACGGATGCAGCAGAGAAGATTGATGCAAATTTTGCAGCGGTGATCGGTACTCCGGTTCCGGCTGTGATCGCAACGGATTATAGAGCATTACAGAGAATGTGCGAGAAGAAGACAAATCTTCCGATTCTGACTGTAGATACGAACGGAATGGAACTGTATGATGTGGGAGAAGAGAAGGCATGGCTGACTTTATTCAAGACATTTGCAGGAAAAGATGTAGCATCACAGAAGGAAGCTTCAGAAGAAGACGATTCTTCTAAAAAGATGAAAATCGGAGTTCTCGGTCTGACGCCACATGATGTCAGTGACCTGAATATAGAAGAGAAGTTCCGGAAATCAGAAAATGAGAATACGCATTATATTTGCTATGGAATGAGAGCAGGTATTGATAAAGTAAAGACAGCAGGCTCTGCAGATAAGAATCTGGTTGTAGCACCGGCGGCACTCGAGACAGCAAAATATCTGGAAAAAGAATTTGGCACACCGTATGAAGTGGGATATCCATTTGTAGATGAATTGATACCTGAACTTGATTATGCTGGGAAAAAGATACTGATCATTCATCAGCAGGTGATCGCAAATGCAATCAGACAGGAAATTCGTACAAGAAGTAATGAACAGAATACAGAAGTTACGGTGGCAAGCTGGTTTATGATGAAATCCGAGCTTTCAGAAGAGGAAGATCTTTCACTGAAAGAAGAGATGGATTATTGTAAGCTTGTTCAAAATGGGAACTATGACATTGTCTTTGCAGATGAAAATATGAGAGGCCTGGTACCGGGATTCAAAGGAACATTTGTTAATGTACGGCATTTTGCAGTCTCAGGAAAACTGCAGGAGTCATAACGGGAGGAAAAAGTCTATGGAGAAGGAGATAACGAAGAAAATCCGTGTCTATGGAATTGTACAGGGCGTAGGATTCCGTCCGACTGTCAGCCGACATGCAGATTCCTGTAAGATCAGAGGAAGTGTCAGTAATCGTGGACCTTATGTTGAAATCTTCGCACAGGGAAGCGAGACGGCAGTGAATCTGTTTATTGAGAAAGTTCGTACCTGTCCGCCAAAACGCGCAGCGATTCTTAAGGTTTCAGAAGAAATACTGGATACAAAGGAAAAATATCCGGACTTTTCTATCATAGAAAGCGAGAAGACAAAAGGAGAGATCTTTATTTCTCCGGATATTGCAATCTGTGAGGAATGTAAGGAAGAATTGTATGATCCCAAGGATCGCAGATACTTACATCCGTTTATTAATTGTACGTGTTGTGGTCCGCGGCTTACGATTCTGGATGCTCTTCCATATGACAGAGAGCGTACGAGTATGAAAGAATTTCCGATGTGTCCGGAATGTGAGGCAGAATATTACAATTCGGAAAGCAGAAGATACGATGCGCAGCCGGTTTGTTGTAATGCGTGCGGACCGGAAGTTTATTTGATTAAAACTTCTGATAGAACGATAGACATGAAAGGTTCTGATGCAATTACGGAAGCAAGAAGAGTGATTTCCGAAGGCGGAATCGTAGCAGTGAAGGGAATCGGAGGATTTCATCTTTGCTGCGATGCATCAAATGAGGCAGCAGTGGAACTGTTAAGAAAGAGAAAACGCCGCCCGGCGAAACCGTTTGCAGTGATGGCAAGAAATCTTGAGGTAGTGCAAAGTGTCTGTGAGTTGAGTAAGGAGCAGGAAGAAATTCTCACTGGACATCAGAAGCCGATTCTTCTTTTGGTGAGGAAAGAGATAGAAACGAAGCAGCTGTGTTCATCTGTCGCACCGGGCAATCCAAAAGTAGGAGTGATGCTTCCATATGCGCCGGTGCAGTTACTTCTATTTCAATATCCGGATGGAATCAAGATGCCGGACTTTCTCGTAATGACCAGTGGAAATGTATCCGGTGCGCCAATCTGCAGATCGGATGAGGAAGCACTCGAAGAGCTTTCGGAATTTTGTGACTGCATCTTGTCTCACAATCGAAAAATTCGTGTGAGAGCAGATGATTCCGTGATGGATTTCTATAAAAACAGACCATATATGATTCGCAGATCAAGGGGATATGCGCCACTTCCGATCCAGACGTCAGGAAAATGGAAAGGACAGGTATTAGCTGTCGGTGGAGAATTGAAAAATGCATTCTGTATCGGTGTGGATAGTAGATTTTATCCTTCGGCTTATGTGGGGGACTTAGAAGATTTAAGAACGGTAAATGCATTGAAAGAGACAATACAGCGGATGGAAACATTGTTAGAAGTGGAACCAAGCGTTGTCGTCTGCGATATGCATCCCAAATATAATTCGACGGTGGTTGCGGAAGAACTGGGACTTCCTGTTTTGAAAGTGCAGCATCATTATGCACACATCTTATCCTGTATGGCAGAGAATGACTGGATGGAACAGGTGATCGGAGTATCTTTTGACGGAACCGGCTATGGAACGGACGGAACCATATGGGGCGGAGAAATACTTCTGGCAGATCTTGACGGATTTCGGAGAATCGGAAGTATTGAACCATTTTTACAGGCTGGAGGCGACCTATCAGCAAAAGAAGGATGGCGTATCGCAGTTTCTTTAATCTGGCAAATATCTGAATCAAAAGATGAGGCGATGCAGAACATTCAGAAACTTGGTCTTTGTGAGGAAAAAGAAGCGAAAGTTCAGCTTGCGATGCTTGAGAGAAAGATCAATGCGGTAGAGTCAACCAGTGCAGGAAGATTATTTGATGGAATCAGTGCGATACTTGGAATTCGAAAGAAATCTTCTTTTGAAGGAGAAGCCTCCATGGCATTGGAATTCGCAGCAGAAGCTTATGAAAAAAGATCTGGTGAGAAGAAAATAAATGTCTTAGACGGGCAGAAGTGTTTAACTGAATCAGCAGACGACGGAAGAGAACTTCTTCTGACAAGTCGACTGGTGAGGGCAGCAGTCGAAGTGGTTAGCAATATTGGCGAAAATGCAGTGGCAGAAGATACATTTGATCAGGACTTAATAGAAAAGGCAGCTTATGAATTTCATAAAGGACTTGCAGAGCAGATTGTCACAGCATGTATCCATGCTAAAGAGAAAACCGGATGTCAGACAGCAGCGCTTAGTGGCGGTGTATTTCAGAATGGATTACTACTTCGTCTGACAGAAGAGGGATTAACTGCAAATGGTTTTCATGTGCTGACACATCAGATGATTCCGCCGAATGACGGAGGAATTGCGCTTGGTCAGGCATTTTATGGAATGAATCATGAGTGTGTAGAGGAAGCTCCGATTTTATAGAGTTAAAAAAGAAAGGAATAAGAAAAATGTGTGTAGGATTATCAGCTAAAGTGGTTCGCATCAGTGACGGAACTGCAGTGGTAGATGCAGGTGGTGCGAAAAGGGAAGTGTCTTCAGAGTTATTAGAAGATCTGGAGCCGGGCGATTACGTGATGGTGCACGCCGGAGTCGCAATTGCAAAGATCACAGAAGAAGATGATGAAGAGACCGATCAGCTTATGGAAGAACTGCTATAGAGCAGTGAACAGTGAGGTGAAAAGAATAAATGATGATGCAGGATATAACAAAAAATCAAACATCTGAAAGAAATGAGAAACAAAGAAAAACAGCGAGGGAAATCATCGAGCAGTATGATGGACCACCGGTTCGCATTATGGAAGTGTGCGGAACACATACACATGAGATCTTTCGCCTCGGAATCCGTAAATTACTGCCTGAGCAGGTGGAACTGATCTCAGGACCGGGATGTCCGGTCTGTGTGACACCGGTTGGGTTTATTGATGAGGCAGTGTGGCTTGCACTTCAAGCAGGTGTGACAGTCTGTACTTTTGGCGATCTTGTCCGTGTACCGGGAACAAAGATGAGTCTTGCGGGAGCGAGAGAAAAGGGCGCAAAGATCCAGATTGTTTATTCACCGGCAGATGCAGAAAAATATGCGAGGTTACATCCGGAGGAACAAGTCGTGTTCCTGTCCGTTGGTTTTGAGACAACAACACCTTCTTCTTGCTTATCAGTAAAGAAAGCGAAAGAAGAACAACTAGAGAATTATTCTATCCTGACGGCAAATAAGACGATGCCGGGAGCTTATGAAGCATTAAAAGGAAGTGCAGATGTGTTTCTTTATCCGGGACATGTAAATGCAATTACCGGAACGGCATTGTGTGAATCTCTGACAAAGGAGGGAGTCAGTGGAGTTGTAGCAGGATTTACTGCGAAAGAACTGCTGACAGCATTGGCTGTTTCATTGAAACGCTACCAGGAAGGAAAACCATTTTTTGTAAACTGCTATCCAAGAGTAGTAACAGCAGAAGGAAGCAAAGAGGCACAGCGTCTTGTAGATGAACTGATGGAATCCTGTGACAGTGAATGGCGTGGTCTTGGAGTGATTCCAGATTCCGGAATGAAGCTTCGTAAAGAGTGGGAAATGTTTGATGCAAGAGTGAAATATCAGATTCCGGAAATGGAAGGAAGAGCAAATCCGGCTTGCCGTTGTGGAGATGTTTTACAGGGAAAATGTAAGCCATCAGATTGCAAAGTATTTGGAAAAGTCTGTACACCGCAGCATCCGGTAGGAGCATGCATGGTTTCAAATGAAGGTGCGTGTTCCGCTTATTTCATGTACGGAGTATAGAAGAAAATAGAAATGGTTACTGTGAACAGTGACAGAAAAAGAGGAAATAATATGAGCGAAAAAATAGAAAGCCAGACAGTTACAATGGCACACGGAGCAGGCGGAAAACAGACTTCAGAACTGATCGACAAAGTATTTGCAGCACATTTTGCAAATCCGGATCTGACAGCAGATGATGCAGCCGTATTAAATCCGCCGGTTGGGAAAATGGCAGTGTCAACAGATGGATTTATCGTATCTCCTGCATTTTTCCCGGGAGGAAATATTGGAAAACTGTCTATCTGCGGAACAGTAAATGACCTGGCCTGTATGGGGGCAAAACCATTATATCTGACTTGTGCATTTGTGATTGAAGAAGGATTCCCAATGGAGAAACTGGAGCAGATTGCGGAGGCAATGGCTAAAACAGCGAAAGAAGCAGGTGTTCGCATCGTATCAGGAGACACCAAGGTCGCCGGAAAAGGACAGGTAGACGGAGTCTTTATCACAACAACCGGAATGGGACAAATTGAAGATGGCGTACAGGTTGGCGGAGAACTTGCGAAGCCAGGAGATGCAGTTATCGTAACCGGAGATATCGGCCGACATGGATGCACGATCCTTCTTGCGAGAGAAGATTTCGGAATCGAGGCAGATGTGAAGAGCGATTGCGCTCCACTTTGGAAGACTGTGGAGGCTGTTATGGACACGACACATGAACTTCATGTGATCCGCGATGCGACAAGAGGCGGTGTCGGAACTGTATTATACGAGATTGCAGGACAGAGTCAGGTTGGAGTACAGATTGATGCAGCAAAAATCCCGGTAGCTACCGAGGTGCAGGGAGTCTGTGGAATGCTTGGACTTGAACCACTTTATCTTGCCTGTGAAGGAACAATGGTGATCATTGCTCCGGCAGAACAGGCAGAAAAGATTGTAGAGACACTTCACCAGTGTCCATACTCTCAAAATGCAGCAATCATCGGAACAATCACAGAAGAAAACCCAGGAAAAGTTATCCGTATGACAGAAATCGGAACCCAGTCCCTCCTCCCACAGCCGGGCGGAGAGTTGTTGCCTAGAATATGCTAAACCAGTTCTGAAATGCGGAGAAAGTTGTCTCTTCATGCGCTGCAAGCTAGCTTGCATAAGCAAGAAGAAACAACTTTCTCCATATGGCGAACGCCATACAGCGAAATGAAGCGTGAGCGGAATTGAGCTGTGGCATGAGGAACGGAAGAGAGCGATACAGCGAAATGCGGCGTGAGCGGAATTGAGCTGTAGCATGAGGAACGGAAGAGAGCGATATAACAAAATGCGGAGAAAGGAATCGAAATGGATACAAGAGTAGCAGTAATCTCCATAATTGTGGAAAATTCGGAAGCGATCGTTACACTGAATGATCTTCTTCATGAAGCCGGAAATTATATTATCGGGCGTATGGGGATTCCATACAGGGAAAAAGGAATTAATATCATCAGTATTGCAATTGATGCACCGCAGGATATGATCAGCAGCCTTTCTGGAAAGATCGGAAGACTCAAAGGTGTGTCAGCGAAGACTGCCTATTCAAACATCATTACAAAAGTGGAGGCACAGAATGATTAAAATTGCAGTATATGGAAAAGGTGGAATCGGAAAGTCGACGACAGTCTCTAATGTGGCAGCAGCACTGGCTGAGCAGGGATTAAAGGTTCTTCAGATTGGATGTGACCCAAAGGCAGATTCAACGATTCTGCTCCGACATGGAGAAGAAGTTCCAACCGTACTTCATATGTATCAGGAAAAGAAAAAGAACCTGAAACTGGAAGATATTGTGAAAATTGGATACAAAGGAATTGTCTGCGTAGAAGCAGGCGGCCCGACACCGGGACTTGGGTGCGCAGGACGCGGAATCATAACTGCACTGGAAAAACTCGAAGAGACAGGTGCATATGAGAAATACCAGCCGGATGTAGTGCTTTATGATGTGCTCGGAGACGTTGTCTGTGGTGGATTTTCTATGCCGATGCGAAATGGGTATGCAGACAAGATCTTTATTGTTACATCTGGAGAAAATATGGCGATTCATGCAGGTGCGAATATTGCTATGGCGGTAGAAAACTTTAAGAATCGCGGATATGCCACACTGGGAGGGCTGATCCTGAATCGAAGAAATGTCCTGCGTGAGGAGGAGAAAGTAGAAGAACTGGCGGAAGATTTTCATACAAGTATCGTAGGAACTTTGACAAGAAGTGATCTTGTTCAGCAGGCAGAAGAACAGAAAAAGACCGTTCTTGAAGCATTTCCGGAAAGTGAAATGGCAGAAGAATATCGTATACTTGCCAAAGCAATCCTGATGAAAGTGAGAGAAAAACAAGAGGTGTCAAATGCTTAGAAAAGTTGGAGAATCAGCCTGGCCGATCAGTGAGAAAGATGCGGTTGTCAGCATAAAAGACGCATCCTATCCAATTCCGTTCCCACAAGGGCTGGAATTTAATTCACCGACACATGGCTGTTGGAATATCGTTCATACTGGAATGCTGATTCCGGAAGCACATCAGATTTATGTCTGTGCGGACAACTGTATGCGGGGCGTTGTGCTTACTGCAGCAGAGATGTGTGAAGAAGATAGATTTTCCTTTGTGATCGTAGAGGAGCAGAACCTGTTAAGCGGAAATCTGGAAGATGTGACGATTGAAGGAACGGCAGATATTTTAAGAAAACTAAAAGAACGCGAGGAAAAGACGGGACAGAAAATGCCGAAGGCAGTTCTTCTGTTTACAGTATGCCTTCATCATTTTCTCGGATGCGATCTGGAGCGGATTTACAGGGAACTGGAGCAACGATTTCCAGAAATCAGATTTTTGAGATGCTATATGGATCCAATTATGCAAAAACATGGACCAACACCGGATCAAAAGCTTCGAAAAGCAATGTATGAACCACTGAATCCTGATCGGAATAAAATGGATACAAAACAGATTTCCATATTGGGGAGTGACTTTGCGTTAGATCTAAGCTGTGATTTAAAGGAATTGCTAGCTATAGCAGGATATAAAGTCAGAGAATTGCAAGATTGCAGCACATGGGAAGAGTATGAAGAATTGGGAAATGCGGGAACATTTCTCTGTTGTTATCCATCTGGAAAGTACGGGATTGAAACACTGGCAGAAAGATTAAGAAGAGCATTTCTTTATCTGCCACTTAGTTTTGATTATGAAGAAATCAGAAGCGAAGAAGAGACTCTGTGGAATTCTTTGGGAGTGGAAGGAAAGCAGATTCTAAGTGAATGGATGGAAAAGAAAATCGCACTTTGCGAAGAAGCGTTAAATCATGCAAAACAAATTATTGGAAATGCTCCAATTACGATTGATTATACTTTCCATCCGCGTCCACTTGGACTGGCCAGGCTTTTGCTAATACATGGATTTAACGTAAAGACTGTTTTTCTGGACAGTATAAGTCCGGAAGAAAAAGAAGTATTTGAATGGCTGAAAGTAAATGCACCAAAACTGGAACTTCGTGCGACAGTTCATGCAAAGATGCGTGTACTGCATGAAGCGCATCCTTCGGAAAAGACACTTGCAATCGGTCAGAAAGCAGCGTGGTCTACAGGAAGTCATTACTTTGTAAATCTGGTTCAGGGAGCCAGCCTGCAAGGATTTGACGGAATCCGAAGGACAGCGGAACTTATGGAAGAAGCATTTTTGAATAAAAAAGATCCGAAAACAATGATCGTAAGAAAAGGATGGGGGTGCACAAGCTGCATATGAGACAATCATATCGAATCATACCGATTTATACTTCAGATGTATCAGGTGTCTGTTCTGCACTTTATGAGTTGGGAGGCATGGTTGTGATGCACGATCCATCCGGCTGCAATTCTACCTATAATACACATGATGAAATTCGCTGGTACGATCAGGATAGCCTGATTTTTATTTCAGGTCTGACGGAGATTGATGCGGTCATGGGAAATGACGAAAAATTTTTATCAGATATCAAAGAAGCAGCACGTGAATTTCATCCAAAATTTATCGCACTTGTCAGTTCACCGATTCCATTTATGAATGGAACCGATTTTCCGGCACTGGCGAAAGTGCTGGAAATTGAAACAGGAATACCATCCTTTGCAGTGCCGACAAATGGAATGCATGATTATGTATATGGAGCAGGAATCGCATTCGAAGAAATTGCAAAAAGATTTGTTACAGAAAAGGAAGCAAGAGGAAACTATGCAAAACGGACAGTAAACCTGCTTGGAGCAACACCATTAGATTTTGGTCCATTTCCCAGAGTAGAAGAATTAAAAAATAATCTGGAGAAATGTGGATGGGAGATCCTTTCAACCTGGGCGATGGGAGACAGTTTGGAAGATCTCGTAAAAGCAGGAAATGCAGAGATCAACCTTGTCGTGTCATCAGTTGGGCTGCGGGCAGCAAAAGCGTTAAAAGAAAAGTTTGGAACCCCTTATGTGATCGGAACCCCTTATAAAGAATATGCAGAGAGAATCAGTGAAGCTTTGGAAAAGAAAATACCTATGCCGGCATTGGAAGATCGAAAAGAATGGGAAAAGAATACAGCTATAGAAGATTGGAAATCACAAATAGTTATTCTGATCGGTGAGCCGGTTACAACAACATCTTTTGCAGCTTTAATTGAAAAAGAATATCACTATAAAACAAAGGTTCTTTGTCCATTAGAGGAAACGGATGGACTGATTGGAAGTCAGGATTTAAAAGTGTCTGGTGAAGAAGAGATGGAAAACGCCCTGAAAAACGCTCAGATCGTAGTAGCTGATCCATTGTATCGCCCAATCTGCCCGGTTGAGTGCGAGTTTTATGAGAGAGCGCACATAGCATTTTCAGGGAGAATATTTCTAAAAAATAAATAAGTAGGGAATGGCCTGGATATGTGAATTGTTATTTTGATTCCTATGGATCCAGGTCGATTTTTATCATTGACAGTAGCAGTTTATTTTGCTATAGTTAATCCACATCAAAATCTCAGACATATATTTCTATATTTCATTTGTCTGAACATGTTATCGAAGAGATGACAATATCTCATATTCAAGGCTATATCAGCATGAGATTCCATTTTTGATGATTTAAAAACAAAAGAATAAAAACCAGGGAGGAACTGTCTATGGGAAAAGCAGATGTTAATGTCAATATCTGGCTAAGTGAAAAAAATCGATTCGCAAATTTATTTAATGGTGTGATTTATGGTGGAGAGAATGTGATATTGCCTGAAGATTTAGAAGAGGTAAGTCCAGTCTCATCTGTTAATGTGAAAAACAGAGTAGGAAAAACGAAAAGTATGAAGAAATACCGGGATATTATTATGCGATGGAAGAACCAGGCGACGCTTGTACTTCTTGCGAATGAAGCACAAGATAAGATTCATTATGCTATGCCACATAAAGTGATGCTTTATGACGGAATGGATTATGAAACACAGATTCGAAATAACTGGGAACGGTTTACAGAAGGCCGAAGACAGGATAAAAAAACAGGACAGCCGTTAGAACATCTTACAGCTGGAGAATACTTATCTCGTTTTCGAAGAACAGATCGATTAACGCCGATTATTTCGCTCGTATTTTATTATGGGTCAGAACCGTGGGACGGACCGGTGGACTTATATGATATGTTTCGATTAGAAGGAACGGAAAAAGAAAAAGCAATTCTTGAAAAATATCTTCCAAATTATAGGATTAATCTGGTAGATGCAGAACGCTTAGGGGAAATAGAGAGGTTCTCTGAGGATTTACAAGTGATATTAACTATGCTAAAATATAGAAAAGATAAGGATGGATTAAGAAACTACGTTAATCAAAATAAGAAATTCTTTCAAAAGGTTGACCATGAGACAAGTCAGGCGATGAAGGCATTTTTAAATATGAAACATATACCAGGTGAGACCGAGAATAAGGAGGAGACAATCAATATGTGTAAAGCAATTCAGGAAATGTATGACGATGGCGTAAGAGATGGAATGCAGCAGGGAAGGGATGATCTGTTAAAGGAAAAAGTAAAGAGAAAGCTGCAGAAACAAAAATCACTTGAGCAGATTGCGGATGAATTAGAAGAAGATGTCAAGGTGATTCGGAAGATAATAAAAGAAGTACAGTGATACAGCATTTGCTGATTGGTGTTACCGAACCGACAGGAAGTTTTGAATAATGAAAAAGACGGGATGACAGATCAATACTGTCACCCCGTCTTTTTCAGATACCACTTTTCTATCAGACCAATTATCGCATACAACAGCGCTGCAATGATACATAGAATGCAGATACTCATCAGAAGCCAGTCAAGTTTAAATACCTGGCTGGAATAGATGATCAGGTATCCAAGTCCGCTTCTTGCGGCTAGAAATTCACCGATGATAACTCCGACAAGACAAAGCCCAATATTGACTTTCATATTACTGATGATTGCCGGAATGGAACCAGGAAGAACCACCTTGGTCAGCGCATGCCTGCGTTTTCCATGTAGTGTGTAGATCAGACGAATTTTTTCCTGGTCGATCGTAGAAAAACTGGTGTAGAGGTTCAGGATACTTCCGAAAATTGCAACGGACATTCCGGCAACAACAATGGTTGTGGTATTGGCACCCAGCCAGACAATAAGTAAGGGCGCCAGGGCAGATTTTGGCAGGCTATTCAGGACAACCATGTAAGGGTCAAGAATTTCGGAGAGTCCATGGAAACACCAGAGGAGGATTGCAATCAGAATGCTGGTAAGTGTGACCAGAAGAAAGCTGACAAGTGTCTCATACAGGGTGATTCCAATATGGTGAAAGACAGAACCATCCTCTGTCATTTTCAGAAAACAGGTTATGATACGGGAAGGGCTGCTGAAGATAAAGGAATCAACAACTCCGGTATCGGCACAGATTTCCCATTGTAACAGGAATAAGAAAAGAATCAGAATCCGCAGAAAGACGACCATCCGTCGGCGTCTGCGGAATTTTTTGAGAAAACGAAGATGCTCAGTTGTCATGGTTTAGCTCCTTCCAGATTTGATTAAAGTAGTGTTTGAATTCAGGTGCATTCCGCCGATTTAAAGGTGTGTCTTGTTCTGATTTAAAGAAAATCGGAATTTCACAACGGACTTTGGCAGGACGGTTAGTGAGGACAATGACCCGGTCGGAAAGGCTGATTGCTTCCGATAGATCATGAGTGACAAGAAGTGCGGTCTTTCCACTCTGTCGGATAATCTGGCCGATGTCGTCGCTGACGGTCAGCCTGGTCTGATAATCCAGAGCGGAAAAGGGCTCATCAAGCAGTAAGAGTTGCGGATCAGGCAGCAGAGTCCGAATCAGGGCGGCACGCTGGCGCATTCCTCCGGAAAGCTGGGAGGGACGTGCAGAAGCAAATTGTCTTAAACCATATTGTTCGAGAAGCTCATACGCACGTTTTTTGGTTGCAGTATTCAGTGTGCCGCAGATTTCCGGACCGAGGGTGACATTCCGGTAAATACTGCGCCAGTCCAGTAAATGATCGTGTTGGAGCATATAGCCAATCAGGGGGGAATTTTCCTTGAGAGGGATACCATTTAACAGGATTTCTCCTGCATCTGGCTTCATCAATCCACAGATCAGGGAGAGAAGTGTAGATTTGCCGCATCCGGAAGGACCGACAACTGCTGTGAAGGTTCCAGGTTGCACGGAAAAGGAAAGATCAGATAAAGCCCTTGTTTCTGCGTCCAATGTGTGATAAGAATAATATATGTTATGAAGTTCCAGAAGAGAATTCATTGAAGACTCCATTTCAGTAGTAGTTAATGTTATGATATGTAAAAATAATCCTGAGAGTGAATCAATGAACATGTCAGGCGTTTTAGAAAAAAGGAATGATTGATCTGGAACAAAGATACAGGAGAATGATGAAAATGAACTTACAGAAAATAAACTATCAGAAAGAACTAGAGAAGCTTCTGACAAGACTGGAAAAGGAAGAAAAAGTACCAACTCTTTTACTACATAGTTGCTGCGCACCGTGCAGTAGTTATGTATTAGAGTATTTATCACAGTATTTTAAAATCACTGTCTTCTATTATAATCCCAATATTTATCCGGAAAGTGAATACACAAAGCGCATCCTGGAACAACAGAAATTGATTGAAGAGATGCATTTCCGGTATCCGGTATCATTTTTAGCCGGTAAATATGACCGCGACCGGTTCTATGAGATGGCAAAAGGACTGGAAGAAGTGAAAGAGGGCGGTTCCAGATGCATGGGATGCTATGAACTTCGTCTGAAGGAATCCGCAGAAATTGCAGTGGCCGGAGGATTCGACTATTTTACAACAACACTTAGTATAAGTCCGATGAAGAATGCGCAGAAGTTGAATGAAATCGGACAACGTGTCGGTGAAGAATATGGTGTACAGTATCTGCTTTCTGATTTCAAGAAGAAGAACGGATATAAGAGATCCATTGAACTGTCTGGAATCTATGGTCTTTACCGTCAGGATTATTGTGGATGTGAGTTCTCCTATAAAGCGCGTCAGGCAGAAAAATGTGTGTGAAATGACGGAAGAAGCAATCAAAATAGCAGAAAATAAGAAAAAATCTACAGAATTCGTCGAAATCAGGTATATTTTGCAAGTTTATAGTAGACATTTGACACTTTAGTGTGATAAACTAATGGGCAAATACGATATAATAGAAAAGGGGAAAGACAGATGGCACAGTTATGGGGCGGTCGTTTTACGAAAGAGACAGATCAGCTGGTTTATAATTTTAACGCATCCATCTCTTTCGACAAGAGATTCTATGAGCAGGATATCCGAGGAAGTATTGCACATGTGACAATGCTTGCAAAGCAGGGAATTCTGACTGAGGATGAGAAGAAGCAGATCATTGACGGACTGAACGGAATCCGTGAGGATGTGGAAAACGGAACACTTGAGATTACAGATAAATATGAAGATATTCACAGCTTTGTTGAGGCAAACCTGATCGACCGGATCGGGGATGCAGGAAAGAAGCTGCATACAGGAAGAAGCAGAAACGACCAGGTTGCACTGGATATGAGACTTTATACAAGAGATGAGATTATTGAGCTTGACGGACTCTTGAAAGAGATTCTGGAAGTTCTTCTGAAACTGATGAAAGAGAATGTCGAAACTTACATGCCGGGATTTACACATCTTCAGAAAGCACAGCCGATCACTCTTGCACATCATATGGGAGCTTATTTCGAGATGTTCAAGCGTGACAGATCCAGAATGAAAGACATTTATAAGAGAATGAATTACTGTCCGCTGGGAGCCGGAGCACTTGCCGGAACAACTTATCCGCTTGACAGAGAGTACACGGCAGAGCTTCTGGATTTTGCAGGACCGACACTGAACAGTATGGATTCTGTATCTGACAGAGATTATCTGATCGAGCTTTTGTCAGCGATGTCAACTGTGATGATGCATCTGAGCAGATTCTCGGAGGAAGTGATTATCTGGAATTCCAACGAATATCAGTTTGTGGATATTGATGACGCTTACAGTACAGGAAGCAGTATCATGCCACAGAAGAAGAACCCGGATATTGCAGAGCTTGTCCGTGGTAAGACAGGAAGAGTTTACGGAGCATTGACCTCTCTTCTGACAACAATGAAGGGAATTCCGCTTGCTTATAATAAAGACATGCAGGAAGATAAAGAACTTGTATTCGACGCAATTGATACAACAAAAGGATGTCTGGCGCTCTTTACAGGAATGCTTAAGACAATGAAGTTTAACAATGCACGCATGGAAGAGAGTGCGAAGCATGGATTTACCAATGCGACAGATGCAGCAGATTATCTGGTGAATCATGGAGTTCCGTTCCGTGATGCACATGGAATCGTTGGACAACTCGTACTGTACTGCATTGAGCATAAGAAAGCACTGGATGATATGACAATGGAAGAATTCAAAGCCATCTCACCGGTGTTTGAAGAAGATATTTATGATGCGATCAGCATGAAGACCTGTGTAGAGATGAGAAATACGATCGGTGCACCGGGAAAAGCGGCAATGGAGAAAGTGATCGCAATCGAAGAAGCTTATCTTGTGACAGAGTAATGGATAATCACAGCGACCCAAAATAACTGAATGTTTTCTTTCATTATATAATGGAAATTGAAAGAGAACGTTTGGATAGAAAATAGAAAATAAGAAGAAAAGGGAGAAGAAAACAATGGAGCAGAAATTAAAAGTAGGTATCCTTGGAGCAACAGGTATGGTAGGACAGAGATTTATTTCTCTGCTTGAGAATCATCCATGGTTTGAAGTTGTAACAGTAGCAGCAAGCCCGCGTTCCGCAGGTAAGACATATAAAGAAGCAGTAGGTGACCGCTGGAAAATGGATACACCGATGCCGGAAGCAGTTAAGAAGCTGGTAGTCCTGAATGTAAATGATGTAGAGCATGTAGCATCTACAGTTGATTTTGTATTCAGTGCAGTGGATATGTCTAAAGACGAGATCAAAGCAATTGAAGAAGCATATGCGAAGACAGAGACACCGGTTGTATCTAACAACAGTGCACACCGCTGGACACCGGATGTACCGATGGTAGTACCGGAGATCAATGCAGATCATTTTGAAGTGATCAAAGATCAGAAGAAACGTCTTGGAACAACACGCGGATTCATTGCAGTAAAACCAAACTGCTCAATCCAGAGCTATGCACCTTGCCTTGCAGCATGGAAAGAGTTCGGACCAAAAGAACTGGTTGTTACAACATACCAGGCAATCTCCGGAGCAGGTAAGACATTCAAAGACTGGCCGGAAATGGTTGGAAATATTATCCCATTCATTGGTGGAGAAGAAGAGAAGAGTGAGCAGGAGCCGCTTCGTGTACTTGGTAAAGTAGAGAACGGACAGATCGTGAAAGCAGAGCTTCCGAAGATCACATGCCAGTGCGTGCGTGTACCGGTTCTGAACGGACATACAGCAGCAGTATTCATCAACTTCGAGAAGAAGCCTACAAAAGAGCAGCTGATCGAGAAGCTTGTAGCATTCAAGGGATTCCCACAGGAAGCAGAACTTCCGAGTGCTCCGAAGCAGTTTATCCAGTACCTTGAAGAGGACAACCGTCCACAGGTAACAGAGGATGTGAACTACGAGCATGGAATGGGTGTATCTATCGGACGTCTGAGAGAAGATACAATGTTCGATTACAAGTTTATCGGACTGTCCCATAACACAGTAAGAGGTGCAGCAGGTGGAGCAGTTCTCTGTGCAGAGGCATTGACAGCAAAAGGATATATTGCAGCAAAATAAGAAAATAGAAAAGGCAGTGGCAGTACAAAAATAGTCACTGCCTTTTATACGTATACAAGTCGGGAAGGCAGCTGCCAGTCCGATGAAAGAAAATGGGGATAAAAATAAAAATGGTATGAGCAGGAGGATTTTATGGAGAAGGAGAAAAAAGGAAGAGCGATTGCACTACTTCCAATAGGAGTGTTTTTGATCATTTTTCTTGGCGCAGGAATTGTGTTCCAGGATTTTTATGCGATGCCGGCGATCGTTGCTTTTTTGATCGCATTGTTTGTTGCATTTTTGCAGAATAAAGAATTGAGTTTTAACAAGAAGATTGAAGTGATTGCAAAAGGTGTTGGTGAGGAAAATATCATTACGATGAGTTTGATCTTCCTCTGTGCAGGAGGATTTTCAGGAGCTGTTACTGCAGCAGGTGGGGTAGACAGTACAGTCAATTTAGGATTGTCATTGATCCCGGCACATTTTGCAGTTGCAGGTCTGTTTCTGATCGGATGTTTTATTTCGGTTTCTATGGGAACTTCCATGGGAACGATTGCAGCACTTGCACCGATCGCAGTTGGAATCAGTGAAAAGACAGGATTTGCACTTAGTATCTGCATCGGAGCAGTTGTGTGTGGAGCTATGTTTGGAGATAACCTTTCTATGATCTCTGATACAACAATTGCAGCAGTTAAGACACAGGGATGTGAAATGAAAGACAAGTTTAAGGCAAACTTTTTCATCGTTCTTCCGGCAGCGATTATTACAGTATTAATCTTCTGGTTTGCAACAAGAAATATGAATTTCCATTTGGAGGAAAACGTAAGTTACAGCCTTTGGGAAGTTCTTCCGTATATGGTTGTTCTTCTTGGAGCACTTATCGGAATCAATGTATTTGTTGTTTTGATCAGCGGAATTGTGATCTCCCTGATCGTAGGTGTAAGCATGGGACATATTGCACTTTCTGAAATGTTCCAGGTTGTTGGAAATGGTGTGACATCAATGTATGACATCACAGTTATTTCTATCATTGTAGCATGTATTGTATCACTTGTGAAAGAGCATGGTGGAATCCAGTTCATTCTGAATCTGATCAAAAGCAAGATCAATGGAAGAAGAGGAGCAGAATTCGGAATCGCACTTCTTGCCTTTTTTGTTGATGCATGTACAGCAAATAATACGGTTGCCATTGTTATGACAGGTCCAATTGCAAAAGAAATCAGTGAAGAGTTTGATGTAGATCCGAGAAGATCAGCCTCACTTCTGGATATGTTTACATCTGTAGGCCAGGGTATCATTCCATACGGAGCACAGCTTCTGTCAGCGGCAACACTGACCGGATTGACACCGCTTCAGATTATTCCGAATCTGTATTATCCGCTTCTTATGGGAGTATGCGGAGTTTTGGCAATCATCTTCCGGCCACAGAGTAAAAAACTACAGTAAAGTAAAGTGGTAACTTAAAAAAGCAAAAATAATATATTTTCTTGTGGTATAAGAAAAGTTGTGTTATACTTGCAGACAAGAGTGATTTTCACTGGAAACTAAAAGTAAGAAATCAAGATAAAAGAGGGATGTAAGGATGAATCTATTATACAAAAGCACCAGAAATTCAGACAAGACTGTTACAGCTTCACAGGCCATCTTAAAGGGACTGGCTGATGATGGAGGACTGTTTGTTCCTGTATCCGTTCCGAAGCTGGATGTAACAATGGATGAACTTAAAGACATGTCATATCAGGAGACAGCTTATGCAGTTATGAAACAGTTCTTTACAGATTTTACAGAAGAAGAACTGAAACACTGCATCAACAGTGCTTATGATTCAAAGTTTGATACAGAAGTGATCGCACCACTTGTGAAGGTGGGAGATACTTATCATCTGGAACTGTTCCACGGAGCAACGATCGCATTTAAAGATATGGCACTTTCTATCCTGCCGCATCTGATGATCACTTCCGCAAGAAAGAACCAGGTGAAAAATGATATCGTGATCCTGACAGCAACTTCCGGAGATACAGGTAAGGCTGCACTTGCAGGTTTTGCAGATGTTCCGGGAACAAAGATCATCGTGTTCTATCCAAAGGGAGGCGTAAGCCACGTTCAGGAATTACAGATGGTGACACAGAAGGGAGAGAATACTTCTGTTGTAGCAATCCATGGTAACTTTGATAACGCACAGAGCGGTGTGAAGGCAATCTTTGAAGACAAAGAGCTGGCAGCAGAATTAGATGCAAAGGGATATCAGTTCTCATCAGCAAACTCCATCAATATCGGACGTCTTGTACCGCAGGTTGTTTATTATGTATATGCTTATGCAAAGCTGCTTGAGAATGAAGAGATCCAGGAAGGCGAGGAGATCAATGTTACAGTTCCGACAGGAAACTTTGGAAATATCCTTGCTGCATATTATGCAAAACAGATGGGCGTGCCGATCGCAAAACTGATCTGTGCTTCTAATGATAACAAGGTTCTCTTTGATTTCTTCCAGACAGGTGTCTATGACAGAAACAGAGAATTTATCTTGACATCTTCTCCATCCATGGACATTCTGATCTCCAGCAACCTGGAGCGTCTGATCTACACAATCGCAGGACAGGATGCACAGAAGGATGTAGAGCTCATGACACAGCTGAAAGAAAAAGGTGCTTATGAGATCACAGCTGAGATGAAGGAAGGTCTGAAAGACTTTGTCGGAGGATTTGCGACAGAAGAAGAAGTGAAAGAGACGATCCATGACACATATCAGAAGACAGGATATGTGATGGATACTCATACAGCAGTTGCAGCACATGTGTGTGCACAGTATCGTAAAGATACAAAGGACGAGAAGAAATGTCTGGTTGCTTCCACAGCAAGTCCGTACAAGTTCGTACGCAACGTTATGACAGCAATTGATCCGAAGTATGATGAGATGGAAGACTTTGCACTGATTGATGAGCTTGAAAAAGTATCTGGCTTCCCGATTCCAAATGCGATCAAAGAAATCCGTGATGCAGAGGTTCGTCATACAACAGAGTGTGATGCAGATCAGATGAAAGAGACAGTAAAAAATATTCTTGGGGTGTAAAAAATGAATAACAGCATGTGGGGATTTATAGGTATTTTTGTTCTATGTTGTGGAATTTACGCATTGTATTCCTTTGTTATAATGAAAGTAAAGGGCGAGATCAATGCATCAATTCTCCTGGGAAAAGATTATACTTATAAAAAATGTAAGGACAAAGAGGCCTATATAGCAAAAACAGCTCCGGCACTTTTTGTCTTTGGACTAGTATCTGTAATCTATGGAGTGATCGATGTGATTCACTGTTATGTCCATACAATGACAATAGTAGATACAGTTGCAATGATTATTTTTCTTATTGTATTGATCTGGTTCGGTGTTTATACAAGAAATCTCAGAAACAGATATTATTAAAAATGTCAGTTCCGTTTCTTTTGCTGACAGAAATGTAAAATCCACATATTTACAGTTGTAAAAATAATGTGGATGGAGTATAATAGCAATAGGTTAAGAAAGAAGAAAAACCTGAAATGTGCGAGAACCCTGATATTTTGAACCTACATTATTTAAAAAGGGATTCCGATAAGACTGAGTAATATGCCAGGCCTCCGTTTTTGCAGTGGACGGCAGAAAAGCAGGATGAGGTTGCCCACCTAGCCGTGGCTAGGACTCAAAATACAGGGAACGGCATTTTGGGGATTAGACAAAAGATAAAGTTAAGGGACAGCTGAAGAGATTCGGCTGTCTTTCTTTTTTGCTTGAATATTGAGAATAGTTATGGTATTATCCATGAAGTAACAATTTCGTGACGGCTTAGAAGAAACATAAGACGTTCTGAGTATTTAACCTGGGGAGTTAAAGAAAATGGAGAAGTTTAATAAGATAAAAGAGCGCGGATTGCGAATTGCAGCTACCGTGAGTTCGCATCACACGGGAGCTTTCGCAGCACAGGCGGCATATTTCTTTGTGCTTTCATTGATTCCTATCTTTATGTTGCTTTTAACAATGGTACAATTTACACCAGTGACGAAAGCGGATGTGATGGAGGCTGTACTTCCGGTATTTCCATCCACAGTCAGCCCAATGATTGAAAGTATTGTGAATCAGGTATATATGACATCTAGTTCAATCATCCCTGTGACAATTTTAGTTGCATTGTGGTCAGCTGGAAAGGGTGTACTTTCAGTAACCTATGGATTGAACTGTATTTATGAAAATACAGAGACAAGAAATTATTTTTATCTGCGTGCAAGAGCATGCCTTTATACATTTTTGTTCCTTGTGGCAATCATGCTTTCACTGGTACTTTCCGTATTCGGTAACAGTATCAGTGTGATCGTTTATGAACATGCACCATTTTTAAGCAAGGTGATTCACAAGGTTGTTCAGCTGCGTATTTATTTTACGCTTCCGTTGTTGACATTTTTCTGGGATTTGGTATATAAGTTCCTTCCGAACCGTGGAGCAGCAGGGAAGACTACACTTCGGAAACAGCTGCCGGGAGCTTTCTTTACTGCCTGCGGGTGGATGGCACTTTCCTTTATCTTTTCCATCTATTTGGATATTTTTAAAGGATTCACTAATATGTATGGAAGCTTTACGACGATTATCCTTGTTATGCTTTGGCTGTATGGCTGTATGTATATTATTCTTCTTGGAGGCGAGATCAATGCGATCCTCGAGGGATTTAGGAGCAGAAGGTCTTGACAAAAAGAGATGCTGTGTTAAAATAGACTGGTAAATTCACTTAGACAATTAGAAAAGTTTATTAGATTTGAAAAGCGAAGATCGTGCACAGTAGAGACCTGTTTTCTTGCAGAGAGAGAGAATCATCGGCTGAAAGTTCTCTTAAGTTCAGATAGCGATTGAAATTCACACGTGAGCTGTATTTTTGAAAGGAAGCATCTAAGGGACAGTCAGGAGAACGGATATGTCCGGATGTGAAAAGTAGAGAATGCCGTATGTTGTACGTTACACAATTTAGAGTGCCTGTAGATGGATTACAGGAATCAGGGTGGTACCGCGAGTGATTCAGACCTCGTCCCTTTTGGGATGGGGTCTTTCTTTATGAAAACGTTCGTCCCTGATAAGTGAGTTAAGAAAGGAGAAAACGATGAAAGAAAGACTGGAACAGATTAAAGCGGAAGCAGTCGCAAGAATTCAGGAGGCTGACGTTCCGGAGAAACTCAATGACGTGCGTGTAAAGTTTCTTGGTAAAAAAGGTGAACTGACAGCTGTATTAAAAGGAATGAAAGATGTTGCACCGGAGGAACGTCCGAAGGTTGGACAGCTTGTGAATGATACAAGAGCAGCAATTGAGGAACTCTTAGAGGAATCTAAGACAAGAATGGAGAAAGCGATCCGTGAGGAGAAGCTGAAAGCAGAAGTGATCGATGTTACACTTCCATCTAAGAAGAACAGTGTAGGACATAGACATCCGAACACAATCGCACTGGAAGAAGTAGAGCGTATCTTCGTAGGCATGGGATATGAAGTTGTAGAAGGACCGGAAGTTGAGTATGATCTGTACAACTTTGAGAAGCTGAACATTCCGGCAGATCATCCGGCAAAGGATGAGCAGGATACTTTCTATATTAACAAAGATATCGTACTTCGTACACAGACATCTCCGGTACAGGCCCGTGTGATGGAGCAGGGAAAACTTCCGATTCGTATGATCGCACCGGGACGTGTATTCCGTTCTGACGAAGTAGATGCAACACATTCACCATCCTTCCATCAGATTGAGGGTCTTGTGATCGACAAGAACATTTCCTTCGCTGACCTGAAAGGAACACTTGAAGTATTCGCAAAAGAGCTGTTTGGACCGGACACAAAGACAAAATTCCGTCCACATCATTTCCCATTTACAGAGCCAAGTGCAGAGGTGGATGTAAGCTGCTTCAAGTGTGGCGGCAAGGGATGTCGTTTCTGTAAAGGATCAGGCTGGATCGAGATTCTTGGATGTGGTATGGTTCACCCACATGTTCTTGAGATGTGCGGAATCGATCCGGAAGAGTACAACGGATTCGCATTCGGTGTAGGACTGGAGCGTATCGCTCTTCTGAAATACGAAATCGACGATATGCGTTTATTATACGAGAACGACATCAGATTTTTGAAACAGTTCTAACGAGCACAAGAAAGAAGGAAGCACGAGCGAAGCGAGTATTTACTTCTTCGTGCGAGTGGTGCGATAAAATCTTCAAGCGGCGCGAATGCGGCGCGGCAACGGCGCAGAGCCGTTGGATTTTAGAGCCGCCCCTTTGATGAAATTAAACTAAATAAGGAGATATAAAATGGATACTTCATTATCATGGATCAAAGCGTATGTCCCAGATCTTGACGTGACAGCGCAGGAATATACAGATGCAATGACTCTGACAGGAACAAAGGTTGAAGGATTCGAGGAGCTGGATGCAGACCTTGACAAGATCGTTGTTGGTCAGATTGAGAAAATTGAGAAACACCCGGATGCGGACAAGCTGGTAGTTTGCCAGGTGAATATCGGAGCTGAGGTTATTCAGATTGTAACAGGTGCAAAAAATGTGTTCGAGGGAGCGAAAGTTCCTGTTGTATTAGACGGTGGACGCGTTGCAGGCGGACATGAGCCGGGACAGAGAGTTGCCGGTGGAATTAAGATCAAGAAAGGAAAACTCCGTGGAGTTCCAAGTTACGGAATGATGTGCTCTATCGAAGAACTTGGTTCTACAAAGGAGATGTATCCGGAACAGCCGGAGAATGGTATTTACATTTTCCCGGAGGACACAGAGGTTGGAGCAGATGCAGTAGAGCTTCTTGGTCTTCATGATGTTGTTTTTGAATATGAGATCACATCAAACCGTGTAGACTGCTACAGTGTAGTAGGTATCGCACGTGAGGCAGCAGCTACATTTAATAAAGAGTTTAAACCACCGGTTGTGACAGAGACAGGAAATGATGAGGATGTTAATGACTATGTAAAGGTGACTGTAGAGAATACAGATCTGTGTTCCAGATACTGCGCAAGAGCGGTTAAGAATATTAAGATCGGACCATCACCAAAGTGGTTACAGCGCAGACTGTCATCTGTTGGAATCCGTCCGATCAACAACCTGGTTGATATTACAAACTATGTAATGGAAGAGTACGGACAGCCAATGCATGCTTATGATCTTGATACACTTGCAGGACATCAGATCGTAGTTAAGAATGCACAGGATGGAGAGAAGTTCGTTACACTGGATGGACAGGAAAGAACAATGGACAAAGATGTTCTGATGATCTGTGACGGAGAAAAGGCTGTTGGAATCGCCGGAATCATGGGAGGAGAGAATTCCATGATCACAGATAACGCGAAGACAATGCTTTTCGAGGCAGCTTGTTTTGACGGTGTGAACATCCGTAAGTCCAGTAAGCGTGTCGGACTTCGTACAGATGCTTCCGGTAAGTTTGAGAAGGGACTTGATCCGAACAATGCGATGGCAGCACTGAATCGTGCCTGCCAGCTTGTAGAAGAGCTTGGAGCAGGTGAAGTTGTCGGAGGAGCAATTGACGTATACAGCAAGAAGAAAGAGCCTGTACGTGTTCCATTTGATGCAGAGAAGATCAACCGCATGCTCGGAACAAATATTTCTGAGGAAGATATGCTTGGATATTTCAAGAAAATCGATCTTGATTACGATGCAGAGACAAAAGAAGTGATCGCACCGACATTCCGTCACGATCTGTTCAGATTAGCTGACCTTGCAGAGGAAGTTGCAAGATTTTTCGGATATGACAATATCCCGACAACACTTCCGTCTGGAGAGGCTACAACAGGTAAGCTTCCGTTCAAGCTTCGTATTGAGCAGGTGGCAAGTGATATTGCTGAGTTCTGTGGATTCAGTCAGGGAATGTCTTACTCCTTCGAGAGCCCGAAGGTATTTGACAAGCTTCTTCTTCCGGAAGATTCCAAGCTTCGCAATGCGATTTCCATTATGAATCCACTTGGAGAAGATTACAGTATCATGCGTACAACATCCTTAAACGGTATGCTGACTTCTCTTGCAACAAACTATAACAGAAGAAACAAGAATGTTCGTCTGTATGAGATGGGTAATATTTACATTCCGCAGGAGCTTCCACTGACAGAGCTTCCGGATGAGAGAATGCAGTTTACACTTGGAATGTATGGAGATGGAGATTTCTTCAACATGAAAGGCGTAGTGGAAGAGTTCTTTGAGAAAATCGGTATGAAGGGCAGAGAGAAATACGATCCGAATGCAGGAAAGTCATTCCTTCACCCGGGACGCCAGGCAAACATCATTTATGATGGAAAAGTAGTTGGATATCTTGGAGAAGTTCATCCGGAAGTTGCTGATATCTATGGAATCGGTGAGCGCGCATATGTTGCAGTTCTGGATATGCCTGAAATCATCCCATATGCTACATTTGACAGAAAATACACAGGAATTGCAAAATATCCTGCAGTGACAAGAGATATCAGTATGGTTGTTCCGAAAGAAATCCTTGTCGGACAGATTGAAGATGTGATTGAGAAAAAGGGCGGCGCTCATTTAGAGAGCTTTAACCTGTTTGACATCTATGAAGGTGCTCAGATCAAAGCAGGATTCAAGTCAGTTGCTTATTCTATCGTATTCCGTGCAAAGGATAAGACACTGGAAGAAGCTGAAATTACAGCAGCAATGGATCGCATTCTTTCCGGTCTGGAAGAACTTGGTATTGAGTTGAGAAAGTAAGAAGAGAGGGTAAGAGCATTGAAAACAAGTGATTTTTATTATGATCTTCCGGAGGAACTGATCGCACAGGATCCTTTGGAGGACCGCTCTTCCTCACGCCTTATGATACTTGATAAAGAGACAGGGAAGACAGAGCATCATGTATTTCGTGAGATTATCGATGAACTGAATCCAGGAGATTGTCTGGTTATCAATGATACGAAAGTAATTCCGGCCAGACTGATCGGAGCAAAGGAAGACACCGGAGCAAAGATAGAAGTGCTTCTTTTAAAACGAGGAGCAGATGATGTCTGGGAGACATTGGTAAAGCCTGGAAAAAAGGCAAGACAGGGAGCAAGAATCAGCTTTGGAGACGGCCTGCTTGTCGGAGAAGTTATGGATGTAGTGGAGGAAGGAAATCGTCTGATCCATTTTGAATACGAAGGAATCTTCGAGGAGATTCTGGACCAGTTAGGACAGATGCCGCTTCCACCGTATATTACACATCAGCTTCAGGATAAGGACAGATATAATACTGTCTATGCGGTACACTCAGGTTCTGCGGCAGCACCGACGGCTGGACTTCATTTCACACCGGAGCTTTTGGAAGAGATTCGCGCGAAAGGTGTGGAGATCGCACCGGTTACACTTCATGTCGGACTTGGAACGTTCCGTCCGGTGAAGGTAGATGATGTGGAGCATCACCATATGCATTCAGAATTTTATATGATTACTGAAGAGTCTGCACAGAAAATCAACCATGCAAAAGAAGCAGGACATCGTGTCATCTGTGTCGGAACAACAAGCTGCAGAACAATCGAATCCGCTGCCGATGAGAATGGAAGATTAAAAGAATGCAGTGGTTGGACAGAAATCTTTATCTATCCGGGATATCAGTTCAAGATTCTGGATGCGCTGATCACGAACTTCCATCTGCCGGAATCTACACTGATCATGCTTGTTTCTGCATTAGCCGGAAAAGAGCATGTGATGGCAGCGTATGAGGAGGCAGTAAAAGAAAGATATCGTTTCTTCAGTTTTGGGGATGCGATGTTCATACGATAGAAAGGGACAACCTATGTCAGAAAATGATTTTATCATTGTAGATGAAGAAGAGACAAACAAGGAAGACAACAGACAGGACACTGGCAGGGAAGAAGAAAAAAAAGAAGTGACAACTTCTGACCATTCTGAAAAAGATGATGACGGATATGAGAGAATATGTTTTATTTGTCATCGCCCGGAGAGTGTGACGGGAAAGATGGTTGAACTTCCGAATAATATCGCGGTGTGTCCGGACTGTATGCAGAGAAGCTTTGATATGATGAACAATAGTTCGATGGATCTGAGCAAGATGATGAACATTCCGGGCGTACAGTTTTTGAACCTTTCGGATCTTGATAATCTGCAGCCAAAGGCACAGAAGATCAAACAGAAGAAGAAAAAACCGAAAGAGTTTAAACAGTTGGATATTAAGAATATTCCGGCACCACATAAGATCAAAGCACGTCTGGATGAATATATCGTTGGACAGGAGTATGCAAAGAAAGCAATCTCTGTTGCAGTTTATAATCATTACAAACGTGTAGCAACAGGAACAATGGATGAGATTGAGATAGAGAAATCAAATATGCTCATGATTGGGCCTACAGGATGTGGTAAAACATATCTGGTTAAGACACTGGCGAAGCTTTTAGATGTGCCGTTGGCGATCACAGATGCAACATCTCTTACAGAGGCAGGATATATCGGTGATGACATCGAAAGTGTTGTTTCCAAGCTTCTTGCAGCAGCAGACAATGATGTTGAGCGTGCGGAACAGGGAATTATTTTTATCGATGAGATCGATAAGATTGCCAAGAAAAAAACTTCCAGTCAGAGAGATGTGAGTGGTGAATCTGTGCAGCAGGGAATGCTCAAACTCTTAGAGGGAAGTGAAGTTGAAGTTCCGGTAGGCGCGAACAGCAAGAATGCAATGGTTCCACTGACAACAGTGAATACAAAAAATATTCTGTTTATCTGTGGAGGTGCATTCCCGGATCTTGAAGACATTATCAAAGAGCGTCTGCAGAAGAAAACGTCGATGGGCTTCAATGCAGAACTGAAAGATACAGTCGAGCATGATGAAGAGCTACTCTCTAAAGTGACAATTGAGGACTTAAGAAAATTCGGTATGATCCCGGAGTTCTTAGGACGTCTTCCGATTGTATTTACATTAAAGGGACTCGACAAAGAGATGCTTGTCAAGATCTTAAAAGAGCCGAAAAATGCAATTTTAAAACAGTATCAGAAGCTGCTGGCATTAGACGAAGTGAAGCTTGAGTTTGATGACAGCGCATTAGAAGCAATTGCAGAAAAGGCAATGGAAAAAGATACCGGAGCCAGAGCACTGCGTGCGATCATTGAGGAATTTATGCTGGATATTATGTATGAGATTCCGAAAGATGATAATATTGGAGAAGTAACAATTACAAGAGCTTATATAGAAGGTACCGGCGGACCGGTTATTCAGTTGAGAGGCCAGGCAGTACCGAGATTAGATGGATAAAGTGAGATTTTAGAAAGAGAAGTTTTGTTCAAAAATCTGAAAACTGATTGGGGAATTAGTTTAAAAAAATCACAAAAAGGAAGAGAGAAAAATGGACACATACAGATACTTACTGGATTTAGCAATTATTCTTATATCTACAAAATTACTTGGACTATTAACAAGACGAGTACAGATGCCGCAGGTTGTTGGCGCACTTCTGGCGGGATTGATCCTCGGACCGGCAGGATTTGGAATTCTGGCAGAGACTTCATTTATCCATGAAGTTGCAGAAATCGGAGTTATTGTTCTGATGTTTACTGCAGGTATGGAGACGGATATCAAAGAGCTGAAAGCAAGTGGAAAAGCTTCTTTTATTATTGCTCTTTGTGGTGTGATCGTTCCACTGATCGGAGGTTATGGTGTTGCCTGGTTCTTTAACCGTCCAAGCATGGCAGGAAGTAACCTGTCATCCCCTGTAGTTCTTCAGAATGTCTTTATTGGAGTTGTACTCACAGCAACGTCTGTAAGTATTACAGTAGAGACATTGAAAGAATTAGGAGCATTGAAGAGCCGTTCAGGAAATGCAATCCTTGGTGCTGCGATCATTGATGATGTTCTCGGTATTATCGCACTGACAATCGTTACAAGTCTTGCAGATGATTCTGTAAAGCTTGGAATGGTTCTGATCAAGATCATTGGATTCTTCGCATTTTCAGGTGTTGTCGGATTCATTTTCTATAAGATGTATAAGAAATGGGTTGACGGAGCTGAGAAGGAACTGCATCGTCATACGATTATTGCGTTTGTATTCTGCTTGCTTATGGCATTTATCGCAGAAGAAGTTTTCGGTGTTGCAGATATTACAGGTGCATATATCGCAGGATTAATTATTTCCAACGTACAGAGATCTACTTATCTGGAGTCTAAGTTTGATACGTTGTCTTACCTGCTTCTGTCACCGGTATTTTTCGCAAGTATCGGTCTGAAGGTAAACCTTCCACAGATGTCAGTATCCATCATTATGTTCGCAGTTGCTCTTACAGTTGTGGCAGTTCTTACTAAGATAGTCGGCTGTGGACTTGGTGCAAAGATTTGTGGTTACAAGAATTATCAGGCGAAACGAATCGGAGTGGGAATGATCTCTCGTGGTGAGGTTGCCTTGATCGTAGCAAGTAAAGGTTCCGCACTCGGACTTATGAGTTCTTCCATTTTAGGACCGGTTATCGTAGTGGTTGTTATTACAACAGTCATCACACCGATTCTTCTGAAAGTAGTGTTCGCTCCTGGAACAGGACCGTCAACACAGGTAGAAGATGCTAAGAAGGTTACAAGCTACTATGAGAATCGAGAAGATAACAGATAGAACAAAAGAGAAAAGAATCGATAAAAGATATTGTAGAAACTTTGAGGTCATGGGACAGTTAAAGCTGTCTCATGACCTCAAATGTGTTATAGAGGTTTAATTGTCCGTATCCCCATTCACGGTTAGGGTATTCCATACTGTCTGGTCGGATGGCTCCAAGAATAAGAAGGCTTTTGATCTGGAATACGTCGATGCCGGGCATTTTGCGTTCATAGAGCTGCCATTCTAACATAAGTGCGACTGCCCCGGCGGTGATAGCGGCTGCGGCGCAGGAGCCGCTGCGCACGGCAAAACGGTCTCCTGGAAGAGCTCCTTTGATATTAATCCCGGGAGCAGTGATGGAAGGATTTTCAAATCTTGTTCTTGTATAGCCACGTCCGGATGCCTGGGCGACTGCACCATTGCTGCCGTCGTAATAGGAGACCGTCAGAGGACTAGGGGCATTGGCCGGGTTTGTAAGAGTCGTGTAAGGATCTGATTCAAGGAAATAGACTTCTCCGTCTAAAAATTCTGTGACAGGAAGCCAGATATGGAAATCACCATTAATCAGGCGGGTCGGTTCTACGATGATTTTCCAGATGCCTTCTGCCGGGGTACGGAAACGGAAGAAGATGAGTTCAGAGTTTGCTTTTTCGACCAGAAGCCGGTAGTCAACAGAGACGCGGGTCTTTTCAAAGAGAAAATCAATGTCTGCGCTTGTGCCTACATGAAATGGAATTTTGGATGTATTTTCCCCGGACGGTGAAATAATTGAAATTGAGAAGAGATTGGGGATCAGTACCCAAAGTTCCAAAGTGAAACCGGATACATTTTCACCAACCCGGATCTCTACAGTTTTACGGTCATTTTCTGACTGGATCGTATTGAAATAATGATGACGTTTGTCTGCTTCATTTCCCGTGCCGACCACAGCAATCCGGTCGGGCATCAGACTGTAGCTGCCAAGTAATGCGGGAAGCGGAAGCGTGCCGACATGACCGCCAAGATTAGAGCCTATAGTGATACACATGACAAGTGGAAGCCCCAGTTCATCTGCCAGATCATTCAGATATTTTAATCCAAGGATCAGATCTGTTTCCTGATAGCAGACGGCTGTTTCCGTGATGCAGTAATAATCCCGCAGATATTGCTTCGCTTGTTTTAATTTGACAACAGCGAGAGTAGATTCCGGAGCGGCTCCCAGAAACTGTTCGTCAGCGTCAGCATTTCCGGCAGCGAGACTGGCAATATAAGTTCCATGTCCGTCGATATCGACAGAAGGGACCTGTGACAGTGGGGAATCAGAAGAAAGTGCCAGATCAATCTCTTCCTTACGGTATTCACTTCCGTAGAAGAAGTCTCTGGGTGGAGTTCCGCTTTGAATAGTTTGATCCCAAAGTGCCGCAATTCGCGTGGTACCGTCCAGATTGCGGAAAACTTTGTTTTGATAGTCAATCCCGCTGTCAAGAAATCCAATCAGAACGCCTTTTCCTTTTAATTGAAGTGCCGGATAGTTCTGCACAGGAAGGATGCCGGTCTGGTTCAATGTTTCCATAGCGACAGGAGCAAAACAATTCGGAATGGAATTGTAAGAAAAACGCGCCAGAGAGATTGGCTCTACAAGTTCTTTGGAAAAGTAAATGCACTGATATCCAAGCCCGGCATCCTGGATGCATGGATCTTTTTTCAGAAGTTCATTGAACAGTGGAGTACGCAGCGGATTACTGATGAAGTCGCGTGTATCTTCGGAGAGTATCTGTTCCCTGCAAGTTTCAAGATCATTCATAAGATGACTCCTGAGTTGAGTTGTAGAAAGGATATGCAAGAAGGATTCTATTTATGAAATTAGTCTAAAAATAATAGAAAATGACTTCAAAAACTGGAAGAATACGATATAATAAGACCAAGAGAAATTGTAGATCACCTTTCTGGTGGTTGAGATGATACAGCAATGATAAGAAGGGAGATTTCAGTATGAAAGATTTTTTTGAAGATTTAGGAAAACGTCTGAGCGAGACAGCAGAGGCAGTGACAGCAAAGGCAGGAGACGCGATTGAGATACAGAAATTAAAAGCACAGATCAGAGAGCTTGCAAGAGGAAATGCAGAAGATCTGATGGAACTTGGTCAGAGTATTTATGATAGATTTGAGAATGGAGAAGAACTGGATGAGGCTTCCAAGGGACTGTGCGAGGCAATTGCAAGCCGCAAGGAAAGCATGGAAGAGTATGAGAATAAGATTGAAGGGCTCAAAGGTGCGTGTGAGTGTACACGGTGTGGTAAGATGGTTGCGAAAGATATGGCTTTCTGCCCATACTGCGGATCACCTGTAGCAGAGGAAGAAGATATTTTTGAAGCGGATGATCTGGCTCAGGAAGTAAGAGAAGAGGCAGAGGAAGCAGAAGAGAGCGTTGCAGAGGCTGCGGAAGCAGCAGTTGAGGCGGTTACTGAGGCCGCAGAAGAAGCAGTGGATGCAGTAGAAGAGTCTGTGAAAGAAGAGACAGAAGAATAGTTTCAAGGAATTAAGGGAGAATGGAACGTGAAGGTTGTTATATTAAGTTTTACACAGGCAGGAACAAGACTTGGTGAGAGAATTGGAAGTCAGTTCCGGAACGAAGGAATTACGTGTCAGAACTATGCACCTGCCGGATATGCATTCGCTGACATTCTTCCGTTTCCGGACAATCCAAAAGAGCTGATCAGGGAAGGATGGGGAGAGACATCCTTCCTTTTTATTGGTGCAGTTGGAATCGCAGTGAGATATATTGCGCCTTATGTAAAGGATAAATTCACTGATTCAGCGGTCGTAGTCATGGATGAAAAAGCAGGGTATGTGATCCCACTGCTGTCAGGACATCTCGGGGGTGCGGTGGAACTTTCCAATCAGCTTGCAGTATGGACCGGCGCAGTTCCGGTACAGACAACAGCGACAGATGTTCAGGGAAAATTTGCAGTAGATGTTTTTGCAAAGAAGAATCACCTGTATTTTACAGAGCGCGAAGCAGCGAAGCAGATATCAGCTGCAGTGCTGGATGGAAAGCAGGTCGGTCTGTGGATCGGTGAAGGACTGGTATTTGAACAGGAAGATTTTCAGAAAAGCTGTTTAAAAGAACTTATACTATGTGGTTCACAGGAAGAATTGTACTCCTTTGCAGAGGAACATCCTGTGATCGTGATCACAAAGACCGCAGAAGAAGGGAGACAGTTCGTGGAATCCCTAGCGGGTTCTCTGTGGGGAGATGTCAGGAATAACGTATGTGGATGTGAGCGTAAGCCATGCATTCTCCTTTTGTATCCAATCAATATCACGGCAGGAGTAGGCTGTAGAAAACAGATCTCAAAAGAACTTTTTGAAAAGGGTCTAAACGATGTTTTGGAAGGGTATGGACTTGAACCTACGCAGTTAAAACAGCTTGCATCGATCGATCTCAAGAAAGAAGAACCTGCGATTTTGGCCTATGCGCAGAAATATAAAGTGCCGTTTGCAACTTATCCGGCAGAACAGTTAGAGAAGATTACAGAGGTATCAGCTACATCACGGTTTGTGAAACAGGTGACAGGTGTTGACAATGTGTGTGAGAGAGCTGCACGGACAGCAGATGCTGACGGAGAACTGCTGTGTCCCAAGTGCATAAGAGAGCAGATGACGGTGGCATTGACAGAGACAGAAGTAACACTTCAATTTTAAAACGAAAGAAAGTTCCAGAATCTTTCCGACATTCTGGAACTTTTTTCTACTAAAGTATCTGTTCTTTTGACTGGAGTGCATCATATCCTGTCTCACGGGTGCGGATCTTCATGGCACTCCGGATTTCATAGCTGAAGATCTTACCATCACCGACTTCACCGGTATAGGCAGCTTTCTGGATTGCTTCGATTGTTTTTTTCTCCCATTCTTCGGAAGAGACAACAATTTCAAATTTGATTTTCGGCTGCATGAAAATCTCAATCTCAGAACCACGGACAATCTCCTTATAACCTCGCTGTGCACCACATCCCATGACCTGGGAGACAGTGATACCATTGACTTCTATTTCATTTAAGGCAGCCTTGACATCCTCAAATTTCTCTTCCCGAACGATAGCTTCTACTTTAATCATCATTTTAAAAATCCTCCTGTATTAATGGATATATAAATTTTGGACAGATTATATTAGTCGAATCCGTTGAAGGACGGATATGCATTTTCACCATGTTGGGAGATATCCAGTCCAAGAGCTTCTTCCTTCTGATCTACGCGCAGTGGAGTGAAGATACGGATAATTCCAATGCAGATCAGAGTACCGACAACTGCAACAGCCGCAGTGATGATAATGCTTAATACCTGTGCAACGAAGAGATGAACATTACCGAAGACCAGTCCGTCCCATCTTGCAACAGAGTTAATAGAAGTTTTTGCAAAAAGTCCGGTTGCAATTCCACCCCATACACCGCCGATTCCATGGCAGCCAAATGCGTCCAGTGCATCATCTATTTTCAGTTTATGCTTAATGAAGTTCATTGTAAAGTAGCAGATCGGGCTGACCAGTGCACCGATGATATAGGAAGACCAGATCGGAACAAATCCTGCTCCCGGTGTAATAGCAACCAGTCCGACAACCAGTCCGGTAGAAGCACCGACCAGAGTAGGCTTCCCATCTTTGATCACATCGATCAGCATCCAGGATACGAGAGCAGCTGCGGAAGAAATTGCACTTGTCATAAATGCATGGGCTGCAAGTCCATCTGCCGCCAGGGCACTTCCTGCATTGAATCCAAACCATCCGAACCAGAGCAGGGAAGCTCCAAGCACAACAAAAGGAATATTATGGATACGGTAAGATGTTTTTTCGTATCCTTTTCTTCTGCCAAGATATGTTGCGAGAACCAGGGCGCTGACACCGGAACTGATGTGTACCACATTTCAGCCTGCAAAGTCAACGGAGCCGATTGCTGCAAGGAATCCTCCCTCTCCCCAGACCATATGAGCCATCGGATAGTAAACGAGGAAAGACCACAGTGCAATAAATGCAAATAATGCCTTAAATCTCATCCTTCCGACCACAGCACCGGTGATCAGTGCCGGAGTAATCATGGCAAACATCATCTGGAATGCAGCAAATACAAGATGCGGAATGGTATCCGCATACGGACCGGCTTCCCAGCCGACATCATTTAAAAAAGCCCAGCGGAAATCTCCGATAATTCCGGCGTGATTGCCGCCAAAAGAAAGAGAATAGCCAAACATGGTCCAAAGAAGAACAGATAGTCCCATGATCGCAACGCAGGCCATCATTGTGTTACATACATTTTTTCTCCGCACAAGACCGCCATAGAAGAAGGCAAGTCCCGGTGTCATAAAGAAGACAAGCGCAGTGCAGATCATCATAAAAGCAGTGTTTCCGGTGTTCATTTTCTAAATCCTCCCAATTCATCTGATAATGCAAAAAAGACGCCTGATAGAAAGGCAATCTCTTACCTTTCTGTCAGACGTCTTTGTCTTGCATATTAAGATATCACGGCTTTTGGAAAAATGCAAGAGAAAATTTTGTGGTTGCCGGTCGCACACAGTATGAACAGTAAGTAACTTATGCGGAACAAGTTGAAGAAAACGTGTTTTTGCTTTATAATCAGTGACAGAGTAAAAAGAAAGGGTTCGATGGATGATTATGAAAGAGCATACGCATTTCCGTGAGGACGGAACAGAATATACCCACGTGCATCATAACGGAGATGGGGTGGCAGAGTCACATGTACATCATCATGATCATAAAGGAGCAGGTCATGTTCATCGCCATGTACATAGTGCAGAAGAGAAGAGGAAGGTTATGAATCGTCTGTCCAGGGCAATTGGACATCTTGAAGCTGTGAAGCGAATGGTGGAACGTGATGAGGATTGCAGTGAAGTGCTGATCCAGCTTGCGGCAGTTCGTTCTGCAATCAATAATACAGGAAAAGTGATTTTGAAGAATCATCTGGATCATTGTATTGTGGAAGCTATTGAGCAGAATGATATGGAGACAATCCGTGCTCTTGACGAGGCAATCGATAAGTTTATTAAATAAATGTAAATGTGGGTGATTTGATGAAGAAAAATATTCTTATTTTTGCCGGTACGACAGAGGGACGACAGCTGGCAGAATACGCCGTTAAAGAAGGAATTCCCTGTATCGTAAGTGCTGCGACAGAATATGGGGAAGAACTATTGGAAAATGATCTGCAGTTGCGAAAAGAGAAGCATAAGAAATCAGAACTTCGAGTGATCCACGGACGTATGGATCAGCAGGAGATGGAAGCATTCTTTGAAAAAGAGCAGGTGGGGCTTGTCATAGATGCAACGCATCCGTTTGCAGTTATAGTGACGGAAAATATACAGCGGGCATGTAAAAACAGCGGAATAGAGTATTTACGATGTTTAAGAGATTTTTTGACAGAAGCAAAGGCAGTCAGGTCAGAAAAGTTTGCTTGTAAAAGAACAAATGCGATTACTAAGAGTGACAGTTCTGTAGTCTGTGTGAATAGCGTGGAAGAGGCCGTGGACTATCTCGAGCAGACGCAGGGAAATATACTGATAACAACAGGCAGTAAAGAACTGGATAAATATACTCGTTTGACAAATTATAAAGAGCGGTGCTATGCAAGAGTACTTTCCGTACTCCCTTCAGTGATGCAGAGTATAGAACTTGGATTTTCAGGGAAGCATCTGATTGCAATGCAGGGCCCGTTTTCCAGGGAAATGAATCTTGCACTTCTTCATCAGACAGAGGCAAAATATTTCGTAACAAAAGAATCCGGAAAGAATGGAGGATTTGCAGAAAAGCTTGAAGCAGCAGAGCAGGCAGGTGCAGTTCTTCTCGTAATTGGAAGGCCGATAGAAGAAGGCTTGTCGGTAGAGGAAGCAGAACAGGAGATGAGAAAATGGAACAGGGATTGATACACATTTATTGTGGAGATGGAAAAGGAAAGACATCAGCGGCAATCGGACTTGCAGTACGTGCTGCAGGAAGTGGACTTAAGGTTTTATTTACCCGGTTTTTAAAAAATGAATCTTCCGGAGAACTGGCGATTCTCGATGATATTTCTCAGATTAAAGTACTTCATCTTGAAAAGTCTTATGGCTTTTTTAAAAATCTTTCCGAAGAGAAAAAGCAGGAAGTAAGGGAAACTTATCTGCGGTTATGGAGAGCGATTGAACTGGAGATTCTTACCGGAAGATATGATGTGCTTGTGATCGATGAGTTTATGGCAGCGTATAAATATGATTTGATTCCGAAGGAGGAAGCAATCGAGTTCCTGGAGAAGAAACCAAAAGAACTGGAGATTGTATTGACTGGACGAAATCCGGATGAAAAGCTTGTAGAACTGGCAGATTATGTGTCAGAAATCAAGAAAGTGAAGCATCCGTTTGATCAGGGAATCTACGCGAGAAAAGGGATTGAATATTGATGAAGGAAATCGGAAGAACAAGATCGGGACTTCAGATGGGATATACGACAGGAAGCTGTGCGGCAGCGGCGGCAAAAGCGGCAGCAGAGATGTTATTGTCGGGAGAAGAGATTCGCCAGGTGAGACTGCTGACGCCGAAGGGCATTGAACTGTATCTTGAGTTGGAAGAGATCATGCGTAAGAAGTCAGAAGTTTCATGTGCAGTGCGAAAATACAGTGGAGACGATCCGGATGTGACGAATGGAATACTTGTTTATGCAACAGTTCAAAAGGTAGAGAAGAAGAGTAAAATAAATTCGGAGAATAGTGTGGATCTTTCCGAGAAAATCAATCTGGATGGTGGTATAGGAATCGGCCGTGTAACGAAGCCTGGGCTGGAACAGAAAATCGGTCAGGCAGCAATCAACAAAGTACCGCGGAGAATGATCTGTGAAGCAGTGGAAGAAGTTTGCAGGAAGTATGAATATACAGGAAATCTGCAAGTGCGCCTATCCGTGCCGGAAGGGGCAGAGGTTGCGAAGAAGACATTTAATCCAAGACTGGGGATTGAGGGAGGAATCTCAATCTTAGGAACAACAGGTATCGTGGAACCAATGAGTGAGAAGGCACTGACGGATACGATTTATCTGGAAATGAAGATGCTCAAAGAAAATGGAACAGATTGGTGTTATGTTGTCCCGGGAAATTATGGGATGGACTTCTTACGGAAAAAGCTGCATGTGGATACCGCACTTTCAGTAAAATGCAGTAATTATGTTGGCGAGACAATTGAGGATGCAAAGCTTCTTGGAATGAAAGGAATCTTGTTGATCGGACATATAGGAAAGTTTATTAAGCTGGCCGCAGGAGTGATGAATACGCATTCCAGACAGGCAGATTGTCGAATGGAAGTAGTTGGTGTGCATGCAGCAATGAATGGTGCAGATGCAGCAGTTGTGCGGGAAATCATGGATTGTATTAATACAACGGAAGCAATGGAAATACTGCGCAGGGAGAAGTTGATTGAGCCGGTGATGGAAAGTGTGATGAAACGTATTGAATTCTTCTTGAAGAACAGGGCAGGAGAAGAATTGGAAATCGGTGTGATTTTATTTTCAACAGAAGATGGCATTCTTGGAAAGTCAGAAAATGCGGATGAGTTGTTAAAGAAGATACAGGAGAATAGATGAAACAAGCAGGAAAATTTTATGGAATCGGAGTGGGACCGGGAGATCCTGAATTAATGACATTAAAAGCAGTTCGAACAATCAGGGACTGTGATGTAATAGTACTTCCGGTTTCAAATAGAGAATTGACAGAGCCGCTACTGCTAGAACAAAATGAGATGGAAAACAGAGCAGCAGGATATTTAGAAAGCTGTACAGCTTATCAGATTGCAGTGCAGACAGTTTCAGAGCTTAAGGAAAAGCAGATTCTCTTTCTCCCAATGCCAATGATCAAAGATAAGGAAAAGCTGAGAAAGATTCATGCACGGGGAGCAGAAGTGATAGAGCAGCTTCTTGAGAAAGGATGGAATCTGGCATTCCTGACGCTGGGAGATCCAACGGTTTATTCTACATGTATGTATATAGAGCAGATGATTGAACAGGATGGTTATCAGGTTGAGACAGTTTCAGGAATCCCATCTTTTTGTGCAGCAGCTGCAAGACTGAATCAGCCACTTGGAGAACAGGAAGAGCAGATTCATATTTTACCGGGCTCTTATGAGGAAGGAGAAGGTCTGCAGTTATCGGGAACAAAGATTTTGATGAAGACCGGGAAAAAGATGGGACAGATAAAAGAGTTTTTACAGGGGAGCAGTCAGGATATCTGTCTTGTAGAAAACTGTGGAATGGACGACGAACGTATTGTCCGGTCAGTGGAAGAGATTTCAGAAGATGCGGGATACTATTCCCTTCTAATTGTAAAAGACAGGAAAAGATAGAAAAGGCAGGAAGAATTATGATTACATTTGTAGGAGCAGGTCCGGGAGCAGAAGATCTGATCACAGTACGCGGACAAAGACTTTTGAAAGAAGCAGACATCGTGATCTATGCGGGTTCTCTTGTGAACCCGGGATTACTTAAACTGTGTAAAGAAAAGTGTGAGATATATAATAGTGCAAAGATGACATTGGAAGAAGTGTTAGAAGTGATGGTGAAGGGCCATGGGGACGGAAAAGAAATCGTACGTCTGCATACAGGAGATCCTTGCCTTTATGGTGCGATCCGAGAGCAGATGGATGAACTGAAGAAACTTGAGATACCATATGAAGATTGTCCGGGAGTTAGTTCATTTTGTGGGGCGGCAGCAGCACTGGAAGCGGAATACACACTTCCGGGAATCTCTCAGTCTGTCGTGATCACGAGAATGGCGGGAAGGACACCAGTGCCGGAGAAAGAGTCAGTCAGAAGCTTTGCGGCACATCAGGCGACGATGGTTTTATTCTTGAGCACAGGACTGTTAAAGGAACTTTCAGCAGAATTGGTCGAAGGCGGATACAGCGAAGATACACCGGCAGCGATTGTTTATAAAGCGACCTGGCCGGAACAGAAAGTACTTCGCTGCACAGTAGGAACACTGGAACAGACTGCACGCGAGGCGGATGTCACCAAGACAGCGCTGATCGTAGTCGGAGAAGTGCTTGACGGGACTTATGAGAGATCAAAGCTTTATGATCCGACATTTACGACAGAATTCAGACAAGCATCCTGTTCTAAGAAGGAATTAGGACAAACCGGAGAGAATCAAAGCACAGAGATGAGACGGGAAGCAGAGGGACAGAGCAAATGAGTACAGTATATGTAGTAGGACTCGGACCGGGAGCAGAAGAGCAGATGACAGTGCGTGCACAGAAAGTATTGGAGCATTGCCCTGTTTTGATTGGTTACAATGTTTATATTGATCTTGTGAAAGAGCAGTTTCCTGATAAGATATTTTTGAGCACTCCGATGCGGAAAGAACCGGAACGCTGCAGAATGGCATTTGAAGAAGCAGAAAAAGGTCAGGACGTTGCAATGATTTGTAGCGGAGACGCCGGAGTCTATGGAATGGCAGGATTGATCTTCGAAATCGGAAAAGAATACCCTTCCATCCAGATTGAAGTGGTTCCGGGAATCACAGCGGCATCAGGAGGTGCAGCTGTTCTTGGAGCACCGCTCATGCATGATTTCGCAGTGATCAGCTTAAGTGATCTTCTGACGCCGTGGGAGACGATTGAGAAGCGTCTGCATGCGGCAGGAATGGCTGATTTTGTCATCTGCCTTTACAATCCGTCAAGTAAGAAGCGCGCAGATTATCTGCAGAAAGCCTGTGATATACTGCTTCAGTACAGAGATGTGGGAAATATCTGCGGTTATGTGAAGAATATCGGACGTGAAGGAGAAACTTATCAGATTCTGTCATTGAAAGAACTTAGAGATACAAAGGTGGATATGTTTACAACCGTGTTTATCGGAAATTCAAGGACGATGGAACTGAATGGGCGGATGGTGACACCGAGGGGGTATAAACTTTAAATGAAATCACAGCAAATTATCCTTGCGGGAATAGGAATGGGATCTGGTGATGTAATCACAGAAGAAGTCAGACAATTGATAGAAGAGGCGGATTGTCTGATCGGAGCAGAACGAATGATTACGAGTGCACAGAAGATTCGTAGCATGAATAGATTAAGTATGCGTCAGTGTGAGAGAAACAACAGGAATGAAGGAGTCTTTATTAAGGAATATCGTACAGAAGAGATTGTATCCTATATAAAAGAGCACAAAGAACATAGTAAAATAGGAATTCTTCTTTCGGGAGATACAGGATTTTATAGTGGAGCGAAAAAACTGAAAGAGCGATTGACGGAAATGTGTTCTGATCAGATAGAGATTTATCCCGGAATTTCCTCACTTTCTTACCTTGCATCAAAAGTCGGTGTTTCCTGGGAAGATGCAAAAATCCTAAGTCTTCATGGAAAAGACATGAATTTTGTACAGACGATCCACAGACATCCGAAGACCTTTCTGCTTCTCGGAGGAAAAGACACGGGGCGTCATTTCTATGAGACATTACTAGAGTATGGCTTAGGGGATGTGCAGGTGCATGTGGGATGTCAGATGTCTTATGAGGAAGAAAAGATACTTTCGGGCAAATTGTACGAGATGAAGGCAGAAGATTTTGAAGGACTTTGCGCAGTTCTTGTAGAAAATCCATCTTATTGTAAGGCGGCCGATATGCATCTGAAAGATGAAGAATTTCTCCGAGGAAAGGTGCCAATGACGAAGTCGGAAGTGCGTTCTGTCAGTATAGCAGAGCTTGAATTAACCGAGGATGCAATTGTGTATGATATCGGCGCCGGAACAGGTTCCGTTTCTATTGAAATTGCACGTGCAGGTGAGCAGATTCGTGTGTATGCGATTGAGAAGAATCCGGAAGGAGTGAAACTGATCGATCAGAATCGGAAGAAATTTAGGACAGACGGAGTGCGAATCAGAGAAGGGCTTGCGCCACATGCAATGGAAGATTTGGAAGCACCAACACATGCATTTATCGGCGGGAGTTCCGGAAACTTAAGAGAGATTGTTCAATTACTTCAGAAGAAAAATCCGGATGTACGAATCGTGATTAATGCAATTTCACTTGAAACAGTCAGTGAAGTGATGGGGCTTGTGGAAGAGGGAATCCTTCCAGATGCGGAGATTCTACAGGTGAGTGCAGCAAGATCAAAGGTTCTTGGAAGATATCATATGATGATGGGACAGAATCCGGTTTATATTATTTCCGCAGGTGGAAGAAAGCATGGACAGGTATAAGATGAGAGAAAAGGAAACAAACAGACAGGAGAATCATGAGAAAAATGAAAGAGAATGCTTGCAATAATAAAAATCAGAAAAAAAATCCAGGGTTTTTGTTGTCTGCTGTTTCCAGTAATAGTGGAAAGACAGCTGCAGCCTGTGGACTGATGTCTGCGTTTAAGCAAGAGGGAAAGCGTGTATGTGCGTGTAAATGCGGCCCGGATTATATAGATCCAATGTTCCACAGGGAGGTTCTTGGCGTTGATTCTAAGAATCTGGATCTGTTCTTCTCGGAAGAAGAAGTTTTGAAAGAGGGATATCTAAGGCATACGAAAGATGCGGATATTACTATAACCGAAGGCGTTATGGGGTTCTATGACGGAATGTCACTTGATTCTGTAAAAGGAAGTTCTTATGATGTCGCACAGACGCTAGGATTGCCAGTGATCCTTGTGATTAATGCGAGAGGTGCAGCAATGACACTTGTAGCTACGGTGAAAGGAATTGTTGAATTTCGTCCGGATAGCAATATTCGTGGAATTCTCTTAAACAGAGTATCCGCAATGCTATATCCAAGATTAAAAGAAATGTTGGAGAATGAACTGGCGAGAATCGGGCATGACGAGATTAAAATTGTCGGTTATATGCCGGAAAATGAAGCTTTTCATCTGGAAAGCCGTCATCTGGGACTTGTAACACCGCAGGAAATGGAAAATCTGCAGGAGAAGGTAAGACAGGCGGGAGAAATTCTGGCAAAAACAGTGGATCTTGAATTGCTGGAAAAGATTGTCGGTGAAGCAGCAGTATGGAAAGCAGAAGTTTCAGAAGAATCGGAAAAGATTGGAAGTTTAAAAAGTCTGAACTACCCAGTTCGAATCGCAGTGGCGCATGACGAAGCTTTCTGTTTTTATTACAAAGATAATCTTGAACTATTAGAAAGCCTTGGCTGTGAACTGATAGAATTTAGTCCGCTTCATGATAAAAAACTTCCTGAAAATGTGAAAGGAATTCTTCTCGGTGGTGGTTATCCTGAACTGTATGGAAAAGAATTGGCAGAAAATCAGAGCATGCTTGAATCAATAAGAAGAGCATTGGATGATAAGATCCCATGTCTGGCAGAGTGTGGTGGTTTCATGTATCTTCATGAAGAGATGGAAGACACCGCTGGAAATGTCTGGAAACTAGTTGGGCGAATCAAAGGGAGAACCTTTCCGACAGGTAAACTGGTTCGATTTGGATATGTGAATTTACAGAGAAGTCCTGATGAGAATCCAATCTCTGAGTTTAAAGAACAGATGAGCTTAGCGAACAGCTGGATTCTTCCGGGGGAGAACATCCGTGCACACGAGTTTCATTACTGGGATAGCACAGACAGTGGAAGTGACTGTCTTGCTGTCAAGCCGGATGGAAAGAGAAGATGGAAATGCATGCATCTGGAAGAGAATCTTGTGGCGGGATATCCGCATTTGTATTACCCATCTTGTAAAGAATTTGCGGAGCGTTTTGTAGAAAAATGCAGAAGTGGTTACAGAGAATAGAACAAAGAGAAACAGCAACAGATGTCGTTATAATAACATCTGTTGCTGTTTTTTTAGGCTCTATGAAATATCCAGATCAATCGGTTCGTCCAAATGTTCGGAAACATATTTTCCATTTTTCTTCCGCTGCCTGACGCACTCAGTCAGAAGATATTCAATCTGACCGTTTACGGAACGAAAATCATCTTCTGCCCAGGCTGCGATTGCGTCATACAGTTTAGCGGAGAGACGGAGAGGAACCTGCTTCTTTTTATTATCTTTTTCAGCCATCTCTAGTACAGGCTTCCGGAATTAATGATTGGCTGTGTGTCATGGTTTCCACACAGAACAACAAGTAGATTGGATACCATAGCAGCCTTACGTTCTTCATCCAGTTCTACGACTTCTTTCTCGCTTAATTGATCCAGAGCCATTTCAACCATGCCGACTGCTCCGTCTACAATCATCTTTCTTGCATCGATGATAGCGGAAGCCTGCTGGCGCTGGAGCATGACAGCAGCGATTTCCGGTGCATAAGCAAGATATGTAATTCTTGCTTCGATGATCTCAAGCCCTGCGTCTGTCACTTTCGTCTGGATCTCTTCACGGATTCGCGCTGCAACAATCTCACTGGAGCCACGGAGACTTCCCTCATCAGCCTTTCCGTCACCGGTTGTATCGACATCAGGGGCAGTGTCATATGGATAGATGCGGACAATATTACGAAGAGCACCATCACACTGAAGTGAGAGATATTCTTTGTAATTATCAACATTAAAGACAGCTTTCGCAGTATCTACGACACGCCATGTTACGGCAATACCAATCTCAATCGGATTTCCGAGACAGTCATTGATCTTCTGACGGGAGTTGTTCAGTGTCATAACCTTGAGCGAAATCTTTTTGCTTGAAGACTCTTCAGTGGTTCCTGTTGTAGAAACACCCAGGAGACTGGAAAGATTTGCTCCCTTCTTGGAATTGTTATCAACATCTCCACTCTGACTCAACTTTGTCTTGGAAGCAGGGTTTACACTGGTACAGAATGGATTGACAAAATAGAATCCGGCTTCTTTCAGTGTACCGATATAATTTCCGAAAAGTGTAAGAACCAGGGCCTCCTGTGGTTTCAACACTTTCAGTCCAAGGAATGGAACCCATCCAATACATAGCCAGATAATGCTGACAACCAGTCCAGCGATAACCGGTGGAGCTGAGAATTCATGTTCCAGTGCAATTGCGGACAGAACGCATCCTGCTATTGCGATCAGATAGAGCAGACAAAATAGTAAAAGCATTCCCATTCCGTTTTTCTTATTTGATAATATTTTTTCATTCATAGTGATTCCTCCTCTGGAAATAAAATGAAATTTATTTGATATCAATATGATATCACTTTTGAAAAAGAAGTCAATAATTTTTGGATAAAACCAAGAAATTTAACAAAATCAATGCAACCGCAAATCAAGTCAACAAAAAGAAAAAGCTGTGAAAGATAAGCAATTTCATCTTTCACAGCTTCTATTGTTAGGGCAATGCCCTGATTCACATATTTATTCTATCAATCCCAGAATTTTGGAATACAAGAACAATCTTACAGCTGAGGACCTGCAGCAACAAGTGCTTTACCAGCTTCATTTCCTTCGTATTTAGCGAAGTTCTTGATGAATCTCTGAGCAAGGTCTTTTGCCTTAACATCCCACTCAGCAGCGTCAGCGTATGTGTCACGAGGATCAAGGATTCCTGTGTCAACACCCTCAAGCTCTGTAGGTACTTCGAAGTTGAAGTATGGGATTGTCTTTGTAGGAGCTTTGTTGATTGCTCCGTTAAGGATAGCGTCGATGATTCCACGAGTATCTTTAATGGAGATACGTTTTCCTGTTCCGTTCCATCCTGTGTTAACAAGGTAAGCCTTAGCTCCGCTAACTTCCATCTTCTTAACAAGTTCCTCTGCATATTTTGTAGGATGCAGCTCAAGGAATGCCTGTCCGAAGCAAGCTGAGAATGTTGGTGTAGGCTCTGTAATTCCACGCTCTGTACCAGCAAGTTTTGCTGTAAATCCAGACAGGAAGTAGTACTGTGTCTGATTCTCTGTCAGGATAGATACCGGAGGAAGTACTCCGAAAGCATCTGCAGACAGGAAGATTACATTCTTAGCTGCCGGTGCAGAAGATACTGGACGAACGATGTTCTTAATGTGGTTGATCGGGTAAGATACACGAGTGTTCTCTGTTACGCTCTTGTCGTTAAAGTCGATCTTTCCGTTCTCGTCAAGTGTAACGTTCTCAAGAAGAGCGTCACGAACGATTGCGTTGTAGATGTCTGGCTCAGACTCTTTGTCAAGGTTGATAACCTTAGCGTAGCATCCACCCTCGAAGTTGAATACTCCGTTGTCATCCCAGCCGTGCTCGTCATCACCGATGAGGAGTCTCTTAGGATCTGTGGAAAGTGTTGTCTTACCTGTTCCTGAAAGACCGAAGAAGATTGCTGTGTTCTCTCCGTTGAGGTCTGTGTTAGCTGAGCAGTGCATGGAAGCGATTCCCTTAAGTGGAAGGAAGTAGTTCATCATAGAGAACATACCTTTCTTCATCTCTCCGCCGTACCATGTGTTAACGATAACCTGCTCTTTGCTTGTGATGTTGAAAAGTACAGCTGTCTCAGAGTTAAGTCCAAGCTCTTTGTAGTTCTCAACTTTAGCTTTGGAAGCATTGTAAACAACGAAATCTGGCTCGAAGTTCTCAAGTTCTTCCTCTGTTGGCTGAATGAACATATTTGTTACGAAATGTGCCTGCCAAGCTACTTCAACGATAAAACGGATTGCCATACGAGTATCTTTATTAGCACCGCAGAATGCATCTACAACGAAAAGTCTCTTGTTAGAGAGCTCTTTGATTGCGATATCTTTAACAGCTGCCCAAGCTTCTTCTGTAGCTGGGTGGTTGTCGTTCTTGTATTCATCAGATGTCCACCAAACTGTATCTTTGGAGTTCTCATCCATAACGATGAATTTATCTTTAGGAGAACGTCCTGTGTAAACACCTGTCATAACATTGACAGCACCGAGTTCACTTTCCTGTCCTTTTTCAAAACCTTCAAGTTCCGGTTTTGTCTCTTCTTCGAATAATAATTCGTAGGAAGGGTTGTATACGACTTCTGTTGTTCCAGTAATGCCATACTTACTTAAATCAATTTTTGCCATCTTACATATACCTCTTTCTTTCTAATGATAGAATAAAATGCTGCTCATGCAAGCTTTTCATATCCTTTTTTAATTATACATATTATGTGAAGAAAATCAATAAAAATCCCGTAAATTTTTTAACAAAGAACTGAGAAAAATGAAAGATTTCATATTAAAAATGCAAGAAGAAAAAAGAAAAATGTCAAATAATGAAAAATTACAAGGAAAATATGACAGATTCCGTTGCTTTTTTATATATCAGAATGAAAAAAATTATGATAAAATAGGAGAATGATGCCAGAAAATGCGAAAAAACTGGCTTATATAGTTAGAAAGACAAACTGTGAATTAAAAGAAAATGAAAAGAAAAGCAGATAAAACAATGGCAGATAATAAAAGAAAAGCGACAAAAAATGAAAAGATGTCGATGAAAGAAAATGAAAGATTATTGATTGAAAAATTCAAAATGATAAAACCGGTAGAGAAATCCTATGAAGAACAGGCAAAAAGACGATGGAAAACAGTTGCAAAACCACTGTTCAGCTTAGGAAAACTGGAAGATGCTGTGATCCGGATGGCAGGAATCCGAAGAGAAGCAGATTTTGAGATTAAAAAGAAAGGATTACTGATCTTTTGTGCGGATAATGGAGTTGTATCAGAGGGAGTGACCCAGACCGGGCAGGAAGTGACAGCAATCGTTGCGGACAATTTTACAAAATGTGCGACGAGCGTATGTATTATGGCAGAGACCGCCGGAGTGGATTTATTTCCAATCGATATTGGAATGGTGACAGATGTTCCGTCGGTGACAGATCCGAAAGACAAAGTGATGTACGGAACAAAGAATATGGCGATGGAACCTGCAATGTCAAGAGAACAGGCTGCACAAGCCGTTCTTATTGGCATACGAAAGGTCAAAGAGCTGGCAGAACAAGGGTATGATCTGATCGCAACAGGTGAGATGGGGATTGGAAATACAACGACGAGCAGTGCTGTTGTGTCCGTTCTGCTTGATGAAAGTGTAGAAAATGTGACAGGGAGAGGCGCAGGCCTTAGTTCAGAAGGGTTAAACAGAAAGATTCAGGCAATTCAGACGGCAATTGAGAAAAATCAGCCAGACAAGGAAGATATTTTAGATGTCTTGTCCAAAGTCGGAGGGCTTGATATTGCCGGAATGACAGGTGCATTTCTCGGAGGTGCGATCTATCATATTCCGGTTCTGATTGATGGGTTCATCTCTTCTGCAGCAGCATTGTGCGCAGTGCGTATGGTTCCTGAGACGGCGGATTATATCCTGGCATCACATTGCTCCGGAGAACCGGCGGGGCGAATGGTCTTAGAAGAGCTGAAACTTCCATATCTGATTGATGCGAAGATGTCTCTTGGAGAAGGCAGTGGTGCAGTTGCAGCAATTCCACTTCTTGAGATGGGTGTGAATGTTTATCGGAAGATGAGTACCTTTGAGGAGATTAAAGTAGAGCAGTATGAAGAACTTAAGTGAAGATGAGGAGTAAGAAAAATGTGGTTATTGAACGCAATGATCATTGCAATCGCAATGTATTCTAAGATTCCGATGCCGCGGGTTGACTGGAATGAGAAAAATATGAGATATGCGATGTGCTTTTTCCCTCTTGTTGGTGTTATAATCGGTGTACTAGAGGCAGTTGCAGGGAATCTGATCACAGTATGGAAGGGAGAAGGAACTTTCTTTTATGCAGTTGTGCTGACTCTGATTCCGGTTTTTATAACAGGTGGGATTCACCTGGATGGATTCGCAGATACGATGGACGCAAAAAGTTCTTATGGAGACCGGGAGAAGAAGCTGGAGATTCTGAAAGACCCACATACGGGAGCATTTGCAATCATCAGTCTTTGCTGTTATTTCCTTCTGTGTGTGGGGATTTTTAGTGAAATGAGAATAGAACGCCTGTTTGCGACAGCACTCGTGTTTGTGTTCTCGCGTTCGTTGAGTGGAATTTCTGTTGTGACGTTTCAGGCAGCGAAGAACAGTGGACTGCTTCGGACATTTCAAGACGGTGCACAGAAGAGAAATGTAAGAATTGTATTGATCATATGGCTATTGGCAGCCGGAGTTGGATTCTATCTGACAGCAGGATTATGCGGAGTGGCAGCAGCAGTTGTCGGATTTGCTGTTTTCTTTTATTATTATCAGTTTAGCAGAAAACAGTTTGGAGGTATTACGGGAGATCTTGCCGGATACTTCCTGCAGTTATGTGAACTGTTTATGCTGGCAGTGCTTGCATTATTCTAGAAATGTTATTGCATATAAATGTTTTATGATATATGCTTTATTATAGAAATGAAAATGAAATAAAATAGATTTTTTTGGAGTGATTTATGGAGCTTATTTTGATCCGGCATCTGAAGACACCGGGCAATGAAAAGAGACAATATATCGGAAGTACAGACGAAGAACTGTCAGAACAGGAAGTACTGAACTTTAAACAGAGATATAAAATAGATAGCTATCCACAGGTACAGCAAGTGATTGTCAGCCCAATGAAGAGATGTATTCAAATGGCAGAGTTGATTTATCCGAAGAACCTGATCACGCAGGAAGTATTGTTAAAGGAATGTGATTTTGGTATTTTTGAAGGTAAGACATATGAAGAACTGAAAGATAGAGAAGAATATCAGGCATGGCTGGATTCCAGTGGAACGATTGCATTTCCGGAAGGGGAGGAACAGAAGGAATTCCGTTCACGTTGTGTGAGAGGTATGCTCTGTCAGGTTGATAGATTATGCAAAGAAAATGTAGAAACTGCAGCTTTTGTCGTTCATGGAGGAACGATTATGGCGGTGTTGGAACAACTGGCGGAAGACCAAAAAGATTTTTATCACTGGCAGGTGGAAAATGGCGGAGGATATAGAATGCTTGTTGACGAAGAAGAGTGGAAGTCCGGCGTTCACAGATTTTATGAAATTCAAAAACTGGGAGGCGCGATAGAATGAATGGGGAGATGACAATCCTGGCATGCATTACAGGATTTCTGTTAGATTGCATTTTCGGAGATCCGGTCTGGATGTACCATCCGATACGCGTGATCGGAAACCTGATCAGTGTGTTGGAAAAAGGATTGCGGAAGTTGTTGTGCAGTCGGATTCATGCGTCAGAACAAGAGAAGAAAAACAGAAGAGAAGTTCTGGCAGGTGGAATTTTATGGATTCTGACAGTTTCGTTATCCTTTCTTGTACCGGCGGTACTCTTATTTGCTGCAGGAAAGGTTCATCCGGCAGTACGGTTTCTTTTGGAAACCTTCTGGTGTTACCAGATATTTGCGGCGCGGTGTCTTGTAGGAGAAAGTAGAAAGGTTTATCAGAAATTAAAAGAAGACGACTTGCCTGGTGCAAGAAGAGCTGTATCCATGATTGTCGGAAGAGACACAGAGAACCTTACAGCAGAAGGTGTGACGAAAGCTGCGGTAGAGACAGTGGCGGAGAATACTTCCGACGGCGTGACGGCTCCGCTTTTATTCCTTCTGATCGGTGGTGCACCGCTTGGATTCTTATACAAGGCAGTGAATACGATGGATTCTATGCTTGGATACAAAAATGAAAAATATCTGTATTTCGGAAGAATTCCGGCAAAGATGGATGATGTATTTAATTACATTCCAGCCAGGTTGACTGCGTGGTTTATGGTTGTTGCAGCATTTTTGACAGGAATGGATGGAAAGAATGCATGGAAGATTTACTTACGGGATAAGAGAAAACATGCAAGTCCGAATTCCGCCCAGTCAGAGGCGGTATGCGCCGGAGCGCTTGATGTACAGTTAGCCGGGGATGCGGTTTATTTCGGGAAAATCTATAAAAAGGATTATATCGGCGATGCAATCCGTAAGATTGAACCGGAGGATATTCTTCGTGCCGGGAAATTAATGTATATGACAACGATACTGATGATGGTTGTCTTTGGAGGTTTATTGTTATGGATTTATTGATTCGATTTGCAAAAATGGAAGATGCAGAAGAACTTCTTGCACTCTATACACCATATGTAACGGATACAGTGATTACATTCGAATATGAAGTTCCGTCACTGGAAGAATTTAAAGATCGAATGCGTCAGACGATGAAAAAGTACCCGTATCTGGTCGCAGAACAGAATGGCGAGATTCTTGGATATAGCTGTGCAGGGGCATTCAAAGGTCGTGCAGCATATGACTGGGCAGTGGAAACAACAATTTATATAAGAAAAGACCGGCAGAAAACCGGAGTTGGTAAAAAGCTGTATGAGGCACTGGAGAAAGTACTGCACGCTCAGAACATTTGCAATCTATATGCATGCATTGGATATCCAGAGGTTGAAGATGAATATCTGACAAAGAACAGCGCACAGTTCCATGCACATCTTGGGTACCGCATGGTAGGAGAATTCTATCATTGCGGATACAAATTTGACCGCTGGTATAATATGGTCTGGATGGAAAAGCTTCTGGATCCGGAGATTAAACATCCAAAGCCAATCAAATGGATGGAAGAGAATCGCGAGGAGCTGGAGGCAGTACTTTAAGGTTAAAAACGAAACACATAAAGAAGTAGGAGTAAGATTCATGGAATATGTACACGGAGGAGACATTTATACATATGGAGATGTGCTGGATTTTTCAGTTAATGTAAATCCTTACGGTCCGTCAGAAGAAGTTCTTGAAGCGGCAAAAAGATCGATGGATGAAGTGAGTCTTTATCCGGACAGTCAATGCAGACGGCTCAGAAAGAGACTGGCAGAGAAAAAAAGTCTGCCGGAAGAATATTTCCTTTTCGGAAATGGAGCAGCGGAGCTGTTCTTTTCTGTCGTTCTTGCAGAAAAACCAAAGAAAGCACTTCTTCCGATTCCGGCTTTCGCAGAATATGAACAGGCACTTCGGACGGTAGACTGCGAAATCATTTATCATGAGTTGAAAAGAGAGAATAACTTTGCATTGACAGAAAGTTTTTTGGAAGAACTGACAGAGGACATTGATCTTGTATTTTTATGTTCCCCGTCGAATCCGTCAGGGCAGGTGATCGAACCAAAGCTGATGGAACAGATTCTTACGCGATGTGAAGAAAAGAAGATTCGTCTTGTTTTAGACGAGTGTTTTATTGAATTTCTGGAAGAAACGCAGAAGTATACCATGGTGAAAAAGGTGACAGATCATGCGTGCCTTTTTCTTGTACAGGCATTTACGAAGATGTATGGAATCCCGGGATTGAGACTGGGCTATGCAATGACTTCGGATGGAGAACTTAGAGAGCGGATGCAGCAGATCCGTCAGCCGTGGAGTGTGTCGGTTCCGGCGCAGGCAGCAGGGATAGAAGCGCTGACAGAGAGAGAAGAACAGAGAGTTCAGAAAATACGAAACAAAATCGTGGAAGAAAAAATGCGCATGGAAAAGAAAATGCGTGAGTTTGGGATTAGATTTATTCCAACAAAGGCAAATTTCTTCTTATTATATAGTGAAAGCTCATTGTTTGAACGATTGCTAGAGCACGGGATTTTGATTCGAAATTGTGAGAACTATAGAGGGTTGAAGAAAGGCTGGTATCGGATTGCAGTGCGGACAAAAGAGGAAAATGATGTTCTTTTACAGGCACTAGAAACAATCCTGTCAAAGCAGTGAAGGAGGCGAAAAATATGGCGAAATCAATTATGATACAGGGAACGATGTCAAATGTCGGAAAGAGCGCACTGGCAGCAGGTCTTTGCCGTGTCCTGAAACAGGATGGATACAAAGTTGCACCTTTCAAATCCCAAAATATGGCACTCAATTCTTTTATCACAAAAGAAGGACTGGAGATGGGAAGAGCCCAGGTGATGCAGGCAGAAGCTGCAGGGATTGAACCGGAAGCAATAATGAATCCAATTTTACTTAAGCCGACGAACGATACAGGCTCTCAGGTGATTGTCAATGGTAAACCAATCGGAGTGATGGCTGCAAGAGAGTATTACCGTCATAAGAAGGAATATATTCCGGCAATTATGGATGCATATCATGAGTTAGAAAAAAAGTATGATATCATTGTAATTGAAGGGGCCGGAAGTCCGGCAGAGATTAACCTGAAAAAAGATGATATTGTAAATATGGGAATGGCAAAGCTTGCAGATGCACCGGTGCTTCTTGTCGGAGACATTGATCGTGGCGGAGTATTTGCTCAGATCGCCGGAACCGTAATGCTTCTTGAAGAGGATGAAAAAGCACGGATCAAAGGAACGATCATTAATAAATTCCGTGGAGATGTATCCATTTTGGAGCCGGGTCTTCGGATGCTGGAAGAAAAAACCAATATTCCGGTATCGGGAGTTGTTCCATATTTTTATTTGGATTTAGATGAGGAAGACAGCCTGACGGAACGATTTCAGAAAAAAGAGAAGCCGGGACTGATTGATCTGGCAGTGATCCGATTCCCAAGGATCTCTAATTTTACTGACTTAGCACCTTTAGAAGCATTGGAAGAAGTAAGTGTGAGATATGTTTCATCTCCGGCTGAGTTTGGAAATCCGGATGCGGTGATCCTTCCGGGAACAAAGAATACGATCAGCGATCTTCTGTGGATGCGTCAGAACGGACTGGAAGCAAGAATTCTGAAACACAGCGCACAGAACAAACCGGTCTTTGGAATCTGTGGCGGGTATCAGATGCTTGGAATGGAAATCTCAGATCCAACAGGAGAAGAGTACGGAGGAACTGTACAGGGAATGGGACTTTTGGATACAAAGACTGTGTTCCGCCCAGAGAAACATAGAACCAGAGTACATGGAACATTTGGCGAGATGAAAGGAATCCTGAAAGGGATGAAAGGACTTCCTTTCGAAGGATATGAGATCCATATGGGAGAGACGATTCTTGATGAGCACGCATCCGGGCTTGTAACAATAGAAAATGATTCTGATACGCTACAACAAGGACATCCGGATGGTTCACAGAAGGAAAATGTCTATGGCTGTTATGTGCATGGAATCTTTGATTCACCGGAAATGTCAGGTGGGTTTCTCTCCGCTTTATTGAAAGAGAAAGGCTATGATCCGGAGACGGTACAGGCAGTAGACTGGAAGTCTTATAAGGAAGAACAGTATGATAAGCTTGCAGATATCGTTCGTGCTAGTCTGGATATGAAAGAAATTTATAGAATTATTGGATTGTAGAGTTTGTAATGAGAGGGGCAAAAAGATGATTACAGATTTAACGAAAGAACATCCGAACAAGACATTATGGCGGTTCCTTCTGCCAATGTTGTTCAGTGTGATGTTCCAGCAGATTTACAATATCGCAGACAGTATGATTGCGGGAAGATTTGCAGGAGAAAATGCGTTGGCAGCAGTCGGTGCATCTTATCCGATCACAATTATTTTCATGGCATTTGCCGTGGGAATGAATCTGGGGGCATCCGTAGTCGTATCAAGACTGTTCGGAGCAGAAGACCGGGGCGGTGTGAAACGTGCGGTTACAACGGCATTTCTCAGTTCTATGGTGCTGGGAATCATACTGACATTATTCGGGTATTTCTTTAATCATCAGATGATGAGATGGATCCGCACACCACAGAATATTATGGCAGATGGAGTTTTATATTTGAAAATTTACATTTTCGGAATTATCTTCCTGATGCTTTATAATGTGTGTACCGGAGTATTTACAGCACTCGGGGATTCTAAGACACCGTTATATTTTCTGCTTGGATCATCAGCTGGAAATATTATTCTTGATTACATCTTCGTAGCAAAATTCCAGTGGGGTGTGAGCGGTGTTGCCTGGGCAACATTTATCGCGCAAGGTGTGTCAGCCGTGCTTGCATTAGTAACACTTCTCGGAAGATTGCAGAAATTTGCCGGGGAAGAAAAGCAGCCGTGGTTTGATAAGAAATTATTCGGACAGATCATGGCGATTGCAATTCCAAGCATTCTTCAGCAGAGCGTATTGAGTGTAGGAAATCTTTTCGTACAGGGAATTGTAAATCAATTCGGTTCAGCAGTTGTTGCGGGATATTCGGGAGCGATCAAGCTGAATACATTTGCCATTAATATCTTTATGACACTTGGTTCCTGTCTATCCAGTTATACGGCACAGAATATCGGCGCGGGAAAGAAAGAACGAATTCCATTGGGATTCCGTACCGGAGTGAAATTGTCAGAGCTTACGGCATTACCGTTTGTTATTCTGTATTTCATTTTCAGTCGTCAGATGATGGGGCTGTTCTTAGGTGCGGAGAGTGTAGAGGCGATCAGCGCAGGAATGGCATTTTTGAAAATAGTATCGCCGTGGTATTTTATGATTGTAATTAAGCTGATGACAGATGGAATTATCCGAGGTTCCGGAGCGATGGTTTATTTTGTAGTTGCAACAGTTCCGGATCTTATTTTGAGAATCGGATTTGCGTTGGTTTTGACAAAAAGCTTTGGAAGCACCGGAATCTGGATGGCATGGCCATTTGGTTGGATCGTAGCGACCACATTAACATTGATCTTTTATAGAAAGTTGGGATATAAGAATGATAAAAGCAGTAATTTTTGATATGGATGGGGTTTTGATTAATACAGAACCGCTTCATTATCAATGTTGGGTTGAAATTTTTAAAGAACGATATGGAATTGATTTGGATTATGAGGTATATAAGCCATGCATCGGATCTACAAGACTCCATTTCATGAATCTGATCAAAGAAAATTATGGAATCACATTTGAAAGTCTTGAAGTAATGAATCAGATTATGAAAGAGAAGAAAGATGAAATTATTGCAAGAGACGGATTCCCTGAGATGCCGGGAGTTGGGCAGATGCTTTGCTGTCTGAAAGATGCGGGATATCGTCTGGCTGTGGCATCTTCTTCTCCGAAACCTGTAATCACAGAGACACTGGAAACGCTGGATCTGATGAAATATTTCGATGTCGTGACAAGTGGAGATGAAGTGAAGAATCCAAAGCCGGCGCCGGATACATTTCTCTTTGCAGCGAAGCAGCTGGGCATACCGGTAGATGAGTGTATTGTAATCGAAGATTCAACGAATGGAGGAAAGGCTGCTAAGGCGGCTAAGATGCCATGTATCTGGATGCATAATCCGGATTCCGGAGACCAGGAGATACCGGATGCAGTGCTCGAGATTACGGCCTGGACAAAGGAGAATATAGAAAAGATCATGAAATTTTTACATTTTGATCAAGAAAAAGTGTAAAAATAAATGAGCGATATAAAATTTTTTTGAGTAGAATACTTAGAAATAGTAGACCTGGAAGTATTATTAGGATGTGATTGAATGAAAAAACTGAAATTTATATTTGGCAAGCTTAGTATTCTCTATTATATATTGTTTTTGCTCGTGACCTGTGTACTTTGCAAGTACGGAAGCATCAGAGAGCTGAAGTTTGCATTTTTGGCTTTAGGTATCCTTCTGGTACTCAGTCTTTGTATCTGGATTGGTTGCCTGCTAGCAGAAAAGGAAAATCCTTTTAAAATGAAAGGCGCACTCAGGAAAACAGTGTTTGGTACAGAACTTTTGATTCTACTTGTAGTTACGGTTGGATGTATTTCTTATATCGTATATACTGCGATTCCTTATAATGGTGCATTGTCCTGGAAGGTAGACAGCCTGTTTAAGACAAAGAAAATAGAGTATGAACATAACAATTTCTTTCGTGATGGCGCAGAAGGGCTAATCAAAGATATCAATAAAAAATTGAAACTTCCGGACGAGTTATATATCACAGATAACTTTGAGATGTCTTTTGACAAAGACGGAACGATAACCCGCGTGTCGGCCTATCTCTACGGACAGAATGAAAAGGGAAAAGATAAGACCTATCTGATAGATTATGATATCGATAAAAGCGATAAGATTGTTGTGCAGATCGCAGGTTATGCAAATGCAGATTATGATGATGACAAGAAATTAGATCCTATGTTTACCATTCTGGAAAAATCAGATTGTAAGATGCAGGTGACACAATGGAATCTGAATTATGCATTTGCAGATAATCCGCCGGAATATGAGATTCTGTATTATGGAAAACGCTCCTTCGCTTCTTCGGAAGGTCTTGTTTATCTTCCGGGAGATGTGGATGGTGACGGAGAGGTCAGTGGTATGACTGATTTTACAGCTCTTGACCGTGGTGGGGAAGCACTTGGATATGAAGTGTCTCTATATCTTCCACAGGATGAATCTGTGACACCGGTGCGTTATATGATGGAACCAGAATATATCAGTCCTGATACAATTAGTCAGAATGAGCAGGCAGAGAAAGATTCGCAGGCAAAAGAACAGGGAAAAGAGAATAATACCTGGACGGTCGATACGGACGGAAGCGGTGTTGTCCGATTCTTCTTAAATGAACAGAAAGGCTGGAAACTTTCAGTTGTTGATGCGGCTCTTGGAACACGTTATTACAAACTGGAAACTACGTCAGATGGTGGATATAACTGGACAACAGTAAATGAAGACCCATTCGACGGAAATGGCGGAGCAGGAGAAGGGATACAATTCTTCGACGAACAGTTTGGATTCATCGGTCTAAGCGGGGCATCGCAGACACATTCGTCTATTTATGTTACAAAAGATGGTGGAAAGACATTGAAGGAGATAGAGCTTCCAATGGATACTGTGACGGAATATCCGCTGCATATGCAGGAATATGGCTTCACGCTTGATGATTATCAGTATCTGGAAATGCCACAGCAGGATGGAGAGAATTACACGATCCATGTGATGACGCAGAGTGGAGAGATGGAAGGCCTTGTGTTCACATCTGAAGATCAGGGTGAGAACTGGATTTTTACCGGGGTTTTTGCTGAAAATAACTTATCATAAAAAACCAAAGTATTTTGAATCAATACGATCCGGGAAAAGTTAAGGGGGCGAAACCATGGCATACAGTGAATTAATCAAAAATTTTAACAAGATACGTGATTACATGCGGGATTTTTATGTCTACGGTTTCAAGAGCCGGGATGATTATACGAAAAAAAGTGCCAGGTCTTATGATGACGAGAAACGTCGGATAGAGAGCTGGCTTGGTAACTATATGAAGTTTCATCAGACCGTTGATGGTAAGAATGTATTTTTGTCAATTGATAGCAGAGCAACCAAACACAATCCACTTTATAAGGCATGGAAGACAAAGAGCTTTACAGATGGAGATATTACCCTTCATTTTATTGTTATGGATATTCTTTCTAATGGACAAGAACTGTCACTTGGGGATATCGCATATCGGGTGGACGAATATCTGGCAGCGTTTGAGCATGCAAGAGTATTTGACATCTCTACGATCAGAAAAAAACTCAACGAATATGTAAAAGAAGGCTTGTTGGTAAGACACAAGAGTGGAAAGACGATGTTGTACAGTCGTACAGAAGAGTTTGAAATGCCAAGTAGAGATGTTTTGGATTTTTTTTCAGAAACCGCACCATGTGGTGTGATAGGATCATTTTTGGAAGATAAAACAAATAATATTGCTGACCATTTTGCATTCAAACATCATTACATAACCAGTGCAATGGACAGTGAAGCTTTGTGCATGATACTGAAAGCAATTTATGAAAAAAGAAATATAACAGTTGAGATGATTAATCGTAAAAAAGATCGCATTACGGAAACGAATGTTGTTCCGCTTCGAGTGATGATCAGTGTACAGAGTGGGAGACAGTATATGATGGCCTATACCCCATATTTTAAACGAATAACAGCGTATCGTCTTGATAATATTGTCACTGTTAAAATTGGAGAGATTGCAGATCGGTTTGATGAATTAAGAGATAAACTGAGTGAAATGCAGCAACATATGTGGGGAGTTGCTACAGACAGTCGATCTGGAAATCGGATGGAACATATTGAATTTACAGTTCAATATGATGATGGAGAACAGCATATACCAAAGCGATTAGAGAGGGAGAAACGAATCGGGCGGTTGGAGTACATGGATGAGCATACATGTCGATTTTCTGCTGATGTTTATGATGCAAGCGAATTGATTCCATGGATACGTACATTTATTTGTCGAATCACAGATATTTCAATTTCCAATAAGGCTTTGGAAAAACAGTTTAAAGAAGACTTGCAGGCGATGTATGAAATGTATGGATTGAAAGGGGAGGAATGAGTATGCTGTTTCATGAAATTTACAGTACATATTTTCAAACCGTTACGAAAATCTTGACAGAAGCAGTAGAGCATCCGCTTACGACTGGAGAAATCAACACAATCATTCAGGATTATGCATTTGAAGAAAGCACATTGAATATTCCGGAGTCTTTGGGAATGGCACATTGGCAATTATTGAAAGAAGATGGAACAACCATTCTCAGAAAGAAGCCAACGATGCCACTCACAATTTTGCAGAAACGCTGGATTAATGCAATCGCATTAGATCCGAGAATACGTTTGTTTACGGACCGGCCAGTCGTATTCTCAGATGTCGAACCATTATTTCTTCCAGAAGATATTTATGTATTTGACAAGTATTCAGATGGCGATCCGTATGAGAATCCAGAATATATTCGGAACTTTCGGTTGATATTGGATGCGATCAAGCATCAATATCCGATACAAATCAGCATTACAAATCGTCATGGAAAACGAATAACAACCAGAACGATTCCTGAATATCTGGAATATTCCGAGAAAGATGATAAATTCCGGTTAATTGGAACAGGAAGCAAACTGGGAAATACGATCAATCTTGGAAGAATCACTTCTTGTGAAAAGTGTGAGAATCAACAAGGCGGAAAAGTTGGGAAAAGAAATTTGCCACAGCCACGAAAAGTGCTATTTGAACTGGTTGATGATAGGAAGGCGTTGGAACGTGTTCTGATGCACTTCGCACATTTTGAAAAACAAGTCGAGAAAGTAGATGAGCGGAAGTATCAGGTTACGTTGTACTATGACAAAGAAGACGAAACAGAGATTTTAATTCGTGTTCTTTCGTTTGGACCAATGCTTCGTGTTGTAAAGCCTGTGGCATTTATTAATTTAATAAAGGGCAGATTGTCAGATCAAAAAAGTTGTGGGCTATAAAAGTTCGCAACTTTTTTTCCATGATAAAAAGAATCAGAAGAGATAAACTTGGATTATGAGAAAGGATGTGAATGATATGTTTGAAATAAAGGGAAAAGTTACAACAGCGATTTGCTATGCAAAGGTGATTGAAGATGAAGCAATCGAGCAGATTAGAAGAATGTGTGATTATGATCTGACAAGGGGAAGTAAGGTGCGGATTATGCCGGATGTCCATGCCGGAAAAGGTTGTACAATTGGGACGACCATGACAATCACAGATAAGATTTGCCCTAATATCGTAGGAGTCGATATAGGCTGTGGAATGTATACTGTAAAGCTGCTGGATCAGGTAATAGATTTTGAAAAAATAGATGAAGCATGTCATTATATCCCTTCGGGAATGAATGTATGGGAAGGAAGAATGGAGCGTTTTGATTTAACTCAGCTTAAGTGTTATCGATCTTTGAAAGATGCAAAGAGATTGGAAAGATCACTTGGAACACTGGGAGGGGGAAACCACTTTATCGAGGTTGATCGGGCAAAGGATGGTACATATTATCTGGTCATTCATTCGGGAAGCAGAAATTTAGGAAAACAGGTAGCTGAGATTTACCAACAGTTGGCGATTGATTTACATGCGGGAAAAGAAGAGTATTTTAAAGAACGAGATGAGATTATTCGTACTTACAAAGAGCAGGGGAGAAGGGCAGAAATTCAGGAGGCATTGAAGTACTTAAAAAAGAATTATGAAATCCAGGAGCTGGATGCTCCCAACGATATCTGCTGGCTTTACGGGTCATTTATGGATGATTATCTGCATGATGTTGAAATTTGCCAACGCTTTGCAAGAAGGAGTAGAGAGCGCATGGCGGAAATTATTATTGAAAGAACCAAAATGACGCGAACAGAAGCTTTTCATACCATTCATAATTATATAGATGTCAATGAGATGATTCTTAGAAAGGGTGCCATTGCCGCACATTCTGGTGAAAAAGTATTGATTCCGATTAATATGAGAGAAGGTTCTGTTCTTGCTGTTGGCAAAGGAAATGTGGAATGGAATAATTCAGCACCACATGGAGCTGGTAGAATCATGTCCAGAACAAAAGCAAAACAGTCCATTGATTTAGAGGAATACAAAGCATCCATGCAAGGTATTTATTCTACCTCGGTGAATGCGGATACATTAGATGAGGCACCAATGGCATATAAATCGCTTGCGGATATCATTGATGTGATCAGAGATTCTGTAGAGATTATAGATATTATGAAACCAGTATATAATTTCAAAGCATCGGACAAAAAATTTCATGCATTGTAATACAGAAAACAGGAATATTTGGTCAAAATTTGTCTAAAAATTTTTATAATCCAGATATACAAACAGTAATAAAGATTCAAAAGAGGTGCATTAATGTTTATAGATTTTGTTACATATTTGGAAATCCGTGATGATTTGTCAGAGGAAGATAAGCAATATATAAACTCAGAAATTAAAAAAAATATGGCTAAGTATCACATGGAAAAAGATGGGATTAAATATTATGTAGAGACAAAAAGACCAGGTGTTGGTCTGCATCTGGGTGTTGAGTTCTGCATCTCAATGCAACATAAAAGATATAAAAAATACATAAAAAGATGTGAATATAATAGTTATTTTGAAGGATCTATTAATGTTAAAGATTCAATCTTGGACTATTACAATGAGGTGCGAATAAAGTGGATTCCTGTTAATGAGAGATACCCGGATAATCCAGGACAGGTATTATGTACATATAGATATGATTACGAAAGCGGTCCAGAATATGAGATTGGAATAGGTGAGTATTGGGGATTTTCAGAAGTGTTGTATAAAGAGAATCCAGAAGCATGTGGATTTAGAAGCATGCATAAAAATGTGATTGCGTGGGCTGAGTTGCCAAAGCCATTTATTCCGGATGCAATGTAAATATAGAGAAAAGTAGAGTTCGCATCTTTTTTTCAAGATAAAGAAAAGATGCGAGCATATAATTAAAACATACAAACGAGGAGAGGTAGCTCAGGTGGTAGAGCAACGTAAGTAGTCTTGATAAAGGCTCAAACAGCAATAATCTATTGATTGGTAATCCGTTTGTCGTGGGTTCGATTCCCATCCTCTCCACTTGCCGACTTAGCTCAATGGTGGAGCGCAGGAAAATATTGAATCTTGTAAAAGGTTTATACAGCTATATTTGCAGAGTGGTCCTAATGTTGCTGGTTCGATTCCAGCAGTCGGCATTATTAAATAATCTGGAGGTAAAGAAAATGGCATTTATGAATGAATTAGAAAAAAAGTTAAATAGTGAAACGCAATGTACTGAAAACGGCGCAGTCGGATATAGAACCTCTGGGAAAGAACTTTTAGATTTGAACTTTGCAGTTTCCAGTATGCGTAACTGGGATGAAAACGAAATCTGCAAGGCTTACACCAAGGCATACTATGAAAATCCACTTTTAGCTGTAAAGTGGTTATTTTATTTAAGGGATATCAGAGGAAATGGAATGGGTGAACGAAGAGCATTTAGAATCTGCTTTAAGTGGCTCGTTGAAAATCATTTTGACAATGTAAGGGCACTTGTTGAATTGATTCCGGAATATGGAAGATATGATGACTGGATGTGTTTACTTGATTCAAAGGCGAGTGAAGTAGTGTCGGTTCAGATTAAGAAGCAGCTTGAAATTGATATTTGCAATATGGAGCAAGGAAGGGAAATTTCTTTACTTGCAAAATGGTTGCCTTCGTGTAACGCAAGTTCAAGCAAGACAAAGCAGTATGCCAAGATTGTATGCAACATGCTCGGATTAAAGGAAAGTGAGTATCGAAAGACGTTATCAACTTTAAGAGCATATCTAAATGTTGTTGAAGTAAAGATGAGTGCAGGGGAGTGGGAGGACATCAATTATAGCAATCTTCCTTCTAGGGCAAATCTCTTATATGGAAATGCTTTTCTGAGAAATGATGAGGAGCGTAGACGTGCCTTTTTATCTAAGCTTTCGAGAGGTGATGTAACAATTAATGCTAGCACATTGTTTCCAAGTGATATTGTACATAAATATTATCAGGCAAGTAGCAAGAGGAAATGTGAATTAGGTAATTTTGATGCTACTCTCGAAGGTCTTTGGAACTCATTACCTAATTTCATAGAAGGAGACAATTCAACACTAGTTGTAAGAGATGGGTCTGGTTCAATGGATACTACGGTTGGAAATACAAACGTTACTGCATTAGAAGTTTCTACAGCTTTAGCTATTTATTTTTCGGAGCATCTTACAGGTCATTTTTATAACAAGTTTATTACTTTTAGTAGTAGACCTGCAATGATAGATATGTCAAACGCAACATGTGTGCGTGATAAGTTAGAAATATGTGAAACCTATAGTGATTGTAGCAACACCGATCTAAAGGCGGTATTTGATTTGATTTTGAATACAGCAGTTGAGAACAAATTAAATCAGAGTGAACTGCCAAAAAATATTTTGATTGTCTCAGATATGGAGTTTGACTCAATGATGGGCACATATTCTCGATGGGGTTCTTATAATCAAGATGATTCTTCTACAAAAACCTTATTGGAGTCAATTGCAGCTGAATATCAGGCTTATGGATATACTTTATCAAGACTGATCTTTTGGAATGTATGCTCAAGAACAAACACGATTATGCTGCAGGAAAATGAAGCTGGTGTTGCATTGGTTAGTGGATTTAATCCTGCTGTATATAATATGGTTCTTTCTAATGAATTAGATCCATACAAGTGTTTATTAAAGCAGATAAATTCTGAAAGATATGATGCTATTGAAAATATTCTATGTGCTTAGGAGAGATTATTGTGAAGATAGGTGAAATTTATTGTATGAATTTATTTGATTTTCTTGAGAATTGGCATCCTAATACACTTATTATTGTCGAGGCAGAGGACAATATTATTTTTGAAGGCACTGTAAAGGACATACCATTAGAAATCTCTTGTAAATATTGGGTACAAGAGGGGACGGTAAGGAAAGACGGAGAAAAAGTGGTTATTCCAGTAAAGTATGAAGCTGAAATTAATAGAAGGATTGAAGAACAGAACAGTATAAGTTTCTCGGATATTCTTTCCAATATTCTTAGCATTATTGATTCTAATGACTATTTAAAGGAAGCTTTTGAGTCAATGGTAAGAAGCGCCCATAGTTATACATATTATAGGAAAAACTGGAATCGATTTTCGATTGAAACATTGGGGCGTTGCAATAAAGAGCGTACTATTAATCATGATAGTTTTATCGAAGCTATTAATTCTCTATCTGGGCTAATTGAGGAAGAATCAATTAGTGGTTTAGTTCCATGGAGAGTAGCACTTGGAAATGACAGAAAGATAATAGGCGATTTTGCAGAATATATTATTGATCGTCTTGAAAAAACAAAAGAGAGAATTGAAATATTAGAATCCATAAAGTGGGCCCAAGAACATCAAAATCAAGTCTATTATATTGTTGAACATGCTCTTGATAATATAGATGCAAAGATTCAAATAATGCAGCAGTTTAAATTTTCTGAGAATCAGGCGCAGGCAATTATTGATATGCGAGTAAGAGCATTTTCTATAGATGAAAGAGAGAAAATTGCAAATGAGTTGCAAGAAATCTTTGAATGGATAAAGCATTTTCCGGAACTTTAAGGGGGGAAAATGAATATTTGCGGGAGTAAAAGTAAGTCAGTGATTTGGAAGGGTGGTATGAATGAAATTGAAAATAATTCATTTAGAAGATAGCGTGATGAAGCATATAGCTATTTCCAGAGTTATAGGAAAAATGGCTCAAGTTGATTGGGTCACTGATATGGCTAGTGGAATAGAAAAAATAGATTTTTCGATAGAGAATGGTACTCCATATGATTTAGCGATAACGGATATGCATTATTCTTTATCACCAGGTACTAGAGCAGATTGGGAAGCAGGTAATCTCTTTATTGATGCAGTTAATCAGAACTATAATAACCTGCCTGTGATAATTTGTTCAACGCATAATGTGAAAAATCCTAAGGCATATGGTAGTGTTTGGTTTAGTGATTTGAATGATTGGGAGAATGAATTAAAAGCTTTATTGTACAGTATGAACAACTTCAAAGCATTGGATAAAAAAGAGCCATGGAAAAGAGGTGACATAAATGAGAAAAAAGATAAAGGAGCAGCTTCGTAGAATTGAAGATGCGGAAAATATAAAAATACTTTTGGCTGTTGAATCGGGAAGCCGCGCTTGGGGATTTGCATCTCCAGACAGTGACTATGATGTGCGATTTGTTTATATCAGAAGCCTAGAGGACTATCTGCGACTGGATGCAATTAGAGATGTGATTGAACTACCAATTGATGATGTTTTGGACATCAACGGATGGGATTTGCAAAAGACATTAAGATTACTGCATAAGTCAAATCCAACATTATTTGAGTGGTTTTCTTCACCAATTGTTTATAAGAAAACAGAATTTTCCGACAAGTTTCGTGATTTGATGATGCATTATTTTTCACCAAAGAAGACGTTGTATCATTATGTTAGTATGGCTGAAGGAAACTATCGGGAATATTTGAAAGGTGATCTCGTCAAAGCAAAAAAATATTTCTACGCTTTGCGCCCGGTACTGGCATGCCAATGGATTTTAGATCGGGGTACGCCTCCACCCATGTTGTTTTCAGAATTGCTAAAAACAGAGTTGCCAGTAGAATTAATCGATGTAGTGAATCAATTGCTGGAATTAAAAATGAACTCGCCAGAAATAAAGTTGATTAAAAGAATTTCGGAAATAAATGAATATCTTGATGAAAGTATTCCGAGAATCAAAAGTGCAGTGAGATTACTGGATGATAGTTATACACCAGATTGGAGTGAGTTGAATCAATTGTTTTTGCGAGAACTAATGAAGTATAGATAAGAGTTGGAAGGACTATGACACATTTGGTCCATTTAAATTGCTTTCTGCTATATGTTACATGCATTATAATACAGAGAATAGGAATATTTGGTCAAAGTTTGTCTGAAATTTTTTATAATCCAGATATACAAACAGTAATAAAGATTCAAAAGAGGAGGCACACATGATTACAAACGAAACGAGAACATCAATCAAAAAAATTTATGGGATAATTTGGGATGTGTTGGCGTTATATGAAAAGACTGAAATGTATAATAAGCTTCCGGAAGATGAAGAGAGCAACTTGAAATATAGTGAAACAAGAATTTTTCAAAATGAACTTTTGAATACACTGACGCTAGTGTTTCAAAATGATTTTAAAGAGTATCTTTAAGTGAAATAGGTTTACTAATATTTGGAGGACAAAATGGAAAAGAATTTTATTGATGAATTTATTCCATCAAAAGATACAAGAGTTTACTTGCATAGCATTCATCATGAATTTACGGACTTGGAGAAAGCTACGATTGTTGCAAATCACATTATGATTTCCTACGAGAAAAAAGTAAAGTGGTTAAATAGTTTTAAGGAAAAAATATCTGATGACACATTGAAAGACAGAATATCAAAGGCATTAGTTCAGATAAAAAAGGATAAGAAGTATTACAGAAAGTGTAATACTGCATTAGGAGCATTGCCTTATAATGAGTCACTTTTTGATTTTGTATTTATTCCACATAATTTCAGGCATGGTGACATTGTAAGAAGTCTCTATGGTGGCTGGAATACAACAGAGTTTTGCGAGAAAGTAGGAATCATCCTCAGCTATTTTGATAAGGATTATGAGTTATATAAAAATCTAAGAGGGGATTATTCAGATGTTCAGATTTGTGTAGATATTAAATTTGACGGAGTAGCTTATCAGGGAGAGTTTGAACATGAACACATCAATCCAATATATATTGAGCGTATGACGTTGAATGAAAAAGATGAAAGAATGGCGTATCTCAACTATCTAACGAATCTTTACAGTAAAAAGAATATTAGGATGGATGCAGATAATCAACCTGAATATGCAGGCGGTTCAGATGACTTGTTAGAACAGAAATATCTTGGTGAATATGTTCCGATTCAAGATGATGCTTTCGGTATTTGGTGTGTGCAGACAGGACACGGATTTGAAAGTGGAGATATTAACTATATTGCATCTGAGTTTTCAGGAACAGGTTTAATCTATCATTTCATGCATAATGGTGAGATGGATCATGTTCATGAATTCGAAAGTGTGTTGTTTGAGATTTTGAAAGATCCGGAACATGTAGACATCGTGACAGATTATGGTGAATACTCAGATCAGGAAATTCAAATGGTGAAAGGGATAAAACGAGCAGCGGAATTTGTACAAGCACATCACAGACCTATGACCAATGCAGAATTGCGCAAAAATAGAGCAGAGATAAAGAATAAAGGAGAAGATGATTATGGCAATTCAGTTCAAGGAAATCAGGCAATATTTGGCAAGAAACACTAGATTATCAATATGTTTTGAAGATGGATGTTATCACGATTATTTGATGATTTCAGATATTCCGGCTGAAAAATATAAGGATTTATATGTGTATGGAATAGGAATGATGGATGTTGAATTTTCTAAGGATATATATACTTTCCCAAAGAATGTAGATGACGCAACCATTTCAATAAAGGATGTCACTTTGGAGCCTGCAATCGAGATTGTTCTCCGTGAAACTCCACGTGGTATAGAAAGAAAAGCAGAAGAGGTTCTTTTGTTCAAAGATATCAAACCATACTTACAGATAGGTCGTAATTTTGCTGTTGTTAACAGAGAAGACTGGTCGTACAGGTTATATGAATGGAAAAGAGATATTCCTGAGGAGTATGATGATAAATTTGTTTTCGGTATAGGTATGGAGGACAATTTTGACGAAAACGATAAGGATGTTATAAACATTTTGGAAAAAAGAGAATATGATTCTTACTTGAATAAGAGAATGGTGATTGTTTTGTCGGATACAGGGAGGGCAGATATAGATGAAGGAATTTGAAAATATATGACTTTTGAATTATTAGAAGCAATTATTGCGAAGAATAAGATTCCGAAGAATGTCCGTTTAGTAAATAACAGCGAAAACGATCTTTGTACAACAGATATGAATGGTATTCAATATTGTGAAAAGAGAAATGAAATCTGTTTTATGGAAGCAGAATGCATACATAAACCAGAACATGCAGAAAATGAGAAGTGGAAATTATTGTGGCCTATTTGTGATGAATGAAAGACAAAAGCTGTTAGAGGATTTGAAAAATGTATTTTTATGAAGTGTTTGGAAAATGTGATTTGGAAGTAGTTGTTCATGAGTTCTTGAAATTGGCTGTTGACTCACCGGATATAAATGTCACAGAAGAAGTATTTAGAGGTGCAATAAAAATTCTTAACGAAATGGAACCAGAGAAGTCGGATACAGAGATACTGTGTATAGAAAAAATTCAAGAAAGCGGATGGATTGATGATAATGTTTATCTCCTTGACAGTAATATAAAAACACAAACAAGAGCTGTAGCCTGCAGTAATTCACTCCGTAGGGCATGACCCTGTTCGAAAGCTTAGCAGGCACTCAGTGTATGAACAGGTGGGACGAAGGAAGTGGAATCATCAATGAATGAGTTTTAACAGTCTGAAAAAATGTCGTTTAAAGAAATTCGGTGGTATTTAGTAGCCATAAATCAAGTGAAAAATTATATGATAAAAAGTTGGCTGATTTGATAATAGAAATGTAGTATAATGAAATCAAATGAATTAAGGATGGGAGGAAATCAAGATGTTATTTATTTGGTATCCAAAATGCTCTACATGTCAGAAAGCTAAAAAATGGCTGAACAGTCATGAGATAGAATATACGGAGAGGCATATTGTTGAGGAAAATCCAACATATGATGAGTTGAAAGAATGGCATCAGAAGAGTGGCTTGCCATTGAAGAAATTCTTTAATACCAGTGGGATGCTTTATAAGGAGATGAAACTGAAGGACAAGCTTCCGAAGATGAGTGAAGATGAACAGTTGAAATTGTTGGCGACAAATGGGATGTTGGTGAAGAGACCGGTGCTGGTGGCAGAGGATAAGGTGTTGGTTGGGGTTAAGGAAGCAGAATGGGAGAAAATAGTTAACAAATAGGTACAGTTTTTTAATAATTGATATTGTAGAAAAGGAAATATAAAAAATGGCAATGACCAGCAGTGTAGAATTAATACAATTATATACAAAGGGACAAGTCAGAGGAATTGGGAATATTATATGCAATGGACAAAAATTTATTCCTAATAGTGAAGGCGATAGGATTTTAGATTATAATAATAAAAATAAACATGACGGGACATACAATTTTCATTTGTTTCCTATTATAAAATCAGAAACTGAAAAGAAGATATGGATAGAATATTTTAAAAGAGTAGAAAAATTGCGTAACGAAATTATTAAAAAACTAAATGCCAATAGAATTACTAAGATAGAATATAAAAATCCATCAAAAATAGAAAACTATGATAGTACGACCTACTATTTGGCATACGATGTTGGAAAAAAAGGAAATTTATATGGAATTTCTCAATATTATAAAGATAATGGATTAAATCATTTTTTCAGATGTATTCCTATATACAAAAATGGAAGGTATTATTCTATTAATTTTATGAGATTTTACTTGGACAAAGAACATAAAGTGAATTGTATTTTTGATCAAATACAATTTGACAGTTCAAAAAATGGAAATGTAAATTCAGAAGATGAAATCAATTATCCGGCTACCTATAAAGGTCAAAATAAAAAAATGATTAGATTATCTCAAAATGGAAGTTGTGTTTTTAATCCTCCTAAAATAGCAAATATATGGAATTGTGATAGCGATAATACTATTAATGAAATTGTTGAGACTTTTATTGAATTCATGGATAATATAGAAAATAATAGATGAGGATTACATATGCAAACCTACTGGCAAAACACAACAAACCCAAACAACATAGACGCGGCCTATACATAATCTTCCCCTTCCGCTATCAGGGATCGTTTCAATCCATGGTCATTGATGACAAAGATAAAGAAATCCCACCACTCATATTTGACTCCGGAGATTTCATAGAACTTTTATCTGTAAAATGCCGAAATGGAAACTTTGTTAAAAGATTTAATCTGAACAGCAAGTTGGAAGATCAATGTTGCCGCTCTTCCGAATCGATTTGAAGATAATGAGATTTCGAAAAAAATTGCTTACAATGAACATCGACTAATTGATGTGACGCGAGACTTTACGGATGAGTCGGAAAAAGATGTGGAATATGCAACGGGAGCCAAGGATGTAGAGGATGAGCATTATGGTTGGGCTTGTGCGATTACATCGCAGGAGATTTCATATGCTTATGGTCCGGGACCGGGAAAAGATATGCCACCTTCAGCAGAAGAGTTGCCTGCACGAGCGGAAGAAGATTTGTTATTGACGATGATTGTCATGTATCAAAAATATACCTGTATGATTTTTAATGAAAAGATTCATCAAAGATTTACGAGCGGAGCAGGTAAAGTAAAAAAAGAAAAAAATCTCAGGGATTTAAAGAGAGAAGCTCTTGAATTTGTATCATATGGAACACTGGCTCCATCACAGATTTCGCGTTGGAATAATGTGTGTGAAACATATCGTTGATTGCAAAAGCTAAATGGTGTGAATGAAGCACTGGAGGAAATCAGCCAAAAGATTAATCTGTTAAATGAGGAACAAGACCGCATCGATGGGCAAAGAGAGTCTCGAGTGAGTATGATTATCACAGTATTCGGACTTGTATCGGTTGTTTCGGCTGCACTGCAGATGCTGGATTATATTTCTACAGGGAAACCTTTGATGATTATTGGATTTCTGGTGACCGGAACAGCGATTATTCTTTTCTTTTTGTATTTGATATTTAATGAAAGAAAAAAGAAAAGAAAACGGGAGAAGAGATAAATCATGTATATTGTAAGAAAAGAGACAGAAAATCAGGCGAGAAAATATCTTCTTATACTTGATCGGGTAGCAGGTAAATTGGAGATTTATAGAAAGGCTGATAATTCAATATTGAATGAACATTATTCAATTCGACCGGATTTTGATTCATCAGATTATATGATGTATGAGAAAATGAAATCTATGGATTGCATATTTGGAGGAGAAAAGTCACCGACTCCGGGGGGAATCTTTAAGATAGAGAAGAAATCACCGAAAGAATACATTAGCGGATATTATCCAAATCGAAAGAATGTAAAGTTTTTTGGATATATACGTCGGGATGTATTCGTGTATCACAACAAGAGCTGGACTGGTTAGTTGAGAATATTGAGCTTGGGACGACAATGATTATGTAGTCGAATGAGGATTTAAGAAAAGTTTAAATAGCGTACAAAAGCGACGAAGCATGCTAGCTTTTGTACGCTAGCATTATAATAAATCAAGATCAGAAGAATACGATTTGCATAAAATTTGAAAGAATATCAAATTTGCCACACCCATCATAACTCTATTGATTAGGTGCATGGTCGAAAGAAAAATGAATGAACAAATACAGAGGTTGTTTCAAAAAGAGAACTTGTAGGAGTTCATCTAAACGGAGACGCGAGGATGATGTTAGTTGACATCAAGAATTTTTTATTCGGTCGTGTCACTTTGGAAATATCGTTGCAGACTGAAAAGTTCCTTAACGGGAGCTTGAATGTAGTAATACATTTATGAACAATCCGGTAATGTTTCGATAGGCAGCCTCATCGCAGAGGAAGAACGGTTGATGTCCCATCTCGAACGAATGGTGGTAACATGATCGAATCCGACAACACATTATTCTGTGCTGACATTTGTAGCTGCAAAGGTATATGTAAGGTCCTCGGGTGACCGATGGCATATTTGAGGATTTATTTTACAAAAAATTTCAAAAAGCGTGTAAAAGCGATGAAGTATGGTTGCTTTTATGCGCTATTATCATAATAAATCAATACAATTACTATTTTTAGGAAGGGTTGATATTATGATGAAATTTGTTGTATTTTTAGATGTTGATGGTGTTTTGAACACAAGGACAACAGTAAAACGAACCCCATCTGACTATACAGGAATCGATGATGCGAGGGTCAAAATTCTTGCAAACGCGATCGAAAAATGTGGTGGTGGAGAGATTATACTTTCATCAGACTGGAAAAATTTGGATAAAGATCATGACGATTACAAATATCTCGTTTCAAAACTGGCACAGTGTAACCTGAAAATATCCGGGCATACTACTGATCGCGCTTTGGAAAGAGGAAAGGGGATAAAAGAGTATCTGGAATTACATCCGGAAATAGAAGAATATGTGATATTAGATGATTATACTTTTGAATTTGAACATTATAAAAAGTTGTGGGAAAGATTGCTACTTACCAGAGGAATAGAGAACGTTAGGTTTGCATCGCGGACACCTGCGGTAGAGGCGATACTTTTTGAGAATTATATTAAAGAATTTTAATTGTATTAGAAATGAAGGATAAATAAATGGTTGATTTACGGAATGCAAAGGAAGCCCTTGAAAATTATTTGGATGGTTATGAAAGAGAAAATGACAAGGTCAAATTAAAAATTATACATACCTATGGAGTTGTAGAATGTAGCAGAAAAATTGCAGAAGGTCTGAAGCTATCTGAAGAAGATTGTAAGCTTGCTCAGATTATAGGGTTGTTGCATGATATCGGAAGATTTGAACAATTGAAGTGCTATGACAGTTTTGAACCTGAAACGATGAATCATGCTGCATATGGAGTGAAAATTTTATTTGAAGAGGGAATGATCCGGCGTTTTGTCAAAGAAGACAAATGGGATGGAATTATCAAAATGGCTATTGCCAGACATAGTGATTATTCTCTGCAAGGAATTACGGATGAAAGAGAATTGCTACATGCTCAAATTATACGTGATGCAGATAAGTTGGATAACTGCAGGGTGAAACTCGAGAATCCGATAGAAACTATGCTGGGAGTTCCGGAGGAAGCTGTAGGAATGTCGGAAATTAGCCGAGAGGTTATGCAACAGTTTGAGAATCAGACATCAGTCTTATTAGAGACGAGAAGAACAAAGATGGATTACTGGTTGTCTTATCTTGCATATTTTTTTGATATAAATTTCAAAGTAACATATGAAATCATAAACGATAATCATTATGTGGATAAACTAATCGGAAGAATTCCTTATATAAATCCAAAGACAAGAAAAGAGATGGAACGAGTAAGAGCAGAATTAAACCAATATATTCAGCTGGTTTTAAATTAAGATAAATGAGATTAAATAAAGTGTCAAAATAATGAACATGTCACAGTGAGAATAAAAGAGGGAGACAATAATGAGCAATCAGGGATGTAAAGATGGATATAAAACCAAAATTCTGGCATATTTAAAGGAAAATACCAATTCTAAGAACAAAGCATCCATTTTAAAAATCAGAGATGCAATATATCAAGAAGAAAATGGGTATGATCCTTTAGAAAAAGAAAGAGAAAAGATTTTTGATAAAAATGAAGAAGAAAATCCTGCCTCAAAGGAATACGATGGAAAAAAGAAAAATCATGATACGAGTTCTTTTCGAACAATTAAAAAAAATGTAAGGGCACTATATGAGGAAGGCCTTATAGAGGTGGAAGATTCTGAGGAACCGGGCTATGTACGGGAGAATAAGAAGGAGTGTATTTATTATAAGCAGACGATATCGGCAGAACGTTTTCCGCTTTTGGTTGAGCAAATTATCGGAATGTCTAACATACGTCAGGATGAAAAGGATGAGATAATTAACGAAATTTTAGATAGTGTTGGAAAAGCAAATGTAAAAAAATATTGGATGTACATAGAGAGGACATCACCGGAGTATGCAGTGCTTAAGAAATCGATGCAAGGAGAACAGAAAAAGAAGCATACAAAAGTTATTGGCAATGATCGGGCAATACCTGCGAACAGTTGCGACTGGGTTTCTTTAGCTGATAATCTTCAAAAATTGTTTGATGCAATGAACGAAATGTCGGGAGAATTTTGCCATAAAATTTCATTTCAATTGATAAATTACAATGCAGAAGGAAAACGAGAGACGATCAGTAATGGATATGAGTATGTTATAAGTCCGTATTTTTTTAATTATAGTAATGGAAAAATATGGTTGGTGGGAAATAAAGAAAAGTATGATAATTTGTCAAATTATCCAATTGAGTTGATGGAAAATATCCAGATTCTTGCGGAGAAACCAAGAAAAATGGAAGATTTACCACAGGGATACTTATGGGAAGACAGAACAAAAACGGAATACCCACAACAGCACCAAGGAGGAACGTACGGCGATGCAATCCATATTGTTATTCGGGTGAAAAAAACGGATCCAAGGGCTTATACGAGAATATACAATACGTTTAATGATGAGTTTTATCATTTGAGTAGCGAGACAGAAGAGTACGACCGGATATTGGTATATAAAACCAGCTATTTCATTGTGGGGTGGGCGATTGAGAATTATGAATTGGTTGAGATTGAAACGCCTTCTGTTAGAAAAGAAATAGAGGAGAGAATCTCTGCTTTAAAAAGAATTTATGTTACTGATTGAAGAAGTATGGAAGATAATAAAAAATATTAAATGATGAGAAACAGCCGGTTCGGAGATTTAGAAAGCTGAGTTTGTCAAATAAAGGCTGCTTCTCATTTTAGAAAATTATTTTTCACGATTTTTGAAATTATTTACAGTAACATCGACATAATCTTGAACAATTTCAGAGAAGATATTTGCAACATTATATTTTGCCAGTTCTGCAAGTTGATTCCTCTCAAGATATTGAATGCTTGCTTTAGAAAAATCATAGATAAGAGTTTCATATCTTTCATCAGAAGTTTGTTCCTGATAAAGGGGGTTCGTTTCCAACATTTCATAATATTTTTCGTTGATGACAATGGATTGGACAAAGTCTTCGATAGACTGTTTTTTCCTATTCCAAGGAAAAACCTTTTTCACGTAAGGTACAAAGGTATGTTCATTTCTGTCAATTGAAAAAACTTCGCATGAAAACCGGTGAAAAGCTTTTTCTAATTTTTGAATTGCGGAGGTTGAAAAGGTTGTTTCTATACTTTCAGAAAAGAACCCATTAACGCAAATATGATTGAGCTGATTCAAAAGAGAATGAAACTTTGGTGTAGTCATGAGATAATTTATAAAATTACTTACGGAAGTATCATTACGAAGCAATTTTATATTATCGGTAGATAGATGAATCTGCTCAGAGATAGCTTTGTCGTTCTCATTGGTTATGGTTGAAAAACCAAAAAGATAATTGGGATCAATGTCTAAAATTTTGCAAATGCCAGGGATATCTTGGGTTTTGGGAACGGTTGTACTTTTTTTACTTTCCCAGTTTGCAACACGACTACGGTCATTATCTTCCAGACAATCAGCGAAATCCTGCTGGGAAAATTTTTTCTTACATCTTGCATCTTGTAGTCTTTGTTTAAATTCATCAGAATAATTAGAGTCATAAAAATCAAACATAACATACCTCCAAATATAAAATAAATTGTAGTAAAAAGTGGGATTTAAAAGACAAATCTATAAGTGTATTATAACAGCATGTAGAAATAATAATCAATAAATTTTAACTTTTTGAAAAAGTGACTAAGTAAAGTCGCTTCCAAGGGGTATGATTGCAATACATTCAAAAAAATTATTCAACCTCGCAATTAGCGATAGAGTTAGAACTGGTGGATAAAAATAATGTGAATGGAAAAAGCAAAGAAAGAACAGCATCTCGTGTGATGTCGTATCTGCGTGGAAATGAGGAAACTATTGGAATTAATACGATTTAATTGTTAGGTCTTGTATGTAAAGGCGATGAAATGGCGTTTTTGCAGGAAATTGACATGGATATTTTAAAAGCATCATAGGTGCAGGAGTATAGGGTACGAGTATCATGAAAACAATCATAGAGAAGGGCAAGAGAATTTTATGAAATTAAGAATTATTCAATTAGAAGATAGCGTAATGAAACATTCAGCGATTTCAAGAGTAATAAAAAATGTAGTGCCAGCTGAAATTGATTGGGTTACAGATATGTATTCAGGAATCAAAAAAATTGATGAAGCATATCGAAGCGGAATCCCATATGATTTGGCAATTACAGATATGCATTATCCATTGTCCCCAGGCGGTGAGGCTGACTGGGAGGTGGGAGATATATTTGTTGATATTATAGGGACTAAGTATCTGAATCCACCGATTGTTATCTGTTCTACTCATAATAGGAAGAACCCGTATGCGTATGATTGTGTATGGTACAACGACAATTATGACTGGGAAAGACGAATCAGCGATATTGTAAAGTGTATGTATGAAGAGAAGAGGAAAGCATACGAGGAGTAGTGAAAGCTTTTAATGTTGGATGCATGAAGCCGTGGATCAATTTTGAGCCTCGAACATTAGAAAAAATCATATCTTTTGGCAGATAGAACTATAGACATATTTGGCAGCTAATCGGATTTACTTCTTTGGAAGTTTGTTGTCGTGGGTTCGACTCCCACCAGAACTTTAAAAGTTCTGTAGCTCAGTTGGTAGAGCACAGATTTAATCCGATAATATCGCCAAAAGGATGCCGACAGCTATTGTTACTTACTTCAGATTAGGTGTATTTGAGTGGCAAGATTAGTCGGCATTATTTAGAGTATAGTAGAAAGAGGTGCGGACATGAAAGAAATATACAAAGATTATTTGTTTGAAAAACATATTCTTGTCAGTGATGGAGAGACAGAAGAAAAGCATGTTTTTGAAACATTGTTTGCAATGGCACATTTCTTTGGTGTGAAAATCACAAAGGGCAGGGAGCTTGTGCGTTGCGAGATGGTAAAAGAACTCTCAAAAAGATTCGGAGAAAATGTTCCGGAACCATTTTACAGGGGATTCCCACAAAGTGTCCGAGATCTTTCTGCGGAAGAACTATTGTTTGATCAGCTTATACATTATTTTAATACATACGGACTTGGAAGTTTCGATGAGCCGGGACATTCTGTATTTGAAAAGGACTTTGAACGTGCGGCTTTTCAGGAAGATACAGAAGTACAGGAATTTGTGATACAAACGGAAGAAGAAGCAGAAGATGCAGTACGAACGATTGTGAATGATTTATTGTCAGGTTCACGACCACTTAATGAGAGGCAGTATACGCTTGTACTTACATTTATTTGTGATCATATGGAAAGTATTCCGGATATTGTCTCAAAGAACACTTGTGTAAGACTTCTAATCGACACGAAAAATCTTTCGCTGGCAGACAGTTTGAATCTGTCAGATGTTATGAAAATAGTAGATGAATTAAACTATCGGTATTATCACAATGAAAATCCGAAAAAATTAAACTTTAAAAATCAGGACAGAAAATTCTTAACAGCACTTTTAGACAGAATGTTCAGAAGTGGGAAGTGTGATATCCGTACTTGTTATGAAAAGAAGCAGCTATGGAATGGATTTTTACATCACATTCATTATCAACCCCAAAATGAAGAGGCGGAAATATTTGTACATGCCATGAGAACGAAAGGTAATGAGTCTGTATACAGTGAGTTTGAAAAGTTGATGCAGGAAAACAGATGTCAGCAAGCAGCAGAATTATTGCGGGAAAAGAAAGGAACATCTGCATTGCTTCGAAATATGGACTATATTATCAGTCGTATGAACAAAGAAGAAGGGCAAAGATTCTGTATGGAATTTCCAGAGGATTGCAGTACGCTGATATTGTTACAACTATTGTTCAGATATGAAGGAAAGCAGAGAAAGGACGGACGTATTTTCAAATTTACACAGCACAATCTCATGAAAGTTCATTATGAAACACCAGAGGAGAGTGAGAAATGTCAAAGCAGGCTTACAGAAGAGCAGGTAAAAGAAGTTGGGAAAATGATTCGTTCAAAACTTTCTGAGAAACTTAGAAATCGACTTGGAAAGGTATATATTGAACCTTCGATGAAAAATTATACACTTCCATTAGCAGAAAATACTTCGCAAGGTGGATTCGGCGTTCTTTCCAAAGGATCCAGAATTCCGATAGAGGAAGGAAAAAAGCTTCGAGCGTTTACTTATTGGGAGAAAGTAAACGACATTGATCTTTCTGTGTTTGCACTTACAGAAGATGGTAATCGGAGGGAATTTTCCTGGAGAACTATGTCAAGACATCAGTCAGGGGCAATTACTTATTCCGGTGATGAAACAAGCGGTTATCTGGGAGGTTCTGAGTACTTTGATATCAATCTTCCGGAATTCAAGGCACGGTATTCTGAATATCGATATTTGATTTTTTGCGATAACGTTTATTCTGGGAAAAACTTTAATGAATGCTTTTGCAAGGCGGGATATATGCTGAGAGATTGGGAAGATAGTGGACAAGTGTATGAACCTAAGACAGTAAAGTCAGCATATCGTATAAATTGTGAGAGCACATTTGCATATTTATTCGGAATTGATCTTTTGACAAATGAATTTATCTGGTTGAATATAGCAAAGGACGGCAATTCACGGGTGGCTGGTGATATTACACTTTCCTTTTTGACTGATTATTTTCATCTTACTGAGATTATAAATATGTATGATTTCTTTTCCATGATGGCAGAAAAAATCGTTGACGATCCTATGGAAGCAGAGGTAATTGTGACAGATCATGAAATTGAGTGTACAGTTGAAGCTGAAATAATCAGAGAGTATGATTTTGAAAAAATCAGAGCACTCATGGAAACTGTAAAATAATTGTGGAGAGCAAGTATGAAATTTGAGGATAGAATACAACTGAAATTATCAGATCTGACAGAAGAATTATTTGAGAAAATTGTTGCCTATGGATTTTGTGCACCATCCGGAATGGGTGGTCCAGGGTGCGTGATTATGGTCGCTGAAGATGGTAGATCTTATCAATTTTACGGACCTGATTTAAATAAACTTAATTACCATAGAGAATGGGTTTCTTTATTTCCCGTGTTAAATCAGTGCGATACAAGCCAGTGGAAGTTAGCAGAAAATGTGTCATGTACAAAGTTACTTGTGCGAAATGATATTTATGATTTATTTATGGAAAATCGTTCAACTCCGGAGGAAATGATTGATTATCGATGGGAGGATTCTTGTATAAAGGCTACGTTGCTTTTACATGCCAGGACAGAGGAAGAAATAGAAAAAATCAACAGGAGATATGAACTGCGCACACCTCTTTTTGAAAAAGATGATTTGGTGGAGTTTTATTTCGATAATGGAACGAAAAAGACAAAATGCAAAGGAGTTATTGCAGGAATAGATATTTATAGGATACATGGGAATATTGAAACAATTGAATATGACATTTTGGGGAAGGATTATGAAAACTATAGAAAAAAGTGTTTATATAAGCATATTGATGAGAATCATATAAAAACCACACCGGGGAAATTATTGATTCTTTCTGGATTTTCAGGAGTTGGAAAAGGGACCGTTATACAACAATTATTAACAGAATATCCTGAAAAGTATGTCGTAGCTGTATCAGCTACAACAAGAAAACCAAGGAAAGGTGAAGTGGATGGAAAATCTTATCATTTTAAGAAGCGAGAAGAATTTGAAGATTTGATAAACAAGAATGAATTTCTTGAATTTGCTGAGTATGCCGGAGAATATTATGGAACACTTAAAAATGATGTTTACAAGAATTTCTTTAAGGGGAAAAATGTAATAATTGAGATTGATTCGCAGGGGGCAAGACAGATTAGAAAACAGCAAAAAATCCAGTCGGTATTTCTGATTCCTCCATCGTTTGATGAATTATTACACCGATTAAAAAATAGGGGGACTGAGACAGAAGAATCCATTCGTAGGAGGTTGAAGCAGGCATTGGTTGAAATAGAACATGTTGAAGAATATGGAGTTATCCTTGTAAATGATAGCGTGGAAGGTACAGCTTTTGTGGTCGATGCTCTTTTTCATCCAGCTCTTAAACATGCTTGCGGATGTAACGAAAGGGAATTAAATATTGTGAAAGAGATTCGAGAAGGAATTATAAGGTACTTGTCTAATGGTAATTTATCGGACAGGGGAATTTATTGACATCCCGGATTGGAAGGATAAGGTTTCAGCGACACATTAAAAAATCAGAAGGGATGCTATTGAGATGTTTTAGATGCCTTGGAGGAGCTGTCGGAAGAAACGAGAGATGAAACTCTAAGAAGACAAATTAACGAACGTCTGGACTATGAAAAAAAGGCATTTGAGATATTTATCCATAATCAAACGGGAAAATCTGTCTATGTTGTTGAAAACATGGAATATGAAAGCTGTGGCTTTTTCATTGATTATAACAGAGCTTTAAAATATGCAAAAAAATATATGCGGACAGATGATTTGTTATAAACTAACAGAATCAGGAATCTGGTCACATGAGCATATTAATCCGTTGTATCTTGAAGTAGAATTTCCAACATATATAGAAGATGATTCAAAAAGACAGGCTTTGAGATATGCAACGGAAGCGTTGGGAGATTATTTGAGTCATAAGAGCAACGGAAAAGAATTTTGCCCGGACTTGGTTCTGAAATACGCCAGAAAATATGCTGAAGTATGTAGGAAAAAAAGCTTGTCAGAAAAGATGCTGGAAGAGGCCAAAAAGCCAGAAGATATTATGCTGTAGACATCGGGATAAAAAGAAAATTTATTGAATATGGGGACTGTATATTATGAGTCGAAGCTATAAACATACACCAGTTTATAAAGGTGATAAAGATCGATTTGCTAAAAAGCTGGCAAATAGAAGAATTCGGCGAAGAACAAAAAGGAATCCTTATGATAGTCTGGCTGGAAAATCGAACCATTATCGGAAAGAAAATGAATCGTGGGATATATGCGATTATCGTCATTGGGGAGAGCCTATCTGGAGAGAAGAATCTCGTCTTAATCTTAGAGATTATCCGAATCCGTGGCAAAAATATTATAGGAGAAAATAAGAAAATGCATTATGTCGTTAGTGATATCCATAATGATTATCAAAAGTTTTGTGAATTATTAAAAGTGATTAAATTATCTAAAGAGGATAAATTGTTCATCTTAGGAGATTTGTTTGACCGTTCTGATTACAATCCAAATCTGGTAGATTTGTATTTTAAAGTTATGGAACTGGGAGACAATTGCTCTATGATTAGAGGTAATCATGACGAATGGCTGGCGGCATACATTTTTAAATTTTATCAAATACCGGAGTGGAAAAGAAGAAAAACAGAACCATATCAGTACAATACATTTCGATGTCTTACCCGCAGATTAGTACCGGTGGATGTTCAGAATCTTGCGAGGAAAATTTTAACCTGGTCACTCCAGGTAAGTATTCAGGTGAATAACGAGAAATATCTGTTTGCACATGCTATGACATCAGCACCGGAATGTACAGAGGATAAGTATTATTATTTGATGGGAAATGAGATGAGTGCAGAGTACCTTCATAATGGTATAGAAGGGTATATTTCAATCTGTGGACACAGAAACACTGCGAATCATAAGATTTGGAAAAATGAAAAAGGGAATCTTATCATGTGTGACTGCGGATGTGGATTTAGAAATGGAAAATTAGGATGTTTATGTCTGGAAACAAAAGAAGAGTTTTATATTTGAACATAATTCTAGAGAAATTTGTGACCGAGGAAGGGGAAAAGAATTGAGACAAAAACACAATGCAGATTTAGAAGTACCAAAATATCTCAAACAAAAAGAAAGCAATATATCTAAAGCCAATAAGAAGTCAAAACACAAGCATCAATATGAAGAATGTCTAATTAGATATAAATGGAATTGGGAAGAAAATAAAATCCATACGTCACTTAACAGCTATTGTATTATTTGTGGAAAAATCAATGATCGAATGAAAAATTCTATTGTAACAGATTACATGAAAAAAGTAGATACACCAATGGGAAAACGTTATATACGCATCTCAGAGGATACGTTATATGAAAAATATCATAATAGATTACCGGTATTTTTTGTGGAGGATATATGTAAAGATAAATACTTGGAGGTGTTGTGATTTGAATTTTAGATACGAAGATCTTAACAAAGAAATATTTGATAAGGTAGTTGCGAAATCTTTCATGCTACAGTGTTAATACAAGAGGTGAATTTATCAGGTCATATAGTTCTATGGAAGAAGCAAAAATGGGAGCTATGTATTGGCTTAAAGTATGGGGCGGAATTGATAGTGAGAATGTCATTCCTTATGGAACTATCCGTAGCGATGAAGAAGAGGTTCATAAAAGAGACGTTCGAGAAGCTGAATTGTATATGACTTTCATCACAAGATATGCAGATGTTATTGAGGTGATTAAAAAATATGATTATCCGGGGAATGCTGCAGATGAAGTGGCTGCAGTACTTGGAATTACTCGCGATGAAGTCGGATTCATATATGATATGTTTGATCCGGTACTGTTTTCTGCTTCAAGGATTCAGACGATAAAGACAATGTTAGAGGATACTCTGTGAGATATTGTAATTTCGTATTGTATACGAGCAGTCAGGATCTCTTTAGTGAAGCAAAATCAAGGGAAAGAAGAGGGAGTATTATGCGTAGAGAAGATATGATAAGGATATTTGAAGATACAATGTTACTGTGTGATACAAATGAAATTCTAATGAATAAGATTAATTATTCTATGAATCACAACCGGGTGATATCGGACGAAAATGAATACGATATTTTCAAGAATCTTATACACGGACATGAAACAGGAAAAGAAGCAAAGATTATCGTTTCAAAGAAAAGAAGCTTTGAGGCAGCTTCAGCGTATAAAGGAAAACATATCAGTGTGCTAAACTTTGCTTCAGCAACCAATCCAGGTGGCGGAGTGACAAAAGGAGCCAGTGCCCAGGAAGAATGCTTGTGCAGAGTCAGTACGTTGTATAAATGTATATCAGCAAGTGAGATTACAGAAGCATTTCATAAAAAACACAGGTATGCATTGAAAACAGGAAAGATGAATTCTCTTTATAATGATGATTGCATACAAACATGCGATGTGACGGTATTTAAGAGCGATACTGCCAAACCGGCTCTTTTATCGGAGAAAGACTGGTTTGATGTGGATGTAATTAGCTGTGTAGCACCAAATCTGAGATATATGTCACAGCATAATAAAAACTGGAAAAAGAATGTTACGGATAAAAGGTTGTTTGATATATATAAGAAGAGAATAAATCGTGTCTTAGACATAGCAAGTTGTGCGAAATCGGACGTTATTATTTTGGGAGCTTTTGGATGTGGAGCTTTTGAAAATCCACCGGAGCTGGTTGCGAAAGCAATGCATGCAGCAATTGACGAACATAAATATGAATTTGAAACTATTGAATTAGCTATTTACTGTTCGCCGAGAGATACATTGAATTATGAGGTGTTTGCAAAAGAATTTTCTGCTTGACAGAGAGAATGGCAAGCATGAGATAATCTTCAAATGGTTTTACGGAGGAAAAAGAGTATGAGATATTATGGTTTTAAGTTGGGTACAAATGTAGAGGAGATTAAGGAGAATGCAAAAATCGAACTCAGACACTATGGATACGACAATGTACTCGAATCTATCAACTCGTATATGTATCAGAATATGAAGAATGACAGGACATTTTTAGTGTATCGGGAAGAAGATAATCTGATTTGCGCAATCTTCTCTTACAATGAACAGAAGTTGAGTTTCCGAAATGCATATGAAGGTATTCTTGAAATGCTGCAAGATATTTTTGGAATAAAGCAGGTAAAAGTAGAGCCATTTGAGATAACGATGCATCAGTTCATGGAATGTTTTCTTGAATGTAAAAGAAGAAGATGTTTTGACTATTCTAATCGGATCATAGAATCGTCGAATCTATGGATCTATTATTATTCTTGTATGAATGATACAAGACCATTTCCTTATGATTTTAAAGAGCGTATTATTTCTGAACAGGAGTGTGAGATCTGCAGTATCTACCATCGGGATTTTGTGGAGGAACTACGGAATATAAAGACTCACGCAAATGTATCGGAATACAGTGGAAATATGGTTCATTATGTGATATCCAGCCGTAGCATTGAAGCAGCAAGTGAAATGACAGAAATACTTGTACAGAACTTACTAAAAGCGAATCGCATCAGTAGCAGAAGAATGGAAATCGTCAGTGAAATAGAACCTAATATATTTAAGAAAAATAATCATTTTGAAGAAATTATCGAGAACAGTTATGGCGGAGTGATTGTTTTAGATTTATCTGAAAAGTTTGGGTATGATCCGGTTGATTATGTAATGGCAAGTCAATACCTGGAGAAACTTATAAAGAAGTACAGGAACCAATGCCTGTTTGTATTTACATATGATATGGACCATCCGGGATTTGCCTATTATCTCTTGCCACAGTTAAAAAGATATATGATGACGGTTATGTTAAGAGAAGGAACAGGGGACAGAAATGCAGCCGTCGATTATATGCAGCGGTTGATTGAAAAATCTGAATATTCAAAATATGCAGGACAGGCACAGGAGTTCATGGCATTATTTCTCGGAAATAAATTTTCACAGACAGATGTACTGCGAGCTTATGAGCAGTTTGAATCATGGTGTCTGAATAAAAATGTATTGAAAGCATATGACTACAATCTTTCGGAAGATTTCTTGTTGGACAGGGAAGAAAATGAAATATCTGCTTATGAAAAGTTAAAAAACTTGATTGGACTGAAAATTGTCAAAGAGCAGATTGACAATATTATTGCGGCAGATATTGTTGAAAAAGAACGGAAGAAGCGAAACGGAAACGACTATCAGAGCAGTGCGATGCATATGATTTTTGGCGGTAATCCGGGAAGTGCCAAAACTACAGTTGCAAAATTATTTTCAGGAATTACAAAAGAAAAAGGCATATTAAAAAGTGGTGCATTTGTCGAGCGTGGAGGAATGGATCTGGATGGAATGGGATGCGTAAGTGCTATCAGAGAAGCATTTCTGGCAGCAAGAGGAGGCGTTCTGTTTATAGATGAAGCGTATGCTATGAAGAGTGATACAGCTATTACGGTGTTGCTTCAGGAAATGGAAAATCATAGGGAAAATGTGATTGTTATTCTTGCAGGATACAATGAAAGAATGAAAGCATTTATGGAGAGAAATGAAGGATTGAAAAGCAGAATACCATATTGGATTGATTTTCCGGATTACACAACAGAGGAACTTACAGATATTTTTAAGCTGATGATCCATGAAAAAGGATTCTGCGTGACAGATGACGCAATCAAAGAGGCGCATTATATTTTTGAAAAAGTAAGAAATATCGATGATTTTGGGAATGGAAGATATGTCCGTAATCTGATGGAACGTGCGGTTAGACAACAGTCAGTAAGGTTGCTTTCAACAAGCGAAAGCGTGAGTGATATTCAAAAGGAAGAACTTTTTCAGATTACGAAGGCAGATATCCAGATGCTAGGAGAGGGAGAAAAGAAGGAAAGAAAATCAGGAGCAGCCAGAAAAGAATTAGACGAAATGGTCGGATTAACTTCTGTTAAAACAGTAATCCATAAAGCGATTGCCAAACATAAGATAAACAAGCTTTGTATGGAGAAAGGCCTTCAAAGGGATAAAGCTTCTTTACACATGGTCTTTACAGGAAATCCGGGAACAGCAAAGACTACGGTAGCCAGATTGTTTGCAGAGATTATGAAAGATGATAAAATATTGTCAACAGGCGTGTTTGTAGAGGCAGGGCGTGCAGATCTTGTAGGTGAACATGTAGGAGCTACGGCACCGTTAGTTAAGAAAAAGTTTAAAGAAGCACAAGGAGGAGTCCTTTTTATTGATGAGGCTTATTCACTGTGTGACGGTTATGACAATGGATTTGGCGATGAGGCAATTAATACGATCGTTCAGGAGATGGAAAATCATAGGGATAATGTGATTGTAATCTTTGCCGGTTATCCGGAACCAATGCAACAGTTTCTTGACAGAAATCCGGGTATGCGTTCCAGAATTGCGTTTTGTGTAGAATTTGATGATTACTCTGTTGAGGAACTTTGCGAGATTACAAAATTGATGCTTTCAAGAAAACAAATGACAATCACAGAGGCAGGAATGAAAAAGTTAAAAAAGAATTTCGAGAGCATAAAAGACAGCAGAGATTATGGAAATGGAAGATTTGCAAGAAAAATGTTGGAAGAAGCAGAGATGAATCTGGCAGAAAGAATATGTCAGATGGACGAAACAGAAATTACAACAGAAGTGCTGACTACCATTGAAGAAAGCGATATTCCAGATGTTCCATTGGAAGAAAGAAGACAGATAAAGAAGATTGGATTCGCATATTAAAGGACGCCGGGAACAGGAAAAATGCAAGTGTTAGAAATGATTTTTAGAAACGAAGGGGGATGACCGACATAGCTACTTATGTTGTTTCAGATATTCATGGAGAATATGAACTGTTTATCAGATTGTTAGAAGAAATCCACTTGAAAGAGACGGATACGTTGTATGTTCTCGGAGATATTCTGGACAGAGGTCCGCATCCGATTCAGATTATTCTGAAGCTTATGGAAATGCCAAATGTGGTATGTCTGACAGGAAATCATGAGCTTATGGCGTTAGAGTGTCTGGAATTCTTAATGCAGGAAATTACAGAGATTTCTATCGAAAAAGTTGATGAAAAAATGTTAGAGAATCTTGTGACCTGGCAATACAACGGAAGCAAGTCAACCATCGATGAGTTTCGGACATTGAGCCGGGAAATGCAATATGAAGTAATTGATTTTATAAAAGACTTTATGATTTATGAAGAACTGACAGTTAATGGGAAAAACTATTTATTAGTTCACGGAGGATTGGGAAATTATTATCCGGGAAAAGATATGGAAGAATATTCCCTAAAAGAATTAATATGGGACAGGGCTGAGTATGATATCCAATATTTTGAAGATACATACGTGGTAACAGGACATACACCGACACAAGGAATTATGGGGAATCCAAAACCGGGTTATGTATACAGGGAGAATCATCATATTGCGATTGATTGTGGCTGTAATCGAAGAAATGGACGTTTGGCTGCAGTTTGTCTGGATACAGGACGGGAATATTATGTTGAAAAATTTTGAAAATAAGGTGGTAGGAAATGGGTTATTATATAACAGGAGATTGCCATGCACATTTTGATAAGTTAATTTGGTTGGCAAGATTTAATAAAAAACTTGGAAAAGAGGATGTAATCATATTATTGGGAGATGTCGGATTGAATTATTTTGGAGCTGACAAGGATCGGGAGAATAAAAAAATACTTGCGGATTTTCCTAATTATTTTTTGTGCGTGCATGGGAATCATGAGGAAAGACCTTATCATATACAAACTTACAGAACAAAAATCTGGCGTGGAGGAGAGGTATATTATGAGCCGGAATTTCCGAATATATTATTTGCAAAAGACGGAGAAATTTATGATTTTGATGGGAAAAAGGCGATTGCAATCGGTGGCGCATACAGTCGCGATAAAGAATACCGACTTTTAACAGGCCTTCCATGGTTCCAGGACGAACAACCAGATGACAAAGTAAAAAGTCAAGTAGAAAATAGATTGAATGAAGTAGATTGGAAAGTGGATTATGTGTTTTCTCATACATGTCCGTTAGTATATAGACCGAATCGGCGGAATGAAGAATGTCAAGAGAAGATAGATCTGTCGACAGAGGAATGGATGGATAAAATTGCAAAGAAATTAGATTATTCGCAATGGTATTTCGGACATTACCATGACAATATTCAATATATAGATGCTCAACTACTGTATGAAGAAATCAAAGAATTAGGAGAACCAGATTCTGTTCAGAAAGTAGGAAGACCAAGGTACAGAGTAGGAGAAATGGTGTATTTTACCTTTGGAAAAGAGGACGCAAGGGAAGGCTACGGAACGGTTGAATGGGTTGATGATCATGGAACATTGGGACAAGAGAAAGAAGTTTCTTATGATATTGTGGGAATTCCATGTGAATTACCGGGAGAGAAAACGTTGTTTAAGCATATAAGAGAATCGAAAATACAGAGTATTGATGAGATGGAAATTGTTAGAATTGAGAGGGAGGAAGGATAGGTGCATTTTTATATTACAGGTGATACACATCGGAGCTTTGATCGTATTGAAGATTTTTGCTATGGATATGAAACTACAACAGAGGATGTGATGATTATCTTAGGGGATGCAGGGATTAATTATTGGCTGGATCTGTCTGACAAAGAATTAAAGGGACGGTTATCAGGAATGGATATTACATTTTTCTGTGTTCATGGGAACCACGAAGCACGACCATGGGAGGCGGCAGATTACGAAGAAAAAATATGGAATGAAGGAATTGTATATGTAGAAGAACAGTATCCGAATATTTTGTTCGCAAAAGATGGAGAAATATATAATTTTCACGGAAAGAAAGTGATGCCAATCGGTGGTGCATACAGCGTTGACAAATATTATAGGATACGAAATGGATTACCATGGTTTGAATCAGAACAGCCGGATGAAATGATAAAAGAATATGTGGAACAGCAGTTGGATAAAGCTAAGTGGAATGTGGATATCGTGCTCTCACATACAGTACCGATTAAAGCGGAACCCGTGTGGGCGTTTATTCCGGGGCTTGATCAATCAGTAGTGGACAAGACAACGGAAAAATGGCTACAGAAGATTTATGACAGGTTAGATTTCACTGAGTGGTATGCGGGACATTACCATGTAGAAAGTGAGGAGAGTGGAATACGAATTATGTATGAAGATTATGATGAAATTTGTGCTGAAGAGTAAAAGAAAAATATAAGTTCATAGATGAAGGGGGATTTTTTTAATGATATATCTCAGCAGTTTTAAACTAAGTGACAGGAATGTTAAAAATCCCAATATATATCCATATAACGTATTTCGTAGAAAAGATATGGATCCGTTCATATTTGCACCAATTACAGTGTTATATGGAAATAATGGTTTTGGAAAATCTACTGAAATAGGATTGCAGCGATAAATTTTCTTAGAGAGGACGAAATGAATTTAAAGGTTGTTAATAAAAAGGTATATGTTGTTTCTGATATACATAATGATGCTGATAGATTTAAATTGTTATTGGAAAAAATTGATTTTGCGGAAGATGATATATTGATTCTGGCGGGAGATATTTTTGATCGCGGGAATCAGCCGATGGAATTGTATTTTGAAATCTTAAAATATCCTAATATTCAAGTGATTCAAGGAAATCACGATGTCTGGCTAGCAAGAGAAATTATGGAAAAGTATGCTGGTGAAAAAGTAGGAGAATACATTTCATACAATACATTATCGATCATGGAACAACGGATGACAGCTGTCGATTTGCTTAATCTGGCAAGATGGATAAAAGAAAAGCCTTATTATATCAATCTTGATCTTGAGGGGAGAAAATACCAGATAGCACATGCACAGACATATTTGACACCGGAGCGAATATGGAATAAAAGCAGGTTCTATATGGGGGATGGACATTACGAGTGTTTTATCAGAGGAATGGAAGAACATAATGAGTTTACCTCTGTTGTGGGACATACTGCGACAGAGGATAGAAAGATATGGGCATCACCGTCGGGAAGGACGATTAGAATAGATTGCGGGGCAGGATATCAGAAAGATGGAAATTTGGGGGTAATTCGGTTGAATGATATGGAAGAGTTTTATATAAGTTGGTAGAATTAATGAGAAAAGCAGTTTAGTGCGATAGGCTATAAAATAAAAAGAATACATGTTTATAGTAAAATATTTTAGATAAATGAAATTAAGTTGTTAAAAAGTAAAGAAAAATAATTAGCAAATTGCTAGAATTAGTCATAATGGAAGCGTATAATAAATGTATATGAAGTCCAAATGATAAGCAGTAACTAGTGATGAATAAAATATTAATAATTAGTGAATGTTATATACGTTTGGTGAACATGGGAAAGTTAATTACATGGAGGAAGGAAAAGAATATGAAAGTAGAAGAGGCCTTGAAATACGAACCAGTACTAAAAGTCAAAGAAGGTGAAAATTTAAAAAAAGTAGACGTTGCGGAATATGATAAAAATAAAGGTGTATATAATGGAAGTACTGCAAAATTTTTCGATGGAAGTAGTGGAAACTTTCATTTGATGCCACCAGAAGATAAAGTAGAAGAGAAGTGTCCGAAAAAAGAAATAGAAGAAAAAAGAAATAATGTTTACAACTTATTAAAGTTAAATAAAAAACAAGGATGGGATTTAACAAGAAATGGAAAAGGAAGGAATTCGGATTATCATTCCTTGTTTGATTATTTAAGGGTAAAGGTGGACAACCGAAATTATGATTTGATGTTTTTTAGAATGGCTATAAATAAAAATGATAAGAAAGTAAAATGTGCTTTGAAATCTATTCAGTTTGCAGTTACAGTTGATGAACATTCATGTGATAAATATCCAATGTCATTGCAGGATAATGATAAGAAGGAGGGAGAAAACTATTTTCAGTATTATAATCCAGAGGTTAGTTATGAAGAAGACGATAAGATAGTAGATGCATTTATAAAGTTTATTGAAAGAAACGAAGAAAATATTTATAAAAGTATAGAAAAATAAAAGAGGATAAGACATGCAAACCTACTGGCAAAACACAACCGCCCCAGGCAATATAGACCGCGGTCTATACATAATCCTCCCATTACGTTACCAAGGATCTTTTCAATCCATTCTTGTTGATAAAGAAGACCCTGAACTTCCAGAATTAACATTTGACTCCAGTGATTTCACTGAATTACTATCAGTGAAGTGCCGGAATGGAAATTTTGTTAAAAGAGTCAGTGTCAACAGCAAATTACAGGAAACAGTAGAAGCATGGAACGGGAAAGCGGAGACAAGCAAAAAATATCAGATTGACGATTTACAATTTTTCATTTTTAATAACGGAATCGCTTTCATAACGGTATACTTATCGTATAAAAACAAGGATGTTAATCAAATATATAAATTTATAAATCCAGGCTATGTGCAAGAGAGCAATGACAAAGAGAAATTAGTTCAGGATGTTTTATTGGAAGCGTTAGAAGAGAAGGTATTTGGATTAGTTCAAAAGAAAATGAAAATTACCCTTTCCTGGTTTATACAGGATAAGAACTCGAGAAAATATATCATCAAGGAAGCTTATCGACTGAATATAGCATCTCTTCCAAAACGTTTTGAAGATAATGAAATTCCAAAGAGAATTGCTTACAATGGACATCGTTTAGTTGATGTGACAAGAGATTTTGAAGATGTATCAGAGATGGATGTGGAATATGCAACTGGGGCAAAAGATGTAGAGGATGAACATTATGGCTGGGCATGTGCTATCACCTCCCAGGAAATTTCCTATGCTTATGGACCGGGACCGGGTAAAACTGAACCCGGAGATGAAAAAGGTTTGTGGGTGCGGTCAGAAGATGATTTGTTATTAACAATGATTGTTATGTACCAAAAATATACATGCATGATCTTTAATGAAAAAATTCACCAAAGATTTATCGGTGAATCAAGTCGACTTAAAAGAGAAGAAAGTCTTAGAAATTTAAAAAGAGAAGCATTGGAATTCATATCCTATGGAACGCTGGCACCATCACAGATTTCGCGTTGGAATAATGTGTGTGAAACCTATCGCTCTTTACAAAAACAAAACGGTGTGAATGAGTTGTTGGAGGAAATTAGTCAGAAGATTACGTTACTGAATGAGGAACAGGATCGAATTGATGGAGAGCGTGAATCACGAGTTAGTATGATCATAACAGTATTTGGACTTGTATCGATTATTTCAGCCACATTACAGATGTTGGATTATATTTCAACAGGAAGACCATTGATGATTATTGGTTTTCTTGCAACAAGTGTGATAATGATACTTTTTTTCCTGACAATGATATATAAGGAATTTAGGAAAAAAAAGAAGCGGAAAGACAGGTAGATTATGTATATTGTAAAAAGAGAATTTGAAAATCAAGAGATGAATTATCTTTTGAAACTAAATCGAACAGATCATAGGTTAGAAGTATATCAAAAAGCAGACAACTCAGTTCTGAATGAACATTATTCGATTCGTTCGGATTTTGATGCATCTGATTATACTATGTATGAAAAACTGAAATCTATAGATTGTATTTTCGGAGGAGAAAAATCACCAACTCCAACAGGAATATTCAAAGTAGAGAACAAATCTGCAGAAGAGTATCTGAGCGGATATTATCCAAAGCGTGGTCAGGTAAAGTTTTTTGGTTATCTTGTGATATTCGAAGATTATTTTATCCACAGTGATTTATATGATGCAGAGGTAGCCAGAGAATCCATGCAAGATTATGAGCCAATCAGTGGTAATGATACATTTACATCAGGATGTATTAGAATTGCACAGCCAGAACTTGAATGGTTGCTTGAGAATATAGAATCTGGGACTACGGTAATTATGTAGAAGCTACCGGAAGAATAAAAGTTGAAATAGCTCTAAAAAAGGCAAAGGGAAGCCCTTCTTTAGAGCTATTATCATAATGAAGAAAAAATAATAGTAAGCGTATGATTTTTGGGAAAATAAGGAGTGTGAATAGATGCAGGAAAATAGAGCATGGAATAGACTCAAAGATGAAGAGCTTATCGAAACATTAAAATTAATGGAGGCATCTGAGATATATCCGGCGAAGGCACAGAAAGTATATGAAGCGTTAAAAGATAAATATGATGCCAAAGATTTACCATCTGTCCGTACTGTGGGCCGGAGCCTCAGAAACTTGCTGGGAAAATCAGATGAAGAGTTAGATGAAATAACAGATGAGAATGGAATTGGAATAATAGACAAAGGAAAATATAATTTAGGATTCAAGAAAGTGAATAAAAAAGGTACTTATATAACAGGATATTGGTATGACGAAAAAGATGGAAAGGAAGGGGGCTCATCAAAATATCTCGCGAGATTTTTGTCTGATGCCGTCATTTATTCCAAAGTGTTAAATCCTGAATACAAACCAGACTACAATTCAAGTCTTCAAAGATTGTTCGGTACGGGACAGGTGAAAGAACTGAATACGTTTTCTCGAAAAATCGTTGATTTAAAACCATATTCTGTAGAAGGCGGAATTGATGTGATGAAAAATGTATTAATCGTTCAAGAAGCGATTGATAGCCAAAAAAAGATTGAGTTTAAACTTGGCGTTTATAGATATACAAGTGATGGAACAATTGAATTAGATATTGAAAACAGTAATGTCCGTTGTGTGTCACCGCTGCAGATTATGATGAGTAATGGGCGATATTATGTAATCACAAAAAATGAGAGAAAGTCTACGACACAAGATTTCTTGTTTTATAGAGTTGATTTGATGAATGAAATAAAAATAATAAAAACGAAAAGAAGAGATGTGCAGGGACAAGTTGAGTGGAAAGATCCACAGAGATTTCTGATATCAAATCCTTTTTTCTACTCTGGTGAAAAAGAAGACATTGTAATTGGATTTGAGGAACAACAGATCACACAAGTAGTAGATTGGTTTGGAACAGAAGAGAATGGTTTATTTGAATGCTTAGGGACGTATTGTATGGAAAAACCAAAAAAGGGAAAGACATCTACGGTCGAAGTAGAAATGGTAAAATTAAAATTTCCGAAAGTTAATGTTATGGCTTTTTCCTTTTGGGTAATGCAATATATGGATTGCGTAGAGGTTTTAGAAGGCGAGTTATTGAAAAAAATATTGAAAGAGCGGATGAAATGGGCTTTAGAAAACCGAATAAAGTAGAAAAAAGACAATTTAAATAAAAATTGGACTTTTAGCAGAGAAAATCGGACAAAATTTGTCTGATTTTTTTTATAATCCGAATTAGTTTATCGGATCACACCATTGACAAAGAGCGTAAAAGGGGTCAGGGCGTAAAAGAGTATTGATTACCAATGGCATTGAGAAAGCTGAATTTGCATCCAGAACACCTGCGGTTGAGGCGATACTTTTCAGGGATTACATTAAATCTTATTAAATTGGACATTGCACTGTCCAGCTATATGGAAAAAGAGTAGTAATATGTTTATTTAGGGAGGAAATCAAATGAAAAAATCAAGAATTATTAGGATGCTGTCAGAAGTGATTGAAGATAAGCAAACGGGAAAACAATTCTGGTTTGATCTTGATTTATATAAACATGAGCGAGACTGGCCAAAACCATTAAGTACGAAAGATATTTGTACAAAAATGGAATTAAATACAACGTATGAATTTAGAAGTGAAGAGGCTTTGATGAAAAGAATTAAACGATTCAATAATTATGTTGATGATTGTAAAAGTGGAGTCATGGGAGACATTAGTTTCATAAAAAGTCTGGGATTAGCATTAGCTGGTGACGAGATGAAATTTTTAATACCGATTTCAATAGAATCATTTGAGCAAATTGTGAATTCTCTAAAAATTCAAACCAATATTGAAGGTACGAATGAAATTTATAATCAATTAAACAAGGTACTCTATTTATTGGAAATTAGTTGCTACTTTAATTATATTCCTAGTACAAAAGAGGACGGAGAAGGGTATTTTAATAAGTTGATGATGGAAATTAGACAGGATGTAGATAAAACATTTGTCAATAAACCAATTATAAGAAAAAGACTTTATGAACTTGTTGATGAAGTGGATTTTATTATTAATAGCTGTGAGGTTCCGGGAGTACCAGACAATTGGCTAAAGCTGAATCCTAATATAAAGTATTTTGACAGTGTTTTTGATATCATTGAAGAAAATCCAGAATTATATAAGTCCATCAAAAACGAACATCTTAGAGGAAACCCAATTCAGTTCAACTTTTTCCCTTCAAAACAAGAAATTGCAGAAAGACAGAAGTACTTTGAAGAGAAAAGACAAAAGTATCCTACAAGAACAATTGACAGATTTTATCAGGATGAATTAGTCGAAACGCTTAATAAGCGTTTTAATCAATGCCTGGAAAAGATAGCAAATATATAGAGTTTACGAAATGGAGAAATAGAGGGAGGGGTACAATGGGAGAGTTCAAATTTAAAGATACGGTAGAAAATTTGAAAACAAATTTGTTGGATAATCTTGGACTTTGGGTGCCGACTGCGATAGCAGCAAATGGCATTATTAATGGGATTATTGCATATATTTTGTTTATTACCAGAGGCGGTTATACAAAACAGATTCAATTAGTAAAGGAATATGGTCTTTTTGGAGCATATGATGAAAAGTTCACAACAGGAACGTCGCAAATGATTTTTAAAGGCGTTGCGGGAAAAATTCTTTTGATATTATTAGTGATAGATTTAATCATTTTGTTGATTCAGTATTTTGAGGAAACTGGCATAGTACGGAAAGTATTAATGATAATTGATCTTGTTGTGACAGGTGCAGTGAGTCTTTTTTTTAACAGAACAGTGGCGGAATATGTAACATTTCAATTAATAAAAAATACAGGAATAGACATTAGTGATGTAGGAATGGTTGTTGTAGGCGTTTGGATGGGAGGTGTTGCATTATTTATCATTCTAATGGTTATTACAGAAGAATGTAGAGGAGTATTTGGATATACGGCAACGGCATTACTGGTAGCATTGATAGTAATGCCATTATTAATTTTATTCTTGGAAAATGTAATTCCGATTGCGACTGGGATTATTGCTATCGCGATTATAGCAATTATAGCAATTATAGCAATAGCAACGCTTGGAGAGTCAGTAGGAGGAGGTACACAAAGCACATCAAGTGGAAGTGCAGGAAGTAACACTGGTACATATTCACAAAAAAAATACGATCATGTAAAGGGGAATACTATGAGTACAATGAATAATCAGAAAGATAACAGACCAGCCTATGAAACAGACACGAATCCAAATCATCACTATATTGCAGATTATAGAAGTTTTGGAGGAATTAAGTTATTTAAGGTGCATGATTCTATGGGCGATTATATTATGTTGGATAATTCTATAACAAGTAGAAAAATTTGTAACTTGAAAGAGGCAGAAAGTGGGAAACATAAGTTTTACAGGAGAGAAAATGGAAAGGAAATAAATATAGCAGAAATTCCGTGGAAATAAAGTGTCAGGATGAAGAGAGTAGGAGAATGTAATTGGGAGGATAAGTTGTGAAGAAACGGAACAAGAGAATATTTTGGGTTGTTGTATTACTGGTTTTAGTTTCGGTTTCGACATTGTCAGTGCTGGGGTATAAGAAATCACATAATAATAAAGACAAAGATGAAAATAATGTTGTAAAGGACAATGTAAAAATTATTACAGAAGAAAGTGATAAGCAACCGATATTAGTAGAAGATGATAAAATAACTTTTGACTCGAATCCAAGATACAAAAAAGGAGATGTCATTGTTTCAGGAATTACAAGTTCAGCACCAAATGGTTTTATACGAAATGTTACTGGAGTACAGAAAACAAAAGGAAAATACATTATACAAACAGAACCTGCTGTATTGACGGATGTATTTGAAAAAGCTCATATTTATAAACGAATAGAATTAGCAGAATCTCAAAATGAATCTGAGAGCTATCATATTAAATATATGAATGCTGTTACAAATGAATTGCAGTCATCGAATATTTTGTGCAAAACAGAAGATGAGGATAATGGCACGGATTATATGTTTGGAAGAAGTTTTGAGGAAAAGGAAGATCCAGTCAGTCTGTCTGGAGAAGCCGGAACAAGTGCATGGGTTGAAGTGAGTATAGATATAGTTCACGGGGATATAAAATGTGGAATTGCAATTCGAACAAAAGAAGGGGCTAAAGCCTCTTTAGAGTGTAGTGCCAGCTATTCAAAAGAATTAGAAAAGCAATTATTAACAAAAAAATTGCCTGATTATCAATTTATAGTTGCAGGAATACCGATTGTTGTAACGAATGAACTTGAGATTTATACAGAAGCGGAAATAAATTTGGAAGGAAATATAGGCGTTTCATATGAGTTGACAGCAGAAACAACGCAAGGATTTAATTATAATAGTAAGACAGGAAAAGTGGAAGAGATAAATCAAGTAACTTGTGAATCGGATGGATTACAGTGGAATACAATTTCTATTTCAGGAGATACATCAATGGGTTCATCGGTTCATTTGATTACAAAATTATATGATGCTTCAGGAATGGATATGTCTTTAAAAATTGCAGGAAAAGCAGAAGGTGAAGCAAAAGTTACCACTAATAAAGAATTAGATGGATATGCCGGTAGCCTGGATTTATCGATTGTTCCGGAAATAAAAGGAGAAATAGTAGTTGATACACCTGTGTTTGATAAAAATCTTCTAAAACAGCCATTATTTGAAGCAGCATTAAAACCGTTGTGGGAAAAGCACTGGGAATCAAGTGTAAATTGGCAGGATGATTTACAATGGAAAGAAAATGATAAAAATGAAGAATCACAAGAAACGACAAAAGTATCGTATTCCAATGAATACTTTGAAGTGATAGTTCCAGAAAGCTGGGAAGGTGAGTGGACGGTAACAGAGGAAGACAATACAATGAACGGAATCAAGAGTACACTTTATCGCTTTTCTCATGATCCGGCAGATGGGGAAGAGGGTGGTGCAGCGGATGTGTATGTGCTTGATATGAGTGATACAAGTATACCTTTAAGCCATTACAGCAGAATGCTTCCATCAGCCGGTTGCGAAGAGGTTGGTCTTACATCGTTTGGCTATAATGATGTATTTAAAATGGAAGTTGCAAATGGATTTTTCTATGAAAATGGAGCAACAATTACTTTAAAGTAAGTTTATTCATACAGATCGTTAGTCCTTATCATTATGAGTTAGAAAACAGTAAATATCTAGTTCCCCAAAAACTAAGCGCTTACGTAGAAAAAAGATAATTTAAATAAAAATTAAACTTTTAGTAGAAAAAAATCGGACAAAGTTTGTCTGATTTTTTTTATAATCCGAATTAGTTAATAGTAGTGAAGCTTTTATAAAGGTAAAACAAGAAAGACACCTTAAATCGTTCGTGTTGTATAATAAAAGAAGAAAAGAGGGCTGAATTAGATGAATTATTATATCAGTGATTTACATTTGTTTCATGAAAACTCGATTAAGTTTGATGAAAGACCATTTGAAAGTCTGGATGAAATGCACGAGACGATCAAGAAACGATGGAATAGTAAAATAACAAATGGAGACAGGGTATTTATTCTTGGAGACATAAGTTATAGAGGTAAAAATGAAGATTTGATTGATTATATTTCTACATTGAAGGGACAAAAAATACTTGTGAAAGGAAATCATGATGATGTGTCGGATTATAGATATCATCAGCTTTTTGCAGAAGTTTGTGATTATAAAGAAGTTCATGATTCAGCTAATGGAAAGAATTATAATCTCGTTTTAAGCCATTATCCAATTTTTAGTTGGAAAAGGATGGGAAAAGGATTCATTTTATTATATGGTCATACGCATGACAGTAATGAGGATACTTATTATCAAAGCTGTTTGATGAAAATGGTGGAAAGCGATTGTCAGCATGTGTATAAAACAGAAGTTAAAGCAATAAATGTAGGATGCATGAAACCCTGGATGAATTATGAACCGCGAACATTGACAGAATTATTGTCCTATCCACAATGAATTAGATGCTAGAAGGGAGACAGTTTTATGGCTACATATGTTATTTCGGATATTCATGGACAGTACAACATGTTTATAGAATTACTCGATAAGATTGATCTAAAAGATACGGATACTTTATACATTTTGGGAGATGTACTTGATAGGGGTCCTCATCCTATTAAGACAATAAGAAAGCTTATGGAAATGCCAAATGCAATATGTCTGGTCGGTAACCATGAATTTATGGCGATGAAATGTCTGGAATTTTTGATGAAAGAAATTACAGATAAGTCCATAGAAGAGTTAGACGATGAAATGGTGGATAATCTGGAGACATGGCAATATAACGGAAGTAGATCAACGGTTGATGAGTTCACTCAGATGGATTCCGAGTCTAAAAAGGATGTGATCGATTTTATAAAGGAATTCCTGATATATGAAGAGGTGTCAGTCAATGACAAAAACTATCTTCTAGTTCATGGAGGTTTGGGGAATTATTCTCCAGAAAAGGATATAGACGATTATTTACTTCATGAATTGATATGGTCGAGAGCAGATTATGATATACAGTATTTTTCAGACAAGTATGTTATAACAGGACATACGCCGACACAAGCAATTAGAAATAATCCAAATCCAGGATATATTTATCGGCGAAACAATCATATAGCAATTGATTGTGGTGCTACCTATCCGGGTGGAAGACTTGCTGCTATATGTCTGGACACAGACGAAGAATATTATTCTGAACCTAATAAAATGGGAAGTGATGCTATTGGCTTATGATGAAAAAGATGTGGCTGCTAAAACGCATTATGAAAATAAGTATTTTTCTATTGATGTTCCAGAAGACTGGATTGGGTACTGGGACGTAATCGAGGAAGAGAATTCATTATATGTTGACCAGATATTGTATAGGCTAAGTTATAAACCACCAGTAGAAAATTATGGAGGCGGTGCTGAGATATACATATTGGATATGAGTGATACAAGCGTTCCACTGTCTGTTTATAGAGCAAGTATTCCTGATTATGCAGAAGAAGTGGGGGTTGTATCATTTGCTGATTATGATGTTTTTGTAATGGAAGTAGGTGGCGGATTATGAAAATTACAGACTCAAAATCATAAGGTCAAGCAATCCGTGAAAGAAGAAAAGAATTAAATTATACACAATCATATGTATCTGATTTTACAGGTCTTTCTGTTACTTTTATTTCTGATTTGGAACGCGGAAAACCTACAGCTGAAATTGAAAAAACAATCTGCCTGATTAATATTTTAGAATTGGACTTATTTATAGAACGACGAGGATAAAATGATGATGAGGCTGTGCTTTTCGCAACGCAGCGTTATGATAAGTTCGTGAAAGGTTGCTTATGCTGTTATTGATACGGCATCATTAATATGGAAAATATCATAAAGCGAAGAGGAATTTGTTAAAAAGTCTGCCTACCTAGCAGAAAAAATAAATTTTTGAAAAAAGATTGATTTTTCAAAGGGATTTGCGATAATAAAAATGTGAGGTCGACAGATTTTTTAATGAGATTTAAGGGAAAAAAGAAGACAGTGCTAGAAAAACACTGTGTCATATTGGTTCTATAAGGACTGACAATAGAAGACAAAAGAAAGAATTGAAAGAAGAGATAGAAATAATATGGAATATTAGATATATAATATATTATATTATTTAAGTATTTAAAATAGAAGGGTGATTTATTTATGTTTTTAATATTTTTATTATTAACAATATCTTTTGATATTTTATTATTTAAAATACTAACATATAAGAAAAAAGATGAAAAAGAATATTTTTATAAAGTAAATAAAGAGTTAGAAAAAAATTTTATAAAAAATTGTCCTTATAAGGGAACAGTATATTTTAATAGTGAATTTATACCAAATATTTTAATAAAAAATGGAGGCGAAATAATAATTTGTCCAACTGGTACAAATGTGAACGAATATCAAAAAATAGATTTCAGTAAAGAAAATATTATTAGAAGAAATAATTGTAAAATTAGTTTGAATGATGACATTATTGACATTATTTTTAAAGAATATAAATATAAAATAGAATTTTATTTTGTTTTAGAGGAACAAGAATATATATATGAAATTGATGCATTAATTAAAAGTGAAAATAAAGAATATTTAGATGCTTTTATTATGTTATATAATCAAAAAGTGTAAATTATATTAAATAAAAATATAAAGGAAAAATTAAATAAGAATCATATTTTTTTAGCGAATTGATTTTCTGCGGTTTAGATAATAATAAAGAACAGTTTATTCCAAGAGTGTGTGAAACTTTTTCTGTAAATAGCTAATAACAACAAGGTCTTCTATGGTA